>Ga0190274_10001499_pt1 | contig 13676 bp, 8 predicted proteins | sample Popmic531T_FD_133002 | JGI IMG/M metagenome (GOLD analysis project Ga0190274, IMG submission 133002) | Populus adjacent soil microbial communities from riparian zone of Yellowstone River, Montana, USA - 531 T | ecosystem: Environmental > Terrestrial > Soil > Riparian zone | place: USA: Montana...
CTGGACGCGCGCGTTCGCGAGGTGCTGCGCCACCCACGCCCGCGCAGCGCCGCCGGCCGCAAGCCCACGCGGGCCTGACGACCTACGCGAGCCTCCGGCTCGCTGCGCGCGCCGAGGCACGCCGCAGGCCTCACGGAATCTCGACCTCCTCGAGCAGCTCGGCAGAGTCGAGGCAGCGGCAGCAGCCGAGCACGACGGCCGCATAGGGCTCGGCCGTGTGTGCGACGGGAATCCCGGTCGACTCGCGCAGCCGGACGTCGAGGCCGGTGAGCAGCGAGCCACCGCCGGTCAGTGTGATCCCGGTCTCCGCGAGATCCGCGGCGAGCTCCGGCGGGACGCGCTCCAGCACCGCGTGCGTCTCGTTCAGGATCGCAGCCACGGAGTCCGCGAGCGCATCCTGCACGTCGTCCGCGCTGAGCTCGATCGCCCTCGGTCGACGCGTCAGCAGGTCGCTGCCGTGCACGGTCAGTGAGCGCGCCTCGCCGCCGCGGTCCGCGCGGCCGAGCGTGATCTTGATCTGCTCCGAGACCTCGGTGCCGATGGCGAGCTCGAATCTCCGCCGCACGCTCGAGCGGATGGCCTGATCCATCATGTCGCCGCCGATGCGGATGCTCCGGCCGCAGACGATCCCGCCGAGCGCGATCACGGCCACCTCGGTCGTGCCACCGCCGATGTCGACGATCATGCGGCCGGTGGGCTGATCGACGGGGAAGCCCGCTCCGAGCGCGGCGGCGAGCGGAGCCGGGATCAGGTGAACCTGGCGCGCCCCGGCCGACGTGGCGGCCTCGCGCAGCGCGCGCCGCTCCACGGCGGTGATGCCGGTCGCCGCGGCGATCGCGACACGGGGGCGCAGCGGTGAGCCGCGCAGCACACCGCTGCCGATCGCCTGGCGCAGCAGGAGCTCGGCCGCGTGCAGGTCCGCCAGCGCCCCGCCCTGGAGTGGGCGCACCGCGCGCACCGCCGGCGGCGTCCGGCCGAGCATTCGTTTCGCCTCGTCGCCCACCGCCAGCACGTGCTCGCCCTGGGTGTCCGTGCGCAGCGCCACGACCGAGGCCTGCAAGGAGAAGACGCCGTCGGCCGCGCGCACCACCCGCGTGTGGGTGGTTCCGAGGTCGATCGCCACGTCGTTCGGCGCGCGCAGCCAGGCGAGGACACGGCCCATGCGCGATGCGACCCGGGCCAGCCCGGAGCCGGTCGCCTGCACGGCGCGACTCGCAGGCCCGTTCCAGTCGACCGCCGGAACCACGCCGTCGGGGCGCGCCAGCCCCGGGGCGCGGACGGTGAACGAAGGTACACGAGCCACAGCTTCACCCTCGCGAACACTGCGCGGCGAAGCAAGGGAACAGATCAAAAACCGCCCCTGCCGAATTCGCGGACTTGTCACGCCCGACGCATCCAGCCGACACCCCGCCGACAAGAGCCCTGGGTAGCCTCGGGGAAACTTGCCTGCCCCGGGTGCGTTCCCCCGAGCGCGCACGGGTCGGGCCCAGGGAGGAACTCGATGTCCAGACTACCGCTGTGTCTGATGGTCGCCGCATCGCTGGTGGCCCCTGCCGCGGCTGCCCTTGCCCAGGCCGAGGTCGCACCTGCAGCCGATGGAATCCGCGGCGTGGTGTTCGAGGACCGCAACGGCGACGGCATCCGCGAGCGCTCCGAGCGCGGCGTGAAGGGCGTGCGCGTGTCGAACGGCCTCGACGTCGTCGAGACCGACGCGCGCGGCCGCTACGTGCTGCCCCTGCGCTCAGCTGCCGACGAGGCCGCGGGCTACGCGATCTTCGTCGTGAAGCCCGCCACGCACGAGATCCCCGTCGACATCGACAACGTCCCGCAGTTCTCCTACATCCACAAGCCCGCCGGCACGCCGCAGAGCGTGCGCGGCACGCAGCTCCGCTTCGGCGGCCTGCAGCCGACGGGTGCGCTGCCCGAGAGCATCGACTTCGCCCTGCTGCCGGGCAAGAAGAAGACCGAGTTCAAGGTCGTCGTGTCGGGCGACACCCAGACCTACAGCAACAACGAGATCAGCTACATGCGCGACACGCTGGTGCGCGAGATCGCGGCCCGCGACGACATCGAGGCCCTGCTCATCGAGGGTGACATCGTCGGCGACGATCTCAGCCTGTACCCGCGCTTCAAGAGCGTGGTCAGCGCCGCGGGCGTTCCCCAGTACTTCGTGCCCGGCAACCACGACCTCGACTTCGACGTCGCCAGCGACGACCACTCGTACGACACGTTCCGCCGCGAGTGGGGCCCCGAGTACTACAGCTTCGAGATCGGCGACGTGCACTTCGTGGTGCTCGACGACGTGAAGTACCCCTGCACGGCCGAGGACAACGCCGACGGCCTGCACGATGCGTGCGCCAACCCGGAGACGAACCCGACCTACAGCGGCACGATCACGCAGGAGCAGCTCACCTGGCTGCGCAACGACCTCGCCTTCGTGCCGAAGGACAAGCTCGTCGTGCTGAACATGCACATCCCGATCGTGTCCTTCATCGACCAGGGCACGGCGCGCCAGATGGTCGACAACCAGCGCGAGCTGTACGAGCTGCTCGGCTGCGACGTCGTGAACAGCACCTGCGAGCGCCCGCTGCTCGCGTTCTCCGGTCACACCCACACCAACGAGTCGCTGCGCCCCGGCGAGAGCTACGAGGGCTGGGCCACGTCGCTCGACGCAGGCAGCCTGCCCGCGGGCCGCGCCGTCGCGGCCGTCCCGTTCCCGCAGATCGTGGCCGGCGCCACCTGCGGCTCCTGGTGGTCGGGTGACTTCGACGCCAACGGCGTTCCCGAGTCGCTCACGCGCCTCGGCGATCCCCGCGGCTACTACGTGATCGAGTTCAAGGGCAACAGCTACCGCGACACGTTCAAGGCCACGGGCCGCGGTCGCGAGGACCAGATGTCGATCGACTTCGTGACCGTGCCGTTCATCGCCTGGTACCAGGCGCTCAAGGACTGGGACGCGACCAACCCGACGGCGACCGACGTGCCGCCGGTCACGTTCAACGACCTGCCCGACACGCGGGCCATCGCGCAGTCCGAGCTCGGCCAGAGCCTGCTCTCCGTCAACGTCTGGAACGGCTCGCTCGACTCGCAGGTGTTCGTGCGCTTCGACGGCCAGCCCTCGATCGCGCTGCAGCGCACGCAGCAGGGCGCCGGCGAGGGCATTCTCGAGACGCTCGAGCCGTACGCGCTCAAGCGCCAGATGGCGGTCGCCCGCCACGCCTACCAGAGCACCTCGGGCAATCCGCGCGCCCAGGGCATCGAGATGTACCGCGGCAACGTGCAGGGCAACTCGCCCTCCACGCCTCGCCCGATCGACAGCGGCCTGTGGGCGACCCAGTCGCTCCACGTCTGGCAGATGGCGCTGCCGAAGAGCCTCGGGCTCGGCTCGCACACGGCCGAGATCACGACCGTGGACCTGTACGGCCGCACGTACTCTCAGTCGGTCGCGTTCGAGGTGGTGGAGCAGCCGCTCGATCAGGAGAATGAGCGCTTCTTCAAGCGCCAGAATTTCGAGGCTCGACCTTAGTCCCGATCTGACCGGAACGAAGGAATTGCGACAATGAAACTCCGGGTGAGTGCAGCGACGATCCTGGCCGCTGCCGGGCTCTTCGCAGGCTGTACGACCGAGGGCGCTCCCTACTTTGCCCGCGAAGGCCCCACCCGGCGGTTTCCCGACATGCAGGCGTGCGAGCGCGAGGCCAATGCCGAGGAGCTGCGCGACCGCGACCGCACCTACCAGGGCGGCTACGTGTGCCGGCGCAAGCTTGCCGGACTGATCCCGATCGAGGAGCGCAAGTGGTGGCTGGGCGAGCGCGTGGACGGCGACTCGTGAGCGCGTTCGCGCTGCGCAGCGCGCGGCTGCTCGCCGCCTGCGCCGCCCTGCTCTGCGCCGCGCCCGCGAGCGCGCACGATCTGGCCCTCGCCAAGGGCGAGATCGTGCTGCTGCAGGACGGCCGCTTCCGCGTGGAGCTCGAGCTCGAGCGGGACGCGGCGCTGTTCGCGCTGCCGCCCGCGATCGACGCCCCCGCCGTGCTGCGCGACGTGCACCGGGCGCTGGCACCGCTCGACGACGCCACGCGCGAGAAGCGCATCGGTTTCCTGCGCGGCATGGTGAGCGAGCTGCTCCCCGTGCTGTTCGACGGCGCGCCCGCCGACCTCGAGGTGGAGTTCCCCGACCACCACAGCGCGAGCGCGCGCGAGGCGCATCCCCTGCACGTGCTCGGCCGGCGCGTCGCGCTCGCGGGACACGTGCCCGCCGGAGCGAAGCAGCTCGTGCTCGGCGGCACCTTCGCAAGCACCGCCGCGCTGACCCTGCGCTGGCAGGGCGAGCCCGAGGGCGAGACGCGCATCGTGCAGCGCGGCGCGCCGATGGAGCCGTTCCAGCTCGACCGCCCGCGCCCGAGTCGCTGGGCCACGCTGCTCACCTACGGCCGGCTCGGCTTCGTGCACATCCTGCCGCTCGGGCTCGACCACATCCTGTTCGTGCTCGGGCTGTTCTTCCTGAGCGCGCGCTGGAAGCCGCTGCTCTGGCAGGTCACGACCTTCTCGCTCGCCCACTCGCTCACGCTGGGCCTCTCGATCTACGGGCTGGTGTCGGCACCCGGCTGGCTCGTCGAGCCGCTGATCGCCGCCTCGATCGCGTGTGTCGCCGTCGAGAACCTGCTCGTGCGCGAGCTCACGCCCTGGCGGCCCTTCGTCGTGCTCGGCTTCGGTCTGCTGCACGGGCTCGGCTTCGCCGGCGTGCTCGCCGAGCTCGGGCTGCCGCGCGCGAGCTTCATGAGCGCGCTCGTCGGCTTCAACCTGGGCGTCGAGGCGGGCCAGCTCGCCGTGCTCGCCCTCGCCTTCGCCGCAGTCGGCTGGCTCGGGCAGCGCGTCTGGTACCGCCAGCGCATCGCCGCGCCGGCCTCCGTCCTGATCGCCGTCGCCGGCGCCTACTGGACCGCGACGCGGATCGCGGCCGCGCTGTGAGCTGAGCTCAGCCTCGACCGAGGACGGGCTTGCCGCGGCGCAGCGTCTCGGCGATCAGGAAGGCCATCTCGAGCGACTGGCTGCCGTTCAGGCGCGGGTCGCAGGCGGTCTCGTAGCGCGGCAGGTCTGCCTCGCACGGATCGACCGCGTCGCCGATGCACTCGGTGACGTCCTCGCCGGTCATCTCGAAGTGCACGCCGCCCAGATAGCTGCCCGAGCGCGCGTGCAGCTCGAAGCTCTGCTCGAGCTCGTCGAAGATCGCGCCGACGCGCCGGGTCTTGCGGCCCCCGGCGAGCTGCTCGGTGTTGCCGTGCATCGGGTCGCAGCTCCACAGCACGCGATGTCCGGAGCGCTCCACGGCCGCGATCAGCAGCGGCAGCCGCTCGGCCACGCGGCTGTGGCCGAGCCGCGTGATCAGCACCACGCGCCCCTTCTCGCGCGCGGGATCCACGGCGCCGAGCAGCTCGACGAGCGCGTCGGGCGCGCTGTCGGGACCGACCTTGATGCCGATCGGATTGGCGAGCCCGCGCACGTACTCGACGTGCGCGCCGGCCAGACCGCCGGTGCGGTAGCCGATCCAGAGCAGGTGCGCGCCCAGGTTGAACGCACCCGCGCCGGGCACGTCGCGCGTGAGCGCCTCCTCGTACGGCAGGAGCAGCGCCTCGTGCGAGGTGTAGAGCTCGACGCGCGCCAGCGCGGCGCGGGACGAGGCGCCGATCTGGTCCATGAACTCGATGGCGTCGACGATCGAGTCGACGGTGCGCTGGTAGGCCGCGCGACGCGTGCTCGCCCGGATGAAGCCCAGATCCCAGCGCTCCGGGTGGTGCAGGTCCGCGAAGCCGCCCTCGATCAGCGCGCGCAGGTAGTTGAGCGATGCGGCGGCGTGGTGGTAGGCCTCGACCATGCGCCGGGGATCCGCCACGCGCGCCGCCGGGTCGGGCTCGAGCCCGTTCACGAGGTCGCCGCGGTACACGGGCAGCGTCCGGCCGGCGACCACCTCGGTGGGCTGGCTGCGCGGCTTGGCGTACTGCCCCGCGATGCGGCCGATGCGGATCACCGGCTTGCGCGTGGCGTAGGTCAGCACGAGCGACATCTGGAGCAGCACCTGCAGCTTGGCCTGCAGCGCGGGCGCCGTGCAGCTCGCGAAGGTCTCCGCGCAGTCGCCGCCCTGGAGCACGAAGCGCCTGCCCTCGGAGGCCTCGGCGAGCTGCTCGCGCAGGCGCTGGATCTCGCCGGGCGCCACGAGCGGCGGCCGCTCGCGCAGCGACGCCACTGCGGCCTCCAGAGCGGCCGCGTCGGGATACTGCGGCTGGTGGAGCGCCTTGCGCGCTCGCCAGCTCCCCGGTGCCCAGGGGCCTCGCTCCGCTCCGTCTGCCCGCGTCTCCACGATCGAGCGGCAGTGTACCGCGGGCGTCGCCGGGCCGCGCACGCGCCGTGTCCGGCGCCGGACGGGTGCCCGGGGCCGTTCAGTCGAGCAGGGCGAGCAGGTCCTCGCGCGTGAGCGAGGTCGCGGCGTCGGCGCCGCCGAGCGCGGCCTGGGCAAGCGCCCGCTTGTGCTGCTGGAGCGCCAGGATGCGCTCCTCGACCGTGTCGAGCGCCACCAGTCGGTGTATGAAGACGGGGCGCTCCTGACCGATCCGGTGGGCGCGGTCGGCGGCCTGGTCCTCGACCGCCGGGTTCCACCACGGATCGAGCAGGAAGACGTGGTCCGCGCGCGTCAGGTTCAGGCCCGTGCCGCCGGCGCGCAGCGAGATCAGCAGGACCGGTGGGCCGTCCTCGGCCTGGAAGCGCTCGACGACGCCACCGCGGTCGGTCGTGCTGCCGTCGAGGCGCTCGAAGGCGAGCTTGGCGTCGTTCAGGTGCGGCTCGACCAGGTCGAGCAGGCTCGTCCACTGCGAGAAGACGAGCGCGCGGTGGCCCTCGGCCGCGATCTCCGTGAGCACCTCGAGCAGGACCTCGAGCTTGGCGGACGTGTCGGCCTTCTGACCGGGCACGAGCGCTGCGTGGCAGGCGGCCTGGCGCAGGCGCAGCAGGGCCTCGAGCGCCTCGAGCACGTTGCCGCCGCTGCGCAGGCGCGCCACGACGTCGTCGCGCGTGGCGGCGCGCACCGCGTCGTAGACCGCGCGCTCGGACTCGCTGAGCTCGCAGTGCAGCACGTCCTCGGTGCGCGGCGGCAGCTCGCGCGCGACCTCGGACTTGAGCCGCCGCAGCAGGAACGGCCGGATGCGCTCGCGCAGGCGCGCGGCCACACCGGGCGTGCCGTCGGCGATCGGACGCGCATAGCGCTCCTGGAAGGAGGCCTGGTCGCCGAGCAGCGAGGGGTTCAGGAAGCGGTACTGGCTCCACAGCTCCTCGAGCCGGTTCTCGATCGGCGTGCCGGTGAGCGCGACCCGGAACTGCGCCTGCAGGCGGTACGCGGCGCGCGCAACCTGGCTCGTGGGGTTCTTGATCGCCTGCGCCTCGTCGAGCACGACCGTCTGCCAGCGCACCGCGGCCAGCGCATCGGCGTCCGCGCGCAGCAGGCCGTAGGTCGTGAGCGTGACGTCCACGTCCGGATCCAGGCGCCGGCCGGCGCCGTGGTAGCGCGCGCAGCGCAGACCGGGCCGGAAACGCTGGATCTGCTCCTCCCAGCCGTGCAGCACGCTGGTCGGACACACGACGAGCGCGGGGCCGCGCAGCGCGCACAGCGCCTGGAGCGTCTTGCCGAGGCCCATGTCGTCGGCGAGCAGTGCGCCCAGATCGGCATCGCGCAGGAAGTCGAGCCAGGCGACGCCCGCGAGCTGGTACTCGCGCAGCTCGGCGCGCAGATCGTCGGGCAGGGTCGCCGCGGGCAGCCCCGCGAAGCCGTCGACCAGCGCGCGCAGCTTCTCGAAGGCGGCGGGCGGTGGGACACCGAGCGCGCTGCACAGGCGCGCCAGGTCGGGCAGCGCGCAGGCCGGCAGCGCACCGGAGGCCTCGCGCGCGGCCAGCAGATCGGCCACGAGCGCGCCGTGGCGCGTGAGCCAGCCCACGGGCAGCGCCGTGAAGCCGCCGCCCGGCAGCGCAGCGAGCGTGCCGCCCTCGCGCCAGGCCGCCAGCATGCGCGCGTTGTCGACCTCGACCTCGGGGCCCTTCGGTCCCTTGCGCCAGCGCAGCCCGAACACGCCGGGCTCGAGTTCGAGCTCGGGCGTGAGCGGCGGCGCGAGGAAGAACGCCTCGTGGTCGTCGCCGATGATCTCTCCGCCGAACTCCTGCAGGCGGCGGTTGAGCGCGATCGCGCCCTCGGTGGCGAACGTGCGCTCGCCGTCCAGCTCGAGGCCGAGCTCGCGGCGCAGCTGCACGCGCAGCCGCTCCTCGCCCGCGAGGTTGCGGCGCGGGATGCGATCGCCGACCGGCAGCAGCTCGCCGCCGCGCACGCGCCCCACCGGCGGATCGCCGTACACGATCTCGGGTCGGATCTCGAGTCGGTCGCCGCGCCGCTGAGTGGTGACCACGAGGTACGGCTCGGCCGTCACCGTGCGCGGCAGGCGCTCGCTGCGCACGTCGACGGGAACGCGGCCCGCAAATGCGGGCAGCACCTCCGACACGAGCTTGTACACGTCAGCCGGCCCGAAGTAGCGCTCCTGGCGCAGCTCGTCGCGCTCGCGCTGCGTGAGCTGCGCCTCGCCGACGGCGCGCAGCACCTCGCCGCACAGCGCAGCGCCGTTCGCGAACGTCTGCGTCACCGCCAGGTCGCGGCGCAGCGACAGCACGAAGCCGTCGCCGCGGTCCTCGAGCGTCACCACCGGCAGCAGCGGGCTCGCGTCCACGCTGACGCGGCGCGTGCCCAGCCAGACGTATTCGCAGTCCGCGAGCAGCTTGAACAGCTTGCCCATCAGGCCCTGGTTGAGGGTCACCTCGCGCGTGCCGCCGAGCAGCGTCTCGACGCGGACGTCGAGCGGCTGCACGTCCACGGCCTCCTCGTCCGAGCGCTTGGCGAGCACCGGGATCGAGACGCGCAGCGGTGTGAGCTCGTTGCCGCGCACCAGCACCCGCCGCAGCACCAGGCCGCGGCCATCGGCCTCGAAGCGGTAGCCCACGCGCGCGCGCACGACGGGCGGCGCCACGGTCGGCTCGGCGACAGCGGGGTCCATCTGCAGCGCGATCACGGCCGCCGCTGCGTGGTCGCACACCTCGTCGGTGCTCGGGCACTCGCACTCCCAGACGAGGGCCAGCGGGTTCAGGTGCACGAGCTTGCCGGATCCGGCTCCGCCCGACACGCGCATGGCGATCTCTTCGTCCTGCCGGCCCGCCGCCAGGACCTTGCCGCGGCGCGCGAGCTGGACACCGCGCGACCAGACGTCGTCGCGGGCGGCTGCGCGAACCACCTCGAACAGACTGCGCAAGAGCTCAGGGTTGCCAGGCACGCGCGGAGAGTAGCGGCTGGCGCCGCGGGCGCCCGTGGCTGACCCGCGTCTAGCTCGCTTGGGGCGCGTGGGGCAGCGCGAAATAGACCGTTGCGCCCGCGCCGACGCTGCCCTCTGCCCAGACGCGGCCGCGGTGGCGCTCGACGACGCGGTGAACCGTGGCCAGACCGATGCCCGTGCCCGGGAAGCTCTCGTCGTGCAGGCGCTGGAACGGCCGGAACAGCTTGGCGGCGTACGTCATGTCGAAGCCGGCGCCGTTGTCGCGCACGAAGTACACCGTCTCCGCGGGGCCTTCTGCGTCGACCGGCTGGGCGCCGACCTCGATGCGCGCCTGCTGCGTCTTCGCGGTGAACTTCCAGGCGTTGCCGAGCAGGTTCTCGAGCAGCACGCGGACCAGGCGCGGGTCGGCCTGCGCGGTCATGCCGGGCCGGATCGCGAGCTCGATGTCGCGCGCGGGGTGGTTCTGGCGCAGGACCTCGGCGACCTCCTGCGCGAGCGCCGAGAGATTGGCCGTGCCGACGCTGATCTCGGTCATGCTGATGTGCGACAGCTCGAGCAGGTCGTCGATCAGCTCGCCCATGCGCTTGGCCGCGGCGCGCACGCGCGACAGGTAGTTCTGCGCCTGGTCCTCGAGCTGGTCGGCGTACTGCGTGAGCAGCAGCTCGCAGAAGCCGTTGATGCTGCGCAGGGGCGTGCGCAGGTCGTGCGACGCGGAGTAGCTGAACGCCTCGAGCTCGCGGTTCTTGCGCGCCAGGTCGCTGGCCACCCGCTCGAGCTCCGCGTTCTTGCGCTCGAGCTCGTGCGCGAGCTTGGCCTGCGCCTCGGCGAGCCGGCGCGCGGCGCGCTCCTCGGACGCCTCGACCTCGGAGCGGCGCAGCTCCTCCTGGATCTTGCGGTGCTCGTCCTCGAACTGCTTGCGGCGCAGCTGCGCCCGCACGCGCGCGTTCAGCACGTCGAACTCGCTCGACTTGGGGAAGTAGTCGTCCGCCCCCGCGCCCAGCGCGTCGACCATCACCGCGCGCTCCTCGTGCGCCGTGATCAGGATCAGCGGGATCTCGCGCAGCCCGGGCGACGCCTTGATGCGCAGGCAGGTCTCCTTGCCGCCCATGCCCGGCATCATCAGATCCAGCAGCACGCAGTCGATGCGCTGCAGCGCGAGGATCTCGAGCGCCTCCTCGCCGGACGCGGCGGGCACGACGTCGTAGCCCTCGACCGCGAGCAGCCCGCAGAGCTCGTTCAGGTAGGTACGGCTGTCGTCGACCACGAGCACCCGCTTGGGCGCGAGCAGGCTCGCGTCGCTGCTGCGCTGGGAGCGCGCCGCGCGCAGCACGGCGGCGATGCGCGCCAGGATGACCTCGAGCGGCTCCTCCTTGCGCACGAACGCGTCGGCGCCGGCCTCGAGCGCGCGCACCTCCGCACCGCTGTCCTCGGACGCCGTGAGCAGCAGGCAGGGCGTGCCGCGCAGGGCGGCGTCGAGGCGCATGCGGCGGATCACCGTTCCGCCGTCGATCCCGGGCATCACCCCGTCGACGATCACCGCGGTGGGCCGCAGCGCGGCCGCGAGACGCAGACCGTCCAGACCGTTGTCGGCCGTGTGCACGGCGTAGCCCGCGCCCTCGAGCGCGGCGCGCAGCTCCTCGCGGAAGGTCGCGCTGTCGTCGACGACCAGGATCTCGGGCCGAGCGGGCGTCGGGCCGGACACGCGCAGCAGCTCGCGCGCGCGCGCGACCACGGTGTCGCGGTCGTAGGGCTTGCCGACGTAGTCGTCGGCGCCGCCCGCGAGGCCGCGCACGCGGTCCTGCACTTCCGCCTCGTTCGAGAGCATCAGCACGCTGACGCTCCCGAGCTCGGGCGCCTCGCGGATCTCCTGGAGCAGCTCGATGCCGTCGCCGTCCGGGAAGCGCACGTCGAGCACGGCCAGCGCGATGTCGCCCGCCTGCAGCGCACTGCGGGCCTCCGCGATCGTGCTGCAGGCGGCCACCGTGAAGCCGGCCGCCTCGAACGCCTCCGCGAGATCCATGCGGACCGTGAGACTGTCGTCGGCAATCAGCACGCGGCCCTTCATCGCCGGTTCCTTTCGCTCTGTGCGAGCTCCAGAGCGAGCGCGACGCCGATCTCGCCGATCGGCAGCACGCGCTCGGCAGCGCCGAGGCGCACGGCCTCGCGCGGCATGCCGTAGACGATCGATGTGGCCTCGTCCTGAGCGAGCGTGTGCCCACCCGCTCGCCGGATCGCGAGCAGCCCAGCGGCGCCGTCGCGACCCATGCCCGTGAGCAACGCGGCCGTCACGCCAGCGCGGTACTCGTCGGCCAGCGACTCGAACAGCACGTCGATCGACGGGCGGCAGCTGTGCCGCTCGGCCTCGAGCGTGAGCACGAGCTTGCCCTCCGACACGCGCAGGTGGCGGCCGGGCGGTGCCAGCACGACACGCCCGCCGATCTCGCCCACCCGCTCGCCGTCCTGCGCGAGGCCGACGCGATGCCCGGTCTGGCTCTGCAGCCAGTCCGCGAACGCGCCCGCGAACGCCTCCCCGATGTGCAGCACGATCAGCACCGGCACGCGCAGGGGCCCCGGCATGCGGCGCAGCACGTCGACCAGCGCGCCGGGGCCGCCGGTCGAGGTGCCGAGCGCGACCAGGCGACAAGCGGCGAGCCGCGGCGCGGCGGGCGCAGGCCCGGGCAGCGGCTCGGCCACCCGGAGCGCCGTGGCCGGCACGAACCCGGCCAGGCGCGCGCGCGGGTGGGTGATCACCCGGATGCGCGAGACGCGCTTCACCGCGCTGCACAGCTCGCGCGCCCAGCGCGCGTCGACGGCATCCGCCGCTGGCTTCTCGAGCACGTCGGCCGCGCCGGCGGCGAGCGCGTCGTAGGTGCGGAACAGCTCGCCGCGGTTGGTCGAAGCGGACACGATCAGGATCGGCGTCGGGAAGCTCGCCATGATGTACTCGGTCGCCGCGAGGCCGTTCATGATCGGCAGGCACATGTCGAGCGTGATCGCGTCGGGGCGCAGCGACTCGCACAGCTCGACCGCGCGCTTGCCGTCCGCGGCCTCGCCGACGAGCTCGAGCTCCGGGTCCGCGGCCACGATCGCGCAGATGTGCCGGCGCACCGTGAGCGAGTCCTCCACGACCAGGACGCGGATCGGCGCCTTCACGCGCCCACCAGCTCGCGGATGCGCGCGAGCAGCACGTTCTGGTCGAACTCGCTCTTCACGAAGTAGGCGCGGGCGCCGGCGGCCTCGCCGCGCCTGCGGTCTTCGGCTGCACCGCGCGACGTCATCATGACCGCCGGCACGTCGCACAGCGCCGGGTCCGCGCGCGTGCGCTCGATGAACTCGAAGCCGTTCATGCCCGGCATCTCGAGGTCGACCAGGAACAGCGCGTAGCCGCGGCGCTGCGCCTTCTCGAGCGCCTCCTCCGCGGAGGCCGCGAGCTCCACCTCGTAGCCCGCAGCCTCCAGGATGCTCTGCTCGAGCATGCGCGTGGTCATCGAGTCGTCGATCACGAGCACGCGCCGGCGCTCGGCGGGCGGCTGCGCGAGCTCGACGTCGCCGCGCAGCGCGCTGGCGAGCACGCTGGCGGGATCGAGCACGAGCTGCGGATTGCCCGCTGCGTCGAGCGAGGCACCCGCGACCACGGGGTCGGCGGGCGTGCCGGCCGGCAGCGAGCGCACCATCACGGTCTCCACGCCGCGCAGCCGGTCGACACCGAGCGCGGCCAGCGAGCCGCCGCTCTCCAGCACGACGACGGACCAGAAGCGCACGCTTGCCGCCCCGCGCGGAGCACAGCGCAGCGCGCGGCCGAGCGGCACGAACGGGATGATCCGACCCTCGAACGCCAGGCCGCGCTGCTGGGCCGAGCGCGCCAGATCCTGGGCCGCGACGCGCAGCGTGCGCCGCACGGCGTCGAGCGGGATCGCGGCGACCTGGCCCGCGACCTCGACCAGCAGCGCCGGCAGCGCGGCGAGCGAGATCGGCACGATCAGCTCGAGCACCGTGCCGCGGCCCGCCTCCGTCTGGATGCCCACGCGACCGCCGAGCCGCCGGGCCGCGTCGCGCACGACGTCGAGGCCCACGCCACGGCCGGAGATCTCGGTCACCGCCTGCGCCGTGCTGATGCCGCCCTCGAGCAGGCGCTGCAGCAGGGCCTCGGTGCCGAGCGCCGCCGCGTCGGACGCGCCGAGCCCCTTGCGCGCCGCGGCCTGCCGCACCGATTGCAGATCCACGCCGCGGCCGTCGTCCCGGCAGCGGAACGTCACGCGGCTCGCGCTGCGCGCGACCTCGAGCGAGACGCAGCCCTCGGGCGGCTTGCCCTGGGCGACGCGC
>Ga0190274_10001500_pt1 | contig 13673 bp, 11 predicted proteins | sample Popmic531T_FD_133002 | JGI IMG/M metagenome (GOLD analysis project Ga0190274, IMG submission 133002) | Populus adjacent soil microbial communities from riparian zone of Yellowstone River, Montana, USA - 531 T | ecosystem: Environmental > Terrestrial > Soil > Riparian zone | place: USA: Montana...
AGCGCTGGCAAGTCTCCATCGAATAAACGCGCCGGCTTTTTCTTCCTGACCGGCATATTCACCGCGAAGCAGGACTACCGAAGCCCTCGAAAAAAGTTTGAGCCATAAATCGTGACCTTGCTCGACACCAGGGGGCCTTTCCTGGACCACACTCAGTCCTGCGCGGACCAGCGTATGAGCGGCGGCTTCGACTGCGTCTCCGGTTTCTACTGTCACCGGCGAAACCAGGTCATCGGTATACCAGGCTATTCGCCTGCCTCGAATTAAATCAGCAAGTTTGGTAACTCCTTTGACTCCGGTGTCTCCTCGATAGCCTGCTCCTCCGTTACCGGCAAGCACATCAAACAGAAGCCTGAGGTCGCGCACCGAGCGGGCCATTGGACCGATCGCTGCACCGAGCGAATAAGGACCAATACTGGGCGGGAACTGACCACCGCCAGGAACGCGGCCGACAGTGGGTTTCAATCCCGCGATCCCGCAGAAATGAGATGGGATTCGAATTGATCCCGCGAGATCGCTCCCAATCCCACCCGGAGACATAAACGAAGCAATCGCAGCGGCCTCACCGCCACTCGAACCGCCGGTGCTTAGCAGCGGGTAATTTGGATTAACGGCGCGGCCAAAGACAGGATTGTCAGTGGTGTAGTCCATCGCCATTTCGGCGGTGTTGGTCTTTCCCAGAATGATAGCGCCCGCGGCTTTTAGGCGTTCGACCGCCTTAGCATCGCGATCGGGTACAAACTCGGCGCGCAGGACTGACCCACTGGTTGTTCTCAGTCCTTTGGTCTCGATCGTATCTTTGACCGTAATCGGGATGCCATGAAGTGGGCCAACCATCTCGCCGCGGCTCATGGCTGCCTCCGCCTCCCTTGCCTTCTCGATAACGTCCGGAGCAACTGTGACGATGGCGTTGAGTTTCGGATTGATCTCGGTGATACGATCCAGATATGCCTGCATGACCTCAACCGGAGACGCTTCGCGGCTGCGGACCAATTCAGTGAGACTGGCCAGGGACTTCGAGGTGATTTCAGTCATGACAGAAGGAATCCAGGCGTTCTTCGAGCTGTTGGTAAGACAAATGCGATCCACGAAATTACACTAAACGGCACCAAGTGAATATCCTCGTCGCGTTATTTCGTGTGATTTGGTGGATCGTCTTATGCGTTTTGATTTTCGCAAACTTCTCACTATAATTTCATTGCTCTGAAAAATCTAAATCACAACCTGCCGCAGTTTGGACCATTGGCCTCCAGGCTAACGCGCAGCAGCGGAGGGGTGCGCACTTGGCGATTCGCCTAAGCAGGACTTTTGTTCTGCGCAAACTTCATCAATTGTCCGGCATTATGCCCCTCGGCATCTTCCTGCTGGAACATTTCTACACAAACTCGAAGGCCCTCAACGCCGTCACTGGGGCTGCTGATTTCAACAATGCCGTAAAAGATCTTCAGGCTATTCCTTATATTCTATTTATCGAGATTGGCGGAATCTTTATACCGCTCATCTATCACGCCGTCTACGGACTGGTGATCACAATCGAAGCGCGGCCAAACAACCTTAACTATCCTTATCCGCGAAATTGGTTTTATCTGATTCAGCGCATCACGGGCGTTATCCTGTTCTTCTTCATCGCATTTCACGTTTTGAATTTCCGTTTTGGATTAATTCCCGGGCTTAACACGATTTCCGTAGCCCACCGGCCGGACATGGCCTTCGATATAGTCTCGCGAGAGTTTCGCATGGTGCCGATTTTCCTGGTTTACATGGTTGGTATCACGGCCACTGTTTGGCACCTTGCTAATGGTATCTGGTTGTTTATGGTTGATTGGGGAATCACGATTGGTGAACGGGCGCAACGACTGACTGGATACGCGTGCATTGGGTTTGGCGTAGTCCTGCTGTTGGTAGGAATTAATGCGGCGGTTGGTTTCATACGCCCAGGCGGGCTCCTGGGAGGGATTCTCTAGTGGGAGAAGTTAGAACAAGGGTACTGATTACTAATGCCGTCGACGAGGAGTTGGCTCGAAGGGGTCAAGCATCAGTGGACCAGATTCGAAGCTACGAAGCCGATGCCCTGGTTGATACTGGCGCGGTTAGAAGCATCATTCCTCCCCATGTCGTTGAACGCCTCGGCCTGACCGTTCGCGGTCAACGCGTCGTCGAGTACGCCGATGGACGAAAGGATGTGGTTGATGTAACCGGTCCGGTCCTGTTTACAATTCTCGATAGGGACACTATGGAGGAAGCTCTGGTTCTCGGAGACGAAGTACTAATTAGTCAGACGGTACTTGAGAAAATAGACGTGCTAGTGGATTGTTATAGCCGGCGTCTTATTCCGAATCCGGCGCATCCCGATCAGCCAGTTACCAAGGTCAAATAATCCCGTATGGCAACGAACGATACTAAGATAGCGATTGTTGGGGGCGGACTCGCCGGACTGGCTGCTGCGATGCGGATCGCTGAAGCGGGTCACGCGGTGGATCTTTTCTCCGTGGTCCCGGTAAAGCGCTCTCACTCTGTTTGCGCTCAAGGCGGCATTAACGGAGCCGTTAACACCAAGGGTGAAGGCGATTCCACCTGGGAACACTTTGACGACACGGTTTACGGCGGCGACTTTCTGGCCAATCAACCGCCCGCAAAAGCGATGTGCGAGATGGCGCCCTCGATAATCTTCCTGTTCGATCGCATGGGTGTTCCCTTCTCGCGTACGAAGGAAGGTTTGCTTGACTTCCGTCGATTCGGCGGAACCAAGCATCACCGCACTGCCTTCGCCGGCGCCTCAACCGGACAACAACTGCTCTACGCACTCGATGAACAAGTCCGCCGCTATGAAGCCGCCGGGAAAGTTCAGAAGTTTGAACACTGGGAAATGGTTTCGCTGGTGCTTGATGACGCACAGGTATGCCGCGGATTGATAGCGATGAACCTGCAATCTCTCGAACTGAAGTCGTTTCCCGCCGACGCGGTTATCGTTGCCACTGGAGGCCCAGGCCTGGTCTTCGGTAAGTCGACCAATTCAATGGTCTGCACCGGCAGCGCAGTCGCCGCTTGTTACCAGCAGGGTGCGAAGTATGCCAATGGCGAGTTCATTCAGGTTCACCCCACGTCAATTCCCGGCGAAGACAAGCTGCGTTTGATGTCTGAATCAGCGCGCGGCGAAGGTGGACGTGTCTGGGTGCCGCGAAAGCCCGGCGACTCTCGATCGCCGTCATCGATTCCCGAAAATGAGAGGTTGTATTTCCTCGAAGAGAAGTATCCCGCCTACGGCAACCTGGTGCCACGCGACATTGCCACGCGCGAGATATTCCAGGTTTGCATCGAGGGGAAAGGCGTGGCTGGCGAGAATCAGGTTTTCCTTGATGTGACGCATATTCCCGCCGAGACACTGGACAGGAAATTGGGTGCGATTTTGGAAATCTACGAGATGTTCGTGGGCGATGATCCCCATCACGTACCGATGCGCATCTTTCCCGGCGTGCACTACTCAATGGGTGGGCTCTGGGTTGATTACGACCAGCGCACCAACATTCCTGGTTTACTGGCTGCCGGCGAATGCGATTACTCAATCCACGGCGCCAATCGACTCGGCGCAAACTCGCTGGTTAGTTGTGTCTATGGCGGCTTCGTCGCCGCTCCCAAGGCCATTGAATACGCCAAGAATGTGGAACGCAACGGCGCCGACGGTTCTCGTATTTACGAACAGGAGTTGAAACGGCAACAAGAGATAAATGATTCACTGATCAAGCAAAGCGGAACCGAGAACCAGTATGTGCTCCATCAGGAGATGGGCAAAACGATGACTGACAACGTAACGGTCGTTCGTTACAACGACAGACTAAAAGAGACCGACAACAAATTGCTCGAACTGATGGATCGTTACAAGCGCATCTCGATTAACGACTCGAACCTCTGGGCGACGATGGCGCTGCCCCACGCCAGACATCTCGACAACATGCTGGAACTAGCCCGCGTCATTACACTCGGGGCGCTCAATCGCAACGAGTCACGCGGTGCTCATTACAAACCAGACTTTCCCGAGCGTGATGATGACAACTTCTTGAAAACAACGATTGCGGAGTATTCAGGTGAGGGTCCGGTCATTTCTTATGAACCGGTGGATGTCTCGCTAATACCACCGCGGAAGCGCGACTACAGTAAAGCGAAGAAGGAAACCAAAACTGATCCGGCGGCGCCCAGACCCAGCGCACCTGTTTAGAAGGCGTTAGCAAACATGTCAGCACACATACAAACACCGAAGGCTACGCGAGTTCACCCAAAGACTGTTGAGATTCACATTAGGCGACGCGCGAATCCCGACTCGCCGCAGTATTGGGAAAGATTTGAACTTCCTTACCGCCCGAATCTCAACATCATTTCCTGTCTGATGGACATCCAGAAGAATCCGGTAACGATGGAGGGCACGCGGACCACGCCTCCGGTCTGGCAGATGAACTGTCTCGAACAGGTGTGTGGTATCTGCACCATGGTGATCAACGGGCGTGCGCGGCAGTCATGTTCCGCCCTGGTAGACAATCTCGAACAGCCAATCAAGCTCGAGCCGATGCAGAAATTTCCAAACGTGCGCGACCAGGTCGTCGATCGTTCACGAATGTTTGATCACTTGAAGAAGGTCAATGCCTGGATTGAGTTGGATGGAACTCACGATCTTGGTCCGGGGCCGCGCATGGACCAGGAAGACGTACAGGAGCGTTATGCGTATTCGCGTTGCATGACCTGTGGCTGTTGTCTGGAAGCCTGTCCGCAGTATGAAGACGACCAATACATTGGCCCACAGGCAATTGGCCAGGTGCGGCTCTTCAACATGCATCCGAGTGGTGAAATGTCGCGTGACGCGCGGCTGGAAGGGATTATGGGCGAAGACGGCATTACCAACTGCGGCAACGCACAAAACTGCGTCAAGGCTTGCCCGATGGGGATTCCCCTCACCCGAGCCATCTACGAAGAAAACCGCGAAACGATCGTTCACGGTCTGTTTGGCTGGCTGAGAGGGTAATGGCTCTACAGTCCGTGTTAACGGACGACTGACAATAGCCCAGCAGTTCACTGCTGGGATCAAACCCGAAAGCATTGGAGTCCGTGAAGCGGACGGCTGACGACAAGAGCCTGATGGCTAACTTTCCAGCCGTCCGCCTTTCGGACTATGCTGCACTTTAATGCGAATCCCAGCGATGAATCGCTGGGCTATTCTCGGTCGTCCGCTTTCGCGGACTGAGTTCATCAGATCCCCAGAACGTCGATCAGTTCCTGTACGGCTGCAGCGCTCTTCTGCAACGCAATTCGTTCCTCCGCCAGCAAGTTGATCTCGATGATTTGTTCAAGGCCCCGCGCGCCAAGTTTGCAGGGCACGCCAACGTAGAGACCGTTGATTCCATACTCGCCTTCCAGATAAGCAGCGCACGGCAGAATTTTTTTCTTGTCCTTCAAAATCGATTCAGTCATTTCCACGGCAGCCGCTGAGGGAGCGTAATAAGCCGAACCAGTCTTCAGTAGTGATACGATCTCGGCTCCGCCGCTGGCTGTCCGTTTCACGATTGCGTCGATCTGTTCCTTCGGCAGCAACTCCGGGATAGGAATGCCGGCGCAGGTTGAAAAGCGCGGCAGCGGGACCATGGTGTCTCCGTGTCCACCCAGCACAAACGCCGTCACATTCTCTACTGAAACATCGAGCGCTTCGGCCAGAAAGCAGCGCATGCGGGCCGAGTCAAGCACACCTGCCATGCCAATTACACGGTGCTTCGGAAAACCCGAGCGGCGGAAAGCTACCTGGCACATGGCATCGAGCGGATTCGAGACAATAATCAAGATCGCGTTCGGTGACCGGCTGACTACTTCGTCCACAACTGCCGAAACAATGCCCGCATTGGTCTTCAACAAGTCATCACGACTCATCCCCGGCTTACGCGCCAGTCCAGCCGTGATGATCACAACGTCGGAATTCTCGGTGCCTTCGTAATTATTCAGCCCTTTGAGCCTCACGTCGAAGCCTTCGATCGGCGCTGCCTGGGCCAGATCGAGAGCTTTCCCCTGCGGCACGCCCTCGACGATATCGACCAGCAGAACATCGCCCAGTTCCTTCGCTGCCAGCCAGTGAGCAGCAGTCGCTCCGACATTACCCGCGCCAACAACCGTTATCTTATTTCGTACGCCCATGTGATTTGATCCTTTCGAGAGACAGGAACGGGCCAATTCCAGCGGCCCATTCCCGCGCAATTTGTACTTAAGAATGCTAGGATTTGAATGACCGCGAGTTTATCTGTCAGCCAGAGAACGTGTCAAGAAACGCCTCGGGAAGGTAGTGCTTAGGTTGTTGCTAACGAAGGGACGGTTCGAAGCGATAAAGTCAGTACCACCTCGCAGTAGCGGGTGGGTCTGGTCACGCACAAAAGCGCAAAGCAAAACCAGATGCTTTCGGCGAAATAGTTCCTCCATCGATCACTCACCCGCTACCGCGAGGTGGTACTGACTTCATCACCTCCCAGTCGCTCGATGCAAGGAGATTTGGAATAGGGACACTATCATCGAGAAGGTGTGACTCAAATCGAACACATGCACACAATCGACGCCTGCCAAAATCTAATCAAGATCTTACAGCTTGCTTATTCCGGGGAGCTGGCTGCAGCCTACGCGTACCGTGGCCATTGGAAGTCAGTCACTAATAGAGATGAGCGCCTACACATCAAACAAATCGAAGACGAGGAATGGCATCACCGCAAACTGGTTGGTGAAATGCTGCGAAGTCTCAACTCACAACCGGTCAGACACCGGGAAATTCGGGCTTGGATCATTGGACGCGGGTTGGGATTGCTTTGCCACCTGATGGGATGGCTGGCGCCAATGTACGGCGCAGGTCGGTTGGAAAGCCGCAATGTCGTGGAATACGAAACAGCGGCGAGGTACGCACGTGTTTGTGGTCGCGAGGACTTTATCGATTGTTTGCTGACTATGGCAGAAGTGGAATGGGAGCACGAACACTATTTTCGTACTCGAGTTCTACTGCATCCACTAGGCCGAAGACTTTCTCTTTGGCCCGCTCCGCCCCCGAAGGAAACGATTCGCGGATCATTCGAGTGGAACGCGGAAAAGCTTGAACTGGTGGAAACCGCTCGCTAGTCCGATCCTTTCGTGAGATTTCGTGTGATTTCGTGGATCGTTCCCCTAGTCGGAGCCTACAGGTACGATCCAGGAAATCACACGAAATCTCACGAAGTAACCCGACGCCCTTGCGTGGTGGTGGAAACTCGAGCGCGCCGCGTGATAGTATCCGCCTCGTAACCAGAGTAATCAGCCCCACGCGAATACTAAGTGCACTGGAAGACTCGCGCCATGTGGATTGACCAAACCTTACATCGCCCGCTCGACAGCCGCTCAAACCTGTTCGCTGACTAGAGGTCTTCCTTCAAATCTTTCGCCATCGTGACGAGAAGTTTCGCGCTTTCGGGCCCAGGCCTCTTCATCAAGACGCCGTCTTCTCTTCAAGGCCTTGTTTTTCAAAAGGTCGGTTCTTTCCAAAGGAGTAACATCATGACCACCAGCACAATGGCGCCACCAAAACGTCCACAGATTAAGACTGCTCTACCTGGTCCAAAGGGGGCTGAGATTATCGCAGCCGACGCGCAGTTTGTGACACCATCGTATCCGCGACCATCATTCAAACTTGTTGCCGAGCGCGCGCAAGGTGTTTGGGTTGAAGATGTCGACGGCAATGTTTTTCTCGATTGCAATGCCGGCGTGGCGGTCTGTTCGACAGGCCACTGTCATCCGGAAGTGGTCAAGGCGATTCAAGACCAGGCGGCGCAACTGATTCACATGTGCGGCACAGACTATTACTACCGACACATGCCGGCGCTGGCGAAGAAACTCGACGAGATTGTTCCCGTTCCTTCGCCGACCCGGACGCACTTTGCGAATAGTGGCACTGAAGCAGTGGAGACAGCGTTGAAACTGGCGATGCACGCCACCGGGCGGGAAAAGTTCATTGCCTTCTTTAATAGTTTTCACGGCCGCACACTGGGCTCACTTTCGTTGACCTCCTCAAGAGCTGCGCAGCGGCTCGGCTTTAAACGCCAGGTGCTGGACGTGGTGCACCTCCCCTATCCAAATGAATTTCGCAATCCCTTCAACCCCGCGGACTGCGGCGCTGGCGGCGCGGGTGAGGGTGCGCTGAACTGGATCGAACAGCGACTGTTCAAAACAACCACGCCGCCGGACGAAGTTGCGGCAATCGTGGTTGAAGCTGTGCAGGGCGAAGGTGGATACGTTCCCGCACCGAAGGATTTTCTACTGGGTCTGCGCCGCATCTGCGATGAACACGGCATCCTGTTGATTGTCGATGAAGTGCAATCAGGAATGGGTCGCACCGGCAAGATGTTTGCCTCAGACCATTACGGGGTGAAGCCGGACATCGTTTGTATCGCCAAAGGAATTGGATCTGGTTTACCCATCGGCGCCTGCGTCGCGCGTGCTGATTTGATGGACTGGAAGCCGGGAGCTCACGCTTCAACCTTTGGTGGGAATCCCGTGTGTATCGCCGCAGCCTTGAAAACGATTGAGTTGCTCGAGGGCGGGCTGGTCCAAAACAGTGCGGAGGTGGGCGACTATCTAAAGACTGGACTCAAACGGTTACAGAAGAAGTATGACTGCATTGGCGACGTTCGGGGTATGGGCATGATGATTGGTGTCGAGTTCGTAACGGATCGCGCGTCAAACACCGCTGCACCTGAGCTGCGCGACCGGGTGGAGGTTGAGTGCTTCGAGCGCGGACTAATTATTTTGGGGGCCGGTGCGAACACGATTCGCTGGTCGCCGCCGTTGATCCTGACGAAAGAGAACGTGGACGTTGCGCTGGAAATCTTTGACGACGCGATTGCCGCTTCAGTTATCGAAATGGAACTTCCAAGTGTTACCTCAATTGGCCCCGCTGAGCCGGTGCCGGGGTTAGAGCAAGAGTTTTACAAACTCGCCGAACAGTGGCGCCGAGAGACCAGGCACCTTTCCTCCGACTCTGATATTGTTGGGAAATTTGCTTATCATCAAATCATTGGAATGGGCGAAGAAGTCTTGCCGCTAATATTCCGCGAGTTGGAGAAACATGGGGGACAATGGTATTGGGCGCTCAGGGCTATCACCAGACAGAATCCCGTTCAACCTGAGGATCGCGGGAATGTGACACGAATGACCGAAACCTGGCTGAATTGGGGGCGTCAGCAGGGCTATGTACGCTAACTCAGAAGGATGGCCAACGCGCGAACAATGGATCCGAGATAATTTTCCAGAGTTACAAAGTGATGCCTACGAGGAAACCAGTCCTCAGACTTCCGGCTATAACTGTATTGCGTGGGCCGCAGAAGATACCGAAAAGTGGTGGTGGCCATCACCAGACAGTTTTTGGCCTCTGGATTCCATCGGCGACGAAACCGTGGAGAGCTTTCAAAGGGCGTTTCAGACAGCCCGAGGTTACGCAGTTTGCGAAGGCGGAGACCCGGAGCAAGGATTTGAAAAGGTTGCTATATTCGCGCGCGGTCAAAGAGTCACTCATATGGCGCGGCAACTTCAATCAGAGGTCTGGACCAGCAAGCTTGGCAGTGGCTGGGACATTTCTCACAAAAGCCTGGCAGGCGTGAACTGCAGCGAATATGGTGAGGCAGTCAGTTTTATGCGAAGGCCGAAACCTTAAGGAGGTTGACGCAATCGTAGCGTGGTTCATATTCTCAATATCGCTGTGGGGCTTGCCGAACGCAACGCACAGTATCTCGGGCAATCAACAACTCCTCATCAGTGGGGATCACATATACGGCCAGTGTTGAACTATTTTTGGTAATCGGTCCTTCCTGACCACCGCAATGACGGGCATTGAGATCTGCATCCAATTCAACTCCCAGCCATTCAAGCCCGCTACATATCTTCGCGCGAATCTCAGGCGAGTTCTCTCCGACTCCTCCCGTAAACACTATTGCGTCCGCCCCACCCACTGCAGCCAGAAAGGCGCCAATATACTTGCGCGCCCGGTAACAGAATATTTCGATTGCCAACCTCGCCCGCCGGTCGTTGTTTTCGTGGGCTTCGGCAAGCAACTCTCGCATGTCGTTGGTGAGGCCTGAGATTCCGAGAAGTCCGGATTGCTTGTTCAATAGTGTCTCTACATCCTGCGAGCTCAAACCTTCCTTCGCGGCCACAAAATCTACAATCGCCGGATCAAGGTCGCCTGAACGTGTCCCCATAACGAGGCCTTCCAGCGGTGTTAATCCCATCGACGTGTCCAGGGAATCCCCGCCGCGTATGGCGGCAATAGAACAACCGTTTCCCAGATGAAGTGTTATTACGTTTGTTTCCTCCCGCGGAATTCCTCGAAGCTGGCGATAGCGATAAGCGACGTAGCGATGCGAGGTTCCGTGAAACCCGTAGCGCCGGATTCGATGACGGCGATAGAGTTGATAAGGAATGGCATACAGGTAGGCCTGCTCGGGTAGGGTTTGATGAAAGGCGGTGTCGAAAACCGCGACTTGCGGGAGACCAACGCCAAACACTTCTCGGGCCGCCAGGATACCTTTGATGTTGGTAGGATTATGCAAGGGCGCCAGATCGATACAATCCTCGATACCCCGAAGCACCTCATCCGTGATCACAACAGAATGCGTGAACCGCTCGCCACCGTGGACGACCCGATGACCGACCGCATGGATGTCTGCGATGCTCCGTATGTCGGCGACTCCCGACTCTTCTGAACAGACCCAACGAATTATCAATTCGACTGCCGCCCGTATGTCGCGGAGAGTCGCGGTCGAGCGTTCGGGATCGTGACCTGTCGCTTCGAGTGTGACAATTGCTTCACCCCCGATGCGTTCGATATTTCCACGCGCGAGACGGCGATCGGAATTGTCGGTGATCTGCTCAAGGTCAGTAGCGATGAGCTGAAACTTTACTGATGAGCTGCCACAGTTTAAGACGAGGATATTCATCATCTGTTTGTGCCTGGTGCTTTGAACTTTGTCCTTTTACTTAGAGCGCCTCGAACTGAACGCTGACCTCCATTGGCCGAAAGCATAAGTTCTATATCTTAGGCGCGTAGTTTATCGGCAACCTCGCTCATCCGCGCGCGGAGGCGTTCCTCATCAATGGTGGTTACCAAGCCGTCGCGATAGACCTCTCTTCCGGCCACGACAGTCAAGCTGACATCGCTCGCGGACGATGAAAAGATCAGGGTGGTGACTGGATCATAAGATGGGACTTGATGTTGACCGTCCAGAGAAACGACGGCAAAGTCCGCCTGCAAGCCCGCCCTTAATTCGCCGACTTGACCTCCAAGACCCAACGCTCGTGCGCCTCCGAGCGTTGCCGTTTGCAAAACCTCAGCGGCGGTTATTAACCGAGGCGAACCACTCGCAACAATTTGTGAACGCGCGATTAGCAGCGCAACCCGGGCCTCCTCCAAAAGGTCGCAGGTGTTATTACTGGCAACTGAGTCACTCCCCAATCCAACTTCGACTCTCTCGTCTAACAGTTTTCCGAGCGGCGCGACACCGTGGCCGAGTTTGGCATTTGATTTCGGACAATGGGCGACCTTTGTTTCAGTTTGTTTCAGCACCTCGATATCGATGTCGTTGACGTGAATACAATGGGCCAGCAGCGGGCGCGTTTGCAGTATGCCGTGGTCGTTGAGGTATTGAATCGGTGACACTCCGGGCGCTTGCCACTCGATTCCCCTTTCACGAAGACCATCGGCAAAGGGTCCCCGTCCATCTCGAATTAGCGATATTTCCATTTCCGTTTCCGCTGCATGCATCATTACCGGCAGATCTTCGTCGAGAGCAAATCTCGCGATCATTTCGAGTTGAGGCGCGCAAACGGAGTAAGGCGCGTGTGGCGACACGCCACAACGTAGCAGCACAGTTTCAATCTCGCGCAGCCGGGCGATGGTTGTCGTAAGTTTTTCAAAATTTTCTTTGGCGAGTCGCGGATCGGGCCCAAACGATTCCTGGAAAACAATCCCGCGCAACCCAACGTCGCGAAGCGCTCTCATGCTCTCACTGGCTGCACTGCTCGCATCTGCCACGCAGGTGACGCCCGCTCTCACGGCTTCCGCAGCGCCCCAGGCAGCTGATACATACAGGTCATCGGCAGACATTCGCTCCAATCGGGCGACTGTCAATTTTTTCAACCAGGCGAAGAAGTCGTTTTCTACATCTTCAAGAAACCCGCGCATGGCTGTAAGTTCCATGTGAGAGTGGGTATTGATCAGGCCGGGAATGATCGCTGAGTTTCCACAGTCTCGCACGGTGGCATCCGAAAACTGCGTGGCGAGAGTGGTACGAGTTCCTACTGAAATTATGCGCTGGCCTTCGACAGCTATTGCGCCGTCCGTGATGGGCGACGATGAGATAGGCACGACCCACCGAGCGCAATAAAGAGTAGTCATCTTTGAAACGGGAATGAGATCAATCGCTCACCAAAATGGGAAGCCTACCGGGGGCCCGTCGGCTGCAGGGTTGTGGCGCTTCGGGCGGGCCCTTTAAGTTTGCGGTAACGATCCATAATGGATACCACGTAGGCCCTGGTTGAAGGTATATCGATTCTGTTAATGAATTCGTCAGCGGATAGGGGTTTCGCGGCTTCGGAAACTTTGTTCCACTCCGCCGCCCGGCTGGGGCCTGCATTGTAGCCGGCAACCATTCGCGGCTCAGGATCTGTGATATCGCGGTACTGCTCGTGAATTTTCTCCAGGTACCAGCAACCCACCTGGATATTTCGTTCAGGATCTCGCAGCAGGCTGGCTGGGTTCTGGGCCATCTGTCTTTCCAATTCGCGCATGCCGGTTTCGGCGGCCCATTCCCGTCCTACCGCGGGTGTGATCTGCATTAACCCAATCTCGCCATCCTGTCCGATTTTCCATGGACGGAAATAGGTTTCCTCGTTAATGACACTCCAGACGAGATCCTTATCAAGACGGTAGACGGCTGCCTGGCGGGCTATCAAACCGTCATATCTGTGAATCCAGTAATAGTTGAGAAGATACGTGCCGAGCGCTAAGGTGAGGATTATGAGGCTGACCGCAAAAAAACGTTTCATTGAGAGCCAAACAATGGGAGACAGGCAATGGGTAGAGGGGAATGGGTAAAGGGACGCTAACTCTCCCCATTACCCCTTGCCCTTTTCCCCCCTTTTAGTAACCGCTAGTTCTTTCTTTTCAGTTGGGTCCAGAAGTTTGCAGCAGAGCATGAACTATCTACGCCTTCATAACGAGAGAGCAAGGCCCGCTCATCCAGAACATGTCCTTGCAACCAGATTTCCGCTTCAAGGGTGACTCCTGGCGCTAAAGCCTCTCCGCGAAGGGCACGCTGATTCACGAGGATCTCAAGATTCATTCTATCGAGGTCGAGGTTGATCCAATACAGATCGCTTCCCGAGAGCGGATTCTTCAGCGGCTTATAGGCGATGACCCGACCCGAGAGGCTCCAGTCATTCTCGTGAGCTGCGCGGGAAGGCGCTGCCTTATCAAGCGGCATCCAGCGTGTTTTCGCCGGAGCACTACGCACCCGAGCCCGATAAGCCAACCCACAAAGACCGACATGAAGTTCTTGCGCTCGAAAACCACCCGGTCCAACTTCGGTAAGATTTTGCAATTCAAACAAGACTTCGCAGTCTGTGCCTTCACGAAAACC
>Ga0190274_10001501_pt1 | contig 13663 bp, 10 predicted proteins | sample Popmic531T_FD_133002 | JGI IMG/M metagenome (GOLD analysis project Ga0190274, IMG submission 133002) | Populus adjacent soil microbial communities from riparian zone of Yellowstone River, Montana, USA - 531 T | ecosystem: Environmental > Terrestrial > Soil > Riparian zone | place: USA: Montana...
CGGGCTTCCGCAACTTTCTGCTGGCCAACATCCGCATGGCCGAGGTGCTCAAGAGCAAGGGCTATCACTACCAGTTCGTCTACGCGAAGAATGCGGGACACACCGACGGCAAGGTCATCGCCGAGACCTATCCGCAGGCGCTCGAGTACGTCTGGCAGGGCTCTCTGAAGAGGTAATCTCAAACTTCAAACTTCCGAACGATTGACACTAGGTTCGGCCGTCAATCGATAGACTCCCGTCCCGTCCATCGTCGCGTAGCCTTCGTCGACGAGCGCACGGTTACCGCGGCCGGCGTCGGGGCGCGACAGGCCGGTCACGCGCGCCAACTCGCCACGAACGGTCACGAAGGCGTTGGAGAGGAAGCAGCGGGCGATCTCGCGCAGCGCGACGTCGCGGCTGGCGCGTCGCGCGAGAGCCTCGGGAAACCGGCCGACCGCGAGCGTGTAGAGATAGGTGAACTTGCCTTCGTAGTGGACCGCGCTCGGGACGACGATCATCGCAGCCTGCAGTTCATCCAGTCCTCTGATGAAGGCCGCCCGCTCCCGGACGCCCGACGCGGCGCGCAATTCCGCCGTCGTCATCTCCCACTCGCGCCGCAGAACGCGGAGGATGGCCCGCGCGTCGCCACTGAGCCGCGTCTGCTCCTCGACGCGCCGCAGGCCCCAGACCGCGTGGAAGTGGCTAATCATGCGCGGCGCGAGAAACATTGCCTTTCCGCGCGCGAGCTTGGCGTAGTACACCTTGCCGCGCCGCACGAGCTCATCCTTCAGCTCCCAGGTGAGCGACGTCTCGGGGTCCTTTTGAACGTTGCGCCGCACGACGGCGTCGCGCCGCCCGCACACGGCCACGTAGAGCGACGGCCCAGGCCGACGCGAGTCCGTGAGACACGCCGCAAATCCGACCTGCTCGATGAATCGCTCCGCGTCAAGGGGCGTCTCGACCTGCCGCGTCGCCTCACGCCACCATCGGCCGTCGCGGTACTCCTCGATCTCGGCGGGAATGGTCAAGGTCGGCGGCATCGCAGTGTATATTCCCCCACACACATGATGAGACCATTCATCGCTGCCTGCTGCGTGCTGTCCCTGACCAACTGCTCGGGACCTGAGCCCGTCAGCCCCGTGTCGGAGCCCGTCGTGTCCGTGACCGGCGGCCAGATTCGCGGTGCCAAGCTCGACAAGGGTGGCGCGACGTTCAAAGGCGTCCCATTCGCTGCGCCGCCGGTCGGCGACCTTCGCTGGCGCGAGCCAATGCCGCCGCAGCCGTGGACCGGCGTCAAGGAGGCGACGGCCTTCAGTCCGCAGTGCACGCAGAACCCGTACTTCATTCCCGACGCCGACAAGACGAGCCGCGAAGATTGTCTCTACCTGAACGTGTGGAATGCAGACTGGCCCGCCAGCGGCACCAAGCCGGTGATGTTCTGGATCCCAGGGGGCGGCAACTTTGCCGGGTCCGCGTCGCAGCCCGGCTACGACGGCGAGAGCCTCGCGCGCCGCGGCGTGGTGGTCGTGACGATCAATTACCGCGTCGGCATGTTCGGGTTCTTCTCGCATCCCGCTCTCACTGCCGAGTCGCCCAATCACGCATCTGGTAATCAGGGCATCCTGGATCAGATCGCAGCCTTGAAGTGGGTGCACGACAACATCGCGCGTTTCGGCGGCGATGCTGACAACGTCACCATCTTCGGTGAGTCTGCGGGATCGCTTGATGTAAGCGTGCTGATGACCTCACCGCTCGCACAAGGGCTGTTTCACAAAGCAATTGGTCAAAGCGGCGCGGTCGTGTTGATGGATGAGCCGCAATCGCTCGCGCAGGCAGAGGCGCGAGGCGCAAAGTACGCGGCACGCTGGGGGCAGCCGGCCGCGGCATCGCTCAAGGACCTGAGAGCCACGGCGCCGGCGGCTATCCTCAAGAGCGAAGACATCCAGGCCGACTCGCCGCCGAACCTGGGGGTTACCATTGACGGGTATGCGTTTCCTCGCAGGCCCGCAGAGGTGTTCGCCGCCGGGGCAGAAGCCCGCGTCCCGATGATTCTCGGCAACAACTCTGGCGACATGGTCTCGGCGCCGCCGGCCGATCTAGTCAAGGAGATTCGTGCCAAGTACGGACCGCTCGGGGCTCGTGCGCAGCCGCTGTACGCCGGCGCGGACGCGAAGGATCAATGGCTGATCGATACGACCTTCCGGTGCGCCGGCCTCACGCAACTCATCTGGCACACCGCGGCCGGACAGCCGTCGTACCAGTATCAGTTCTCGCGCGTGACGCCCGGCCGCAACACGCCCGGCGCCGTCCACGCGAGCGATTTGAACTACGTCTTCGGTACCCTCCGGCCGGAACAGGTGATTCCACCTGGCACGGTACAGTTCAACGACGTGGACGCCAAGGTCTCTGACGTGATGCAGCGGTACTGGACGAATTTCGCAAAGACCGGCGATCCAAACGGCGTCGGCCTGCCAGCCTGGCAGCGTTTCGACGCCGAGAAGCGCGCCTATGTCGAGTTCACCGACGAGGGCGCAATCCCGAAGGAAGGTCTTCGACGTCAGCAGTGTGACCTGTTCGTTGAGAACGTGAAGCGGCAGAGCGCGGCGAAGTAGGGACCGGAGAGGATCGCGGGAGGCCCAGAGCATTGGCGGGGGCTTGATATGATTTGCCCATGCTCCGCAAACTGGTGCCCTGCCTTTTTCTGCTGGCCACGGCTGCCGCTCCGATTCAACGGCCGCCCGATCTGATGCAGATCCTGGGCGAGGAGCTGACCCGCAATTACCAGGTGCTGCACGCCAGGCCCGACAATCCGGCCTACTTCATCGCCTATGCGGTGACCGAGCGCGAAACGACCACCATTTCGTCATCGATGGGCGCGCTCAACTCGCGCGACGTCAACAAATCGAGGACGCTCGACGTGACCGTGCGTGTCGGGTCGCCGAAGCTCGACAACTATCACAGCGTCGGCGGCAGCAGCGGTCAGTTCACGCGCGCGCTGGCGATCTCGCTCGAGGACACACCCGAAGCGATCAAGCAGCGCCTCTGGACCGAGACCGACCGCGTGTACCGGACAGCGGTGCAGCGCCTGTTGCAGATCCAGACCAATCGCGATGTCACTGTGTCGGCGAACAGCGCCGCAGACGATTTCTCCACCGAGCCTCCCACACAGTTCTCCGAGACCGTCCCGCCGCTCAAGTTCGACGCGGACGGCTGGACCGCGCGGGTGAGGCGACTGTCGGCCCGGTTCAACCGGTACCCGCAGGTCGCCGATTCCTCGGTCGATGTCCAGGCCATCCGGGAGGTCAAGTACTTCGCCAACAGCGAAGGCACGCGCGTGCAGCAAGGCCAGCCGTTCTCGCGCATCACGATCTCGGCGCAGGGGAAAGCTGATGACGGCATGGATCTCAATACGTTCGACAGCTTCACGGCCGCCGACCCGAGCTCGCTGCCGAGCGAAGACGCCGTGGCGCAATCGGTGGACAAGGTCGCCAAGGATCTGGTCGGCCTGCGGACCGCCCCGGTCGTTGATGCGTTTGCGGGGCCGGCCATCCTGTCCGGCCGCGCCGCCGGCGTGTTCTTTCACGAGATCTTCGGCCACCGCGTCGAAGGACATCGGCTGAAGGACGACACCGACGGCCAGACCTTCGCCAAGCGAATCGGTCAGCTGGTGCTTCCAGACTTTCTGTCGGTCGTCTTCGATCCCACGCTGCGCAAAGCCGCCGGTGAGGATCTGAACGGCTGGTACCAGTTCGACGACGAAGGCGTGAAGGCGCGGCGGCTGACCGTCGTCGACAAAGGGATCCTGAAGACATTCTTAATGTCCCGGGCGCCCGTGACCGGCATCACGGCCTCGAACGGCCACGGCCGACGCCAGGCCGGCGCGGAGGTGGTCTCCCGGCAATCGAACTTGTTCGTCGAGGCGTCGCGGACGGTGTCGGATGCGCGATTGAAGCAGCTGCTCGTCGAGGAAGTGAAGAAGCAGGGGAGGCCGTTCGGCTACTACTTCCAGGAGATTACCGGCGGCTTCACGATCACCAATACGGGCCGCAATTCCATCCAGGCCTTCAAGGTCCTGCCGCTCGTTGTCTATCGAATCTATCCCGACGGGCGTGAGGAGCTCGTGCGAGGCGTCGACATTGTCGGCACGCCGCTCGCGAGCTTCAACAAGATCATCGCCGCCGGTGACAAGCCCGATCTGTTCAATGGGTACTGCGGCGCGGAGTCCGGGTACGTTCCGGTTTCGGCCGTCTCGCCGGCCTTGCTCGTGTCAGAAATCGAAATTGCGAGGAAGGAAAGTTCCAGGTCGCGTGCGCCGATCCTTCCGGCACCAGCCCTGACTCGAGGTGCCTTGTGAAAGCGGTCGGCTGGATGTGCGGCCTCGCCGCGTTCCTCTCGGTCGGGCTTATCGCTGGCCGGCAGTCCGACGATGACATGCTTCAGGCGATGCGCGCGGAGCTGCAGCGGACGAGGTCTTTGCAGGCCGGCGATGCGGGCGCGCCCTACTACGTGGAGTACGCGCTCGACGATGTCGAGTCGTCCGAATCGGTCGCCTCGATGGGCGGCACGCTCGTCGCGCGGCACGCCCGCGCTCGCGTGCCTCGGGTGGAGGTTCGGGTCGGCGACTACAAGTTTGATAACACGAACTATCCCGGCGGTGCCGGGCGCGGTAACTTCGGCACGCTGCCGATCGACAGCGACGTGGCGGCGATTCGGCGCGGTTTCTGGCTGATCACTGACACGTTGTACAAGAACGCAGTCGAGGCGCTCACGCGCAAGAGGACCGCGCTCATGAACGTTACGCAGCAGGAGACGCTCAACGACTTCGCCAAAGCTGAGCCGGTGACAAAGATCCTGCCGCTGCGCAAGATGGAGTTCAAGGACGAACAATGGCGACAGACCGCTGTGGCATTGTCCGCCATCTTCAAGGACTACCCGGCGATTGTCGGATCGCTCGTCACCATCCAGGCTAATTACGCGAATTCGTACTTCGTCAATTCCGAGGGCAGTGCCTATCGCTTTGCCGACGACCTGCTGACGTTCCGTGTGACCGGGTCGGCCCAGGCCAAGGATGGGATGCCCGTCAGCGAGGCGGCGAGCTTAATCGCGCGCACGCCAGCAGGATGGGTGTCCGAAGCCGAGATGCGGCGTGTCACTACTGAGGTGGCCAAGGACGTCGCGGCACTTGCGGATGCGCCGATGGGTGAGGCCTACGCCGGCCCGGTGCTGGTCGAGGGCGTGGCGTCGGCGCAGCTTCTCGCGCAGCTGGTCGGTCCGAACCTGACGCTTGCGCGGCGCATCGCAGGCGGTGGCGGCGGACGCGGCGGCGGACGAGGCGGCGGACAGGCGACGACGGGCGAGTGGGAAGGACGCGTCGGGGCGCGCGTGTTGCCCGACTGGATGGATGTCGTCGACGACCCGACCCTCGAGTCGTACAAGGGACACGAGCTGCTCGGTTACTACCCAGTGGACATGGAAGCGGTCGTCCCCAAGCCGCTGACGCTCGTCGAGCGCGGCCTGCTCAAGAACTACCTGCTGACGCGCCAGCCGGTGGCGGGCTACGAAGGCTCGAACGGGCACGCTAGACTGCCCGGAGCCAACGGCGCCAAGCAGGCCGTGTTCAGCAATCTGTTCATTCAGGCCCGCGAGAAAGTCAGCGAGTCCGATCTCAAGCGTCGGTTCCTCGATATGGTCCGCCAGCGTGGCAAGGCCTACGGCATCATCGTCCGCAAGATCGATTTTCCGCAGACCGGCTCTTCCACCGGCACCCGGCTCCGGGCCGGTGCGACCGCGGTGGCGCCGCCGCTTCTTGTCTACAAGGTATTTGCCGACGGCCGCGAAGAACTGGTGCGCGGGCTGAGCTTTGCGTCAATCAACGTCCGCGGTTTGCGCGACATCACCGCGGCGTCCGATCAGGAACACATCTTCGATTACATCGCCAGCAGCGGCAGTTACATCACCGGCCAGTCGGTCATCGCGCCGTCCATCCTCTTTGAGGACCTGGAACTCGATCGCCGCGAGGCCGATTGGCCCAAGCCGCCATTCGTCCCGCCGCCGGCGGTGCGCTAGCGCGCCGCCAGAACTGAAACGGGCCGAAGGGTCACACTCGGCCCTACTTCGACACTGCCGCCTTGGCAGCCTGCCGGCGATCGTTCTCTTCGACGATCAGGCGGTAGGCTACGTAGTACTTGTAGATATTGGCGACGTAGGTTACCGTCTCGCGCCCGATCCGCTCGGACGCGATCTGCTCCACGTTGCCGAACCAGACGTTCGGATTGAGCCCGCGCTTCGCGGCTTCCCGCCGCAACTGGCGCACCCGGCCGGGTCCCGCGTTATAGGACGCGAAGGTGAAAAGGCCTTTGTTCAGCTCGTCGACCGGCTCGTCCTTGAAGAACTTGTCTTCGGTCACGCGCATGTACTTGATGCCCGCGTGGATGTTTGCCTCGATCTGCGAGATATCGCCGACGTTGAGTTCCTTGCCGGTGGCCGGCATGACCTGCATGACGCCGATGGCGCCCACCTGGCTCTTGGCATCCTGATTGAGCTGCGATTCCTGGAACCCTTGCGCCGCCATGAGCAGGTAATCTAGCTTGTACTGGTCGCTGTACTTGCGGAAGAGGTTGGTCATGTCGAGGAACTTCTTGCGCTCCGCCTCCGACGCGGCATTCTTCACATACTTGGTGCTGACCAGGTACTTCCGCTCGATCTGGTTGCCGAACGCCGACCCCAGTCCCCACTTCCCGATGAACGTGTTCAGGGCCTGAGACAGCTGCGGGCTGCTTTTGCGGACGGCGACCGCGAGCGAGCCCCCCGATCGCACCGCGACATCACTGTGGACAGTCAGGTTCGGAAATATCTTCTTCCAGAAGTCCGCAAGGTAGTTGTCCACGACGATGGCGGGAATCAGGCCGGCGTTCACCATCTCGAGCAAGTCGTCGTCTTCAAGGTTTTCGGGTGCGGCCCGAATCACCACTGGGGGTTTCCCCTCGGTCTTGAACTTCTCGTTGAGCGCGAGCAGGCTCGTCTCATAACTGCTGCGCGGGCGGGCGAACACGTCCTTGCCCGATAGGTCCTCGACCGAGGCGATTGTCGGCGCGCCTGGTCCGGTGACCACGATCTGGCTGACGTTGGTCCGCGTGGGGGTGGTGAAGTCGACCAACTTCTCCAGTTCCGGCCTCACCGTGACCTGGGCCGCCACAAGGTCAACCTTGCCCTCCACGAGCGAGGAGAGCAGCATCTCGCGGGGCAGCGGCACCAGGAACACGTGAATCTTGTTGCTGTTGTTCGTCTTGAAATGGAGGTTCAACCGCTCTTCGATGAGCTGTCCGTAATCGTACGCGACCCCGCGCGGCACGCCCTTGTCGACGTAGTAGAACGTGCGATTGAATGTCACACCGATTCGCACGAGACGACGCTTGAGCATCTCGTCGAGGTCGCCCGTGGATGTCTTCAGGAGGGCGTCGCGCACCCCCGCCGGCAGCTGCGTTTCGAGCTCCGAAGGCGGCAGCGGCGTCTCGGTGTCCTCGACTGGTGGTGCAGCAGGGGTCGCCTTGGTCTCACCTGGCTCGGTGCGGCCGCACGCGCTCACGAGCACGATCAGGACAGCGAGCATAACCGCCGCGGGCATCATTCTCTTGATCTTCATATGCATGGATTTGTCTCTTGCCACGGCTGGTGAAGCCGGTCAGGTCAGGGCAACTCAAGTCGGGGCAAGCAGAGGATAGCCCACGGTGCCGGGCTCTGTCATGCCCAGCCTTGGCCGGGATGGTAGGATCGGGCCCCAGTCCACAAGTGAATGTGGTTGTCACCGAGCAGCGCTCGGAGGAGGTTCCATGAGTTTCAAGGCAGCAGCATCAGTCACCGTGGCGGCACTGTTGACGGTGCTGGTCCACGCCGAGGCGCAGCAGAAGCCCACCGTGGCTATTCCCCAACCCGGCGTGCCCCAAATCATGTCGATCGAAGGCACCTACGTCCGCGCCGCGTACAACAACGAAGGCTATGTCATTCTGGGCTACCAGATTGCCAATGAGTCGGTCGGCGAAGATTGGGTCCTCCTCGAGATCGGCGCCACCCTTCGCAGTGGCAAGCCCGCCTACAAGCTCACGCGGAGTGCTCTGACGCTCGATACGCCCGACGGCAAGACGATTCCGCTGGCGACGGTCGTCGAATATCGCGGAGCGAACCTGATGGCGCTTCAGCAGCGGCAGAAGGTCATGCGTGACTCGATTAATTACTTCCCTCCGGGCGCCACGAGCGCATGCCGAATCGGGTTCTTTTCGGAACTCGGGTCGTCGCCGATTCAGGTATTTGATGAAGTGGAGCTGAGCCCGCAGCGGGCTTGTCTCGGCCAGCTATTTTTCCGAGTGCCCGGAGGCATCAAGTACGGCCAGCACTGGCTCAACGTGAAATTCCAGAACAGTCTCGTGCGGGTGCCGTTCAGAATTCTGACCAAGGACGAACAGAAGCTGCTGTCCAAGAACCTCAAGAGCATCAAGCAGCAGGTCGACGAAGCGTTCAAGTAAACACAAACAACGAATCGGGTTGGGCTGCCACCATGGCGGCCCGACCCGGCTTGCCCCATGGCCTTCCACGGCTTCGACCGGCGCGACGTCCTGAAGCTCGTCGGTGTACTCTCAGCCTCCTCGATGGCCGGATCCGGTGAAGTGCTCGGTGAGACGAGGGGGCAGCAGCCCGCGGACCCCGGCCGCGCTCGTCGCGAGCAGTTGTACCGCCTGCTGGGTGATTTACCCGATCGACGACGTCCCGTCTCTGGCCGGAAGACCGCGGAGAGCGAACGCGACGGCTACGTGCTCGAACGCTGGGATCTCGATCTCAACGGCATCGAGGGTGTGCCGGCGTACCTCGCGCGCCCGCGCGAAGCGGCCGGGCGGCGGCCCGCCGTCCTCTTCAACCATTCGCACGGCGGTGGCTACACGATCGGCAAGACCGAACTCATCGAGGGCCGTCCGTACCTGCAGCCGGTGCCGTATGCGAAGGCGCTGACCGGCCTGGGCTACGTGGCGCTGTCGATCGATCACTGGGTGTTTGGCGAGCGCAGTCACGCGACCGAGCTCGACACCTTCAAGGCGATGCTCTGGCGTGGCCAGGTGCTCTGGGGCCACATGATCTACGACAGCCTCAAAGCGGTGGACTGGCTGGTGACGCGAGCCGACGTCGATCCGGCGCGCCTCGCGACGCTGGGAATGTCGATGGGCAGCTCGATGGCGCAGTATCTGTCCGCGCTCGACACGCGCATCAAGGTCACGGTCGACATCTGCTGTCTGGTGGAATACGAGACGCTGCTGGCCCGGCACTCGCAGTCGAAACACGGCGTCTACATGTACTTGCCTGGACTCCTCAAATCGTTCTCCTCCGCCGAGATTAACGGTCTCATCGCCCCGCGCGCCCATCTGAGCCTCACCGGCCTCCGGGACGAACTCGAGCCCGCCGAAGGCGTCGACATCATCGATCGCGAACTCACACGCGTCTATGCCGGCCTTGGACGGCCCGAGCACTGGAAGATTGTGCGCTACGACGTGGGCCACCAGGAGACGCCCGAGGGACGCGAAGAGGCCCTCGCGTTTCTCCAGCGGTTTCTCTAGGCGGCTCGTCCGGCAGGCCTAAAGGCCTGCCCTACGACTGAGCTGAATGCGCGTACTGTCGTAGGGCAGACCTTCAGGTCTGCCGTGTTAGGCACCACACCGGGGTATCCTGATCGCATCTGACTGAATGTGGAGGGACTCCATGAAGCCGCTTACGCGAAGCGTCTGGCTGCTGGCTCTACTCGTTGGTGCGCTAGCCTACCGAACGGGTTTCCCGCTGGACGCGGCGGGTTCCTCGCAGGCACCGCCCGCACAGACGGGGGCGCCGCAAGGCGTTGGCGCAGGCGCCGCGCCGCCAGCTGGGCAGGCGGGTCCGGCTCGCGGTGGACGCGGCAACCCCGCGGCCATGCTCTTCACCGATCAGTGCGCGGGCTGCCATGGCACCGACCTCGCCGGCGGCCGCGGCTTGCCCGCCACGACGGCTGCTTCGAGCCTCTTCGATGACAAGTGGACGATTGCCGACGACAACGAAGTGATCTTGAAGGCGATAGCCGAAGGCGTCCCGAGCGCCGCCGCCAGTCACGCCTTTAAAAGCACCCTCAGCGAGGCGCAGATGTGGTCGCTCGTCGTCTACATCCGCGCACAGCAGGCCGCCCTCAAGGGGCGTCCCACGTACGTGCCCGAGGCGAACGGGCAGATCATCAAGTCCGAGAAGCAGACGTTCAGGATCGAGACCATCACGAAGGATCTCGAGACGCCGTGGGGCATCGCGTTTCTTCCGGATGGCCGCATGCTCGTGACCGAGCGTCCGGGCCGCCTCCGCATCGTCGACAAGTCGGGCAAGCTTCTCCCCGCACCGGTCTCGGGCACGCCGAAGGTCTGGGAGAAGCAGGACGGCGGACTACTCGATGTCGAGGTGCATCCCAACTACGCGAGGAATGGGTGGATCTATCTCTCGTATTCGGAGATTCTGCCTGGCTATGTGGCGCCGCCGCCGACGGCCGAGCCTCCATCGGCTCCGGCGGCCGCCCCCGGTCGCGGCGCCGCAGCCGATCCGCCCACGATGACCGTGATCGTGCGCGGCAAGATCAGCAAGACCAACGAGTGGACTGACCAGCAGGTGGTCTTCCGCGCGCCGGCCGATCAGTACAGTGTCGGCAACGCGCACTACGGGTCGCGCTTCACGTTCGACAGGCAAGGGCACCTGTTCTTCTCGCTCGGCGAGAAACAGATTATGCAGAACGCCCAGGATCTCTCGAAGACGACCGGGAAGATCCACCGTGTCAACGACGACGGCACCGCGCCGAAAGACAATCCATTTGTCACGGCTCCGAACGCCCTTCCGACGATCTGGAGTCTCGGCCATCGCAATCCGCAAGGGTTTGCCTGGGATCCGGTCACAGGTCGTCTCTGGGAATCCGAGCACGGTCCAGGCGGGGGCGATGAGATCAACGTCATTCAACCGGGACGCAATTACGGCTGGGGTGTCATCACGATGGGCACCCAAAACGGAATTACGAAGCGGTCCGAGCCCGGGATGGAGCAACCGATCGTGTACTACATCCCGTCGGTGGCGCCGAGCGGTATTGCGTTCTACACCGGCAGCAAGTATCCGGGGTGGAAGAACAGCCTGTTCGTCACGTGCCTTGGCGGACAGCAGCTCAAGCGCCTCGAAGTGCGCGGCGACACGGTAACCCATCAAGAAATCGTCTTCAACCAGTTCGGCCGCGTCCACGACATCGTGCAGGGAGCAGATGGATTCTTCTATCTTGCGCTGCAGACGCCCGGCACTGGTCTCGCCGACTCGACGCCTGGTTCGGTGATCCGGCTCGTGCCGGTGGCGTCGCGGTGACAAGGTGCGGGGATCCGGCAATCTTAAAGGCGCCCTACGACTGGGCTGGATCTGCGGACAGGGCTCAATCTGCGTACTGTCGTAGGGCAGACCTTTAGGTCTGCCGGACGACGCGTGAGTTCGGTACAAGCACCGTCACCACCAGAGCAACACCGCACGTCGTCGCGGCGCCCACGAGTGCGTACCACGTCCACGCGACGGCGGCCGTTGACCACAACGCGGCCAATACGCTGCCACCAGCCGCCATTCCGGCCAGCATGGCGCCGGCGCCGACCCGGCGTGTGAGCACACCGGTCAGAAACGCGCCAAGCACTGGGCCCGTCGTGAGGGAGAGCACGGACAACCCGGCGTCGAGCACCGACTGATCCATCCACTGGGCGCCGAGCGCGACGACAAGCTGGACCACGCCCCAGAAGACTGTTGCCTGCCGCGAGAGACGCATGAGCCTCGGCTCGTCGGCATCGGGATTGACGTACCTCTTGTAGAAGTCATTGACCGACGTTGCAGCCATGGCGTTGAGCGATGGAGACAGCGCCGCCGCGACGATGGCCGCGATGACGAATCCGATGAGACCGTGCGGCAGGTTCGTGACGACGAACCGCGGCAGGATTTCGTCGTTCCGTCCGAGTGGCGTCACGAGCGGCGCGTGTTGGTGGTAGACGAACAGCATGACGCCGATGAGCAGGAACAGTGTGAATTGCGCGAAGACCAGCACACCGCTCAGTACGAGGCCCCGAGCGGCCGCCGTCGCGGACTTGGCGGAAAGGAGCCGCTGAACAAGGAACTGGTCGGTGCCGTGGGTTGCCAACGTGATGGCGACACCCCCTGCGAGTCCGGCCCACAGCGTGTAGACGCGGGTCGGCTCGGTGGACCAGTCCAGGATCGTGAACTTGCCCGCCGCGGTCCCCACGCGGAGCACTTCGTCCCATCCGCCTGGAATGTGCGCCACGAGCGCCGCGAGAATCACGACCGCGCCCGCCACGTACACGAACATCTGGACCACGTCCGTCCAGATCACCGCTGCGACACCCCCGCGGACGGTATAGAGAATCATCGCGCCGCCGAGCAGGACGATCGTCCACGGCACCGGAACGCCAGCGACGATGGCGACGACGAGCGCGGTCGCGAACAGCCTCACGCCGTCCGCGAGCGATCGCGTCAGCAGGAACAAGCCGGCGGCGACGGCGTTGACCGACGAGCCAAACCGCCGCTGCAGCAGTTGGTAGGACGTGAAGAGCGCTCCGCGGAAGTAGGCGGGAATGAAGAGCACGCTGACGATCACGCGCCCGAGAAGATAGCCGGCGGCCAGTTGCAGGAACGTCATGTTCCCGGCATAGGCCGCCGCTGGAATGCCGATGAACGTGAGGGTGCTGGTCTCGGTTGCGACGATCGTGAAACAGATCGCCCACCAAGGCACGGACCGATCGGTCAGGAAGTAGTCACCGGTCGTCCGTTGAAACCTGGCGAAGCGCGAGCCAAAGATCGTGATGGCAACAAGGTACAGACCGACGACCGCGTAGTCGAGGCCGTTCACTCGGGCCTCAGGCTAGCGCACGGGCTAGAAAGCCGATGTGCAGGGCCCTATTTAATCGGCGAGAAATCCACTGGCTCGACGAAGTACGAATCCGCCCGCGCGACCGGGTTCCCATCCACGAGCGACGCAGCGCGAGCCTTCAGCCAATCCGGATCGGCGTTGAACGACTCCCAACTCTTGGTGGCGGCCTCGCGGCTCGGATGCGCCAGGATGTAGATCAGTGTGTTGCCCGCGCCAGGCGTCCCGGCGATCGGTGTCCAATAGCCAACGCCCTTCATGTTGTATTTGTCGAAGACACGAATCGTGTGATCGCGGAAGCGTGTCTTGAGGGCGTCGAATCTTCCGGCGGAGGCGACGTACGTGCGGATCTCGAACACCCGATTCGCCTGCGCCGCCTGTACAGCAGGCGCCGGGCCAAGTACGCCCCGTGCGGTGAATCCCGCAGCAAACGTGAGGACGAACCCGGCAGACATCACGATTTTGTTAAACGACATGAGCACACTCCTCCAGCCACTCCAAGTTGCGTTGACGAGTACAAACGGACTGTCGGGCTCCCTGTGGAGCTAGTCGGCGCCCCTGCCCGCGGGTGTCGTGGCGTCGGCGCCGCGTCCCGTCCCTCGGCCGCCTCTGCCGCCCGCACCACCGCCGCGTTCGGCCGCTGCCGGCGGATTCGTCAGCAAGTCGACGGGCCGGCGGCCTGCCCACGCGATACCCCGGAGCATCAGCGTTTGCACCTCAGGCTTCGACCAGTTGGAGAAC
>Ga0190274_10001503_pt1 | contig 13651 bp, 12 predicted proteins | sample Popmic531T_FD_133002 | JGI IMG/M metagenome (GOLD analysis project Ga0190274, IMG submission 133002) | Populus adjacent soil microbial communities from riparian zone of Yellowstone River, Montana, USA - 531 T | ecosystem: Environmental > Terrestrial > Soil > Riparian zone | place: USA: Montana...
CTTCCGGGTGGTCCGGCGCGGGTACGACCGCGAAGAGGTCGACGCCTACATCCCCCAGCTGCTGGCGCGCCTGCAGGAGGCGGTCGGCCTCTACACCAAGGCCGAGCAGGCCCAGGCCACGCTACAGCGCGAGCTCACCAACCTGCGCGAGGGGTCGCCGTCGTTCGAGCAGATCGGCGGGGAGGCGGCCGCCCTGCTCCAGGAGGCCGGCCGCTCGGCCGAGCAGCTGGTCGAGAACGCCCGGCGCCGCGCCGACGAGATCATCGAGAAGGCCCAGCAGCAGGCCGAGCAGAAGCGGACCGACGTCGCCGCCGAGGCCCAGAAGGCGCTGGAGCAGGCCCGCGAGGTGGCCGACCACATCCGCCGCGACGTGGAGCAGGAGCGGGCCGCCCTGTACAGCGAGACCGAGCAGGTGCGCGAGTTCCGCGACGGGCTGCTGGACGACCTCGGCCGGGTCCACGGCGAGATCAGCGGCCTGCTGGAGCGGACCCGCCGGCAGCGCGACCAGGCCCTGACCATCGGTGGCCTCGCCGACCCCAAGGCCATCGGCGCCCCGGACCCAGCAGCGGACGCCGTCCCGGACACCGCGGCGGATCCCGCCCCGGAGCCGCCGACCGAGCCGGCCACGGTCGCCGAGCGCAAGTAGCCCCGTGGCCTGAGCGACCTACGGATCGAGTTCTACCTGGACATCGTGGGCACATCCCTGGACATCGACTGCGTGTTCGTCAACTGACGCCCGCGATGCTGCTGGCGCACCTGTCCGACATGCACCTCACCACCGGCATCCTCGCCGGCCGCCCCGCCGAACGGTTCCACCAGGCGCTGGCCCGGGTGCGGGCGCTCGACCCCCGGCCCGACTGCGTGGTGCTCACCGGCGACCTCGCCGACCACGGCGAGCCCGCCGAGTACGAGGCGGCCCTGGCGCTGCTCGGCGGGCTGGACATGCCCGTCCACGTCGTGCCCGGCAACCACGACCACGCCCCGCGGATGCTCCAGGCGCTCGCCGGCGCCGGCTACGCGCGGGCGGCGCCGGAGGAGCCGGAGCGCTGCTACTACCGGGTCGACCACCCGGGGCTGCGGCTCTTCTGCTGCGACAGCAGCGTGCCCGGACGCCACGACGGGGAGCTGGGACCGACCCAGCTGGCCTGGCTCGACCGCGAGCTGGCCCGCGACCCGGAGGTGCCGGCCATCCTGGCCATGCACCACCACCCGGTGCCGAGCGGCATCGCCTTCATGGACACCATCATGCTGTCCGACGGCGACGACCTGGCCACGGTCCTGGGCGGCCACCCACCGGTGACCCGGATCCTCACCGGCCACCTCCACCGGCCCAGCGCGGCCATGTTCGCCGGCGCCCTGGTCACCTCCGCCCCCAGCACCCACCTCCAGGTCCACCTCGACCTCGGCCCCCTCCAGCGCCTGGCCTTCGTCGACGAGCCGCCCGGGATCCTGCTCCACCACCTCGACGGCGCGACCGCGGTCACCCACCTGGTTCCGGTGGCGCACTCAGGACCGCCGCTGGCATGACGCGGTAGTGGTAGTGGTGGGAGGGCCGGAACCCGAGCCGGCCGTAGAGCCGCAGGGCCGGAAGGTTGTCCTCCTCGACCTGGAGGTACAGCTGGCGCGCCCCCTGGCCGGCCGCCCAGCCGGCGCCGCGCCGGGCGACGGCGGTGGCGGCGGCGTCCGGGCGACCTCGATCGCCACCCAGGCGGCGAGCCAGCCCGGGGTGACGGCGTCGGCGACCGACACGGCCAGGCCCGGGTCGGCCGGCGGAGCGGCGGGGACGCGGTCGATCGGGGCGGCCAGCACCACCGTCGGCGCCTGCCGGCGGTAGCCGCGCCCCGCCAGCTCGCCATCGAGGCAGCCGTGCAGCTCGGCCGGGCTGACCTGGACGACGGCCGGCTGCCCGCGGCGGGCGTAGAAGCGCTCGACCAGGTCGAGGATCCCACCCCACCCGGCGAGGGCCGCCTCCGGCGGCGGCAGGGCCGAGCTCGAGCGGCGGCGGGCGACTCCGGGGGTGTGGCGCAGCAGCCACCCGTCGAGGAGCTCGACGTTCGCGGCCGGCCAGGCGTTGGCGGCGAGCCGCTCGATCAGCGGCGCCGGTGGGTCAGTCCAGGGCCCTGAAATAGCGCGCCGCCCGGGGCATGGCCTGGACCCAGCTGTTGACGTGGTCGAAGCCGGGCAGGGTCCGCACGGTGACGTCGCCGCCTCGGCGCCGGAGCCGGTCCACGGACACCAGCACGTCCGGGAAGGACACTTCCTCGTCGTCCGGGCTGTGGTAGACGCGGATGGGGGCGCGGGGTCGCCAGCGGTCGACGGCGTTCTGGCGCAGGCGGACGCGGAGCGGGTCGTCCGGGTTGCCGCTGACGGCCCGGAAGTACGACGCCGTGAGCAGCTCGCGGGAGGTCGGCGGCAGGCCCGCGAGCACGTCGTCGAAGAAGTGCCGCATGTCGAACAGGCCCGGCACGGTGGCCGCGTACGGCTGGCGGAACACGTCCGCGGGCCGCCGGTACACGTCGTAGAGGTCGTCGTAGGCCAGCAGGAGGTAGGAGATGTAGAGCGGCACCGTCACCGTGGTCGTGTCCGCGATCCCCAACAGGAAGAAGCGCTCGGGGTCGAAGACCCCGCCGACGGTGGCCGTGGCCGTCACCTCGACCCTCCGCCTCTCCAGCGCCCGCTGGAGGGCCAGGGCCGCGTGGCCGCCCTGCGAGAAGCCGAACGTGAACAGCTCGTCGCTGCGCCGGACCCGCAGGCTCCGCAGCACGTCACGGGAGGCCGCGAGCAGGTCGACGGCCGACGACGCCTCGGTGGCGGCGTGGAAGTAGCGGTGGCGCGGCACGGTCGAGTCGCCCAGGCCGAGGTAGTCGGGAGCGATGTAGATGAACCCGGCGCCGGCGAAGATGGCGCTGGACGGCGGCCCGTCGAAGCTCTCGCCGCTCTCGCTGAGCTCCCCGAAGACGTTGGGGTTCGACGGGGCGTCGTAGAAGGAGACCGAGGTGCCGTGCAGGTAGGCCACGGTGTCGAGCGGCCCGGCCTTGCGGGGCACCGAGACGTTCCCGGTGGCGGCCGTGGGCGCCGGCCGCGACGTGCCCGGAGGCGCCGCGTCGACCGTGCAGTAGGTCACCTTGTAGCTGTCGAACCCATGGTCGATGTCGACCGGGAGGTTCGCCGGGAACTGGTAGAAGTCCTGGTAGAACTCGACCCAGGAATCGAAGTAGGCGCGGGCGTCGGCGGCGGTGGGATGGGACGCCACCCGCTCGAAGCCGAGCAGGCGACCGCGGTCGCCGCGCCGGCACGACCGGCTCGCGTCCCCACCCGCGCCGTCACCGCCGGCCGCCTGCGCGATGCCCGGGCTCAGCAGGCCCAGCAGCAGCGCGACCAGGCACGCTCCCCACCGTCGCGGAACCAGGCTCATGGCAGGCTCCTCCACTCTGCGGTCCCGGGCCTCGCTCGAACTATAGAGGGCGGGCCGGCAGCCGCGGAACGGTCAGGTCGCCTGGCGGTCGCCGGCGGTGGCCACGCTGACGGCATTGGCGGTGACGATGGTGGCGATGGCCAGCCACTCGACCCACCCCAGGGCCTGGCCGAGGACGACCAGGCCGACCAGGGCGGCCAGCACCGGGTTGACGCTCATGAAGACCCCGAAGAAGCGGGCCGGGACCCGGCGCAGGGTGAGGAGGTCGGCCAGGAACGGGACCGCCGAGGAGAGGACGCCGGCGGCGGCCGCGTAGCCGAGGGCGGCGGCGGTCGGCGGGTGATGCAGGAGCGTGACGATGCCCACCGGGACATACAGCAGCGCCGACAGGCCAGCGGCGGCGGCCGAGCCCTCGGCCCCGGGCAGCCGGCGCCCGATCACGCGGTTGAGCAGGATGTAGGAGGCCCAGCAGCCGGCGGCCACCAGGGCCAGGGCGATGCCCAGGTAGTCGGTGGTCGGCTGGGGACGGGTCAGGACGACGACGGCCGCCCCGGCGAGCAGGGCGCAGCCGAGGTCCACCCGCCGGCGGGAGGCGGCCAGGGCCACGGTCAGGGGGCCGAGGAACTCCAGCGTCACCGCCAGCCCGAGGCCGATGCGGTCGATGGCGGTGTAGAGCGACAGGTTCATGGTGGCGAAGACCAGGGCCAGCGCCAGCACCGGCCACCACTGGCCCCAGGCGAAGGCCCGGACCCGGGGGCGGCCGATGGCCCACAGCAGCACCCCGGCCACCCACTGGCGGACGGCCACCACCCCGGCCGGCCCGATCACCGGGAAGGCCAGCGCCCCGGTGGCCGCGCCGACCTGGTTGGACAACCCGCTGCCGAGCATCAGGGCCACCCCGGCGTAGCGGTCCCCTCGCCCGGCGGCGCTGGCGGGCGCGGTTCCTCGCTGGAGCACGGAGGTCGTCATGGGCCCAGTATCGGTCGGGACCGTCCATACGCAAAATGCATGTGAGACGTTTGCTATACGCTACGGTTATGGATCTGGAGCTGCGACACCTGCGTTGCCTGGTCGCGATCGTGGACACCGGCAGCTTCACCGACGCCGCCATCGAGCTGGGCGTCTCTCAGGCGGCTGTCTCCCGCACCCTGCTCTCGCTGGAGCAGGTGCTGGGGGTCCGGCTGCTGCACCGGACCAGCCGCAGCGTCACCCCGACCACGGCCGGTGTGCAGGTCCTGGCCCGGGCCCGGCAGCTGCTGGCCGAGGCCGACGACCTGGTCCGCGAGGCCACCACCGGCCACACCCGGCTGCGCATCGGCCACGCCTGGTCGGCCCTGGGCCGCCACACCCTGGAGTTCCAGCGCCGCTGGGCGGCCCGCTACCCGGACGTCGAGCTGCAGCTGATCCGGACCAACTCCAGCACCGGCGGCCTGGCCGAGGGCCTGTGCGACCTGGCCGTGGTCCGCACCCCACCCGACGAGCGACGCTTCGCCAGCGCCGTGGCCGGCCAGGAGCGGCGCTACTGCGCCCTGGCCACCGACGACCCCTGGGCCCGGCGCCGGTCCATCCGGCTGGAGGAGGTCGCCCAGCGGACGGTGGCCCTCGACCGGCGGACCGGCAGCACCTCCCCGGACCTGTGGCCGCCCGGGGGCGAGCCGGCGGTCGAGTACACCCGGGACATCGACGACTGGCTGGCCGTGATCGCCACCGGCCGCTGCGTCGGCATCACCCCCGAGAGCACCGTCACCCAGTACCGCCGCCAGGGCATCGCCTTCCGCCCGCTGCGCGACGCCGCCCCCGTCCCGGTGTGGCTCATCTGGCGCCGCCAGGACCCCCACCCGGCCACCCACGCCGCCGTCGCCCTGGCCGCCGACCTGTACCGGGCCGCGGCTCTCGGCCAACTTCCTAGCCCACCAGACGCCCCTATTTGAACTCGACGACCAGCACCTCACTGAAGCCCGGCCCGTCGATCTGGAGGCCGTAGCAGCCCGCGCCGACGCGCAGGCGGGTCGGACGCCACCAGCGGCCCTGCGGGCCGGCCGGATGGGCCACCGACGGGTCGAGCACATGGACCAGGCTGAGTTCCTGCCGGTCGCTCAGGAAGCGGACCCGGTCCTCGGGCGCCCCCAGCCGGTGGCCACGGACGATGACCACCCCGCCCGGTGGCTCGGGGGCGTCCCAGTACGCCACCGCCGAGCGGTCGAGCCGGCCGTCCGCATCGGCCCGGAACAGCACCGGGTACACCGGGCCGCCGCCCACCGCGACCGCCGCCACCGGGTGGGCCCGGGTCATCTGCGGCCCGACCGCGGGCGTGGCCGGGCAGGCGCCGCCGCGCCCCAGGTTGGGCAGCCGCACCGGCCGCCGCAGCGACTCGGGGATCCCCATCGGGGGCGGCGTCGCGGGCGCGGTCGACGGCGGCGGCCCGGCCAGGGCGCGCCGATCCTGGGGAAGGTCCAGCAGCCGACCGGCGACCGTGAGCGCGCCGACCGCCGCCAGGACCGCCAGGCCCAGCCCCCATCCCCGCCTACGCATCGACCCCACCCTCCAACGAGAAGTCTGCCACCGGCCGAGGGCAACGCCTAGGATCTCGGCATGGGTGAGCCGCTGTCGCGGCAGGAGCTGGAGGCCGCGCACTGCTGGGAGAACGACGACCGGGTGCCGGGGCGGCCGGCGATGACCGAGTTCCGGCGACGGCTGCGCTACCAGCAGGCGCGATGGCGGGGGGCCAACGGGCATCCCATCGGCACCCAGCCGATCGTCCCGCGACCCGGGAAGCCGGCGCGGCCGCTCGGCAGCCGCCTCCCGCTCGACTACGCCCAGGAGACCGGGGCCAACTTTCTCACCGCGGGCGCCCTGGCGGCGGCCAGGGTCCGAACCTCGGTCACCGAAGCCCACCAGAGCTTCGACCACCAGCGGCTCTGGGCCGACCTGCTGTGGTCGCCGACGCTGGCCTTCAACCTGTTCGGCGACCCGGCCGCCGACCCCGGGCTGGCCGACCGGGCCGTCCGCACCTGGTGGCCGGACGCGCCCGGCCGCGCGCGCGAGGTCCGCTTCGCCCACTCACCGGGCCGGTTCGACCCGAGCTACCTCAACAGCCTCCGCGCCTTCGACGCGGCGCTCGTGCTCGACCTGGACGACGGGACCCAGGGGATCGTCGCCGTCGACGTCAACTACCACGAGTGGGCCAAGCCCGAGACGCCCAAGCCGAGCAACCGCTCGCGGAATCTCGAGGTCGCCGAGCGGTCGGGCGCCTTCGCGGCGGGGGCGACCGACGCCCTCACGGGCCGGTCGGGACTGGCCGTGATGTGGCTGGAGCACCTGCTGCTGCTGTCGATGCTCCAGCATCCCAGCCGACAATGGCGCTGGGGCCGCTTTGTCGTCGTCCACCCCGCCGGCAACAGCGACCTCGCCGAGGCCTGCGCCCGCTACCGCGCGCTCCTGGCCGACCAGGCGACCTTCGCTTCGGTGACGCTCGAGGAGCTGTTGGACGCCGGCGCCCTGCCGGCCCCCACGGTCGCCGCCCTCCGCGACCGCTACCTGCCTGGCTCAGGCTAGGCGGCGGGCGAGCTCGTCCCGGTACTCGGGGAAGTAGCGGGAGATGTCGCTGAGCGAGAAGCGCGCCAGGATCGAGGTGGCCGGCTCGCGCTCGAGGAGGAACCGGAAGGACTCCCGGACGACCTGCTCGAGGTGGTCGTCGTGGAGCTCGAGCCCCTCACCGAGCCGCTCGGGCACCGTCACCTGGTGGGTCGTCTCACGGCCACCTTCGCGCACCTGGACCCGGAACTCCCGGGGCGCCAGGCGGCTGACGCTGATGTCAGCGGTCATCGGACATCAACCGATAGCTCATCGCCCTCATGAGCGTTACATGGTAGTGGGCGAGCTGCTCATGTATCCATTCCATCAGGCCCGGCGCGCCGTCCAGTTGCGAGGGGAGCGGGGATCACCGGTGGACAGCCTGCAGACCCGTGACGCGGTGCCGCTCGGCGGTCGCCGGTGGCAGCTGCACCGTCTGGACCGGCTGGGGGTGGATCACCTGCCGTTCACCCTCAAGGTGCTGCTGGAGAACCTGCTGCGCCATGAGGACGGGCAGCTGGTCACCGTCGAGCAGATCGAGGCGGTGCGGCGCTGGGACCCGGCCGCCGAGCGACGCGACGAGGTCGACCTGCACCCGACGCGGGTGTTCCTGCACGACACCAATGGGGTGCCCGCCCTGGTCGACCCGGCCGCCATGCGCGACGCGCTGGCCGGCCTGGGAGGGGACCCGCGGGCGGTGAACCCGATCATCCCCGCCGAGCTCGTCGCCGACCACTCCGTCATCGCCGACGTCTTCGGCCGCCCGGACGCCCGCGACCGCAACGTCGAGCTGGAGTACGCCCGCAACAGCGAGCGGTACCGCTTCCTCAAGTGGGGCCAGGCCACCCTGGGCAAGTTCAAGATCGTCCCCCCCGGCATGGGGATCATGCACCAGGTCAACATCGAGTACCTGGCCCGGGTGGTGGAGGTGGCCGGCGACTGGGCCTACCCGGACGTGTGCCTGGGCACCGACTCGCACACCACCATGGTCAACGGCCTCGGCGTCCTGGGCTGGGGGATCGGCGGCATCGAGGCCGAGGCCGTCATGCTGGGGCAGTCGTTGTCGCTGGTCGTGCCGCCGGTGGTGGGCTTCCGGCTCAGCGGCGAGCTGCCGCCAGGGACCACGGCCACCGACCTGGTGCTCACCATCACCGAGCTGCTGCGCGGCCACGGCGTGGTGGGCAAGTTCGTCGAGTTCCACGGTCCCGGGGTGACCCGGACCAGCGTGGCCGACCGGGTGACGATCGCCAACATGAGCCCGGAGTTCGGCTCCACCTGCGCGGTCTTCCCGATCGACGCCCAGACCCTGCGCTACCTGCGCTTCACCGGCCGCAGCCCCGAGCACGTGGCCCTGGTCGAGGCGTACGCCAAGCAGCAGGGACTCTGGCACGAGCCCGACGCGCGCCTCAGCTACTCCGAGCGGGTCGAGCTCGACCTGTCCAGGGTGGTCGCTTCCCTGGCCGGGCCACGACGGCCACAGGACCGGGTCCCGCTGACCGCCGCCCAGGCCGCCTTCCGCGCCGAGCTGCGCGGCACGGCCGCGTCAGCCGATCGGCCGGCGTCCTGGGTGGACGAGGCGTCCCAGGAGTCCTTCCCGGCCAGCGACGCCCCCGCCATCGAGCCCGACCTCAGCGCCGGCCGCGGCCTTGGCCGCTGGCCCTGGGTCAAGACCACCCTGTCCCCAGGGTCCCTGGTCGTCATGGACTACCTGCGGGCCGCCGGGCTGGTGGAGCCGCTGGAGGCGCTGGGCTTCCACCTGGCCGGCTTCGGCTGCATGACCTGCATCGGGGCATCCGGTCCGCTGATCGAGGAGGTGGCCGCCGCCGTCCGCGACCACGACCTCACCGTGGTGTCGGTGCTGTCGGGCAACCGCAACTTCGAGGGCCGCATCCACCCCGAGGTGAAGCTGAACTACCTCGCCTCCCCACCCCTGGTGGTCGCCTACGCCCTGGCCGGCACCATGGACCTCGACCTGCGCAACGACCCCCTCGGGCACGACCCGGAGGGCCAGGCCGTGTTCCTGGCCGACCTGTGGCCAAGCGCCCAGGAGGTCGAGCAGACCGTCGAGCGCAGCGTCGACCCGGACATGTTCCGCCGGGCCTACGCCGGGATCTTCGACGGCGACCATCGCTGGCAGACGCTCGACGCCCCGGCCGGCGGCACCTTCGCCGGGGACCCGGCCTCGACCTACGTGCGCCGCCCGCCCCACCTGGACCACGTGCCGGCCCAGCCGCCCCCGGTCCCGGACATCGTCGGGGCGCGCGTGCTGCTCAAGCTGGGCGACTCCATCACCACCGACCACATCTCCCCGGCCGGGGCCATCCCCCGCGACAGCGAGGCCGGCCGCTACCTGGCCGGCCTGGGCGTGGCGCCGCGCGAGCTCAACACCTTCGCCTCCCGTCGCGGCAACCACGAGGTGATGGCGCGCGGCGCCTTCGCCAACGTCCGGCTCCGCAACCAGCTCGTCCCCGCGACCGTCGGCGGCGTCACCCGCTGCTTCGACGCCGGCGGCGCGGTGATGCCGATCTACCAGGCGGCCCAGGCCTACCAGGAGCACGACACCCCGGTCGTGGTCATCGCCGGCAAGGACTACGGCGCCGGGTCCTCCCGCGACTGGGCGGCCAAGGGCCCCAAGCTGCTCGGCGTCCGCGCCATCCTGGCCGAGTCCTTCGAGCGCATCCACCGCTCCAACCTCATCGGCATGGGCATCCTGCCCCTGCAGTTCCTCCCCGGGCAGTCGGCCGAGTCGCTGGGTCTGACCGGTGAGGAGACCATCGCCATCCGCGGGCTGGCGTCCGCCGTGGCCGACCCCACCCGACGCCAGGTCGACGTCCACGCCGACGGGACCACCTTCCCGGCGCGCCCGCGGCTCGACACGCGTCGTGAGGCTGACTACTACCGCCACGGCGGCGTGCTGCCCTATGTCCTCCGCAGCGCTACGAGCTGAGGGGAGGAGACAGTTGTCCCGGGTGACGTCGAGGGACGGGACCCCGATCGCCTATGACCGCCAGGGTGCCGGGCCGCCGGTCATCCTGGTCGGTGGTGGGCTGGATGACGGGTCGGAGAACGCGCCGCTCGCCGCCGAGCTGGCGGACCGGTTCACGGTCTACAACTACGCCCGCCGCGGTCGAGGCGAGAGCGGGGACACCGAACCGTATGCCGTGGAGCGCGAGCTGGAGGACCTCGAGGCGCTCATCGGCCAGGCCGGCGGGTCCGCGGACCGTCTCGCCACCATCACCCAGCCGACGCTGGTCCTGACCGGTGGCGGCGCGGAGTTCTTCGAGCTGGCCGCCGATGCCGTCGCCGCGGCCGTCCCAGGCGCGGAACGGGTGGTCCTGGAGGGGCAGGGGCACGTGGCCGATCCGAAGGCGGTCGCCACCGTGCTCCAGCGGTTCCTGAACGGGTGACTAGCGGAACCGGTCGATGACCGATGCCAGGGTGGTCTCGTCGCCGACGTTGCCGGCGAACACGACGTAGGGGGTGCCGACCGCCTCGGGGGCGGCATCGAGTGGGCGGAAGACCGACACCAGCCCGGGGAACAGCTGGCCGAGCACCGTGGCCCGGCGGATGCCGAGACCATGGACGGCCACGTCGTGGGAGGTGATGCCGCCCTTGGCGACGACCCAGGCGGGCCTGGCCGGGAGCGCCCCACGCACCACCTCGGTGACGGCGACCGACACCCGTCGCGAGATCTCCAGGCTCTCGGCGGCGTCCCGGCCGCGTCGCAGGTCCCGGCTGGTGAGCAGCAGCACGTCGGAGTCCTCAAGGGCCGAGACCACCAGCCGGGTGGCCTCGGCGACGTGGCCGTCGCGCCGGGCGGGGTCGGCGACGGCGGCGACGTCGAGCTCGACGGTGGCCAGGCCGCCACGGTCCCGGGCGACCGCCACCTGCCGGCTGGTCAGGCCGACGTGCGACCCGACGACGACGAGCCCGTGCCCGCCGGGACGGCCGTCGGCCCAGAGGTCCGACGCCCCCAGGGGGTCCCGCGGGTCCAACCCGGCCAGGGCCCGCACGAACGACGGCCCGGTGCGGCACAGGAACGACCTGCCGGCCGCCTCCGCGGCGAGCAGCCCACCGACGACCACCTCCAGGTCGGCGTACTCCACGGCGTTGACGACCACGAACCCACCGCCGGTCACGCCGGCGAGGACCTCGGCCACCCGCGCCGGCCCGCCCAGGCGGATGTCGTCGAGGCCGATGCTGGCGACCTCGCCGGGCTGGATCGCGCCGCCGCTCTTCTCCGCGACGAAGTCGCGCAGGTCGGAGGCCGCGTAGCCGAAGGTGGCGTCGCGGGCGAACTCGGTCTCGCTGACCGGCAGGGCGTCGGCGCCGACCCGGGCCCAGTGCGTGTCCCCGACGGTGAACCTGCCGGCCTCGAAGTACGCCGGCGCCAGCAGCACGCCGTCGAAGCCTCGGCCGGTCGCCTGGCGGCGCGCGGCGTCCAGCGCGCGGACCTCGGCGATGACGTGCCCGCGCAGGGTCGAGTCGCTGCGGCTGACCACGTCGATCGGCGCCTCCAGCCGGTCGGCCAGCTCGAACAGCAGGCGGCCGATCCGGATGCTCAGCTCCACCGCGTCGGCCTCGGGCAGGCTGCGGGTGTTGGTCAGGATGAAGCAGGTCGAGCCCGCCTCGGCGAGACCGGCCGCGAGCTCGTCGCGCTCGAACACCGTGACCACGTCGACGCCGTGGACCGTCTGGGACCCCGTGGGGTCGTCGTCCAGGACCGCGATCCGCCGGCCGGCGTCGGCCAGGACCCGGCGGATGCGTCTGCGGGCGTCCGGCTCCACCCGCGCCGGAGGCAGGTTCGCCGTCGGGTCCGCCCGCGTCATCGGCGTCAGGAGACCTGGAGGCCGCCGTTGATGTCGTAGGTCGCGGCGGTGATGAAGCCGGCGTCCTCGCCGAGCAGGAAGGCCAGCAGGGCGGCCACCTCGGCCACCGTGCCCACCCGGCCGACCATGCTGTCGGCGCCGAGGGCGGCCTTGCGCTCCTCGGTCAGGGTCCCGCCCATGATGTCGGTGTCGATCGGCCCCGGGGCCACGCAGTTCACCGTGATCCCGCGCGGGCCCAGCTCGCGGGCCAGCGCCCGGCTGAAGCCGATGAGCGCCGCCTTGGAGGCGCTGTAGGGCACCTTGGAGTAGGTGCCGCCGCCCCGCTGGGCCGAGACCGAGGACACGCTCACGATGCGCCCGACCCCGGCGGCCAGCATCGCCGGCACGACCCGCCTGGTCACCAGGAACGCGCCCCGCATGTTGATGTCGAAGATGCGGTCCCACTCGGCCAGGGTGACGTCCAGGAAGTCGACCGGGGAGCTGACCCCGGCCACGTTGGCCAGGCCGATGACCGGCGGCAGGCTGGCCTCGACCTGGGCGATGGCCGCCTCGACCGAGTCCGGGTCGGCGACGTCGGCGGCGACGCCGAGCGACGCCACCGACCGGCTGCCGCCGATCTCGGCGGCCGTCCGCTTCGCGGCCTCGCCGTCGAGGTCGAGGATGGCGATCGACCAGCCGTCGCGGGCCAGCCGGTCGGCGGTGGCGCGCCCGATGCCACGCGGGGAGGCGGCCCCGGTGATGACCGCGGTGCGCTCGGTGGGGAACATGGGCGTGGCCGCCTTCCGGTCGAGGTCAGGCGACCGTCATTCTCCTACTCTGGAGGTGACAATGAGAGCGACATCCGACGCTGTGGTCGTCGAGTTCCCGCTGCGAGGCGAGTGGGCCGCCGTGCGGACGCCCGCGCACCGGGTTCCCAGCCACGGCACCGACATGCTCGGACAGCGCTACGCCTTCGACTTCGTCCGGCCCGACCACCGCCGGGGCCTGCGCCTTCACCCCGGCAGCGCCTTGCGGGGCTCCCTGTTCGGCGAGCGCACCCGCGACTACTACGGCTGGGGTCAGCCCATCCACGCAGCCTTCGACGGCGTCGTCGTCGCGGCCGTGGACCGGGTGCCCGAGCGGGCGCGAGTCCACATGGTGGGCGAGCTGGCCCACGCCTTGACGACCACGGTCAGGTTCGACCCGGCCCGGGGGGTCGACTCGGTCGCCGGGAACCATGTGATCCTGCAGGGGGCCGACGCCTACGCGGTGTTCGCCCACCTGGTCCCGGGAACCGTGTCGGTCACCACCGGCCACAGGATCCGGGCCGGCGAGGTCATCGGCCGGGTCGGCCATACCGGCAACTCAACGGCTCCTCACCTGCACTTCCACCTGATGGACTCGCCCGACCCGTTGCGGGCGAACGGCATCCCCTGCGCCTTCGAGGAGTACCTGGCACAGCGCGATGGCGGTTGGGAGCGAGTCGAGCGCGGCGTCCCCGGTCGGTACGAGCGGATCCGCTCCGTGGCCTGACGGCTCAGGCCTGGTCGGGCATCAGGATCAGCTTCCCGCGAGCCCCCGGCTCGAGGATCCGGCGGTGCGCGACCGCCGCCTCGCGCAGGGGCAGCTCCTCGCCGACCACCGGCACGAGGGCACCGCTGCGCAGCTTGGCCGCCACCGCCGCGAGCGCGCCCGCCGTCTCCGCCGCCGAGGCGTTCCACAGGGCGGTCCCCATGACGGTCGCCTCCTTGATCATGGTGAGCCGCGGGGTGAACTCCAGGCGTCCCCGGCTGCCGACAACCACCACCCGCCCGCCGGCCGCCAGCACGCCCAGGTCATGTTCCAGGTTCACGTC
>Ga0190274_10001504_pt1 | contig 13650 bp, 8 predicted proteins | sample Popmic531T_FD_133002 | JGI IMG/M metagenome (GOLD analysis project Ga0190274, IMG submission 133002) | Populus adjacent soil microbial communities from riparian zone of Yellowstone River, Montana, USA - 531 T | ecosystem: Environmental > Terrestrial > Soil > Riparian zone | place: USA: Montana...
AAGCGCGTGGCGAACGGTGAACAGCCGCTCGACATCACGAAGCTGCCGATGACCGACCAGCGCACCTACGCGCTGCTGAAATCGTGCCGCACGACAGCCGTGTTCCAGCTCGAGTCGCGCGGCATGAAGGAGCTGGTGCGCAAGCTCCAGCCCGACACGTTCGACGACATCGTCGCGCTCGTCGCGCTGTTCCGCCCGGGCCCGCTGCAATCGGGCATGGTCGACGACTTCATCGACCGCAAGCACGGCCGCTCGCAGGTCCTGTATCCGCATGCCTCGCTGGAACCGATCCTCAAGCCGACCTACGGCGTGATCGTGTACCAGGAGCAGGTGATGCAGATCGCGCAGGAGCTCGCCGGCTACACGCTCGGTGGCGCCGACCTGCTGCGCCGTGCGATGGGCAAGAAGAAGCCCGAGGAAATGGCGAAGGAGCGCGTGAAGTTCGAAAGCGGTGCGTCCGACCGCAGCATCGACCCGCGCGTTGCGAGCTCGATCTTCGACCTGATGGAGAAGTTCGCCGAGTACGGCTTCAACAAGTCGCACTCCGCCGCCTACGCGCTCGTCGCGTACCAGACCGCGTGGCTCAAGGCGCACTACGCCGCCGAATTCATGGCCGCCGTCCTGAGCGCGGACATGGACAACACCGACAAGGTGGTGATCTTCCTCGACGACGCGCGCGAGTTGGGCCTTACGGTGCAGCGGCCCGCGATCAACGCCGGCGAGTACATGTTCACGGCGCTCGACCCGAAGACCATCCAGTACGGGCTCGGTGCGGTGAAGGGCGTGGGGCGCGGCGCAGTGGAGGCCATCGTCACCGAACGCGCGCGGGGTGGTGAGTTCACGTCGCTGCTCGACCTCTGCCAGCGCGTCGACCCGCAGAAGCTCAACAAGCGCGTGCTCGAGGCGCTCATCCATGCCGGTGCGCTCGATGCGCTCGCGCGCAACCGCGCGACGCTGATGGTGCAACTGCCCGAGGTGATGAAGGCCGCGGACCAGCGCCTGCGCGACATCGAGGCCGGCCAGAACGACATGTTCGGCGGCGGCTCGCCCGCACCCGTGGTGCTCGAGTTGCGCGAGGCGCCCGACTGGCCGTTGATGCAGATGCTCAACGGCGAGCGCGACACGCTCGGCCATTACCTCTCGGGCCACCCGACCGACGACTGCGCTGCCGACCTGTCGCAGCTCGTGAGCGGCGCTGTCGGCAATGCCGACGAGCTGTACAAGCCGCCGGGACCGCACGAGCGCAAGCACCGCCACGAAACGCCCGCGACGCTCGCCGGCCTGGTCGTGAACGTGCGTCGGCGCGGCGACCAGATGGCATTCGTGCAGCTCGAGGACGCGACCGGCCGCATCGAAGTGCCGTTCTTCCGCGAGGCGTTCACCGAGTACGCGTCGCTGCTCACGAAGGACCGCATGCTCGTGATCGAGGGTGGCCTCGCGATGGACGAGTTCAGCGGCAATCTCGTCTTGCGCGCGCGCCACGCGTGGTCGTTCGACGAAGCGTGCGCGCGTTTCGCGAAGCTCGTGCGGGTGAAGCTCGAAGGCGCGGGCCCGGACTGCGTTGCGCGCCTGCGCGCGCTGCTCGCGCCGCACAAGCCGGGGCCGACGCCGGTGCGGATACTCCATTGCACCGCCACGCTGCGCACCGAGCTCGAGCTCGGCGACGACTGGCGCGTGCGTGCGTCGCCTGCTTTGCGCGACGCGTTGCTCGCGGTGCCCGGGGTGACGGGCGTGGATTTCGTGTTGGGTCGGGCGCAGCTCGCAGCCCCGAGGCTGGCGGAAGCGGGATAGCCGGAACGCCGGCCGAGGCATGTTGGAGCGGCCCGTGGCCGCGATGTGAAAGCCGGTCCAAGTATCTGTTCCTGCTGCGCTTTCTGGTCGCGGCCATGGGCCGCTCGAACTGCAATCTGCTACTCTCGCGCGCTTCGAGTGCCTCAGCCCCTTTGGGTGTTGTCGATACCAATGAATTCCAACTTCCTCGACTTCGAGCAGCCGATCGCCGAGCTGGAGGCGAAGATCTCCGAGTTGCGCCATGCCAGCCAGGGCAACGCGTTCAACATCGACGCGGAGATCGCGCAGCTCAAGGACAAGCTCAAGGCGCGCACCGAGCAGATCTTCTCGGGCCTCACCGCGTGGCAGGTGTCGCAGCTCGCGCGCCATCCGCTGCGGCCGTACACGCTCGACTACATCGCGGAGATCTGCGACGAGTTCCATGAGCTCGCGGGCGATCGCGCGTATGCCGACGACCCGGCGATCGTCGGTGGTCCGGCGCGCATCGAGGGTCGCAGCGTGATGCTGATCGGCCACCAGAAGGGCCGCGACACGAAGCAGAAGATCCGTCGCAACTTCGGCATGCCGCGGCCCGAGGGCTATCGCAAGGCGCTGCGCCTGATGCAGATGGCCGAGCGCTTCCGCATGCCGGTCGTGACGCTGATCGACACGCCCGGTGCGTATCCGGGCGTCGGCGCCGAGGAGCGCGGCCAGTCCGAGGCGATCGCGCGCAACCTGCTGGAAATGGCGAAGCTGCGCGTGCCGATCGTCTGCACCGTGATTGGTGAAGGTGGCTCGGGCGGCGCGCTCGCGATCGGCGTCGGCGATCGCACGCTGATGCTCGAGTTCGCGACCTACTCCGTGATCACGCCCGAAGGCTGCGCGTCGATCCTCTGGAAGACCGCGGAGAAGGCGCGCGATGCCGCGGAGGCGCTGGGCCTCACCGCGCCGCGCCTGCTCGAGCACGGACTCGTCGACCAGATCATCAAGGAGCCGCTCGGCGGCGCCCATCGCGATCCCAAGGCCATGGCGTCGCACCTGAAGGCCGTGCTGGTCGGCCAGCTCGACCTGCTCGAGCGCATCGAGCCGGCCACGTTGCTCGCGCAACGGTACGACCGGCTGCGTCGCTACGGCTCGTACAAGGCCGCGTGACGAGCCACGCCTGCGTGCGCTCGTGGATACGACTGATCGCGCACTCGAGCGCAGCCTCGCCGAGCTCCCGCCCGGCCCGCTGTTGCTGGCGCTGAGCGGCGGCATCGATTCCTGCACGCTGCTCGACGCGCTCGCGCGCTCTGCGGCCGCGCGCGCGCGCGGCCTGCGCGCCATCCACGTCGACCACGGGCTCAACGCGAGCAGCGGCGAATGGGCCGGCCATTGCGCCACGCTCTGCGCGGCGCTGGACGTGCCGCTCGCGATCGAGCGCGTGGTCGTCGATCGCTCGGGCGTCGCCGGCCCGGAAGGCGCGGCACGCACCGCGCGCTATGCCGCGATCGCCACGGCGATGCTCGACGGCGAGCTCGTGCTCACGGGACAACACGCCGACGACCAGGCCGAGACGCTGCTGTTGCGCCTGCTGCGCGGCAGCGGCATCGAGGGCCTCGCCGCCATGCGGCCGCTGCGCAGGTTCGCGCACGGCTGGCTGGTGCGGCCGTGGCTCGAGCTGTCGCGCGCCACGATCGCCGCGCAGGCGCAGGCACGCGGGCTGCGCTGGGTCGAGGACCCGAGCAACGCAAGCCAGGACGCCGACCGCAACTACCTCCGCCACGCCGTGGTGCCAGCGCTGCACGCGCGCTGGCCCGATGCCGCGGCGCTGCTGGCACGCAGCGCGACGCTGGCGGCGGGCGCGGCGCGCTGCGTCGACGAGCGCGTTGCGCTGGAACTCGCGCGCGTGCAGGGCAGCGATCACGCGACGCTCGCCATCCCCGGTTTCCTGGCGCTCGCAGGCTTCCTGCGCGGCGCCGTGCTGCGCGCATGGCTCGCGGCCAACGGGTGCGATGCACCGCTGCGCGCGGTGCGCGAGATCGAGGCCACCGTCGTCGGCGCGCGCCAGGACGCCGAGCCGTGCGTGCGCATCGGCGCGTTCGCCGTGCGTCGCTACCGCGACCTGCTGTACGTCGACCGCCATCGCGCGCCTCTGCCGCCCGATTGGCGAGCCGCGTGGAACGGCGACGCACCGTTGTCGCTGCCGAACGAGCTGGGCACGTTGCGCATCGAACCCGCACTCACGCTGCGGCTCGAGGTGCGCGCGCGACACGGTGGCGAGCGCATCCGGCTCGCGACGAATCGTCCGTCGCAGTCGGTGCGCACCACGTTGCAGGGCCTCGGCATTCCACCGTGGCAGCGTGCTGCCGCACCATGCATCTGGCTCGACGGCGAGCTGGCCGCGGTGGGCGACTGGCTCCGGTCGGACGCGTTCGCGCAGCGGCTCGCCGCAACTGGCTCGCGTGTCGCCTGGGAACGTTGACCGGCCCGGTCACGTCCGCTAACGTCCGCGCCATGCCGCAGGCCGCCGACGTCACACCCATCGCCGACTTCGAGCGCTCGCTCGACGAGTTGGAACAACTGGTGCAACGACTCGAGAAAGGCGACCTGTCGCTCGACGATTCATTGCAGGCGTTCGAGCGCGGCATCGCTCTGTTCCGCAGTTGCCAGGGCGCCATCGAGCAGGCCGAGCAGAAGGTCAACCTGCTGCTGAATCCGGCCGCGCCGGACAGCGCCGAACCCTTCAATACCGACACGCCCTGAGCGCGTGGCCGTCGTCGAACTGACGCCGCGACTGCGCGCGTTCGCTGCGCGCGTCGAGGGACGACTCGAAGCAGCGTTGCCGGCGGAAGCAGTCGAGCCGTCCAGGCTGCATGCCGCGATGCGCTACGGCGTACTCGGCGGCGGCAAGCGCATCCGCCCACTGCTCGCGTACGGCGCGGCCGAGGCACTCGGCGCGGAACCGGCGCGCGCGGATGCGTGTGCCGTTGCGGTCGAAGTGATCCACGCGTATTCGCTCATCCACGACGACCTGCCGGCGATGGACGACGACGACCTGCGTCGCGGCCGGCCGACCTGCCACATCGCGTTCGGCGAGGCCACCGCGATCCTGGCTGGCGATGCATTGCAGGCGCTCGCGTTCGAAGTGATCGCACAGGAGCAGTCGCTGCGCGGCACGCCAGCGCGTCAGGTGGAGATGCTGCGCGTGCTTGCGCATGCGTGCGGCGCGCAGGGCATGGCGGGTGGCCAGGCGTTCGACCTCGACGCCGTCGGTCGGCGCCTCGACGCGGCCGCGCTCGAGCGCATGCACGTGCACAAGACCGGTGCGCTCATCCGCGCTTCGGTCCGGCTCGGCGCGTTGTCCGCGGCATGCGATGACGCGGCACTGCTCGGTGCGCTGGACCGCTACGGCCACGCCGTGGGTCTCGCGTTCCAGATCCGCGACGACATCCTCGACGTCGAAGGCGAAACCGACGTGATCGGCAAGACGCGCGGCGCCGACATCGCGCGCGACAAGCCCACGTATCCCGCAATCCTCGGCCTCGCGGAATCGCACCGGCTCGCTGCCGAATTGCGCGACGAAGCGCTGGCCGCGCTCGTGACTACCGGCCTGCACGCCGAGGCGCTGGCGGAGCTCGCGCACTACGCGGTCGAACGGCGCAGCTGACGCGCGATCGCGCCTGCGATCACGCAGGCGATCAACCGGGCGGCAACACTGCCCAGAGCCCGACGAGCACCAGCTTGGCATTCGCGCCCACGTTCGCGACGCGCATGCCCAGCGGCACGAAGCCCGGCTGTTCGGCCTGCCCGAACAGCAGCGCACGCGCGACTGGCCGCGTTTCGCGCGCCGCATCCGGCACCTCTCCCGCTGCGGCCGCCGCAACGGCCCAGCCCGGTGCCTGCAACACGAGGTAGGTCACACCCGGTTCCTCGCGTCGCAGCTCGTCGCCGGCCATCGCGAGCAATGCATCGGCGCGCCGGATGCGTTCGATGTGTTGTGGCGTGAGGATGAAGTTGTCGGCAATCACGCTGCACTTCGTGTGGAACGTGATGAAGTGGCCGAGCGAGCGATGCGCGAGCACGATGCCGGGACGCGCTTCGCACGCCCGCGCGAGCTCGAGCAGCACGGGGCGCGAAAGTACGTAGGCGTCGTCGCCGCCGGGCGGCAGCGGCGTGCGCAGCAGGCGCTGGGTCGGCGCGATCGCGGCGAGTGCCAGTACGATCGCGACCACGAGGCGCTTCGCCGGGCGCCATGTGCGCCATGCCGGCAACGCCTCGAGCGCGGCACCGAGCGACAGCACCATCGCCGGCAGTGCGTAATAGAACAGCCGCTGCTGCTGCGAATACATCGCGAAACCCAGCAACAGGTACGCCGCCAGCGCCAGCGCCGCGCCGGGGCGCGAGCGCAGCGTCCAGCAGCCCCAGAGCATCGCCGGGAACGCGAACGGCAACCACGAGCTGGAATCCAGGAACGCCGCGAGCGAACGTTGCGCGATGATTTCGCGGAAGCTCGCGGCCTCGACGATGTCCCCGAGGAACGCGATCTCGCCCTGCACGAACGCGAGGCCACGCAGCACGCTCACTGCCTGCACGGCGGCCAGCGCCGCGCCGAGCAGCGCGACGCCCGCGATCGCGCCGCGCGTTGCCGGCACGCGCGCGAACAACCCGACTGCCAGCGCGGTCGCGCAGGCCGCGTAGAGGTGGAACCACGACAGCAGGTGGAAACCGGAGCTGCCCTGCTGGAACGGCTGCGACGGCAACAGCACGAGCAGCATGGAAGCCATCAGTGCGAAGCCGAATGCCGCGGTCGCTCGCGGCGGTGGCGCGCGGCCCGACCACCAGAGCACGGCCAGCGCCGCGAGCAGCGGCAGTTGCAGCACGAACAACCCGTTGTGCGCGCCGTGCGCGAAACCCAGCACCACGCCGGCCAGCACTGCGCGGCGCGCAGAAAGGGGCTGGTCGAGCCAGCGCACGGCGGCGAGCAGCGCGAGCAGGACGAATGCCTGCTCCGCATGGTGGTGGTCGATGTTGCCGGGCGCGTGCGTGAACAGCGTCAGCGGCGACAACGCCCAGGCCAGCAGCGCGAACGCCGCCGCGGGCAATCCGAGCCCGAGCGCCTTCGCGCAACGCAGCAACAGCGCCGCGTTCAGCGCGAACAGCAGCGGCGGAACGAACGCGAGCAGTGCGAGCGGAGACAGGCCGGGAAACCACAGCGTCGCGAGCGTCGCGATCGCCGCGAGCACGTAGTCATAGGCCCACGGCCATGTGACCTGGCTGCCCTGCGGCGCATGGATGTGCGTATCGAACTCGTAGAACGCGCCCAGGTTGCCCGTGGCGTCGAGGATGCGGCGTGCGTGGTAGAACGAGTCGTAGCTGACCGGCACCCAGTCGTTGCCGACATGCGTCGCGCCGATGTTAGCCGCGAACCACGCGGCGGCGAGCAGGCAGGCAACCGCCCAGAGCGCGAGCCATGCGACGCGGCTCGCGCCGTCGGTCACGCGCCGGCCACCGTCATCTTGCCGAGCAGGATGGATCCCGTGAGGATGTGCGAACGCGGATCGACGTCGCCGCCGACGGCACGGATGCCGGCGAACATCTCGCGCAGGTTGCCGGCGATGGTGATCTCCTCGACCGGGAACGCGATGCGGCCGTCCTCGACCCAGAAGCCAGCGGCGCCGCGCGAGTAGTCGCCCGTGACGATGTTCACGCCCTGCCCCATGACTTCGGTGACGAGCAGGCCCGTGCCGAGCCCATCGATCAGGGCCGCGAAGTCCATGCCGCCACCCGTGACCACGAGGTTGTGCACGCCGCCGGCATTGCCGGTCGATTGCAGTCCGAGCTTGCGCGCGGAGTAGCTGCCCAGCACGTAGCGCGCGAGCACGCCTTCACTCACGAGGTCGGAGTCGACCGTCGCCACGCCTTCGGCGTCGAATGCCGACGAACCGTGGCCGCGCGCGAGATGCGGGCGTTCCACGATGCCGAGCCAGTCCGGCAGGATGCGCTGCCCCGCCTGGCCGACGAGGAACGAAGCCTGGCGGTACAACGCGCCGCCACTTGCCGCGGCCACGAGGTGGCTCACGAGCCCGCGCGCGACTTCGGGTGCAAACAGCACCGGGCACTCGCGCGTGGAAAGGCTGCGCGCATCGAGCCGTTCGAGCGTGCGTTGCGCGGCGCGCCGGCCGATCTCGCGCACGTCCGTCAGCTGGCCGGCATTGCGCGTGGAGTCGTACCAGTAGTCGCGCTGCATGCCGTTCGCGTCCTCGCCGATCAGCGAACAGCTGACGGAATGGCGCGTGCTGCGCTCACGGCCGAGGAAGCCCTGCGAGTTGGCGTAGACGCTGACGCTTTCGGCGCTCGTCACGCTCGCGCCGTCGGAATTGACCAGGCGTGCGTCGAGCTCGCGTCCTGCGGCCTCGCACTCGACGCCCAGCTCGATCGCGCGCTCGGCCGTGATCGCCCAGGGATGCCAGAGGTCGAGCTCCGGGAAATGCGTTGCGAGGCGCACCGGATCGGCGAGGCCCGCGCAGGGATCGGATTCGGTGTACTGCGCGATGGCGCACGCCTGCGCGATGGTCGCGTCGATCGACGCGCCCGAGAGGTCGGCGGTGTTGGCCGAACCCTTGCGCTGGTCGAAGAACACCGTCACCGACACGCCGCGATCGCGCGTATGTTCGAGCGTCTCGACCTCGCCCATGCGTACGTTCACGGCGATGCCGCGGTCGAGGCTCAAGCCCACCTCGGCCTGCGTCGCACCCGCCTGGCGACAGCGCGCGAGCACGTCCTCGGCGAGGTTCGCGAGGCGGTCGAGCTCGGCGTGGCTGTTATCGGTGCTGGCGACGACTGCGCTCACTGACTATCCTTCGTGATGCTTGGCGCAATTTGAGTACGTGTGCTTCGACTCGCGCTTTGTTGCTTCCAGACCCCCCGCCCGGTCGCGCTTCGCTCGACCTGGCGGCCCCCTGACTCAGGGGGCATTCGCTGCAAGGCAAGGTGGCATCGGCCATGAATGACGAATTCGAAGACGACGCGCCGACCGAGCGCCTGCCGCGCGACCAGCGCCCGAGCCGCAGCTCGCAGCGCCGCGACGCGCTCGCGGTGTTCGAGCTGGCCGAGGCGCTCGTCGCGCTGTCCGAAGCGCAGCTCGCGCACGTGCCGATGCCCGATGAAATCGCCGCGCTCGTCGTGGAGAGCCGGCGCATCACGCAGCACATTGCGCGCAAGCGGCAATTGCAGTTCCTCGCCAAGCACCTGCGTCGCCACGAGGACGCGCTGCCCGCAATGCGCGCGGCGCTCGAACGCGACCGGCTCGACAAGCGCGCCGACGCGGCGCGGCTGCATCGCGTCGAGCATTGGCGCGACCGGTTGATCGACGGCGGCGACGAGGCGCTCGCCGAGCTGCTGACCGAACATCCCGCGGCCGACCGCCAGCACCTGCGCGTGCTCGCGCGCAATGCAAAGGCGGAACACGCCGCGAACAAGCCGCCGGCGGCGGCGCGCGAGCTGTTCCGCGCCCTGCGGGCATTGCTGGCCGAGGACTGAAGCGCTCATCCGCGCGTTCCGCCCACGGTCAGCCCGTCGACGCGCAACGTCGGCTGGCCGACACCCACGGGCACGCTCTGCCCGTCCTTGCCGCACACGCCCACACCGGCATCGAGCGCGAGGTCATTGCCGATCATCGAGACGCGCGTGAGCACTTCCGGGCCGCTGCCGATCAAGGTCGCACCTTTCACCGGCCGCGTCACCTTGCCGTCCTCGATGAGATAGGCCTCGCTCGCGCTGAACACGAACTTGCCATTCGTGATGTCGACCTGGCCGCCGCCGAAGTTCACGGCATAGAGGCCGCGCGGCACCGACGCGATGATTTCCTCGCGCGTGTGCGAACCGGCCCGCATGTAGGTGTTCGTCATGCGCGGCATCGGCAGGTGCGCGAACGATTCGCGGCGGCCGTTGCCGGTGGGCGCCACGCCCATGAGCCCGGCATTCAGGCGATCCTGCAGATAACCCACGAGTCGACCATCCTCGATCAGCGTGGTGCACTGGGTCGGCGTGCCTTCGTCGTCGACGTTGAGCGAGCCGCGCCGGTCCGGAAGCGTGCCGTCATCGACGACCGTGACGCCGGGCGCGGCGATCATCTCGCCCATCCGTGATGCGAATGCGCTGAGTCCCTTGCGGTTGAAGTCGCCCTCGAGGCCATGGCCGATCGCTTCGTGCAACAGCACGCCGGGCCAGCCCGGGCCGAGCACGACCGTCATCGTGCCGGCCGGTGCGTCGACTGCGTCGAGGTTCACGAGCGCCTGGCGCACGGCCTCGCGCGCGAATTCCCACGGCTTGCCGTCGTCGAGCATGCGGCCGTACGCGTAGCGGCCACCACCGCCCGCGACGCCCTGCTCGCGGCGGCCGTTCGACTCGGCGATGACCTGCACGTTGAAGCGCACGAGCGGGCGGACATCACCCGCGAGCACGCCGTCGCTCGCCGCAACGAGCACCGTATCGAGCGCGCCCGAGATGCTCACGACCACCTGCTTGATGCGCGTGTCGAGCGAACGCGTGTACGCATCGACATCGCGAAGCAGCTTCACCTTGTCAGCCGCGACGAGCGTCTCGATCGGGTCCACCGGCGGATACAGCGCGCGGCCATCGCGACGCGCGAGCGCTTGCGCGGGAACCTCGCTGCCGCTGCGCGCGATCGCGCGCGCCGTGCCGGCCGCTTCGAGCAGTTGCGGCAGCGCGATCTCGTCGGAATAGGCGAAGCCGGTCTTCTCACCGCTGATCGCGCGCACGCCGACGCCCTGCTCGATCGAATGCGTGCCTTCCTTGACGATGCCGTCCTCGAGCACCCACGACTCGAAGCGCGAATGCTGGAAATACAGGTCGGCGCGATCGATGCCGCGGCCCATGAGCTGGCCGAACACGCGCTCGAGGTCGGTCGGGGCGATGTTGCCCGGATCGAGCAGGCGCGACTGGGCAATCGATGGTGCGTCGGTCATGGTCGTTGCTGTGGCCGGAATACGGGAAATGTCGCGGGGATAAGCAGAACTGGAGGCAGGCTGCCGCGCGTTCAAGCGCCGCCATGCGATGCTACGACGGAGGGCGCCACACCGCCATCAACCACATCAGCCGCGCTCGGGCGCGGCACGCACGCGCTTGCGCGGCGCATGTTCCTTCTCGACGAGGTCGATGTCCGGCTTGTCCCAGCCGCCCTTGACCGTGTAGCGCGCGCGACCGATCTGCTTGATCGGGCTCGACATCACGCTCTGGACCACCAGGCCCGCTGCGGCACCCACGGGGCCGGCCGCGATCGCGCCGACCACGGGCAGCACGCCACCGACCTTCGGCGATACCTCGAGCTGCTGGTCGTAGTCACGCGCCGCGAGCCCGGTGCGACCGGTGACGGCGATGTCGACCGACGGCCCCTTGAGCACGAGGTCCTTCGTGTAGGCATTGCCGCCGCGCAGCTCGAACGTGCCGGCGATGCGGTCGAACGCCAGGCCCTTCTCGAAGAAATCGCTGAAGTCGAGCGAAAGTCGCCGCGGCAGTGCCTGGAAGCTGAGCAATCCGAACACGCGGCCCATGCCGGGTTCGACGTCGGGGATGCGGCCCTTGCCGACGCTCAGCTCGAGCGTGCCCTCGGTGACCGACAGGCCGAACTGCGCGGGCGAGCCCGGCCACTCGCCGCGCAACGTGGCGAGCGTCTGCCCGCCTTCGAACATGCCCGCGAAGCCGAGCGTGTCGAGCATCTTGCCGAGGTTCTCCGCGCTGAACGTGGCGTCGAAGCGCGAACGCTCGCGACCGTTCGTCGCGGTCCAGTCGCCGCGCGCACGGACCTCGAGGTTGGGCGTGCGCGTTTCCAGCCGCTCGACGCGCATGCCGCCGCCCGCGGGGAACGTCTCGACGCGCGCGTCGCCGAGCTGCGCCTTGCCGAAACGCAGGTCCTTCACCCAGAGATGCAGCGGCGGCATCGCGCCGGGATCGATCGGCTTCGATTCCTGGCCCGGTCGCGCTTCGGGGAAGTGCAGCTTCGCGAACTCGGCCGTCACGCCGAGGGTGGCGCGATCGCCGGGCAGCAGCACGCGTCCTTCGAGCAGCGGGCCTTTCGCGTCGATGCGCGTGCCGCCGGCTTCGGGCTTCAGCGCCACGCGCGTGTCGGGAAACTCGCGTGAGAACAGGTCCAGCACGCCGGCCTCGAGCTCGAGGTCGAGGTAACCGCCACCACCACCGTCGACGCCGCCGATCTCGCTCCAGCCCGCGAGGTCCAGCGCCGCGACATCGCCGCGCACGCGCAGGCCCGCGCGCGGCAGCTTCGGCGGTTCCGCGAGCCCGAAGCCGATAGCCGCGGCGAATGCTTCCTTGCCGGGCAAGTGCATGTCGGCGCGCAGCAGCCGCCCGAGCTCGACGCGCAGCGGGCTGTCCGCCACCGGCAGGTCGAGCGACAGGCGCAGCGGCAGGACGCTCGCGGCGTCCTTGCGCAGTGGTGCCGGCAGCCGGATTTCCGTTCCGCGCAGGTCGGACGCCAGCGCCAGGCGCTTGCGTCCCGGCACGTCGCCTGCCGTTTTCGCGACCGCGAGCTCGACGTTCCACGCCGATCGGCCGGGCATCAGGCCCGTGAACGGTTGCAGCGCGGGGAAGTCGTGCACGAGTGCGTCGACCGTCAGGTCACCACGCAGGCCCGCTTCGAGGGCATTGCCCGCGTCGAGCACGAATGCGCCCTGTGCGATCGACAGCGATGCGGGATTGCCGTCCGCGAGCACCGCGAGGTCGTCGGTCGCGAAACCCTCGTGGCTGAAGCGCAGCGGACCGTTGGCCTTGTCGAAGGCCAGGTTCCACTGCGCGTAGCGCAGGTCGGCGTCGTGCAGTCGCGCAATGCCACGCACGGTCGTCGCGCGCTTCTCGGCCTGCGCCTCCTTCGAGAGCGCCAGGTCCATGTCCACGGTCACGTCAGCCGTACCGCCGATCGCGAGGCCCGTGAGGTAACCGCCGAGCGTGTCCTCGAGCGAACTGCGATGCATCAGCTCGAGCAGCGACGGGCCGGTGCCCTGCCCTTCCACGTGCAATTTCAGGTCCGGGCGCTTGAACTCGGCGATCTCGCCGTGCGCGCGCACGATGCGGTTGCCGAGCGCCTCGGCTGACTCGACTTCGACCGACATCGAGTTCTTGATGAACGTGGCCTGCGCGTGCAAGCCGCGCGCAGCGGGCCAGCGCGGGTGGTAGTCGAGCACGACGTCCGCCACGTTCGCGCGCGCCTCGAAGCGACCGGTGTCCTGCTTGAACGGCCAATCGTCGAGGTCGCCGCGCACCACCGCGACGCCGCCTTCGATGCGCCCTTCGACCAGGCCGCGATCGAGCCAGTCACGCGTGCGCTCGGGCATCACGTTGAGCGGCCAGAACAACCGCGCCTTCGCGATGTCGCCAGACAGCACTGCGACCGTCGTGTCGAGCGTGGGCTTGCTGCCCACCGGATCGAACCACACGCTCGCTCGCGCGCGCGCCGACGCTCCGCCGACGCTGAAATCGAGGTCCACGCCCTCGATGCGCCAGCCGTCGTCGCCGCGCCACGCTCCGAACGTGCCACGGCGCAGCTCGACCGGCAGCGGTTCGCGGAATACGCGCGGGAAATCGAGCACGACGTTTTCGGGCTCGCGCGGCTGGAACACGATCGCGTCGGCGTCGCCGAGCAGTCGCCCCGACAGCGTGTGGAAACCCGGCGAGCGCTGTCCTGGCCGCAGCGCGAGGTTCGACACGTCGGCCGCCAGCGTCGCGAGCCGGCCATGGCCGAACGACGCACGCAGGTTCGCGAGTCGTCCACGCGGAGCGCCCGCGAACAGCAGCGCGCGCAATTTCGGCGGTACGACGCCCGAGAGCGCTGCGAGTGGCGCGAGTTGCGAGATCTCGATTCGCGAT
>Ga0190274_10001505_pt1 | contig 13649 bp, 13 predicted proteins | sample Popmic531T_FD_133002 | JGI IMG/M metagenome (GOLD analysis project Ga0190274, IMG submission 133002) | Populus adjacent soil microbial communities from riparian zone of Yellowstone River, Montana, USA - 531 T | ecosystem: Environmental > Terrestrial > Soil > Riparian zone | place: USA: Montana...
GCGGTGCGCCAGCCGCGCGCCTCGTAGAAGCGGGTGAGCTTGGGGTCATTCGCCGCGGCGCGAAGCTCCGCCGCCGCGCCGGCATCGGCCTGGCCCTGCCCTCCTTGATTCGAGCACCCCGCAAGGGCGACCAGGGCCGCCGCGATCCAGATCCTGAGCTGCACAAACACTCCACCGACGCCACATTGTCGCTGGGTAACGTCCATGGAGGCGGGGCGATCCCGGTAGTGCCCGCAAATCTTCGCTTAATGCTTGTTTAGCCATTGACGGCGTAAAGGGCGGGTCCGTTCAAGACAGGAGTTTTCCCGTGGCACATGCACAGCTTGCGATCCTGCCGGTACAGGAAGGTCGAAGCGCCGAGCGCCGCGTCGTGAACCTGGCGGCGCGGCTGCGCGAGCCGGGCGCGACCATCATCGACGCCGAGGTTCAGAACCTTTCCACCGACGGCTTCATGGCCGAGACCAGCCTCAAGCTGGAGCCGGGCGCGACCGTCTGGCTGAAGCTGCCGGGCCTCGAGCCGCAGAACAGCACGGTGGTCTGGGCGGAGGACGGCAAGACCGGCTTCCAGTTCGCCACTCCGGTCCACCCGGCGACGATCGAGATGATCGTCGCGATGAACCGCAAGCCGGTGCCTAGGGGCCATTTCGGGCCGCAGGATCCGCAGCCGCGGCGCTGAGCCTCCACGCTGGAGCGGGCGCCGGCTCCGCCGGAAATCGATGCCGTCGGGGCGGAAAAGTGGTGCCGCTTGGGGGACTCGAACCCACGACCCCATCATTACGAATGATGTGCTCTACCAGCTGAGCTAAAGCGGCGTCCTTGAAGGAGGCGCGGCCAATATCAGCGGGCCGCCCGCCTGACAAGCGGCCCCCGCAGAGACCGCGAAACCGGTTAACCATATTTCAACCACGTCCGGTGCACTTTCCCTCTTCAACGACGAGGCGGCAGGGGCGCCACTATATGGACAGTTTCCGGGGAGTTGAGGACGACGGGGCCGTTCCGGCCGTGATCGAGGAGGAACCGGCGATGGACCGGCCGCCCGAGATCGGCGTCGACGAGCGGCGAATGCACGTCCGCGCCTATAATTATTGGGTGTCCCTGCTGGCGGGCCGCGCCTATCCCTCGATCCAGGACGTCGATCCCGCCAATATCGAGGATTTCGGTCCGCACAGCGTGCTTCTCGATTTCTCGCAGAACCAGCTCGATCCCTCGATCGCCTTTCTCGGCCGGGCGCTGCGCATCGAATGCGGGCTCGACGCCGCGATCCGCAACATCTCCGAAGTGCCGAGCCGGTCCCTGCTCTCGCGGCTCACCGATCATTACATGCAGATCATCGCCAATTGCGCCCCGATCGGCTTCGAGGCCGAGTTCGTCGGCCAGCGCGGGCTCAACACCGTCTATCGCGGCATCCTGATGCCTTTGTCGTCCGACGGCGAGGCGATCGACTTCATCTATGGGGTGATCAACTGGAAGGAGCTCGCCGACAGCGAGACCGCGACCGCGATCGCGACCCAGGCCGAGAGCATCGCCGCCGCTCCGGCCGCGAGCGTCCCCTACGGCGCCGATTCGCCCGTCTGGGCGGACGGCCCCCATGCCGATTTCGAAGCCGAGCTGACGCCCGAGGCGCCGGCCGATCATTCCAACCTCAGCCTCTGGCCGGACGAGCCCGGGCTCGCCGACCGGCTCTGCGCCGCCCGCGATTGCGCGATCGAGGCCCGCGACGCGCGCGACCGCAGCCGCGCCGCGCTCTACCGGGCGCTCGGCCAGGCCTATGATTTCGCCCTGGCCGCCGAGGACGCGCCCGATGATTATGCCGAATTGCTCGCCGAGGAGGGGCTGAAGCCCCAGGCGCGCGCGCCGATGACTCCGGTGGCGAAGCTCGTCTTCGGCGCCCAATATGACAAGACGCGCCTCACCGAATTCGCCGCCTGCCTGTCCTGGGCGAAGCGCGAGGGCGTGGCTCAAGGCGGGCTGGCGCAGAGGATCGCGAGCGAAGCGGGCGGGCTCAAGGCGATCGTCGCCGCCGAGCGCGCCCATCGCCGCCCGGCGCCGAAACCCGACCGCTGGGCCGAGGTCCGGGCGGAGCTCAAGACCCGGAGGCCGCTCGCCAGGGTCGACATCGCCATCGACGGCGACGGCGACTTCGTCCTGCTCGTCGCCCGCCGCGACGGCGACGGCCTCGCCATCCTTGCCCCGGTCGCCGACGAAAAGCTCATCGACCAGGCGATCCGCAAGAGCGCGGCTTAGCGCGACCTTCCAAAGCTGCTATGACGCTGCCGACAGGGAAATTCGTCGGGAGCCCAGCCATGCGCCTCTTCCTGCTTGCCGCCCTTCTCGCCCTTCCCGCCGCCGCGCCCGCCCAGCCGCGCACCGTCGAGGTGCGATTGTCGAGCTTCGATTTCACCCCCTCGACGATCCACCTGACCGCCGGCCGCCCGGTCGTGCTTCACCTCGTCAATACCGGCGGCGGCGGCCACAATTTCGCCGCTCCGCAATTCTTCGCCGCGGCCCGGGCGGTGTCGGGGCCGGTTCGCGACGGCAGGGTCGAGGTCCCGGGCCGTGAAAGCGTCGACATCACGCTGACTCCGGTCCGCGGCAGCTACCGGCTGCGCTGCACCCATACGCTCCACACGACCTTCGGCATGACCGGGCGGATCGTCGTCGAATAGGCGCGCGCTGCCCCGGAATCGCACTGATTTGCTTTAGGACGACGCGATCGGCGGGGAACCGGTCGGGCCCGAACGCGGTTCGTTTCCTGGCCGTTACCGAATGACGGTCTCGCACGGGATGCCGGAATGGCCGAACCGATTGCGCCGCCGGAACTCTGGGGCGGCGCGGAGTGCACGATCGTTCGGATCGGCGACGACTGGCGCGATCAGGCCGAGGAGACCGGTCATCGCGGCCGCCCCGACGATGCCGGGCGCATCGCCGCGCTCGGAATCAAGCGGCTGCGCTTCCCGATCCTCTGGGAGAAAGTGGCGCCGGAGCGGCCCGACCGGCTCGACTTCGGCTGGACGGACGCGCGGCTCGAGGCGCTGCGCGAGCGCGGCGTCGCCGTGGTCGGCGGCCTGCTCCATCACGGCTCCGGACCCCGTTATACCGACCTGCTCGACCCGGATTTCCCGGAGAAGCTGGCCGATTATGCGGCGCGCGTGGCGGAGCGCTATCCCTGGATCGACCTCTGGACCCCGGTCAACGAGCCGCTGACCACCGCGCGCTTCTCCGCCCTCTACGGCCACTGGCACCCGCACCGGCGCGACTATCCCTCCTTCCTGCGCGCCCTGGTCAACCAGTGCCTCGGCACGGTGAAGGCGATGCGCGCGATCCGCGCCGTCAATGCGGGCGCCCGCCTCCTCCAGACCGAGGATCTCGGCAAGACCTTCGCCACCCAGCCGCTCCGCTATCAGGCGGCGCATGAGAACGAGCGGCGCTGGCTCAGCTTCGACCTCCTCTGCGGCCGGGTCGGCCCGAGCCATCCCTGGCGCGCAATGCTCGCCGACGCGGGCCTCGGAAAGGCGCTGGACGAGCTGGAACCGGGCGCCGGGGCGCCGGATCTGATCGGCATCAACCATTATCTGACCAGCGAGCGGTTCCTCGATCACCGCCTCCATCTTTATCCGGAGAAGGAAAAAGGCGGCAACGGCCGGCACGCTTATGTCGATGCCGAGGCGGTTCGGGTGAAGCGCCTGGAGGACGATATCGGGCTCGCGCCGAGGCTGAAGGAGGCTTGGGAGCGCTACCGGATCCCGCTGGCGATCACCGAGGTCCACCACGGCTGTACGCGCGACGAGCAAATGCGCTGGCTGGCGGAAGTCTGGCGGACGGCCGGAGAGTTGCGCGCGGGAGGAATGGATCTGCGCGCGGTCACGCTCTGGTCCCTGTTCGGCACCGTCGACTGGCGCTCGCTGCTGACCCGGCGCGAAGGCCTGTACGACGTCGGCGCCTACGACGTCCGCGGACCCGAGCCGCGGCCGACGATCGTCGCCGCCGCCGCCAAGGCCTATGCCGCCGCCGAGGATTTCGATCATCCCGTGCTGGATCTGCCCGGCTGGTGGCGCCGCCCCGCGCGACTCTATCCCTGGCATGGCAGCTGCAAGGATCTGGGCAGCGACGGCCGCCGGCTGCTGATCGCCGGCGCCACCGGCACCCTGGGCCAGGCCTTCGGCCGAATCTGCGAGCATCGCGGCCTGCCCTTCTGCCTCACCGGCCGCGCCGAGCTCGACATTTGCGACAGCGGGTCCGTGCGCGAGGCGCTGGCCCGGCACCGGCCCTGGGCGGTGATCAACGCCGCCGGTTTCGTCCGCGTCGCCGACGCGGAGCGCGAGCGCGACGCCTGCTTCGCCTGGAACGCCGAAGGGCCGGAAAACCTCGCCCGGGCCTGCGCCGACGCCGACATTCCGCTCGTCACCTTCTCCTCGGACCTGGTGTTCGACGGCCGACTCGGCCGCGACTATGCCGAGGACGATCCGGTCAGCCCGGCTTGCGTCTATGGCGAAAGCAAGGCCGAGGCCGAGCGGCGGGTGCTCGCCGCGACCGGCCGAGCGCTCGTCGTCCGCACCGCGGCTTTCTTCGGCCCGTGGGACGCGCACAATTTCGCCTGGCGAATGCTGTCGGCGCTCGAGCGGGGCGAGCCGGTCGAGGCCTGCCCCCGCACCTTCGTCTCCCCGACCTTCGTGCCGGACCTCTGCCACGCCGCGCTCGACCTGCTGATCGACGGCGAGACCGGCCTGTGGCACCTCGCCAACCAGGGCCGGATCAGCTGGCACGGCTTCGCCCGCCGGATCGCCGAGGGCGCGGGCTACGATCCGGACCTGGTGCGGGCCGCGCCGGCGGAAGAGTCACTCTCCACCGCTTTGACCAGCAAGCGCGGCGCGCCGCTCCGGCCGTTCGGTGAGGCGCTGGACTCGTGGCTTCGGGACGTGCGCCTGGCCGAGCCGGCCTCGGTCGCCGCGGAATAGCGCCTATTCCGCGGCGAGGGAGGCGGTCGACTGGCTTTGCTGCCCCGCTTTGGCCCTGCGCAGGTCGAGCTTTCGGAACGCGGCCAGCGCCTGGCCCACCACCTGGTCCATATTGTAATAGCGATAGGTGGCGAGCCGCCCGACGAACGTGACCCCCGGCGTCGCATCGGCCAGCGCCTCGTATTTCTTGTAGAGCGCCTGATTCTCCGCCCGCGGGATCGGATAATAAGGATCGCCCTCGGCGGAGGGATATTCGTAGGTGATGCTGGTCTTGGGGTGAACCTGCCCGGTCAGATGCTTGTACTCGGTGATCCGGGTATAGGGCACGTCCGGATCCGGATAGTTGACCACCGCCACCGGCTGATAGCGCTCGACCTCCTCGATCCGGTGCTCGAACCTGAGGCTCCGATAGGGGAGCTTGCCGAAGCGGAAGTTGAAATATTCGTCGATCGGGCCGGTGTAGACGATGTGAGCGGCGTCGATCCGGTCTTTCACGTCCCGCCAGTCGGTGCCGAGCATCAGCTCGATATTGGGATGGTCGAGCATCCGCTCGAACATCGCCGTATAGCCATGTTTCGGCATGATCTGGTGCTTGTCGCCGAAATAGCGGTCGTCGGTGTTGGTCCGGGTCGGGATCCGCGCCGTCACCGCCTTGTCGAGCCCGCTCGGGTCGATCCCCCATTGCTTGCGGGTATAGCCCTGGAAGAACAGCTCATAGAGCTCGCGCCCGACCGCGGAGATCACCACGTCCTCGCTGGTCCGGATCTCGCCGACCGGCTCGGCCCGCGAGGCGAGATAGGCGGCCGCCTCCTCGTCGGTCTCGAGGTCCAGCCCGAACAATCGATTCAGGGTCGTCCGGTTGATCGGGATCGGCACCAGCTGGTCGCGGACATACGCGAGCACGCGATGCTCGTAGGGCCGCCATTCGGTGAATTGCGACAGATAGTCGACGATCTCGTCGGAATTGGTGTGGAAGATGTGCGGGCCATATTGGTGGATCAGAACGCCCGCCTCGTCCTCACGGTCGAAGGCATTGCCGGCGATGTGCGGGCGCCGGTCGATGACCAGCACGCTCGCGCCGTGCTGGCTGGCCAGCCGTTCGGCGACGACCGAGCCGGCGAAGCCGGCGCCGACAACGACATGGTCGAAGCGCTTCTTCGGCCCCTTGCCGCCGATCGCCGGCGCTTGCGAAGCCGGCTCGATCTGCTCGGCGATCAGCCCGGCCATCCGGGCATGGGTGATGTCCCAGCTCAGATTGGCGAGCAGAAGGTCGACCTCGTCCCGCCACGAACCGTCGCGCTCGTCGAGGTCGAGCGCCAGCTCGCAGCCGCGGATGAAATCCTTCGCGCCCTCGGCGATGAAGACGCCGTCAAGCTCGCCATAATGGCGGATCACGTCGGTGATCGGGGTCGAGACCACCGGCTTGCCGCCGCACAGATATTCCGGAGTCTTGGTCGGCGAGATGAACCTGGTCGAATCGTTGATCGCGAACGGCATCAGGGCGACGTCCCAGCCGCCCAGATAGGCCGGAAGCTCCTCATAGCTCTTGCCGCCGAGATAATGGATGTTGGCCCGGCGGGGCAGGTCGGCGGGGTCGATCTTCACCACCGGACCGACCATCACCAGCGACCATTCGGGATGGGCGTCGGCGACCGCGGCGATCAGCTCGAGGTCCATCCGCTCGTCGACCACGCCGTAAAAGCCGAGCCGCGGCCCCGGGATCATCGCCTGGTCGGCGGGCTCCCCGTCGATCTCGCGCGCCCGGGAGAAATGCGACCGGTCGACGCTGGACGGGAAGGGATGGACGTTGGGATGGCGGTCCTTCTTGGCCTCGTACAGGCTGAAGCCGCCGGTGAAGACCACGTCGGCCCGCTCGAGAAGCTCCCGCTCGAGCGGCAGCAGCTGCGGCGGCGCGAAGCGGAAATTGGCCAGCTCGTCCATGCAGTCATAGGCGGTGGCGATCGTCTCCACGTGCCGGGTGAAGGGCAGCATCATCGGCGTGTAATACCAGGCGACGAACGGGCCGCTCTCGCCGGCCAGGAACTCGTCGAGCAGCGCCTTCAGCACCGGCTCGCGCTCCTCCTCGCCGAGCGTCTCCGGAAGCGAGGGCGTGACCACGACCACTCCGGTCTCCGCGCAGGTGCGAACGCCGAGCGCCGGTTCGCAATCCGCCAGCGCCGCTTCCGGCTCCTCCCAGAAGATCACCCGCCGGTCGCGGGCGAAGCGGCTCATCAGATGCTGCGGCCGCTGGAACACGAAGTTCCAGCGGAGGTGCGAAAAGCAGAGGAGAGTGAAGGCGGGGAGCTTCGCGGGCACAAAAGGGTCCCGTCCCGAAGCGAGTGCGTCGGCAAGCTTGATCAATTGAAAACCCCTGGCAAGAAACGATATTTCGACAACGTACCGGTTTGCGCGCGGGTTCCGCAGTGCAGCAGGGATTCCCGCTAAAGCAGGTTAATCCGTGTCGAAGGCGCGGCGCAGTTCTTCGAGCCAGGGTGTGGCCGTTCCGTCGCTCGGCGCGCGCCAGTCGCCGCGCGGCGACAATGCTCCTCCGGCCGAGACCTTGGGCGAATTGGGAATGCAGCTGCGCTTGTACTGGCTCAATTGGAAGAACCGGAACAGGAAGACTTCCAGCCATTTGCGGATAGTGGCGAGGTCGTACTGCCGTTTCAGCCCATCCGGATAATCGAGCGGCCACAGGCCCGCTTCGGCGTCCTTCCACGCCTCGTGCGCCATGAAGGCGACCTTGGACGGCTTCTGGCCGTGGCGGAGGATGTGGTAGAGGAAGAAATCGTGAAGCTCGTAGGGGCCGATCCGGTCCTCGGTCGATTGCATGCCGCTCTGCTCGTCGGCCGGCACCAGCTCGGGCGAGATCTTGGTGTCGAGGATCGCCTGCAGGATCCGGTTGGTGCCGTCGTCGAACTGGCCGGAGCGGATCGCCCAGCGGATCAGATATTGGATCAGGGTCTTGGGGACGCCGGCATTGACGCCGTAATGGCTCATCTGGTCGCCGACCCCGTAGGTCGACCAGCCGAGCGCGATCTCGGAAAGATCGCCGGTGCCGACGACGAAGCCGCCGCGCTGGTTGGCGAGCCGGAAGAGATAGTCGGTGCGAAGCCCCGCCTGCACGTTCTCGAAGGTGATGTCGTAGACGGGCTCGCCCGAAGCGAAGGGATGGCCCATGTCGCCCAGCATCTGCCGCGCCGCCGGCTTGATGTCGATCTCCTCGCCGACGATGCCCAATGCGTTCATCAGCGACCAGGCGTTGCCCTTGGTCTCATCGCCGGTGGCGAAGCCCGGCATGGTGAAGCCGAGGATGGTCGAGCGGGGCAGCTTCAGGACGTCGCAGGCCTTGGCCGCGACGATCAAGGCGTGGGTCGAATCGAGCCCGCCCGACACGCCGATGACGAGATGCTCGCCCGACGTCGCCTTGAACCGGCGGACCAGGCCCTGCACCTGGATGTTGAACGCCTCGTAGCAATCCTGGTCGAGTTGCTCCGGCCGGTTCGGCACATAGGGGAAGCGGCGAAGCGCCCGCTCGAAGCCGATTTCGGCGAAAGCCGGTCGGTGCTCGAAGCCGACCCGGCGGAAGCTCTTCTCCGGATGGCAGGCGGCGCGGGCATTGTCGTTGAAGGTGCCGTTGCGCATCCGCTCGAGCCTGAGCCGCTGGACGTCGATGTCGGCGACCGCCAGCTCCGGCTCCCATTCGAACCGCCCGGTCTCGGCGAGCAATTCGCCCATCTCGTAGATCGAGCCCTGGCCGTCCCAGGCGAGGTCGGTGGTGCTCTCGCCCGGTCCCGAGGCGGAATAGACGTAGGCGGCGTGGCAGCGGCTGGCCTGGGCGGCGCAGAGCAATTTGCGCTCGTCCGCCTTGCCGATGGTGATGTTGGAGGCCGACAGGTTGGTGAGGATCAGGGCGCCGGCCAGGGCGCCGTTGGTCGACGGCGGCTGCGGCGCCCAATAATCCTCGCAAATCTCGATGTGGAAGATGAAGTCGGCGAGGTCGTCGGCGGCGAAGACGAGGTCCGGCCCGAACGGCGCGCCCTGCCCCGCCACCTCGATCTTCAGCCCCTCGAGGCCGACCCCCGAGGCGAACCAGCGCTTCTCGTAATATTCGCGATAATTGGGAAGGAAGCTCTTCGGCACCACCCCCAGGATCGCGCCGCGGGAGATCGCCAGCCCGCAATTGTAGAGGCGTCCGTTGCGGCGAAGCGGCGCGCCGACGACGAGCACGGTCTTCAGCTCCGCGCTTTCCGCCGCGAGCCGGGCGATCCCCGCCTCGACCGCGTCCAGGAACGCGTCCTGAAGGAACAGGTCGTCGACCGCGTAGGAGGAGATATTGAGCTCGGGAAAGACGGCGAGGTCGACTCCGCGCGAATCCGCTTCCCTGGCGAGCGCCAGCGCCTGATCGACGTTGAGCTCGACGTCGCCGGTCGAGGCGAGCGGGCTCGCCGCCGCCACCCGGACGAAGCCGTGGCGGTGGACGGCGCCGAACGGGGGCTGCGCCTTCGCTTCGGCCATCACAGCATCTCCGTCATCATATCGACCGCCACCTCCAGCGCCGCCACCCGAGTCCGGCCGCGGCCGATCGGGCCGAAATGCGCCTCGCGATGCGCGGTTATACGGCCCTGACGCGCGCAAGCGAAGTGGACGAGGCCCGGTTCGTCGCCGGCGTCGGCGAAACCGGTGATCGAGACCGCGATATGGGCGCGCGAGCGGGCCAGTGCGCCCTCGGCCATGGCGACCGCGACCTCCTTCGAAACCGCGCCCTCGTCCTCGATCAGCGCCGCGGGAACGCCGAGCATCTCGGTCTTCGCTTCCTCGCTATAGGTGACGAAGCCGCGATCGAAGGCGTGGGCGACCCCCTGCACGTCGGTCAGCAGGCTCGCCAGCATGCCGCCGGTGCAGCTTTCGGCTGTGGCGAGGACCAGCTCGCGCTCGCACGCCTTGGCGAGCAGTCGGCGGGTCGCCTCCTCGAGCGCGTCGGGCAGGACGGGCGAAAGGGTCTCGGTGTCGTTCAAATTCGATCCTCCGGCGGCTCCAAACCCGGGAACCGGCCCCATGCTCCGATTGTTCCGCGCTCGCAATCAGGAGAACAAGACCATGGTCACCCAAAACGAGCCCAAGGACGGCCTGCAGCTGCTCGCCAGCGACCACCGCAAGGTGGAGGAGCTGTTCGAGAAATTCGAGAAAGCGAGCGGAACCTCGGCCAAGGAGCGGCTGGTCCGTCAGATCTGCACCGAGCTCAAGATCCATTCGCAGATCGAGGAGGAGATCTATTATCCGGCGGTGCGCGGCAAGGTGGAGGACGACGCTCTCGACGAAGCCTATGTCGAGCATGACAGCGCCAAATTGCTGATCAACGAGCTCGAGGCCGCGGAGCCCGACGAAAGCTTCTACGACGCCAAGGTGAAGGTCCTTCAGGAGCTGATCGAGCACCACGTCAAGGAGGAGGAGAAGCAGCGCGAAAACCTCTTCCAGCAGACCCGCGCCGCCGACATTGACCTGGAGGCGCTCGGGGCGCAGCTTGCCGCCCGCAAGCAGGAGCTGATGGCGAAGGCGCAAAGCGAGGGCCTGCCGCCGGCCGAGCCTTCGACGCTGAAGCACGAAAGGGCGTGACCATGGCCTGGAGCCGCAAGGGAACGATCATCGCCGGGATCGGCGCCGCCATCGCGGGCGCCGCCGCCACGCTGTTCTGGCGCCGTCGCGGAAGCGGCGACGAGGAAGTCGCCGCCCCCGCCCACAGCCGCGGCAAGACCGCGCCGGGCCCGGTCGGCCAGTCGGGCGCCGCCCGCTCCGCAGGCCCCGAGGCGATGCGCGACCCGCCGTCGGAATGGGAGAAGACCGACCAGGCCTCCGACGAGAGCTTCCCGGCCAGCGACCCGCCGGCGGTCAGCCCGCACGTCGATTAAGGCGCGCCTTCCCGCTGCAGCGCGCGCAGATTCTCCGCGCCCTCCTCGGTGAGGAAGGGCCGGACCCGTTCGAAAGGCACGTTGAATTCGTCGCCGCAGGCCTGGGCGACGTGAGGAAGGCTCGGCGAGAAGCGGAACGCCGCGCGGGTCAGGCCGATGTTCCAGAATTCCGCGCTCCTGACGACGTCGTCGCATTCCAGCTCCGCCCGCCAGCCGGCGAGGATGACCTCGCGGAAGGCGGGCTCCAGAGTGACGGAATCCTCGTCGACCTCCTCGAGATGCTCGCGTTTCACCGCATTGCCGTTGAACCAGTCGTGAAGGTCGATCTCGCGGCCGCTGGTTAGGTCGAAAAGGCGGTAGCCGTTGCTCGAATCCGGATGGGCGCCGCCGCAGAAGCCGTCCCAATGGTGGGCCACGCTCATCCAGCGGCGCGCGATCATCACCGGGGCGAGGCTCTCGGCGAAGCTGCCCTCGAACGGGCTGTGGCTGAGCGAATCCTGGATGCATTCGAACCAGGAAGGAGGATCGCCGGCGAGCGTCCGCCCGAGTTCGGCGTTGATCCGCTGCACCGCTTCGCCGCTTCCGCTCAGCGCGAAGGTCTCGACGCTCGTCTCGAAGCGATCTCCGGTGGACAGGGTCAGCCGCGTGTAGGGCACGCCGTCCAGCGACGCGTTCTCGGCGACGGTCCGCACCTCCGTGAGCCTCGGCCGATGGAAGACGATGCTGCCGCACGGGCTCTCCTCGCCCTCCATTCGCGCCACGCGGTTGAGCCGCACCGGGAGCGTCCGCCCGTTGCCCGTCCACCGCGCGGTCAGCTGGGTGGGGCCCGCCTGCTGGATCAGCCATCGCGGCCGGTCGGCGCCGTCGCCGCCGCCTTCGCGGAAGGCGCCGCTTGCCTCCCCCTCCTCGGCGTCGAGCGGAATCAGCCGCCGCTGCGACATGTAGTAATAAGCGCCGAACGGGCGCCATTCGCGGCGCACGAAGCAGGCGCGCACCGGCAGGTTGCCGATCGTGCCCTCCCAGATGCCGGGCAGGTCGGCGGATTCGGCCGGGGCCGCGGCCGCGGCGGCGATTGCGATGAGCGGTCCCCACATGGCGGCGACGCTACGCCCGGCGCGGCCATGCGATCAAGCGCGATGCGCGCCGCCGCCCGGGACGTCCCTGTCCTGTCCGCTCGCGAAGATGGTCTCGCGGGCGGCGCCGAGCTCTTTTATCGCCTGGGCGGTCGACCAGCCCCAGGCGAGATGGGCGCCGAGCATCACCGCGTTGCGGCGAAAGGGGTGCTCGGTCGCCGGCTTCAGCAGCCCGACGGCGGGGATCCAGCCCATATAGCTCGTCAGCCAGACCGCGCCGCCGGCCATCGCGCCGCCGACCGGCCCGATCCGCGGGTTGGCCGCGGCGATGAGCGCGCCGCAGCCCGCTCCGTAGAGGAAATGCGCCGCCAAAGTGAGATCGGCGGCGGCTTCGGTGGGCGGCGCCAGGGCGCTGTCGACGATCTCGCGCGGGGTGAGCGGATAACGCTCCTTGCCCGGCAGCTTTCCGTGCAGCCGCCGCATCGCCGCGGTCATCGCCATGGTCGCGACGAAGCCGGCGATGCCGCCGATCACCAGCCGCGAGCCGAGGCCGGGTTCGCGCTTGCCCTGCACTGCCATGAGCCCCGCGCTACGATGCCCGGCGAGGAACGTCTAGAGTTCGACCCCGCTGGCGATCGCTTCGAGCTTCTTCAGCCGCTCGCGCACGGCGGCGAGCTCGATCCGGACGCCGATCTCGTCTTCGGCGGCCTCGGGCTCGCGGCCCCTGGCGGCGAGCTCGAGCCGTTTGAGCTCGAGCCAGCCGCGCCAGGCCCTGGTCGCGGCGAGGCAGAGCATCGCTGTGATGCAAAGCGCCGTGGCGGCGAGGATGAACATATCGGTCATCGTCCTTCTTTCCTGACATGACGGCATCCGGCCGCCCTTTCATATTCTGCGTAACCGCGCCCGGCTTCGACGAAGGTCATCCGCGCACCGCCGTCACCGCGCCGGCGAGCCGTTCCAGCATCGCCTCGCGCTCCGCCCCCTCCAGAGGCAGATCTCCGTCCGCGTCGGCGCCGGGCAGCGGCCCCGCGCCATAATCGCCGTCGGCATTCTCCAGATAGAAGAGGATCGCCTCGCTGAGCCCCCGCGGATCGGTCACCCGGGCGAGCCGCGCCACCCGCCACAGGCGCGGCGGGCGGTAGCCATGCGTCACCAGATGCGCGCGGGTGCGCCCGGCCTCCCGCGCCGGATCGCGCGCGGCGGCGAGCGAGTCATCATAGACGAAGGCGCCCGCCCGATAGACCTGCGCCCCGAACCGCCGCGGCGGCGTCGACGGAAAGACGAAGCGGAAGTCCGATCCCGCCTGCACCCGTTCGAACTGCACCACCACCATCCGCCGCAGCCGCCGATCGGCGTCCGCGTCGACGAAGATCCGGCGCTCCGCATCGGTCAGATCGCCGATCGGAAAGCGCAGCGACGGCAGCTCGGCGAATCCGGACGCGACTCGAAGGGTCAGCGCCGGCGCCTGCTCCGATACGACCAGATTGCCGGCGGCCACCGGAGTGGCGGCCATGAGCAGCAAGGCCAGGCCATGCTCACTCATAGCGCAGCGCCACGATCGGATTGGTGCGGGCGACCCGGAAGGCGTGGCCGGCGATGGTGGCGATCGCGATCGCGAAGGCGAGCAGTCCGGCGAGCAGGAACGGTCCGAAGCCGAGCTCGATGCGGGTCTGGAACGTGTCCAGCCAGTCGTGCATCGCCCACCAGGCGAC
>Ga0190274_10001506_pt1 | contig 13647 bp, 12 predicted proteins | sample Popmic531T_FD_133002 | JGI IMG/M metagenome (GOLD analysis project Ga0190274, IMG submission 133002) | Populus adjacent soil microbial communities from riparian zone of Yellowstone River, Montana, USA - 531 T | ecosystem: Environmental > Terrestrial > Soil > Riparian zone | place: USA: Montana...
AGACGGTGTGCTGATTCTTACCGACATGTTTGGAGGGACTCCGACCAATATCGCATCGACGTTCCTCGGGCAATCCAACGTAGAGATCGTCACCGGCGTGAACCTGCCGATGTTGATCAAGCTCGCGCAGGCACAGGGCGAACTCGGCCACGATCTTCCCACGGTGGCGCGGCAGGTGCGTGAGAGCGGCCAAAGCAGTATCTACAGGGCTGGCGAATTGCTGGCGCCCAAGAATCCATGATCGAGCGCGAGGTTGTCGTCGGGCATCGGCTGGGGCTTCATGCCCGCGCCGCCGCCCGTGTTGTTCAGCTTGCCAGCCAGTACCAATCGTCGATTGCGTTGTTCCGAAATGACCATGGCAAGGACGTGGAAGCCGATGCGCGCAGCATCTTGAGCATTCTGTTTCTTGCGGCGGCGCATGGGGCGACTCTAATTATTCGTGCAGACGGAGTCGACGAGAATGATGCCGTCAGCGCCATCTGCGAGTATCTGCAGGGATAATGAGCGAAGAACGCATCATTCGCGGGGTTATGGCGTCCAGCGGCGTCGCCATCGGGCGGGCCATTCGAATTTTCGACCCCCTGCTCATTTCTTACAATTTTCACATCGAGCCGGCGGACTCAACGAAGGAAGTCGCGCGGTTCCGCGATTCGGTGGAGAAGTGCCGCAAGCAACTCGAACGGATGCAGGCCGAACTGCGTGGAAGCAGCATTCCCGAGTCGTCGTACTTTGTCGATGCGCATTTGCTGATCCTGAAAGACAAACTTTTCGTGGATCGCATCATCGACAAGATTCAGGCGGAAGCGGTCAATGCGGAGTGGGCGATTCAGCAGGTCAGCGGCGAACTCTATGAAGCTTACGATCGACTGCACGACGACTATCTGCGAGAGCGGCGTATCGATCTCGAAGACATTGTGCGGCGCATGCTGCACAACCTGAGGTCGAAATCGAGTTCAACCGTTCCTACGCTCCCCTATGACGCGGTTCTTGTGGGCAAGAGTATCCCGCCCTCGACGCTTTTCGAACTCCGTTCGGCGCGCGTCGCCGGCCTCGTTACCGAAACAGGCAGCCCGTTGTCGCATACTGCGATCGTGGCGCGTTCGCTGGGGCTTCCGGCCGTCGTTGGGATTCACGATCTATCCGGTATCTCTTCTGGCGATCCGCTGATCGTCAATGGAACGCGGGGGTTCGTCATCTGCGACCCGGACCGGGCGACTTTGAAGGAATACCGCCAGAAGACGAAGCAGCAGCGCACCACCCTCCGCCGCTCTTCCGGCACGCCTTGCACAACGCAGGACGGCGTCAGGATTTCGCTGGGCGCCAACATCAATTTCTGCGAGGAAGCGCAATCTGCCGCCACGAATCGGATGGAGTTCATTGGACTCTATCGCACGGAGTTTGACTTCTTTAAGGAAGACGGCAAGCCCTCCGAGGAGGAGCTGACAGCTCAGTACACCAAGGTGTTGCAGTCTCTTCGCCCCGCGCCGGTGACTTTCCGGACGGCAGATGTTGGGCCGGATTGGAAGAGCGGCGACGGCACGGGGTCGAGTCTGGCGAGCCGTGGTCTTCGCTTCAGTCTGGAGAATCAGGACCTCTTCAAGCTTCAACTGCGGTCGCTGCTGCGCGCTTCGCGCGTTGGCGGCATGCGGATTCTCCTGCCTTTCGTGTCGACCATCGACGATCTTGATGCAGCGATCGAGATCATCGCCGGCGTCAAAAAGGATCTTGCCCGGCATCATCACAAGTTCGATCGAGACGTTCCGATCGGCGTGATGATCGAAACGCCGGCGGCAGCTCAAACCTGCGATCTCATGGCGTCGCGCGTGGATTTCTTCTGCCTCGGGACAAACGATTTGATCCAGTATTACCTCGTGATCGATCGGTCGGATCAGTCGGCCGCACAGCACTACACTCCGTTCCATCCCGCAATCCTGCGCTGTCTTCATCAGGTGTACACTCTGCTGCAGTATTCAGGCCGACCGGTGACCGTCTGCGGCGAAATGGCCGCCGATACGGCCGCAGCCGCGGTTCTGCTGGGGCTGGGTTTCACATCGCTTTCGGTAAGCCTGTCGGCATATTCTCGGATGAGAGAAACAATCAGCACTCTTAATCTTGGAAAACTTCACGAGCTGGCCGGCGAGATCATGAAGATGGACAGCCCGAAGAAAATAGAAGAGCGCGTCAGGTCGACGATTGGATGAACCACATCCGCACACAACTATTCGGCTACATCAGAAGACATCAAGCGGCCCTTTGGATTGCGCTGGCTCTGGCTTGTGTCGTGGGCTTGCTCGAGGCCGCGACTCCATTTCTGATCAGCGGAATATTTACATGGCTTGGTGGAAGCGCGCCGGTCACCAGTGCTCCTTCAATTTTCGGGATAAACCTCGATGTGTCCTATCTCGGAGGTACGACCCTCCTGGTCCTGCTCATCGCGATCACCATCCTGAAAACCGCCTCCGAATATGGCTCGGTCACCGTGACTGCATGGTTGGGGCAGGCTGTCGTCCGCGATCTCCGTAATGATGTATTCGGGCGCATCCTCCGCCAGCCCCTCCAGTTTTTCCTTCAAAGTTCGACCGGTGAGCTGATTTCGCGCGTCTCAACGGACATTGAGCGCGTGCAGACCGCGGCTTCTGAAACGCTCGCCGAGTTTTTGAAGCAGACCGCGATACTCGTGTTCCTCACGATTGCGATTTTTGTGATCGACTGGCGGCTGGCGCTGGGATCGCTGGTCTTGATCCCCCTCGTGTTCTATCCGACCGTGTGGTTTGGCAAAAGGCTGCGCAACCTCAGCCGCTCCAATCAGCAGGAGCTCGGTGAGATGGCGAATGTCGTCAACGAAGCGTTTTCGGGGAATCGCATCGTCAAGGCGTTCTCAATGGAAGACGTGGAAGGCCGTCGCTTTCAGGACGTCACGCAACGCCTGTTCAAGACCAACCTGAAGCAGAAGATGACGCACGCGCTGTCGTCGCCCATGATGGAGACGCTGGGGATTTTCGCCGTGGTGGGCTTTGTTCTCTATGCGCACGAGCGCCAGATGAATCCTGGCCTATTGATGGGCTTCATTCTCGGCCTGATCAAGCTCTACGATGCAGTCCGGCGCATGAGCGGCATCAACAATTCCTTCCAGCAGGCGTTTGGAGCGTCGTCGCGGATTTTCGAGATTCTTTCCCTGCCTGAGGAGCGCGATACCGGCACCAGGGAAATCGCCGGCTTCACCAACGCCATCGAATTTCGCGATGTTCAGTTCGGCTATGCGGCCGACTCGCCGGTGCTTCAGCGTGTGGATTTCGAAGTCGGTAAGGGAGAGGTGGTGGCCATTGTGGGCGCGAGCGGTTCCGGCAAGTCCACGCTCGTTAACCTTGTGCCCCGGTTTTTCGACGTCTCTGGTGGAAGCATCCGGATCGACGGTATCGATGTTCGCGATTGCACCCTGCAGTCCCTGCGGCGCCAGTTGGCGATCGTGACGCAGGACGTGATCCTCTTCGACGATACGATCTGGGGAAACATCGCGTATGGAAATCCGGCGGCGCCGCGGGACCGCGTGATTTCGGCCGCGAAGGCGGCGCTCGTGGACGACTTCGTGTCCGTCCTGCCCCTGAAGTACGAAACAAGGATCGGAGAAAGAGGGCTGCGCCTTTCCGGTGGCGAGCGGCAGCGTATCTCGATTGCACGCGCCCTGCTGAAGGATGCGCCGATACTGATTCTCGACGAAGCAACGTCGTCGCTCGACACGGAGTCCGAAGTTTACGTGCAGCGCGCCTTGCAGAATTTGATGGAAGGCCGCACCACCATTGTTATCGCGCACCGCCTGTCGACTGTTCGTCGCGCGGACAAGATCGTTGTGCTGCAGGATGGGAAAATCCAGGAAATCGGCAGGCATGAAGATTTGATCGCCAAACGCGGAGTGTATTGGCGGCTGCACAGCATTCAGGAATCGGAGGAAGTAAGGAGTTCTACATGATCACCAGCATGACGGGTTTCGGCTCGTCGCGGGCGGAGGGCCCGAACCTCACCGTCCTTGTCGAAATCAAGAGCGTGAATCACCGTTACATGGACGTTCACATCAAGATCCCCGGTGAGTTCCAGGGTTTTGAAAACCAGATTCGTCAGAGGATCTCGAGTACATTCAAGCGCGGGCGTTTCGACGCGTTTGTCCGGATCGACTACAAGCGCGAAGCTGTGAAGCTCGACGTGAATGAAGGGTTGATCCGCGCGTATGTTGAACTTCAGGATCGCGTGAAAGCCCAGTTTCCCGTTCAGGGAGACTTGACGATGGAAATGCTATCGCGCATTCCCGGACTGATTTCCATATCCGGGACGGACCTCAAACCCGAAGAGCTTGCCCTCATCGGAACTGCCCTCGATGCGGCCACCACCGAGGCCTGCCGAAAACTTTCCGAAATGCGGGTGATCGAGGGGCAGACCCTGCTGCGGGACCTTGAGACCCGCCTCGCGTCGATCGCGCGGCACACGGAGACGATCTCGGCGGGGGCGCAGGGCTTCGTCGAACACTACCGCGCCCAGCTCGTCGCCCGCATCGCGGAACTGGCCCCGCAACTGGTCGCCGACAGCGGGCATCGTCTTGAAACAGAAGCACTTCTCTATGCCGAGCGCGCCGACGTGAGCGAGGAACTCACCCGGTTGCGCAGCCATCTCGAGCAGTTCGGCAGCCTGAAAGACCTGAAAGACGAGGCTGGAAAGCGGATGGATTTCATCCTTCAGGAGATGAATCGCGAGGTCACAACCACGCTCTCCAAGACCTCGGGACTGAACGATCGGGGGGCCGCGATTGGCCAGGCGGCAATCGAGATCAAGATGGAGATCGAAAAGTTAAGGGAGCAGGTCGCGAATATCGAGTAGAATTAATGGTTTGTCGGATGCGTGCCAACATCTACATCGTCTCGGCCCCTTCGGGTTCGGGGAAGACCACGCTGTTACATAACCTTCTCCGGACATTTAACGATCTGAAATTCTCGGTCTCTCATACGACGCGTCAGCCTCGTACTGGCGAACGGAATGGTGTCGATTATTTCTTCACTGATCGGGCGAAGTTTCTGGAGATGGTAGACCGTGGGGAGTTTCTGGAGTGGGCCGAGTACTACGGCCAGCTTTACGGGACGTCACGCATGTTTGTGGAGCAAAACCTGGAGGCAGGCGTCGACGTGATTCTCGATATCGACGTCCACGGTGCGCGCCAGGTGAAGGCCAGAATTCACGATGCGATCGCGGTTTTCATTTTACCGCCGTCGTTCCCTGAGCTTGACAGGCGGTTGCGTTCGCGGAGACTCGAATCCGACGAAGCGATTCACCGGCGACTGGAGATCGCCAAGAGCGAGATTCCCTACTATCGCGACTATGACTACATCGTTGTGAACGACATTCTCGACAATTCTATTCAAACCCTCGAAGCCATTGTTCGCGCCAGCCGCGCCCGTTCCACGCGGCAGCAATCGAAAATCGAGGAGATCATCGCATCCTTTGGAGGTACAGCTTGATTCGTATTCCCGACAACGTCGACAGCAAATATCGTTTCGTTATTCTTTCGGCTCTTCGCGCCCGTCAGCTTCAGGGCGGAAGCATGCCATTGATCAAAGAACCCAGTCACAAGGCGACCCAATTGGCTCGTAAGGAACTGCAGCTGGGGCTCGTGAAATTCCATATTCCCGACAAGAAGAAGAAAAAGGAAGAGGAAGCAGCTTCGGAAGAATAGCTTCCCGGTGAACCATGAAAATTGCGCTCGGGGTGAGCGGCGGCATCGCGTGTTACAAAGCTGCTGAAATCCTCCGCCGGTTACAGGATCGCGGCTTCGACGTCGTCGTGGTGATGACGAAGGGCGCGGCGCAGTTTGTCACACCTCTCACGTTCCGCGCGCTCTCGGGCGCGAAGGTCTACCTGGATATTTTCGAAGGCGCTGCGTCGGATGCCGATCCGGCGAGCGCCTACGACCATATCTTTCTTGCTCAATCCATCGATCTGTTTCTCGTCGCTCCCGCTACCGCCGATTGCATCGCGAAGATGGCCGGCGGCATCGCCGACGATTTCTTTACGACATTTCATCTCGCTGTGAAGGCGCCTATCGTGATCGCTCCTGCGATGAACACTCGAATGTGGGAACACGCGTCTGTGCAGGCGAACCTGCGAACGCTGGAGGCTCGGGGCGTGCGCATCGTTCCTCCCGACACGGGACGGATGGCCTGCGCGACGTATGGGCCGGGGCGGCTGGCCGAAGTGGACACGATTGTGGAACATGCCGCGGCACTGTTAGCACGGGCGCAGGATCTGAAAGGGCGGAGTGTCCTGGTGACGGCCGGTCCAACAGTGGAGGATATCGATCCGGTGCGGTTCATCAGCAATCGATCCTCGGGGAAGATGGGCGTGGCGATCGCGCGCGCGGCTCGGGATCGTGGCGCGGAAGTAACGCTCGTTTCCGGGCCGACGGAGCTGGAGTTTCCGGGCACCGTGCGCGTGCGCTCCACGGAGGACATGCGCAGGGAAGTGACGAAGCGCTTCGACGGGGTGGACGTTGTGATCAAGGCTGCTGCACCCCTCGATTTTCGTCCGAAGAGCGTGGCGAGCCAGAAAATCAAGAAGAGCAAGGCGGCCTCGTCGATGGAACTCGAGCCGACACCGGATATTCTTTTGGAACTCGGCGCGCGCAAGAATGGGAAGATCCTTGTGGGGTTTGCGGCCGAAACGGAAGACTTTGCGAAAAATGCCGCTGCGAAGCTGAAGGCGAAGAATCTCGACTTCATTGTCGTCAATCCCGTGGGTGGCCCTGATTCGGGATTCGACAGTGATACAAATCGAGCTTCAATTATGGATGCGTCCGGCGGCGTGCAGGAGATTCCGCTCGTCAGTAAGGCAGAGATGGCCGAAGCGATTCTGGATCGCGTGGTGAAGCTGCTGGGCGAAAGAAACTAAGCCTGGATTACGCGGATGGCCTACGAAGAAATTATTCAGCAGCTCGAGTTCTTGCGCGATATCGGTATCGATAGAGTGGATCTGCGGCGGCACGCCGTGGCGGTAACCGCAGCGCCTGTTGAAGTGGCAGTCCAACCTTCCGAGTCCGTCGCTACTCTCGAGACTCTGGAATACATCCGCGCCGATCTCGGCGACTGCCAGCGTTGCAAACTCGCGCCGAAGCGCACGAATATTGTTTTCGGATCCGGCAACCCGAATGCAGAACTTGTCTTTGTCGGTGAGGCGCCTGGCTTCGATGAAGACCAACAAGGCCTCCCGTTCGTTGGTGCTGCCGGCCAGTTGCTCACAAAGATCATCGAGTCTACTGGCGTGAAGCGCGAGGAGACCTACATTTGCAACATCCTCAAATGCCGGCCGCCGGAGAATCGCAATCCCGAGCCCGACGAAGTGCTGCAATGCAGCCCGTTTCTCAAGCGCCAGCTTGCCGCAATCAAGCCGAAGATCGTCTGCGCTCTCGGGAAGTTTGCCGCCCACACTCTTCTTCAGAGCACCGATCCGATCTCGCGTATCCGCGGAAAATTCCAGGACATTGACGGCATGCGCGTAATCGCCACCTTCCATCCGTCGTATCTGCTGCGCTCGCCCGAGAAGAAACGCGAGGTTTGGGAAGACATGAAGCAGATTCGCGCTGAACTGTTCCGGCTGCGGTTTTAGGGCGATGATGATGTTTTGGGGCTTGTGAGGATATGGAAGCGCCGCAATCAGGCGTCTGGCCCCGCCTGGCCAGGCGGGGCAAAATCTGCGACGCGCTAGCGACGCAGATTGGGGCGGTGGGTCAATTCCAAACAAAGACTCTCTCCTCGACCTTGACCAACCACCCCGCCTCGCTAGGCGGAGGCTTCGCAATATTTCTTGATGTCGCTCGGTCCGCCCCTCCTGGCCAGGAGGGGCAAGTCGCGTGCCTGCGATGACCACCTACGCCGACGTCGCAGTTTGCCTCCCGCTCTCCCGCACTTTCGTTTATGAACTGACCGAGCCGATCGCGATTGGCTGCCGTGTGCGCGTGAAGTTTCGGACGAGCGAAGTCGATGGTTTCGTCGTTGGCCTCCCGAAAACGCCTCCCGCAGGCATCGCCATCCACCCCGTTCGCGAGGTCCTCGATCGAGCGCCGCTCCTTCTCCCCGATGTTCTCGAACTCTGCCGATGGATCTCCGACTACTATCTAGCTCCGCTCGGCGAGGTCCTGAAATCGGCACTTCCTCCGGCAATCACCCAGAAACATCTCGATCGCTTCGACGCCGCCGGGAAGCAGGACCATTCCCAGCCCACGAAGCCCTTCCAGCTCACAACCGATCAGCTCACGGCACTCTATGCCATCGAAAAGGCGGAGGGGTTTTCCACGGTCCTTCTTCACGGCGTCACCGGCAGCGGGAAAACCGAGATCTACATCCAGGCTGCAGAGTATGCCCTTTCTCGTGGCAAAACCTGTTTGGTGCTGGTCCCCGAGATCGGGCTCACGCCTCAACTTACCGAGCGCTTTGCCGGACGATTCCCGGGGCGGGTTGCCGTCCTGCACAGTTCCCTGACTCGTAAACAGCGTATCGACGAGTGGTTGCGCATCTTTCACGGACACGCGCCCGTCGTCGTGGGCACGCGGTCCGCGGTGTTTGCGCCGCTCCGCAATCTCGGACTGATTCTCGTCGATGAAGAACACGAAACCACGTACAAGCAGGAAGAGACTCCGCGTTACCATGCGCGCGATACCGCGATCGTTCGCGCGCAGCGCCTTAGAGCAACGGTGGTGCTGGGTTCCGCCACGCCCTCGATGGAATCCTTTCGCAACGCGGAAGCAAAGAAGTTCGAGTATGTCCACCTGACGAGCCGAGTGGAGGATCGGCCGCTTCCCGCCGTCGAGATCGTGAACATGCGTGAAGAGTACGCTGCAGAGGGCAAGCAAACCGTATTCTCGCGCAGGCTGCTTCAGGCAATCGGTGAAAGGCTCGAACGCCGCGAGCAGTCGATGGTTCTTCTCAATCGTCGTGGGTTCGCGGCGTTCCTGTTGTGCCGGAAGTGCGGCTTTACCTTTCAATGCTCGTCGTGCAGCGTTTCGATGACCTATCACCGAAGTATTGGCCGGCTGCTATGCCACTACTGCGGCGAGCAGAAGCGTCCGCCGAAGGTATGCCCGGACTGCAAGAGTGAATACATCCACTACGTTGGCGAAGGAACGGAGCGCATCGAGGCCGACTTGAAGGAACTGTTCGGCGACGCCCGCATTGGCCGCATCGATCGCGACACCATGAAACACCTTCGCGATTTCGACCGAGTCCTGGGGGGATTCCGGAAAGGCGACATCGATATTCTGGTCGGCACACAAATGATTGCCAAGGGTCATGACTTCCCGCTCGTGACCCTGGTCGGCGTGCTGGCCGCGGATGCCGCGCTATCGATGCCGGACTTCAGGGCGGCCGAACGAACGTTCCAACTCCTTACGCAGGTTGCCGGGCGTTCCGGACGTGGCGATCGTCCGGGTGAGGTGATCATCCAGAGCTTCTTTCCGGACCACTATACGTTCCAGCTTGCGTGCACGCAGCGCTTCGAGGATTTTTACGCCAGGGAATCGCGGTATCGCAAGGCCATGTTCTATCCGCCGTTTACCGCACTGGCTGGAATCGTTGTCACGGACCGCGACAAGGAGCGCGCCGCTCGCGAAGCCCGCGCTGTGAGTGACTTCCTGGACAGCGTCCGTGGCGATACCGTGCGGATTCTCGGTCCTGCCCCAGCACCGCTGGAACGCGTGAAGCGCCTTCACCGTTATCAATTGCTGATCAAAGCCGGCTCGCGTTCCACCCTCCACCGCCTCCTGACAGCGCTGCGCGACCACCTGGACAGCAAGAAACTCGGGGGTACGCGCGTGCTGGTGGATGTCGACCCGATGTCGCTGTTGTAGGGCTATGAAGGTGTCGCGGGCGAGCATTGGCCCTCCTGGCCAAGGCTGGCTGCGACCAAAGGAATATCGCGAAGCAACCTTAGCGGAGCAGACTGGGTGGTGGATCAATTACAAAGAAACAATGTTTCTTGAGCTTGAACCACCACCCGCCTCGCTAAGAGGAGGCTTCGCAATATCGCTTGAGGTCGCTCGGGTCCGCCCGCCCATCCTTGATGGCCTGGCCAGGAGGGCCAATTGCCCGCCTGCGATATTTTCAATCTGAGACACTACCTAGGGATTCGCTTCCTTCTTGCTAGAATCAGGGCGTGTTAAAAATAGTCGTTGCTTTCATCCTTGTAGCCCTGGTCCTGCTTGTCGGCGTTGGGCTGACTTATAACCGATGGGAAGGCCAGCCTCCTCAAATCACTTTCGATAAGACCTTCACCTCGCTCGGCCGGACACCCGCTGTGCAAGTGAAGGTCGAAGACGCCGGCACGGGGCTAAGGCAGCTGTCGATTCACCTGAAACAGAAGGACAAGGATACGATCCTTGCCGACGAGTCCTTCCCGAAGGCTCCCGCCGAAAAGTCGAAGGTCTATGATCTCGGCAAGTTGATCGCCGCCAAAGGGCAGATGGCAGACGGCCCCGCCACGATCGAGATTCATGCGAGAGACCACGCATTGGTTCGCGGCAACGTCGCCGATAGTGTGCAGTCTTTCACCTTCGACACCAGTCCTCCTCAGTTGGAGGTTCTCTCCGGCCAGCATTACATCAATCAGGGTGGCTCCGAGTGTGTCGTGTACCGCGTTTCGGAGGATGTTGTGACTTCCGGCGTGCAAGTAGGCGCGATGTTCTTTCCGGGATATCCGGTCGACCCTGCAAACCCGAAGCTGCGATTCGCCCTCTTCGCGTTGAAATACGATTTACCGGCCGAGACTCAGGTCAATGTTATCGCGCGGGATGCCGCCGGCAATGAAGTCACCGCAGGTTTCTGGCAGAAGGTTTTCCCCAAGAAGTTCCGCAGCCGCGACATTCCCCTGGAAGATGCTTTTATTCAGAAGGTCATCCCGGAAATTCTTTCGCATTCGCCGTCTATCAAGAAGCAGGACGATCTCGTAAAAACGTTCGTCGAGGTCAATAGCAAGCTGCGCCAGCAAAATCACGCCACGATTGCAAAGTTGGCGGAAAGCTCGCCCGGACGTTTTCTATGGAACGGCGCATTCCTGCAGCTGAGCAACTCGAAGGTCGAGTCCTTCTTTGCCGACCGGCGGACATATGTTTATCAGGGAAATCCTGTGGATCAACAGGACCACGTCGGGTTCGATCTGTCCGTCGTGATGCACTATCCCATTGAAGCCGGGAACGACGGCAAGGTCGTACTCGCGGAGTATTTCGGGATCTACGGCAATACGGTGATCATCGATCACGGTGCGGGCCTTCTCTCGTTATATGGACACATGAGTTCGATCGAGGTGAAGGTGGGCGATTCCGTGAAAAAGAAGCAAGCGCTGGGAAAGAGCGGGGACACCGGCCTTGCGGGGGGCGACCATCTTCATTTCGGACTCTTCCTGCACGGGATTCCCGTGAATCCCACGGAATGGTGGGACGAGAAGTGGATCAAGGATCATGTACTTGACAGGTTGCAAGGGGCCTCAGTGTAAGATATCCCAATGAAAATAGCCGTTTGGTTACTTGCCCTGGCTATGGCTGTGCCTGCCCTGGCGCAGAACAAGGCCGACACTAAGGAATGGATCGCCCTATTCAATGGGAAGAATCTCGATGGCTGGATACCGAAGATCAACGGATATCCCCTCGGAGAAAACTATGCGGACACCTTCCGTGTGGAAGGTGGCATCCTCAAAGTCAGCTACGACAAGTACCCGGAGTTTGGGACTAAGTTCGGACACCTCTTCTATAACAAGAAGTTTTCTCACTACATCATCGCCGCGGAATATCGGTTTGTTGGCGACCAGTCCACGGGGGCTCCGGCGTGGGCTCTTCGCAACAATGGCTTGATGCTGCATAGCCAGGCGCCCGAGACGATGGGCAAGGACCAGGATTTTCCGATTTCGATCGAAGTGCAACTGCTGGGCGGCGCCCCCACGGGTGAGCGCTCGACGGCTAACGTCTGCACGCCCGGGACGGAAATCTTCCGCAATGGAGCGATGGTGCGCGGGCACTGCACGAATTCCACTTCAGCCACGTATCGGGGCGACCAATGGGTGCGCGTTGAGATTGAAGTGCGCGGGTCAGAGCACATCAAGCACACAGTGGAGGGGCAGACCGTCCTTGAATACGATCTCCCGCAGATCGGCGGCGGCAGTGTGTCGAACTTTGACCCAACCGTGAAGAAGGACGGAATGCTGTTGAGCGAGGGCTACATCACGATCCAGGGCGAGAGCCATCCCACGGAGTTCAGGAAAATCGAATTGTTAAACCTGTCCGGCTGCATGGATCCGAAGGCATCCAACTACAAGTCCTACTATGTGCACCGGCAGGACGAACTATGCAGCCGCTGATTTTCGAATCTGTTTGGCACGATCTCGAGGCTGAGTACGGCCGATCAAATCTCCGCTTTCCAAAGGAGCTTATCCTTCTTGGCGGAGCTCCCGGTGCTGGTAAGGGCACGAACACCGCATTCATCAGCCGCTCTCGCGGCTTGACGTGCGCGCCCATTGTCATCAGTGCGCTGCTGGATTCGCCGGAAGCCAGGGCGATCAAGGACGCAGGACAACTCGCGGGTGATCGCGAAGTAGTGAGCCTTCTGCTACGTGAACTTCTTCGCGACGAGTATCACCACGGGGCGATAATCGACGGGTTCCCACGCACGAACGTGCAGGGGGAGTGCCTGAAACTTCTTGTCGACAAGATGCACGAGCTGCGGCGAGAGTTCTACACGACTCCCCTCAGTATTCATTTCCGGCATCCCACGGTGCATATCATGGTGTTGTTCGTAGATGAAGCCGAGTCGATCGCGCGTCAGTTGAGGCGGGGCCGCGAGACTCTGATTCACAATGAGAAGGTGTTGCGCTCGGGCATGGGGCAGTTACGCGAAGACCGGCCCACGGATCACGATGAAGCGCTGGCGCGGAAGCGTTACGAAACCTTCCGGGAGCAGACCTGGGAAGCGCTGCAGTCGCTGAAGGAAATTTTTCATTATCACTTCATCAGCGCGCAGGGATCCTTCGAGGCGGTCGAGCAGAACATCCTGAAAGAGCTTCGCTACCAGAGCACTCTGGAACTCGACCCGCGCACGGTGGACAAGCTCCGCAGCATCCCCGTGGCCAGCGCCATCATCGTACACGCCCGCCAGGAACTGGTGAAGCGGCTGGACAGCTACGCGCTCGAACATGGCGAGCTCTTCTCGAAGGTCCTGGCCGTGATCGAAAACAAAATGATGCCGATCATTTTGCGGCATGCGATCTCTGGAGTTGCCCACATCAATACGGAGGATCCTGTCCTCGAAGACCCGCTCGCGCCCGCAATTCTCATCGACGTGTTTTCGGAGCGCGGCTACCACGCGACTGTCGATATCCACCGGATTGACGTTCCGGAGCGCGTTGACCTGAAGCACGGCGAGATTCAGTCACGCATGAAGAAGGTTTACCGCATTCAGATTCGGTTTCAGGGGTCCGAGATCCGCAGGGGGTAGACGAACTCCCCGCCTGATCCCACAGCTGTCCAAATTAGCCAGAGCCGATTCTGTGTTTCGGGAATGACAACGCGTGGGTAGGGGAGCCCCTCCTGGCCAGGAGGGGCAGCCCACGACACAAGAAATTTCGCGAAGCATC
>Ga0190274_10001507_pt1 | contig 13645 bp, 12 predicted proteins | sample Popmic531T_FD_133002 | JGI IMG/M metagenome (GOLD analysis project Ga0190274, IMG submission 133002) | Populus adjacent soil microbial communities from riparian zone of Yellowstone River, Montana, USA - 531 T | ecosystem: Environmental > Terrestrial > Soil > Riparian zone | place: USA: Montana...
CGTGGCGCGGGGTGGCAGCGCATCTGCTCTGGGCCTATTATCACGCGGTGAAGCGGCGCGATGGCGCGGTCATGCAGGCGAAACCTGATTCGAAGCCGCCGCTCGCAAAGCCCAAAACGAAACCCAAGGCCGCAAAGCCGGCCACACCAAAGAAAGTGAAACGGAATGGCCGGACTAAGCGGACCAAGCCTTGAGCCGAAATCCGGCAAGACCAAGCGACTGGTGGTTTTCCTTCACGGCTATGGCGCCGATGGCAACGACCTGATCGACATTGGCCGCGCCTGGCAGCCGATCCTTCCCGATACCGCCTTCGTTTCCCCACACGCGCCGGAGTCCTGTGGGCAGGCGCCGGTCGGACGACAATGGTTCGGGCTTACGTTTCGCGATCCGGACGAGCGTTGGGTCGGCGTGAACAAGGCCGCGCCCATGCTCAATGAATTCCTCGACACCGAGCTGACGCGCCGGCAATTGCCGCCGGATGCGCTGGCGCTCGTTGGCTTCAGCCAGGGCACCATGATGTCACTGCATGCAGGCTTGCGCCGCCCGATCGCGCCGAAGGCCATCGTCGGCTATTCTGGCATGTTCATCATGCCGAATGACGGGCCGCCGGAGACGGTCGAAAAGGAGATTGCGTCACGCCCGCCGGTGCTCCTGATCCACGGGGACAGCGACGAACTGATCCCGGTGCAGGCGCTGTTTCACGCCTCGTCCTCGTTGCAGGCGCTGGATGTACCGGTCGAATGGCATATTTCACAGGGAGTCGGCCACGGCATCGACCAGGAGGGCCTGCGCCATGGCGGCGAGTTTCTGGCGCGGCGATTCGGCGTCTGACAGCCATAAAGGCGGGATAAAGGCGGTCCCTGCGCATGTGCGGTAACGTCAAGCCCCGCCTTCACATTCTCGTCACGCTACCCTATACATTAGGGACTCAATTTCCGGTGCTTTGAAAGGAGCGCCATCGCTTGAACGCCCATGTTTCGCCTAGCGGGTTCCCGGCGCTGGTTCTAAACGCCGATTTCCGACCGCTGAGCTATTACCCGCTGTCGCTGTGGTCCTGGCAGGACGCGATCAAGGCGGTTTTTTTGGAGCGCGTGAACATCGTCGCCAATTATGAGCGGGCGGTGCGCTCCCCCAGCTTCGAGATGAAGCTGCCGAGCGTGGTGTCGCTCAAGACCTACGTTAAGCCCTCGACCCATCCGGCCTTCACGCGGTTCAACGTTTTCCTCCGCGACAAATTCAATTGCCAGTATTGCGGCGCCGATGACGACCTGACTTTCGATCACCTGGTCCCGCGTTCGCGCGGCGGGCAAACCACGTGGGGCAATGTCGTTGCCGCCTGTTCGCCCTGCAATCTGCGCAAGGGTAACCTGACGATGGCGGAAGCCCACATGTTTCCGTCACAAATGCCGTTTCAGCCGAGCGTGCAGCATTTGCATCGAAACGGCCGGCTGTTTCCGCCGAACTACCTGCACGACAGCTGGATGGACTATCTCTACTGGGACACCGAACTGGAGCCTTGATCGCGCTCCGCAGCGTGACGGATCAAAGGCCGGACAAGCGGTTAGACGATCTTCTCTGGCGCTGGCAGCGTGCGATAGGCGGCCCGTGCGCCCCAGGCTGCGATCAGCGACAGCACGAGCGATATGATCGCGTTGTAGCCAGCGAGCGAGATGCCGAGAAAGCTCCACGGGATTTCGTCGCAGCGCACGACGCGGATCGACTTTATCTTGTCGAGCAGACCGCCGGCAGTGCCGAGATCGGAAAGCGAGCCCGAGCAATCCTGCGGACCGGGCCAGAATTTCCATTCGACACCGGCGTGATAGGCGCCGAGCCCGGCATTCCACAACATGCCGAACGCGATCACCGCGAGCGCCGCCACTAGCACCTTGCGCGAGGCGCCGAAGGACAGCCCGAGCAGTACCAGCGCCGCCAGGGGAATCGCGAAATAATAGGCGTAGCGCTGTTCGAGACAGAGCGGACATGGCGGCAAGCCGATCACGAGCTGGAAGAACCAGGCTCCACCGATGGTCGCAAGCCCGAGAAGCAGCACGAGCGTGGCGGCGAGCTTCGCGGGCTCGTCCCGCTTCATGCGCTCGAACGCCGCTATGAAATCGGTCATGACTATGCTGTCCGCTCCGATAACCCCGGTCGGCATTCACGAGAAAGATGTGGCGGCGTCAAGACACAGGCGCGCGAGCGGGCGAAGTGTCGCGACGGACCTGGAATGCACCTGCGAGATTCGCCCCCGCAAGATTCCCGCTTGATCGCGCGCAACGATCCCCTTATGTCTGCCGCCGGGATGGCGGCAGCGCCCCTCCCCGCGCCCGAAGACGTTTATCGCGGCGTTGCCCCTGTGGCGGAACTGGTAGACGCGCCTGACTCAAAATCAGGTGGCCGCAAGGTCGTGCTGGTTCGATTCCGGCCAGGGGCACCAAGCTTCTCTTCGTCCGAGCCGGTATTTTTGCCTGGGCGGGAGGCTAACTGCCCCAAAATGCGGACGAAAAACTCAAAGGGCGGCTGGGGTTAAATTCGATCGATGTTCGGCAATTTCTGCCGCTTCTCGAATTTCAACATCGCATTTGCCGCGTAGCGTGCCCGCTTGAACCTGGAAGCAAGCGCTGCGGAGCGGGAAGTCACCGCCGCGCGAGATTTATTCCAGAGCGGAAGTTCAAAGGCGCCGCTTGTGTTCGAGCGCGTCTGGGCGCGCGCCTGACAGGCCGCCGTCATCGAATACCGATTGCAAGTCTTGCAGCCGACTACACTGCCACAATACGCATTGATGATAGTCGCGCATCTATCGGCGGCGGCGCGAGGTCCCACCTTGCATTTGGAAACGGCAGGCCGGTGTTAGATTGCGCATGTTGCGATATAGGCAATTCTCGATCGCGTGCACAAAGGGTATGTAATTGCTGCAGAATTTGAAAGCATCGCCTTCGCAACCTTCCCGCTGTGCGGGGGTGCCTTGCGCCGCAGCTTGTCCAACATTTGCAAACAATGCTGACGCAACAAAAACGAGGGTAAGGAGCAAGTGCCGACCGGCAGGAAAGATTGACATGAAATAGCCCCCGCCATTGATGATTCCTTGAAAGTTTATCACGGATTTCGGTCGAGGTTAGCGAAGATTGCAACAAGCATCGCAGAGGTCCGCGCGGCCATTGATCACTGCGCTGTACGTGCTGCGGCGCACCTTGGATGCACCATTCTCTCAGGGTTTGCGGCTGCGATCAGCGGATGGGCAAAACGAGAGTCTATTGGTCGCGCATACTACCAGATTCTGTGTCTTTTTCCTATGATTCCTGTCTAAAACGGCTTTTTCGCTGCTTCACGCCAAGCAGGCTCGGCGTCGCGGCGAGCCCGGAACGTAGCGGCTTGGCGACTTTAAATAGAGATGTTGAAACTACACGGTTGACAGTGGATTAGATTGCTTTCGCAATGACCTCCCCAATAAGGTGTGATTCGAATCACCACAAGGAGCGGCGATGTCTAAGCAAATGTCTAAATCCCAATTGATTGAAATGATTTCCGAGAAAAATGAGCTCGCGAAAAAAGACGTCAAAGCGGTGATGGAAACTCTGATGGAGATCGGCCATAAAGAGCTGAAGAAGAACGGTGTTTTTCTTTTGCCAGGCTTTGCCAAGTTCGTTGTTATAAAGAAGCCCGCGACGAAGGCTCGAAAAGGCATCAACCCGTTCAATGGCGAAGAGATGATGTTCAAAGCCAAACCGGCGCGCAAGGTAGTTCGTGCTCGTCCGGTGAAGGCCGCCAAGGACGCGGTGTAAGCCGAGACTTCAAAATGTCGGCGCGGTTGCTGCGATCGGAATCGCGACTGATTTCGATATAGCAGTAGCTTCTTACTTCATCCGTCCGGACCGAATGTAGAACCGTCGTTCGTTCTCGGCGAGGCGATCGAACTCGGTGGAAGCCGCCTAAAGAGTGCTGAGCTTGGGGTCGGTGATGGCTCCAAGCTTGGCATATTCCGCAACGACACCGGGATCCGATGTGGCGACCTGAGCGGCTGCACGTGCGACAGCGCTACGATTCAGTCCGACCGATCCTTCTGAGTTCGGCGCAAGAATTTTCCATCTCGCACTGCTTCTAAAGGCAGCCTCAATCAAGCGGGGGTTCAAATAAAAAATGCCTCGGATCGGAATCCGAGGCACTCTTTATTCGCCGCTGCTCGATCAATAGCGATAATATCGCGGCTTGTAATAGCGGGGTTTGTAGTAAACCGGAGGCGGCGCGTAGTACACCGGCGGCGGCGCATAGTAAGGCCTGTAGCCGTATCCACCGTAGTACTGGGCTTCGGCGGTGTTTGGAGCGGCGACCATAGCGGCGCCTAAGCCGAAGATCGCTGCTATCAAAAACAGACATTTTCGCATTCAGTCCTCCTAGGGGACGAGAGTGCCCATGGCATGCGGGGCACCCGTTCTTACCATAAAAAATCGACCCAGTTAAGGCGCAAGAACATGCGACGAAAAAGGCAAGGAGTTCTAGCGGAACCAGTCGTTAGAGCTCTTTCGACATGGAGGTCAGGCCACGGATAGGCATCTTGGGAGAACGGCATTTAGAGTCTCGACCACCGGGAAATCGAGCACCGAGATTGAGCGCCCGCTGGTTGCCGACGGTGCCGTGATCGTTCCACGCGTCGTTCGGCGCGGAAAATTAGCGCCGAACCCATTCCGCCCGGAGTGGATCAACCTCTAGGGTTTTGACAGCCCTGCGGCAGCCGCGATCGCCTCGGCTTGCTTGAATTGTCGCGTCAGCACCTGTGCAAACTCATTCGGACCGGACGGCAGGACATCCTGTCCGGTCAGCGCGATCTTATCGCGAACCTTAGGCTCCTTAAGCGCGGCGATCATATCGCCGGCAATCTTCTCGCGCAGTGCCGCCGGCATTTGCGAACTTGCAAACACTGCAGTGCTGGTTTCAGTGGCGAGCATGGGATATCCGGCCTCTGTGATCGAGGGGATATCCTTGGTGATCGGCGACCGCTGCCGGGTGCCGGCCGCGATGATCTTGACCTTACCGGCCTCGACAAAGGGGCGAACCACGGCATAGGAGGTCAGCAGGAAGTGAATGCGCCCTTCTGAAAGATCGCGGGCGGCTCCTGCCAGTTCCTTGTAGGGCACACGAACTGCTTTCAGATTTTCGCTCTTCAGAAACGCATCGACCGCGAACTCCGTCAGGCCAGGCGAGGCCGCAAGATTGATCTCGGGTTGCGATCGCGCAAGAGCAACGAATTCCGACAGGCTGGCAGCCTTCAAGGATTCGGGAACGCCGACAACCAAGAGCGTGTCGGCAATTCTTCCCACCGGAGCCAGATCCCGATCGAAATCGTAGTCGAGCTTTTTGTGCACATAAGGATGTGCGAGAAACGACCCAGTCGAAGAGATCAGCAGCATGTGATCGTCTTTCGCGCCAACGACCGCATTGATGGCCAACAGACCATCTGCTCCCGGACGGTTCTCGACGACAACCGGTTTACCCCACCGCACGCTGAGCTCGTCCCCAAGGACGCGCGCGGCGATGTCGGCGGCACTGCCAGGTCCGAACGGCAAGACGAAACGGACCGGACGTTGCGGCCAATCCTGCGCCCGCGACGAAGCGCCGGGGATCGAAATCGTAAACATCAGTCCTAGCAGGGTGGCCGCTACGATGCGGCGGGCAAAGCTTTCCTGATCCCGCCTGTGGTCGCCAAGTGTTTTGCTGATCTCTATCGCTGACATCGGTTTCCCCTCCAAATCGTCAGGAATCTATCAAAGCTCCGCATCAATAATTTGTGGAACGCCGCTCCGTCAGGATCGAATAAAGCTCGGGCCGGCGGTGGATCAGAAGATCGGTATTGTTGGTCTCGCGCTTCGACCGCGACGCGGAAAGCTGCGCAAACCTGGTCACAAAGCCACGACGGCCATGAGCCAACTCGGACGCAAGAGTATTCTGCGGATAGCCAGCCGGTTGTATCAGGATGCTGGGACCTTCCACCGCGGAGTCCTGCCGGTTTGCGGCTATCAATACGATCCGGTTTTCCATCGCCCGTTCGTGCGCGATGTAACGATACTCGGACTTATCTCTCCATGAAGTGGGCCATGCGATGAGATCTGCACCGCGCAACGCCAACACGCGCGCGACTTCAGGTATCATGCCTTCGTATCCGATCATGACGCCGACATTTCCGAAGGGAGTGCGGAAAATCGAAATATCGTCGCCCGGGGTGGCCCAAACTCGTTCGGCCCCCCACAGATGAGTCGACCGGTATTTTCCGGAGAGGCCGTCCGGGCCCACAACATAAACCGTACTATAGAAATGACCGCGATCGAACTCCACAAGATGCGGCAACAGCCAGATTCCGATCCTGCGGCACAGCGCGACGAGTTGCTCCAGCGCCTCGCTTGAAACCTTCGCAGCCGCATCCGGATCGCGCGCAATTTCGCACGGATCGAACAGAAAATGCTCAGGCAAAACCCCGAGGTCGACACCGTGATTTCGCTCAGCCTCGACACATTGATCGATTGCGGCCTTCAACACCTCTTCCGGCTTACCGGGTGCCGACACCTGAATTGCCGCGATCTGTCTTACCATCTGGTCGGGCACAATCGGTTCGCTCATGACCTTTGAGAGTGGCGTGTCCTGGTATGCGCTGGTCAAGACCGAGTAGAGTTCAGGTCTGCGGTCCGCGAACAGATCGTTGGCCGTGCCAAAAGTCTTGTCACGTGCGGTTGCTGGCTCGACCTCAGCATAGATGATCGTCTCTTCATCCGGTCCCGCCTGAGCCTGCACCTCTCCCATCGGGTTCATGATGAAGGAGCAGCCGGTGAAACGATTATAGGCCAGCATCTCCTGCGGTTGATCGAGCGGACGTCGCGGCTTCGTCGCCCCGATCACCCAGCACCTGTTTTCCACCGCGCGGGTCGGAACATGATAGAGATACTGATCGGGCGCGCCCCAGTTGGTCGGATTGACCAGGATTTCAGCACCATTCAGCGCAAGACATCGCGCCGATTCCGGGATGCGTCCATCAGCGCAAACGAAGAATCCGAGATTACCGAGCGGCGTATCGAATGTCTTGAATCCGGTCTGACCCGGCACGAACCAGCGCTTGTCTGCCTTGATGAAGAAATTCTTCTGATACTTCCCAACAAGCTGACCATTCGGGCCGATCAATACCGCGCAGTTGAAGACATTATCGCCGTCACCCTGCTCGAACATTCCGGCCACAACCCAGACACCGTGCTTGCGGGCGCGCGTGCCGAGCGCATCCGTGAAGGGACCTGGGATCGGCGTGGCCTTTTCATGGGCGTCAGACCGGTCTTCAAAGAAATATCCATTGTTGCTGGCTTCGGGAAATACGACGAGAGTTGCACCAGCTTCCGCAGCTTCATCGATGCGTCGAAGCATACGATCAAGATTTTGTTCGGGCTCACCCTCAAACGACAGCATCTGCACTGCGGCAACCTTGAAACACCCGTTTCTCATTCCGCTTGCTCACTTCCGGATCGCATTCGGTCACCAGGCAAAGCACGACCGCCCATGAAATAAGACCGACCGACCAACCTTTGGACGTAGCTGAAGAAATCGTAACACTGCAACCCTTAGCGTCAATTGCATAGGACGCACCAATTCGATCCATTGGTTCGCACCGGTAACTTGCGCGCAGGAACAAATTCGCATTCGATCAGGGCGCACGACACGAAAGACTGGTTCGAGATGCCGTAAGGGCCGCCCGCTCGATGGTTCGAAATCACGAAATGATCCCGGAGCCCCGAATTGCGCCGTGTGAGCGCACCTCGCGGCGGTTCAGAAGCGCGTCATCGATCAGTTAAATCGTTTGGCAACCACGAGCGGTCCCGAGGACGGACTAACTGGCTGGCGATGCAGTGCGACACACAACCAAATTCCGGAGAATCGGTGTTAGACGATTTCCCGAATTGGCAGCGCAAAAAAGACCAGAGTCGCTTAGATCGAAACTTGCAACTAGGCGCGTGCCGCAAGCCGCATCGCAACGGACACGTCGGGCTGCCTCTCGAGCGCGTCAATCGTTTGAAGCAATTGAGCGGCGCGCCCAGAACCAAGAACCTCGCCTGCAAGTGCGCGGAACTTGCTCTGCAGCCGATCCTTCTGGATTGCGAGATCCCGTTCGGGCTTGCCGGAATCGTGATCCGCCTCGATCGAGCGGCCACCCTTCACCTGCAACCGCACCTGCGTGCGCGTAATCGGTCGGATGTCCGCGAGCTGAACTTCGATCTTTTCGCGCGCTTGCGCGATTGATGGCTCCCCAGCCGCCTCGTCGCTGAAGCTCGACAGCCGACTGGTATCGCGCCCGAGCATCGACAGCGCGGCAACCGTCCGCAAACTGAATTTCATGCCGAGCCCGGTATCCGGGTTCGCGATATTGCAAATGCTGTCCAATGACTGGTCAGCCGTGACGACAATGCGTTCCACCGCATCGGCCTGAAGCGCGTTGGTCTTCATCGCTTCGGTTACCGCGTTAGCCGCCGCGTGGGTCATGTAGCAGGCAGCGTGATACTTGAAGAGATTCTGGCGCAAAAAGTAACCGCCGGCCGGCTCTGCGAAGGCTTCAGCGCCGTTGCGGGCGCCGGCATGAGTCGCGGCAAAGCCATTCGCGCATTCCACAGCGCCGGTCTGACTGGTGAAATCTCGCGCCGCCAGAAGCGCCGCAAGCAACCCGTTATACGCCCCCTTCCCGGCATGCAGCGGCTTGCAATCGGTGCCGAACATCGACCGGATGCCCGCCGCCTGCGCGGCCGCTATTCCAATCGCGCGCTCCGTGCGATCGGCGTCGAGGCGCATGAGATGCGCACAGGCTGCCGCGGCTGCGAAGGTGCCGATCGTTCCGGTGCCGTGAAAGCCGTGATCGTAATGCGTCGGCGCCATATACATGCCGATGCGCGAGCCAGCCTCGTATCCGGCGACGAAGGATTCCAGCACCTGCCGTCCCGAAGCGTTGTGCTTCTCCGCAAGCGCGAGCAACGCCGGCAGAATCACGACGCTTGCATGCGCGGACATCGGCAGGCTCACATCGTCATAGTCGAGCGCGTGCGCCGCCATCCCGTTGATCAGCGCAGCATCCAAAGCCGTCGCGCGCTGCGAAAGGCCGATGAGTGTCACCGGGCCGTTGCCGTCGCGCCCCTCAAGCAGCTCGGCGGCGACAGCCTGCGATCCTGTCTCCCGCGTCCCAGCGAGCGTGACGGCCAGAAAGTCGGTGACGCATTGCTTTGCCAGTTCGACGATGTCGGCAGGGTATTGCTCGATCCGGCGCGCGACGAGTTCGTCAACGACCGCGCGTGTCACAGCGCTCGGGACACCATCCTGCTGCGCCTCTGGCTTCGCAACCTGCAACATTGGTCTGCTCCGGTCCTTCTTTGAGCATGATCTTGTCCGAAAACCGGTTCCACTTTTCGGGATCGCGCTCTCGTTCCTACATACCGAACAATTCGGCACGGTCGATCGTGTTCTTCAGAATACGCAGCGAGGCAATGTCGACCATCTGCCCGTCGATCTGCGCGGCACCCAGGCCCTTGGCTTCGGCCTCCAGAAACGCATCACGCAGCTTGCGCGCGCGTGCGATGTCTTCCGGCTTCGGCGAGAAGATGTCCAGCGCCGGCTCGATTTGCGCGGGATGAATGGCCCATTTACCAACGAATCCGAGTGCCAGCGCCTCAATTGCCTCCCGACGGTAACCTTCGACATCGCGGAAATTCGGGAACGGCCCGTCGATCGCGTCGATTTTTGCGCCGCGCGCCGCCATGCACAGTCGCGCACGCGCGTAGTGCCAGATGTCGCCCGGGTACGGATTTGCAGCACTGCCGACAAAGCCGAGATCGATCCCCATCGCGGCGGAAAGATCGCCCATGCCGAGGATCAGCGATTCCACCCGCGGACTCGCCTGCGCAATCGCCTCGACATTCTGCACGCCCTCGACCTCCTCGATCAGCACTTCGATACCGATCTCGCGGGTGAGCCCAATGGAGCGTTCGATCTGGCTGAGCAAGGTGGCGACGAAATAGATGTCCGAGGCCGAGGTGACCTTGGTCATCATGATGGTGTCGAGATTCTCGCCGGCCCCTTCCACCACCTCGATGATGTCGCGGTAGGCATACTTCGTGGTGAGATCGTTTATACGCACACAGCGGGTCTTGCCGCTCCAGTCCAGGCCGTTCAGCGCCGCCACGATCTGCTTGCGCGCGCCTTCCTTGGCACTCGGCGCTACGGCGTCTTCGAGGTCGAGAAATACATGGTCGGCGCGACTGGCGGCCGCCTTGGCCATCATTTTTTCGCTTGAGCCTGGAACGGAAAGTTGCACGCGGCGCGGGCGGCGGGCTCGTTTACTCTGCATCGTCACGCTTCCTATTGAACAATCTTACGCTGGCGCAAATCGTCGATCTCGGCCGCCCGAAGACCGACAGCCCCGAGGATTTCATCGGTATGTTGGCCAAGACCCGGCGGCCCGGACCAGATCTGTCCTGGCGTCTCGGTGAATTTGATCGGGACGCCCGCAAGCTTGACCGGAGTCGCGGAGCCGGGGTCGGTTGTCTCGACAATCATGTTGCGCACGGCAAAATGCGGATCCTGGGCAATGTCGGCCATGTCGTAGACCGGACCAAAGGGTATCTTCCCGCCGAAAATATCCATCAATTGCTTCTTGCTGCGGGTGCGCGTGAAGTCTTCGACAATTGCAAAGGCTCGCTCGCGGTTCTTCGTGCGCAGCGCATTGGTCGCAAGGGTTTCATCGCCGAGCAGATCGTCGCGTCCCATCAGGTGGCAGAGCTTTTGCCACCATTCATCGGTTGGTGCGCCGATGCTGACATATCCGTCCGATGCCGGAAACACGCCGAACGGCGTCAGGATCGGATGCTGATTGCCTTCCGGATGGGCCACCACGCCGGCATAACTGTTCTGATGCACAATCCGTTCACAGACAGAGAGCACGACATCGATCATGCAGATGTCCACGAACTGGCCGCGGCCCGTCATTTTCGCGCGCACGAGCGCGGCAAGGATGCCGGTCGCGGCGAAAGCGCCGGGTATGATGTCGCCGAGTCCCGGGCCGACCTTGATCGGTGTTTTCGCATCCGGACCGGTGATGCCCATTAGACCGCCCATCGCCTGCGCGACCACGTCGAAGGCCGGCCAATCGACGTACGGGCTTTCGCCCGTACGCGGATCGCCAAAGCCACGAATGGCGGCATAGACGAGCGCGGGATTTTCATCGCGCAGCGATTCATAAGAGAGGCCGAGACGGTCCATCACGCGCGCGCGGTAATTCTCGACCAAGACATCTGCGGTGCGCACCAGACGCCGCAGCAGCGCGCGGCCTTCTTCGGCTTTCAGGTCGATGATGATGCTTTTCTTGTTGCGGTTGACCGATGCGAAATAACCGCCGACCAGCCGGGTTTCGTCGTCGGCACGATAAGGACCGAGCTTGCGCGAAGAGTCCCCCTGCGGCGGCTCGATCTTGATGACGTCAGCGCCCTGGTCTGCCAGCATCTGTGTGCAATAGGGGCCGGCCAGCATCTGGGTCAGATCGATGACCCGGATGCCCTCCAGGGCGCCCGCTCTGCGTTCGGTCATTAGCCCTCTGCCCCGTGCTCGAATGCCGTCGGCTCGCCGGCACAACCACCACCAATCACCCGGTCGGTCAAGCAGATTGTACGGACATTTCGTAGCCGACAGCATGAGAGCGCACTCGCGGCGCTCGGATATTGCTTCGGTTCGACCATTAAATTAAGCAGTTGTCAGCGGATGCGGCGCATGCGAACAAATGTTCGGACATTTGCAACGGGCAGCCTTTGGGAGCAAGCAGGCATGTCGTCGCCCACGCTTTACCGGCAAATTCGCCGCACGCTGGCCGACGAGATCATGTCGGGGCGCTACGCAGCCGGGGATCGGTTCCCGCCCGAAAACGAGTTGTGCAGTCGCTTCGGGGTGAGCCGCCAGACGGTACGCGAGGCGATCCGCGAATTGCAATCGCGCGGGATGCTTAAACGTCGCCGCGGCGCTGGCACGATTGTGTGCGGCCGGCAGGACCCGACGCTGTTCGTGCAGGAAATCGACACCCTCGGCCGCTTGTTCGACGCCGCGCAAGACACCCGGCTCGAACGCAAGTCGGAGGGGCTGATCGTGGTGCGCGAAGGGCTTGCAAGCCTGCTCGGATGTTCGTCCGGCGAAAGTTGGCTGCGAGTAGCGGGTCTGCGCTGGCACATCGAGCGCAACATCAAGCTGTGCTGGACCGAGATTCTCGTTGCGCGGAAATATGCCGATGTGCGCAAGCATGTGACCGACCAGACCTCCGGCATCTTTACATTGCTGGAGCGGCATTTCGGCATCACGCTCACACGGCTCGAACAGGAGATCAGTTCGGTCGCAATCGACGCGAAACATGCGGCCGAACTGGAAACTGGCGCCGGCAGTCCGGGCCTTTTCGTTCTGCGCCGCTATTTCGATCCGGCCGACGAGTTGTATCAGATCGCGATCAGCCTCTATCCGGCCGACCGCTTTACCATGAAGACTCAGCTTCTGCGTCAGGCGGGCGCCGCATGAGCACCGCGCCATCCGATCCAGCCGCATTGCGCGCGCGCGCCGTTCTTTGGCGCAAGGGAAATTCCTACGAGGAATTCAAGCCCGGCCGCGAGTTCATCCATCACTGGGGACGTACGATTACGCAAGCCGACAATACGATCTTCACGACGCTGACGCTGCATTACAACCCGCGCTATTTCAATGCGGAGTTCGCGCGCGCGGAAGGCCATCCCGACGTCGTGGTCTGTCCGATGCTGGTGTTCAACACGGTATTCGGACTCAGTGTACAAGACCTGAGCGAGGCCGGAGGCATGTTCCTCGGGATCGAGGATCTGAACTTTCACGAGCCTGTCTATCCCGGTGACACGCTGACGGCGTCGAGCGAAGTACTGGATTGCCGCGAATCCAAAAGCGACGAACGCCACGGCATCGTGACCTGGCACACCCGCGGATTTAGCCAGCGCAAGGCGCTGGTGGTCGAGTTCAAGCGGACGAACCTGGTGCGGAAAGAACAATATAGATGACATATCTGACGGAAGAACGCCGCCTCATTCAGGAGAGCGCGCGCGAATTCGCCATGCGCGAAGTGCTGCCGGTCGCCAACAGGCTTGATCCGGAGAAGGCCGATATCCCGATGGATTTGCGGGAAAAGATGGCGGATATGGGCTATTTCGGCATTTTAATCCCCGAAGAATATGGCGGGCTCGGACTGGGATGTTTCGAGTATTGCATCGTCGCCGAAGAGCTCTCGAAAGCGTGGATGAGCGTCGCCAGTCTGATGGCGCGCGCCAACGGCCTTATCGGCATGCCGGTGATGACGGAAGAACAGCGGCGCGATTACCTGCCGCGCATGGCGCGCGGCGATTTCATCGGTTGCGTTGCGATCTCCGAACCGGACGTCGGCTCCGACGTTTCGGGCATCGCCTGCCGCGCGCGGCGCGACGGCGACAGCTGGGTGATCAACGGCAACAAATACTGGTGCACCTTCGCTGATGGCGCCGACTTCATGATCCTCATGGCGCGCACCTCCGATCCGACTTCCCCGAAACGGCGGCATGAAGGCATTTCGTGCTTCATGTTCGAGAAGCCCCGAGGCACATTCCCGAAA
>Ga0190274_10001508_pt1 | contig 13645 bp, 12 predicted proteins | sample Popmic531T_FD_133002 | JGI IMG/M metagenome (GOLD analysis project Ga0190274, IMG submission 133002) | Populus adjacent soil microbial communities from riparian zone of Yellowstone River, Montana, USA - 531 T | ecosystem: Environmental > Terrestrial > Soil > Riparian zone | place: USA: Montana...
GAGCCGCTCATGGAGGCCGAGACGGACAAGGTGACCGTCGAGATCGAGGCGCCCACGGACGGCCTGCTGGCCGGGCTGCGGGCGGCCGAGGGCGCCGACGTGCCGGTCGGCCAGCCGGTTGCCGTCATCCTCGCTCCCGGCGAGGCCTTGCCCGAGAACGGCTCCTCACCGGCCGCCGAGCAGGCGCCGGTGGCCGCCGCTCCGGTGACCGCCCCCACCGTGCAGGCGCCGGCGCGCGAGGGTCGCCGGCGGCTCGCATCGCCGAAGGCACGCCGCCTCGCGGCGGAGCAGGGCGTCGACCTGGACGCGCTCGAAGAGGGCAGCGGCCCTGGAGGTGCGGTGGTAGCGGCGGACGTCGTCGCGTCCCCTGCTCCGGCTCCGGCGCCTGCCGCCGAAGGTGGGCAGCAGACGCTCTCGCGGATCTGGAGCATCATGGCCGAGCGCACGACCCAGAGCTGGACCTCGGCGCCGCACTTCTACCTTCTGCGCGAGGCCGACGCCGGCAGGCTCGCGAGCTGGCGGGCCGTCGCCCGCGACCGTCTCGGGCGCGACGTCAGCGTCACCGACCTGCTCGTTCGCGCCACCGCGGCCGCCCTGGCGCGGCATCCCCAGGCGAACGCCGCCTGGGACGACGGAAGCATTCGCCTGAACGGCGAGGTCAACGTCGGGATCGCGGTCGCGGTCGAGGACGGGCTGGTCGTCCCCGTCGTCCACGGCGCCGACCGGCTGGGGCTCGGCGAGATCGCAGCGCGTCGCGAGGACATCGTTTCCCGCGCGCGCGAGGGAACGCTGCGCCCTGAGGACGTCGAGCGCGGGACGTTCACGATCTCCAACCTCGGCATGTACGGCGTGGATGCGTTCAACGCCGTCGTGAACGCGCCGCAGGCCGCGATCCTGGCCGTCGGCCGCATCGTCGAGCGCGTCGTCCCCGTCGACGGCAGCCCGGGAATCCGGCCGATGATCGCCCTGACGCTCTCCTGCGACCACCGCGTCATCGACGGCGCGCGCGCAGCGCAGTTCCTGTCTGAGCTCGCCGCCCTGATCGAGGAGCCCGCCGGCCTTGCGGACTAGGGAGCGCCGATGAGCACCACGGAGCGGCTGCGGGCGACGGATCTCGAGGCGGCTCGTCCCGGCGACGCCGCGGGCGCGGAGCTTGGGGAGCTCGGCGCGCTCGTCGGCGGCCGGACGGTGCTCTCGGGCGCCGCGACCGAGGTCCGGAGCCCGTTCGACGGCCGGCTCGTCGCGGTCGTCCACCGTGCGGGCGGGCAGGAGATCGAGGAGGCCATCACCCGCGCCGTGCAGGCCTTCGAGGAGACCCGGCGGCTTCCCACGTGGCGCCGCGCCGAGATTCTCGACCGCATCGCCGACCTGATCGCCGAGCAGCGCGACGAGCTCGCCCGGACGATCGCGCTCGAGGCCGGCAAGCCCGTCAAGACCGCGCGTGTGGAGGCCGAGCGTGCCTCGTTCACGTTCCGCGTCGCCGCGGAGGAGACGAAGCGGATCTACGGCGAGATCGTGCCCCTCGACTGGGCGCCGGGCCTGGAGGGCCGCACGGCGCACGTCCACCGCGTCCCGCTCGGCCCGATCGTCGGCATCTCGCCCTTCAACTTCCCGCTCAATCTCGTCGTGCACAAGGTGGCTCCGGCGCTGGCGGCCGGGAACCCGATCGTCATCAGGCCCGCCTCGCAGACACCGGCGAGCGCGTTGCGACTGGGCCAGATCGTGCTCGAGGCCGGCTGGCCCGAGGGCGGAATCGCCGTCGTCCCCAGCTCGACCGATGTGGCGGCGCCGCTCGTCGAGGACGACCGGATCAAGATGCTCACCTTCACGGGAAGCCCGGCCGTCGGCTGGGCGCTGAAGGCTCGCGCCGGCCGCAAGCGCGTCACGCTCGAGCTCGGCGGCAACGCGGGCGTGATCGTCAACGGCGACGCCGACGTGCCTTTCGCGGCCGAGCGCGTCGCCTGGGGCGGGTTCGTCTACGCCGGGCAGACCTGCATCTCCGTGCAGCGTGTCCTCCTGCACACCTCGATCCACGACGCCTTTCTCGAGGAGTTCCTCCCCCGCGTGGCCGCGCTGCGTGCCGGCGATCCGCTCGAGGAGGACACCGACCTCGGCCCGCTGATCGACGAGGGGGCCTCCTCGCGGGTGGCGGAGTGGGTGGACGAGGCGCTCGCCGGGGGCGCGGAGGCGCTGGCGGGCGGCGGGCACGAGGGCCGCCTGTGGGAGCCGACCGTCCTCACGGGGGTCGACGAGTCCATGAAGGTCTCCTGCCAGGAGGCGTTCGCCCCGCTCGTCGTCGTCTCCCGGTTCGAGGACGTGGCCGAGGCGATCGCCGCCGTCGGCCGGAGCGACTTCGGTCTCCAGGCGGGGATCTTCACGCGCGACTGGCCGACCATCAGCCGCGCGTTCGACGAGCTCGAGGTCGGCGGGCTCGTCGTCAACGACGTTCCGACCTTCCGTATCGACCACATGCCGTACGGCGGCGTCAAGCAGTCGGGCCTCGGCCGCGAGGGGATCCGCTACGCGATCGAGGAGATGACCGAGATGAAGCTCCTGGCCCTGAACGACCGGTGACCACTACGACCCTGGAGGAGGCGAGTGACCACAGTGTTCGACGTTGGCGCTGAGCTCGAGAAGTCCCGAGGGCTCGCGCCGAAGCCGCCGCGTGAGGAGCAGGAGGGCCGGCTCGCCCGGGCTCGCGCGGCCATGGAGCAGCACGGGCTCGACGCGCTGCTCGTCTGGGGCTCGGCCGGGGCGAACTCCGACCCGATCCGCTATCTCGCGGGCTACGTCCACGTCTTTCCGACCGCGAGCTCGCTCCTCCTCGTCCCGCTCGACCGCGACCCCGTCCTCCTCGTCGACCAGCCCTGGCATCTCGACGAGGCGCGGCGCATGTCCTGGGTGGAGGACGTGCGGTCGTACCCGACCCCGGCACGGCGCTGGCTCGCGGACGAGCTTCACGCCGCGATCCGGGACGCAGTCTCCGGTGGCGGGCTCGGGAAGGGGAGCATCGGCGTCTTCGACGCGGAGATGCCCGCCGTGTACACGGGCATCCTCGAGGCGAGCCTCCCGGACGTCAGGTTCGGGGACGCGACGCCGGTCTGGCAGGACCTCGTCGCCTCGCCGTCCTCGTACGACGGCGAGAACATCCGCCGTACCGTGTCGGTCGCCGACACGGGGCTTTCGGCGGCCGTCGCCGCCGCGGCGGCGGGCGTGCCCGAGTACGAGATGTGCCTCCGCTCGCTGGAGAGCATGGCCTCGCTCGGCGCGGAGTTCCTGCACGGGAGCGGGATGTCGACGCACATCAACGTCGGCTCGTTCAGCGACGCCATCTCGAACGTCCGTCCGTTCCTCTTCTCGGCCCGCAGGCTCGAGGAGGGGCAGATGTTCTGGCTCGATCTGTCCGCGTCGTACGCCGGGTGCTACACGGACACCGACCGCACGATCTCCGTGGGCGAGCCGACCGCGGAGCAGCGCGCGATTTACGACGTCGCCGCCGAGATGTACAACGTCATGCTCGCTGAGGCCCGTGCCGGGGTTCGCGGCGGAGACCTCTGGGAGAAGGCGACGAAGGTCGCGGTCGACGCGGGGTACGGCGACCACTCGAACCACGTCTACCTCGGACATACCACCGGCATCACCACCTCGTCGCGCCCGGTCGTTGCGCGCGGGGAGACTGCGGAGCTCCGCCCAGGGAGCTTCGTGAACGTCGAGCCCGGGATCTTCGTCCCCGGAGTGGGCTCGGCGTGCATCGAGAACACGCTCTACGTCACCGACGACGGAGCGGTCCCGCTCAACGAGTTCGGGATCGAGATCCATGTCGTCTGAGTGGCGGAGCGCGTGGGGGCGGAGGCGTCGCCGCACCGCGGGCGGGTTGCCTCGGAAATCGGTAACCGCGACAACGGAGGTGTCTTAGATGAGAAGGATCGTTTGGCTCCTCGCGCTGCTGCCGGTGCTGCTGGCGCTGGTGCTCGCGGCCGGGTGCGGCGGCGACGACGACGATGAGGGCGACGGCGGCGGCGCGGATACGACTGCGACCGACGGCGGCGGGGAGGCCAGCGGCGACCCGATTCGCATCGGCGCGTCCCTTCCCCTGACCGGCGACTTCGCCGAGCCGGGCGAGGCCGCGCGGCGCGGCTACGAGGTCTGGATGGAGATGGTCAACGACTCCGGCGGCCTGCTCGGGCGCCCGGTCGAGATGGTCATCAAGGACGACCAGTCCGACCAGAACCTCGTCGTCACCGACTACAACGCGTTGATCGACCAGGACCAGGTCGACCTCCTGCTCGGCACGTTCTCGTCGCTCCTCAACATCCCCGCCTCGGCGGTCGCGGAGCGCGCGCAGATGGTCTACGTCGAGCCGGCGGGTGGCTCGCCGGACATGTTCAACCGTGGGTTCGAGTACCTGTTCTTCGCCCAGCAGGCGACGGCGCCTCACCAGGCCGACCTCTTCTCGGAGTGGGTCGGAGGCCTGCCCGAGGGTGAGAAGCCTGCGACCGCCGCGTACATCGCCGCCGACGATCCGTTCGGCGCACCTGTGGCCGAGGGCATCCAGGAGCAGCTCGAGGCTGCCGGGGTCGAGACCGTCTACTCGGAGATCTATCCGCCCGAGACGGTGAACTTCGACGCCATCGCCTCGGACATCGCCGCGCAGAAGCCCGACGTGATCGCACAGGGCTCGGCCGGCCTCCAGGACGGCGTCAACCTGATCACGGCACTCAGCGCGGCGGGCTACAGCCCGAAGCAGATGTTCCAGGCCTCGACCCCGTCCTTCGCGGACCAGTACTCGGACGCGATCGGGGTCGAGAACACCGAGGGCATCTTCTACGCGGTGAGCTACCACGTCGACGCGCCGACGCCCGGGAACCCCGAGTTCCTCGAGGCCTACCGCGCGAAGTTCAACGAGGACCCGCCCGAGGATGCTGCAGACGGCTATGCGGCCGCGCAGGTGCTCCAGGCCGCGGTCGAGGCCGTCGGCTCCATCGACGACCAGGCGGCGCTGAAGGACTGGCTCCACGAGAACTCGGTGGAGACCATCCTCGGCGAGCTGAGCTGGGACGAGACCGGCGCTCCCGAGCAGGCGTTCCTCCTCGCGCAGTGGCAGAACGGCGACGAGGAGATCGTGCTGCCCGAGGAGGCCGCGACGTCCGACACCATCGTCAACCCCAAGCCTCCGTGGTCCGGGGGCTAGCACGTAGCTGAAGCATCGACGGAGCCGGCCGGGGAACCCCGTCCCCGGCCGGTCTCCATCCCGGGACGGCATCGTGACGCAACTCATCCAGACAATCGTTCTCGGCCTCCTTCTCGGAGGCGTCTACGCCCTGCTCGCGTCGGGCCTGACGCTGATCTTCGGCGTCATGGACGTGATCAACGTCGCCCAGGGTGCGCTCATCATCCTGGCCGCCTTCATGACCTGGGCGATGTGGAGCGAGACAGGCCTCGACCCGCTCCTCGGCGTGCTCGTCGTGACACCGGCGATGTTCCTGATCGGCTTCGGGATCTACATGGCGACCGTGCGGTGGATCCAGGGGAAGCCGCCGTCAACATCGGTGATCCTCACGTTCGGGCTCGCCCTCGTCATCGAGGGCGTCATGGGCATGGTGTGGACCGCGACCCTGCACCGGTCGACGCCGTCCTACTTCGACGAGTCCTTCAGGATCGGCGACATCTACCTCCGCAAGGGCCAGGTGTACGGCTGCGCGATCGCCGTCGGCGTCCTGGCCATTCTCTACGTGATCCTGCGGGTCACGTGGTTGGGACGGGCGATACGTGCTGTCTCGGCGAACATGAGCTCGGCCCGCCTCGTCGGCGTCAACCCGAGCACCGTCGCGGCGCTGACGTTCGCGGTCGGCGTCGCCACTGCGGGCGCCGGCGGCTCGATCGCCTCGGTGCTCTATCCGTTCCTGCCGGCGTCGCACTACCAGTGGATCTCGCGCCTGCTCGGAATCATCGTGCTCGGAGGGATGGGCAGCCTGCCCGGGGCGATCGTGGGCGCGCTCCTGCTCGGCGTGGCCGAGACGATGACCCAGATCTACATTTCGCCGCAGTGGGCGACCATGGTGCCCTGGGCGGTGATCCTGATCGTCCTGCTCGTCCGCCCGCAGGGGCTCATGGGCCAGAAGCTCAGGGAGGACGTCGCCCTGTGACAGCCGCGCTCCGGTTTCCGATGCGGCATGCCGGCGCGCTGGCAGTCGGTGCGCTGCTCGTCACGATCCTGATCTTCCCGGCGATCTCGGATAACCGCTACTACCAGACGATCATCATCCTCTCGCTGCTCCTGGCTATCATGGCGAGCGGCTGGAACATCATCTCCGGCTTCGCGGGCTACGTCTCGCTCGGCCAGACGGTCTTCCTCGGCATCGGGGCGTACACGACGGCGATCCTCTCGCTGCGCGTCTTCGGGGCGGACACCTTCGGAGGGGACGCAGCGAACCCGTTCTACTTCGTCCCGATCTCGGCCGTCGTCGCAGGCCTGTTCGCCGGCGCGATCGGCCCGATCATCATGCGAACGCGCGGGCACTCGTTCGTGATCCTCACGATCGCGTTCCTGTTCGTCATGCAGCTCATCGTGCTGAACTGGACGGAGCTCACGTACGGGAACCGCGGGATCTCGCTTCCGCTCCCGACCTGGCCGCGCGAGTGGGGCAACCTGCCCTTCTACTACATCTTCTTCGGGCTGCTGTTGATCTCGGTCGCCATGTCCTGGTGGATCCGGCGGACGAAGTTCGGCATGGGCCTGATCGCCATCCGCGAGGACGAGGACAAGGCGGCCGCGGTGGGCGTGAACACGCCCGTCTACAAGATGCTCGCCTACGTCGCGAGCGCGATCTGGATCGGCGCCGCCGGCGGAGTCTACGCCTACTACCTCAGCTTCATCGACCCGCGGAACATGTTCGACATCGTCTACAGCGTGTTCGTCGTGCTCGCCGTCCTGCTCGGCGGGCGCGGGACAATCTGGGGGCCGGTGATCGGCGCGTTCATCCTCGAGCCCGTGAACCAGATCACGAACAACAACTTCAACGACTGGGTCCCCGGCGGGATCTGGGATGCGAACGTACGCCTCATCTTCTTCGGCACGGTGCTCGTGCTCGTCGTCCTCTGCCTGCCGCGCGGGATCATCCCGAGCATCGGGGACATCGTGAAGCGGCGCCGCGAGGGCGGGAAGGCCACCGAGGTCGGGGCGCGCTTCGAGCGCAAGCCGATGCGGGTCGTCGAGCGCGCCGCTGAGGAGGCGGCGGAGGCTCCGGCCGGGCCCATCCTCGAGGTCAGGAGCGCGGAGAAGCGCTTCGGCGGCGTCAAGGCGGTCGACGGGGTGAACCTGTCGGTCGAGCGCGGGACGATCACGGCGCTGATCGGCCCGAACGGCTCCGGGAAGACGACGCTCTTCAACCTGATCGACGGGACGATGCCGCTCGACCGCGGCGAGATCTGGTTCGACGGCGAGCGCATCGACAGGATCGCCCCGTATCGCCGCGCGTACCGCGGCATCGGGCGCACGTTCCAGATCACCCGGCTGTTCCGGCGGATGACCGTGCTCGAGAACGTCGTGGCCCCGCTGCGCTCCTTCTCCTGGTTGCGGCTCGGCGCCGACGCGGTCAGCGGCCCCGAGGCCGAGCGGGCGTACGAGTTGCTCGAGTTCGTCGGGATGCACCGGTTCGCCGAGCGCGAGGCCGGCGAGCTCTCCTTCGGACAGGGCAAGCTCGTCGAGCTCGCGCAGATTCTCATGCTCGACCCGAAGCTGATCATGCTCGACGAGCCCGCGGGCGGCATCAACCCGACGCTGATCGCCCACATGGAGGAGATGGTCAGGGAGCTGAACCGGCAGGGGACGTCGTTCCTGATCGTCGAGCACAACATGCCGCTCGTGCTCGGGCTCTGCGACCCGGTGTGCGTCCTGGCGCGCGGGCGGACGATCTGCGAGGGCTCGCCGGCACAGGTGCAGGCCGACCCCGCGGTCCTCGATGCCTACCTCGGCGAGGACTTCGCGCTCGAGGAGAAGGCGGGGGTGACGTAGCCATGCTGCTTCACCTCCAGCGAGTGACCGCCGGCTACGGCGGAGGCGACGTCCTCCAGGAGCTCGACCTCGGGGTTGAGAGCGGGTCGGTGACCTGCATCGTCGGGCCGAACGGCGCCGGCAAGTCGACCGTCCTTCGGGTCGTGAGCGGCTTGCTCAACCCGCGCCTCGGGACCGTCCACTTCGACGGCAATCCGATCGGCGGGCGCGAGCCGAGTGACATCCTCAAGCTCGGCATCGTCCAGGTGCCCCAGTCGCACGGCCTGTTCCCCAACCTCACCGTGCGCGAGAACGTCCTCATGGGTGGCTACCTCATCCGCCGCGAGCGCCGCCTCGTGAAAGAGCGCTACGCGCGGGTGGCCGAGATCTTCTCGATCGTCAAGGAGCGCAGGGACGAGAAGGCCGGGAACCTCTCCGGCGGGCAGCGCCGCATGGTCGAGTTCGGGCGCTCGCTCATGCTCGACCCGCGCGTCGTGCTCCTGGACGAGCCCTCGCTCGGGCTCGACCCGAAGGCTCTCAAGCACGTCTCCGACTCGATCGAGCTGATGAAGCAGGCGGGCAAGACGATCGTGCTCGTCGAGCAGAACGTCCGCTTTGGCCTCCGGCTCTCGACGCACGGAGTCGTGATGGAGAGCGGCCGCGTCCTCCTCGTGGGCGGGGCGGCCGAGGTGCTCGCGAACCCCGAGATGGCAGACCTCTTCTTCGGCGGCACCGCGCCGCGGGACGCGAAGCTCGGAAACGGCGGCGCGCCCGCCACCGGACCGGACGAGGAACAGCCCAGGCAGTGACAGGGCCCGCGCTTGCCGCAGCGGCAGGGCTCGGGTTCGGCGTCTTCCAGACGCTGAACAGGCGCGCTGTGGGTGGGATGAGTGACGCCTACCTGGCGACGTTCCTCCAGCTCGTGACGGCGCTCGGTGTCCTGCTCATCGCCAGTCTGACGACCGAGGACCTCGGCCTGCTCGGCGACGCGACGGCGCTCTCGCTCTTCTACTTCTCACTCGCCGGCGTCATCCACTTCTCGCTCGGGTGGACGTTCCTGAACATGAGCCAGATGCGGATCGGGGCCGCGCGCTCGAGCCCGCTGCTCTCCACGACGCCCGTGTTCGGCGCCGCGATCGCCGTGCTCGTCCTCCAGGAGGTGCCCGCGGCCGTGGTCTGGCTGGGCGTCGCGCTCGTGACGGCCGGCGCGCTCGTCGTCTCGCTCGAGCGCGTCTCCGAGGAAGGCCAGGGGTGGGGGATCTCGTGGCGCGACGCGCTGCCGGGGCTCGCGACCGCGCTGGCCTGGGCGGTGAGCCCGATCCTGATCAAGGAGGGGCTGGAGGGCTTGCCCTCGCCGCTCCTCGGGCTCACCCTCGGCATGGTTGCCGCGGTCGTCCTGTATGCGGTCGCACTGCCGCTGCGCCCGTCGGTGGAAGGCCCGGCGCTCGGCTCGCGCGCCTCGCTCGCGTTCAAGCTCGTGGCCGGCGTGATGGTCGGCCTGTCCGTCTGGGCTCGCTGGGTTTCGCTCGACTACACGAGCATCGCCGTCGTCCTCGCGCTCGGGCTCCTGTCGGTTCCGGTCGTGCTCCTGCTCTCGCCCATGCTCATGGGCAGGCACGTGGAACGTGTGACGCTCCAGATCTGGCTCGGCGCCGGCCTCGTGGTCGTCGGCGGGCTGCTCCTGGTGTTCCTCTCATGACCGTCGTCGACGCGCACGCACACGTCATCGTCCCCGGGCTCGGCGCCGAGGTGCGCTGGGACGACCGCGGGCAGGTCGTCGAGCTGGGCGGGAAGGTGATCCGCGCCGCGGTGCGCGAGTTCGTCGACCTGGGCAAGATCCTGGAGGAGCAGGACCGGGCCGGCGTCGACCGGGTCGTGCTCTGCCCGTGGGTCAACCTCGTCGGGCGCGAGACCGCGCGCCAGAACGAGGGCCTCGCCGCGCTGGTCGGCCCGCGCGTCGCCGTCCTCGGCACGGTCGACATCGAGCGCCCGGACGAGCTCGTCGAGCTGATGCAGGACGGGCGCTTCTCGGGCGTGGAGGTGGCCGCCAGCGTCGACGGCGACTACCTCGGCCACGACCGTTTCGCGGACTTCTGGGCCGCGGCGGAGGAGACCGGCGCCGTCGTCTTCGTCCATCCGACGACTCGCGGCTTCGGGATCGAGGCGCTCGACGACTACTACCTCTGGAACACGGCCGGCAACCCGCTCGAGACCACCATCACGGCCGCGCACCTCGTCATGGCCGGCGTGCTGGAGCGGCACCCGCAACTCCGAGTCCTGCTCGCCCACGCCGGCGGCGCGATCCTCTCGCTGCGCGGGCGCCTCCGCCACTCGCACACCTTCCAGCCGGATGCGCGCTCGCGCCTGACCGAGTCGCCGGTCGACTCGATCCGCCGCTTCTACCTCGACACGGTCACCCACGACCCGACGCTCCTCCGGGCCGCGATCGAGTTCGCCGGCGCCGAGCGGGTGCTGCTTGGCTCCGACTACCCCTTCGACATGGGCCTCGAGCGGCCTGCCGAGCCGGTGCGGGAGCTCGGGCTCGACCCGCAGGACGAGGCGGCGATCCTCGGCGGGAACGCGCTGCGGCTGCTCGGTCATGGGACAGGTACTGGCCCATGACCGAGTGGAGGGAGTGTGAGGGAACCGGGAGGTTCCTTCACGGAATCAAAGCAGGGGGCACGCGGGGGAAACATGGTTTCACTCGCGGGAGCGATCCGAAGGTGAGCGACGGGTCAGGAAGCGGCGTGAGGCAGCTCGGGGGTCAGTCCGAGCGTGCGCACGAAGTGCTGCTGGCCCATCTCGAAGCCGATCGCGCACCCGAGGTCGACGAGCTCCTCCTCGGTGAAGAGCGCGTGGAGCCGCTCCCAGAGTGCGTCGTCGGCCTTCTCCGAGTCCCAGGCGATCGCGTGCGCCCAGTCGAGTGCGGCGCGCTCGCGCCCCTCGTACGCCGACGGGTCGATCTCACCGGCGAGGAAGCGGAAGCAGAGCTGCTTGAGCGCCTGGTCGGCGGGGCCGTCCAGGAGAACGTTGTCGCGGATGAACGCGTAGGACTCGAGGACCGGCGGCACGCGACCGCGGGTCTCGTCGGCGCTCCCGGGAACGTGGGCCATCTAGCGGGCCGCCTCTTCGGGAGCGAGCCCGACCGTGGTGTCGGCGAGGAGCTCGCCGTGGCCGACGTCCCAGGTCTTGATCACCCGCTGCTGCCCGAAGGTGAGGCAGACGAAGGAGCCGAGCTCGACGATCTCCTCCTGGGAGAAGTGGCCGCGGATGCGCTCCCACAGCTCGTCGTCGACGCCCTCGGGGTTCCAGACGAGCATGCTCGTGTAGAGGAGGGCCGCCTTCTGCCGCTCGCTGAAGCGGTCGGAGCGCTCGAAGTCGAGGAGCTCGTCGTAGTCCGCCTCGGTCAGCCCTTGCTCTCCGCCCCGGAGAGACCGCTGCGAGCCTCAGTAGTGGCAGTCGATCGTCTTCGAGACGTAGACCCGGCAGAGCTCCTTGAGCGGGTGCTCGACGATCCCCTGCCGGAAGATCGCGTTCCACGCGCGCGAGAAGCCCTTGGCGACGTTCGGGACGCGGGAGCGGATCGCCTGCGTCTCGGGCCGCGGCGTCCCGTAGCGGCGGGAGCGCTCCAGCTCCTCGACCAGCTCCGGGTCGGTCAGCGAGGCCGGGTCGACGTAGGCGATGCGTGCCATGCCTGGTCCGACAATCATACAACGGAGGTGAAATGAGCACTGTCGACGTCGTCGTCGCCGGGGCGGGTCACAACAGCCTCGTCTCGGCCGCCTATCTCGCCAAGGCGGGCTTCGAGGTGCTCGTCCTCGAGGCGCGGCCGGTGGTCGGCGGCAACACCGCAACCGAGGAGCTGACGCTGCCCGGCTTCCACCACGACTCGTGCTCGACCGCCCACAACCTCATCCAGGCGAGCCCGGCGATCAAGGAGCTCCGCCTCGCCGAGGACTACGGCCTCGAGTACCTCCACCCGGATCCCGTCGTGCACGTCGTCTTCGGCGACGGCGAGTCCCTGACCCAGTGGCGCGACCTCGACCGGACGTGCGAGGAGTTCGCGCGCTTCTCCGGCCGCGATGCCGACGCCTACCGCCGGCTGATCGCCGACTACGACGCGGCGAAGGGCGCGTTCGGCGCCTACCGGAACAACCCGTACGGCCGCGCGCCCCGCCCCGACGAGGCTCTCGACGCGACGTGGCGCCGCCGCATCGCGATGAGCGCCTGGGACGTCGTCCGCACCGAGTTCGAGGACTGGCGCTCGCAGGCCTTCATGCTCTGGATGGCGTTCATGACCGTGCAGCCGGCAGACCGGCCGGGCACGGGGCCGCTCGCGTATTCGCTCGCCTACGGGCGCCAGCAGCACAGCTGGACGCTGCCGCGCGGCGGCTCCGCGGCCCTCCCGCTCGCGCTCGCGCGCCTGATCGAGGATCACGGCGGCACGGTCCTGACAGGGAAGCAGGTCACGGGGCTCGTGCTCGAGGACGGGCGCTGCGTCGGCGTCGAGACCGACGACGGCGAGACGCACCGCGCGCGCAAGGCCGTCCTCTCGACCGTGCACGTCAAGCATCTGGCCGAAATGGCCCCCGCCGAGGCCTGGGGCGAGGAGTTCCTCTTCGGCGTCGAGCGCTGGCGCGAGGGCATCACGCTCTTCCCGACCCACTACGCCACGACCGAGGCGCCGACCTTCGCCGGCCATGCTGGGCCGGTCACTCCGGTCGCGTCGGGAGTGGCGCCCTCCGTCGACCGCCTGCTCCGGGTGGGCAACGACGTCGAGCGCGGCCTGCTCGCCGACGACGACCCACCGCTCCTCGTCGTCTGTGGCTCGGTGGCTGATCCGGGCCGCGCGCCCGAAGGGCAGCACGCGCTCAAGGTCATCGGCTTCCACCCGTACGCGCTCGCGGACGGCGGGCCCGAGCGCTGGGAGGAGGTCAAGGACGACGTCGCCGAGCGCAACCTGGACCAGCTGCGCCGCTTCGCTCCCAACATGACCGAGGAGACGATCCTCGCGCGCGTGGTGAAGAGCCCGGTCGATCTCGAGCGCATGAACGCCCACAACTGGCGTGGGACCTGCCACGGCGGGGACATGGGGCCGGCGCAGTCCGGCGGGCTGCGCTTCGCCCCGCGCTCGCCGATCGACGGCCTCTACCTCACCGGCGGCACGACGCACCCCGGCGGCTCGGTCAGCGCGGCGCCGGGCCGTAACTCGGCCATGGTGCTGCTCGAGGACCTTGGCACGTCCCTGGAGGCGGTGGTCGCCGGTGCCTGACCCCAGGGTCGAGGCCGCGATCGCAAACTGGGCGGCGCGCTTCGTGGCGAACGGCGTCTACCTCGACGACTTCAATCGCACAACGGCGCAGATCGAGACCTGGGACGGCTGGCTGGACGCCTGGGTCGAGACCGGCGACGGCCATCGGGCCCGGGCGGAGGAGGCCGAGGCGGAGGGGAACGCGCTCACCGCGGGCGAGGCGTTCGTCGCCGCAGCGGTCTGCTACCACTTCGCCAAGTTCGTCTGGGTCGTCGACATCGAGCGGAACCACGAGACGACGCGGCTCGCAGCCGACTGCCTCTACAGGGCGCACGCCCATCTCGACCCGGGCGCGGAGCGCGTGGACGTCCCCTTCGAGGACGGGCCGCTCGTCGGCAACC
>Ga0190274_10001509_pt1 | contig 13643 bp, 10 predicted proteins | sample Popmic531T_FD_133002 | JGI IMG/M metagenome (GOLD analysis project Ga0190274, IMG submission 133002) | Populus adjacent soil microbial communities from riparian zone of Yellowstone River, Montana, USA - 531 T | ecosystem: Environmental > Terrestrial > Soil > Riparian zone | place: USA: Montana...
AAAACTGTTTTGCATTTTAATGTCAGCCGGCAGCGTTGGGGAAAATTCATCTAATGATTTCTGGATGGCGATCCTGTTTTGTACAATATTTTTCCTGTCCTTCAGAGCAGTGACTACCCAGATAGCAGGCTGCCCATTGAAACGGGCAATATGCGTATCCTCTGCTTTGTCCATTCTAACAAGGGCAATATCATCGAGGTGAATAGCATTTCCCTGTGGTGTTGTTTTGATGATGATCGATCGAATATCATCCAGCGTGCTCAGCTCACTTGAGGTTTTAATATTAAATCGTTTCTTTCCGAGATCAACACTTCCTCCGGGTATATTGACATTGTGGGCCTGGATTATATTGATCACCTGGTTGAGCCCGATTCCATATCGAGCCATCTTATCGAGTTGCAGGGAGATATTAATTTCTTCTTCCGGTGCGGCTTGCACTTCAACATACTTAACATCTTTGTTGCGCTCGATCAGCTTTTCAAGTTCTTCAGCTTTATCATTTAGTTCTTTTGGGGAAGCGGTAGATGATATTAATGCGGTTTGCAGAATGGCGACATCGGAAGAGGATGCCCTGTTCACATCGAGTTTGACTATACCATCTGGCAGATCGGGACGTGTCTTGTTGACTTCGCGGATGACATCATTGTTTTTTGCATCCACATCCACGCCATAATTGAATTCCAGCTTGAGGATCATAAGTCCATCGCTCACATTGGTCTCCATTTCTTTGATGTTCTCCAGGTTGTAGAGCACATCTTCCAGGGGTTCAGCCACCAGGTTCTCCATATCAGCAGGACTGGTCCCCGGATACACCGCAACGATGATAAAGATGGGCGCACTGAAAGGTGGATCTTCACCGCGAGGCATATTGACCAGCGCATTGATCCCCAGCGCCATCGCCAGGAGGAATAGAATGATGGTGAATTGGTAATTTTTTACAGAGAATGAAGTCAGGGACATAGCTCTTTTGTTTCGCCCCTACGGGGCTTAGTAGGAATTTTAATTTCGTTTTCTACCAACTTTTTGCCGCGATGCGGCGAAGCATTTCAAAACTCACCACTCACCACTCACCACTCACCACTCACTACTCACCACTCACTACTCACCACTCACCACTCACCACTCACCACTCACTATTTTATTACTCTTCACTCACAATCGCGTCCCCATCTTCCAAAAATCCACTCCCCGCAGTGATCACTTCAGTTGCATTTTCTAATCCCGACAGAATAGCTACACGCTCTCCATCAAACTGCTGAATATGCACTATCCTTTTTTCTGCGTGATTATTGTTGGGCACATAGACCACTCCGGATTGTCCATTAGAGGATACCAGAGCTTCTATTGGAATGATAGGATATTCGCTACCCGCTAATGGTATGATTTCTACATGGGCCAACATGCCAGATGCAATACGTCGGTCTTTGACCGGTATCGATATCTCTACATCAAATGTCCCGCTCAATGGATTGGCTACATCAGACAATCGCTTCACGGTTCCGGTAATGTCCCATCCCGGGTATGCGTCCATCGTAATTTTCGCTTTATTGCCGACAGTAACTCTGCCCCAGTTTTTATCCGTGAGTCCTGCTACCAGTTTCCAATCGGATTGTTTGACACCGATAATGTAATACACTGGTAAACCAGGTCCAGCAATTTCACCTTCATGCAACATTTGCGTCACAATCTTTCCATCAATCGGTGAACGAACTTCAGAATAGGTTACATTGAATTGGGCAATTTCTAAAGCCTTCTTGGCCAAGTCAACTGCTGTAGATGCATTTTGTAGTTGTTCAAGAGTAGCGACACTGTCCGCATAAAGATTTTGAACACGTTGTTGATCCCGCAATGCTTTATCTAAAGCAAACTGTGCCTGGGTTTCCTGGGCTTTGATTTCAGTCATATTCAGTCGGGCCAGCAATTGTCCCTTTGATACTGCAGCACCTTCTTTGACATAAGTATTGGCAATGACACCACCTGTTTTAAAAGATGGTTTAGCATCCGTTTCCGACTGGATGATTCCGGTGACATGAATGACATCACCCAACCTACTTTGTATAATCGGGGCAGTGCGGACATAAAACACTGAAGCAGGAGCACCAGAGGCATTCTTCTTTTCTTCGGCATCTTGAGTACCCTTTTTACAGGATTGAAGAAAGGAAGTGATCAACAACAACACAATTGCATACCTGGTCATATGGATGAATTTTACTTTGGAATTATTGAATATTCGCTGTTGCACTGATCCGTTCAATATTCACCTGTCGGATCCACGCCTGGTACTTGGCCAGGTTTTGTAAGAGCTTGGTGTTGGTGACTTCGGTCCTCGCGTCGAGTAACTCGATGTAATTAGACAAACCTTCTTTGTATCGTCTTGCAGTTTCAGTGTAATAGCGCTGGTTGCTATTCAACGAAGCAGTATAACTATTGTAAATCGCAAGGTCAGATTCCAGGCTTCGTATTTCAGAGGTTAGCTGAGTTTCATAAGCTTCGCGTGTCCATTGATACCGGGTATCCACAGAAGCAATAGAGGCTTCCCATTCCTGCCGTTTCAATGAACTCTTCTTGTTGTCCCAAATTGGAATTTCAAGTTGCACACCGCCCAACACATAGGGGCCCCAATCATCTATAAAGTCTTGTGAACCTAAATCAACCTGCACACCAAGCCTGGGTGCAAAATGTTTTTCTTCCAGGGTAAGGGCAAGTGATTGTATTTGATTAGCAGTTTTGATTTGTTGTAATTCTTCACGCGTAGCGACATTCAAAGCATCCGGAATTTGTGGAACAGATGAGAATGAATCCACTTCGATTGCGCTACCTCCTGGCCGTTCTAATAAGAAATTAAAGTAAGCGGCAGCGTTCGCCATATCGTTTGATACTCTTTGCCGCTGAGCTTGCACGTTTGTAATTTCTGCTTCTATTCGGATCAATGCAGAAGGGAGTCCGCTTCCGTTTCTGATCAGGCTTTCCGTGATTCTTCTGTTTTCTGTGAGTAAGACAGCACCTTGGTCAATGATCTCAATCGCATCGTGAGCGCGCATCCACTGGAGGTAAGCAGTCTTGACATCCCTCACCAGGTCCCGTTTGGTTTGATCCGTCATCAACCCGGCAAGATTCACTTCTTCCTCCTGGATCAGCTTATTGTATTTGATTTCAGGTTGAAGGATAGGTTGAGTGATGCGAAAACGGGCATCATAGAAATTATTGGGAAGTAAATCCACACTTTGATTTTCAACCTGCGGGAAAGGTTGACCAGTTAAATTTTCGAGCGAGGAATAAACATCATTGAGTAAATCCCCAATGGGTAATTCAATCGTACGGCCACCCGCTGCCAAGGTATACGAAGTTAATAACCTGACTTCCGGCCCGGCTTCTTTTCCCGCTCGTTCTAAACTGTATAACTCCTTTTGCTCAAGAAGTTTTTTCTCTTTTACACTGAGATTGTTGTTGATGGCTTCTTCGACATATCGATCCAGGACGGATTGACTTTGTAAGCGAGAAAGCGGAAGTGCGATGAATGCGATCAGTAAAAATCGGATCATATGGTGTGGTGATTTACATTCGCGAAGTTTAGGAAAGGCAATTTTTTATAGCTCCGAAAAAAAGTTCATAAGCATCAAACATGAGTTTTTGCTGATCAACCGCAGGATAGATGTTGAGGCGCTCTTTAGTGTATAGTGTGACCAGTCCGTGAACTTGTGACCATAACATCAGGGAAGCAACATCCAGGTCCAGGTCTTTCCTGAAATGACCAGCATCCACGCATTCTTTGATATTGCTTTTGAGCATACCAATAGCTGTAGCTCCGTCATTCCAGAATTCCTGTTTGACAGCCAATGCTTCCATCGTACAGGAGAGCACAAACATGAGTTCGTAATCCTGTCGATTATTAATTCCATATTCGAGATACGCCCTGCCGGTAGCAATTAACCTTTCCATCGGATCCGGTATATCCTTGACAGAATGAAACAGGGCTTCCATCTTGCATTCGAAGGCTTTGTTATGGAGCGCCAGCAGCAATTCATTCTTATCCCGGAAATGGAGATAGATGATCCCGGGGCTATATTCAATTTTGGAAGCAATCTTCCTCATGGAGGTATTTTCATACCCTTCTTCCAGGAAAATCTCGCGAGCAGCACTGAGAATCAGGTCTTTAACCTCTTCTCTTTCCCTTTCCTTTCTTTCAGCAATACCCATATTTGAACACCATTTTCATTATTAACAGTGCAAATATATTGAACGGTGTTCAAAAAAGCAATGGCGTTCATGGTTTTTTTCAAAACAGGTCTTTAACGGAAATCCTAAATACCCCATTTAGGGGATCGCCCATTGGGGCGAGGGGTGTCTCACCCTCTCACTCTCTTATTAAGTATGACTATCTGCCCCAAATGATAAGCATCATGCTGCAGTATCCCCTGGATATGATCATAATAAGTGTGGTTGTTCGGCGGATATATTTTTTCCAAATCACCAGCCTTGAATTTTTTTAAAAATGAAACCCTAGCTTCTTGCGATAAGTGTAATCGTTCCAACGTGTTTTGCCATGCTTCCGGAGAAGTATCTTTTATCGGAACAACGTAATTGTGAGAAGGCGTCTTGATTATTTTTCCCTGGATACGCTGCAGTACATTTTCTCTCCAGCTGATCATATGATTGGTGATTTCCCAGATAGTATTCCAATCAGCATAGATCCGCCTGGCCGCTTGTTTGGCTGTTAGCATTTGAAGAATAGGCATGATGTTTACTCCAATCCAGGGACTTCCATCATAGAGGTCGTCGAAGAGTTTGGTGATACGGGCTGTTTCTTTCATGATATTATAAATATGGAACATCTAAATTAGCCACTTCTTTTTTTAGGATTATTCGCCAAGGAGCGAAAATGTGGTGGCGCGAAATAAACCCTCTATATTCGCCGAATCAAATGAAAATCCTCATTACCGGCGGCTGCGGGTATATCGGCAGCCATACTATCGTCGATCTGATTCAGTCCGGATATGAAGTCATCTCTGTGGACAATGGAATCAATTCCTCATTTGAAGTACTCAAAGGAATTGAACAAATCACCGGCATCAAGGTAATTAATGTGGATGTTGATCTCAGCGATACCGAACGCTCATTGGAAAGCATAAGGCACTTTGGACCGTTTGATGGTCTTATTCATTTTGCGGCACTCAAGCGTGTGGAGGAATCAGTTCATCAGCCCTTGCGTTATTTTAAAAATAATGTCGGTAGTACACTGACCACGATGGTGTTGATGGAGGAACTGAATATACCACATCTTATTTTTTCTTCCTCCTGCACCGTGTATGGCACACCTGCACATCTCCCGGTCACTGAGAATACTCCCATGGGCCGTGCTGAAAACCCTTATGGAGCAACCAAACAAACCGGGGAGATTCTGTATGACCAGTTTTTTAAACATAAAAAAGCAATCTCCGGAATTTCACTTCGATATTTTAATCCGGCCGGTGCACATCCTTCCGCATTGATCGGAGAATCATCGGTGGCACCTTCCACCAACCTGGTCCCTGTGATTACTGAGACTGCGATTGGAAGACGCAAAGAATTGATTGTCTATGGCGATGATTATCCCACACGGGATGGTAGCTGTGTCCGGGACTACATCTATATCACTGATCTCGCCAGGGCGCATACCATGGCATTGGAATATTTATTGAAATCAAAAAACACAGAGCCTTACGAAGTTTTCAACCTCGGCATTGGAGAAGGTGTAACTGTGCTGGAGGCCATTTATGCATTTGAATCCATGACCGGTATAAAAATCAATTATCGAATTGGCCCCCATCGCGCTGGTGATGTCCCGGCTATTTATGCGGACAACAATTTGATTACAGAGCGGATCGGGTGGAAGCCGGAACATACTATCGATGATATAATGCGGACTGCATGGGCGTGGGAGAAGGTGAGATCTAACCTAATGAATACATGAAAATTATCTTTCTCTTTGTTTGCCTCTCCATATTTAGTTATGCAAGCTCTGCTCAAACCAATTCAAAAACCGGCGCCAGGAGTCGTAAAGGAAGCCTGTATTTATATTGGGGATGGAACTGGGATCATTATAGTAAATCCGATATCACTTTTTCCGGTCCAGACTATCATTTTATGTTACAGGAGGTGGTGGCGAATGATCGTCCTTCCGATTTTTCCGTAGAGAAATATTTTGGCATTAGCCATTTTACAATTCCCCAATTTAATTTCAGGATTGGATATTTTCTTTCTGATCATTGGGATATTTCATTTGGTATGGACCACATGAAATATGTAGTGGAGCAAAACCAGGTCGTACAGATTGACGGGACCATTTCTAAAATGGAATCACCTTACCACGGAGAATACCAGGATGACGATATCATGATTGTCCCGGAATTTTTACAGTTCGAACATACTGATGGACTGAATTATGAAAACATTGAAGCCCGTTATTCGAACCAGTTTTTAAATATGAAGAATATCACACTTCACTACCTGGCCGGTGTAGGTGCGGGAATGTTACTGCCCAAAACGAATACTACCTTATTGAATATGGAGAGGCACGATGATTACCATCTGTCCGGTTATGGTATCAGTGGAGTCATAGGGCTCAATGCTTTATTTTTTGAGCACTTTTTTATCCAGGCTGAAATGAAAGCAGGAGTGATCAACATGCCGGATATCCGGACCACCGCTGACCCAGCGGATCGGGCTCATCAACAGTTTATGTTTTATCAACACAATATCGTCTTTGGAGCCTTGATTTATTTCAAACATAAAGCCAAAGGAGAAGCCGTTATTGAATAAGCATATGAGTATCGAAAGTCCGAACCTCTTCGCAAACTGAAAATCAACGATCTTTGATTCCATGAAAATCTTCAACCTCGTCCTGGCTTTGATTTTCTTCAGCTTTGCCGCATTGCAGCTGAACGACACGCCGGGTGATGTGTTATTCTGGGTTTTGATTTACTGCTTGGTTGGACTAGTATCTGCATTCGGTGCATTCGACAAGTACAATATGTGGATCATCATTCTCGGCCTCGGTACTGCACTGTACCGATTGTTCCGTGATCTGCCTGAGTTTTTAATGTGGATCACTTCAGGTACCCCCAGCATCGTTGAAGAAATGAAGGCCACCACACCCTATATTGAAACGGCAAGAGAATTCTTTGGACTGATCCTTTGCATCATGGCGTTGGTCTATCATTATATCCGGTTCACCCGGATGAAAAACAGGAAATTGGCCGCAGAAAGTCAACAGGAGAATTAGGACGGGAAATTATGGGTTGATGACGTTTTTTACTAAAAAAATTTAATACTTTTTATCAGGGCGAATGTTATTTTTGACCCCCCACTCTCTCCCGGCGGAAAGGCTGGCCTATCCCCCCCTTAAATAACTATACTGGATTTCCCGGCAAACTGGGAATTGTCTTTCAACAAATACGGTCTCATGAGACGGTACATGGCGGGATTAGCCGTTTTTCTATTTTCAATATTATCGCTTGTCGCGCAGAAACCTGTCGCGCAAAAAACGCTTACTTTATTCCAGGGACATCAGCCTGCTTCCTATTCGCCATTTAATCCAAGCACAGAAGCCAAATCCGACATGTTGGCTTACGTCAATGCGGCACGCAGTTTTACCATTCGCCCTGATGTATTGGTTTCACTCATACAAGATGATCCTGGTCTTATACAAATCAGTTTACCATCACCGGCTGACCTCCGATTGGATTTATTTCGCACCGACATTTACAGTAACGGAGCATCGATCAAGACTTCAGATGGCCGGACCTTTACTCCTGATCCGAATGTTCATTTCTACCGTGGAATGATACATGATCATCCAAATTCATTGGCCATCGTAACCGTTACGACCGATGACATTCTTATTCTTTTCTCGGATGAAAATGGTAATCAAAGAATTCAACGAACGCAGGACGGCCAATACATACTCTTTCATGATCAGGACATTCGTATTCCGAAAAATATAGACTGTTTTGTAGACGAAACAGAATTACCGTCGCTACCTACTGATACGACATCCTCAAATCGAATCATTAGTGGCAATTGTGTTGAAGTTTATGTGGAGTGTGATTATAGATCCTACCTGGACAATGGATCGAGTGTATCAAGCACTGAATTATGGGTAGCCAAGTTGTTTCATGAAGTGATCACCTTATATGACAATGAAAATATTCCGGTCAATTTATCTGATGTGTTGGTATACACCACTCCGGATCCCTATGTAGGGCTGACCAGTACCTCGTCCATTCTTAATGCATTCGCAACGCATATTGCGGGTTTCTCCTATGATGGACGATTGGCCCACTTATTGAGCACACGACCATTGGGGGGTGGAATTGCTTTTATCGATGTCTTGTGTGCAACGAATCCATGCGCTTTCAGTTCCAGTCTCACCACAACCATACTTCCGTTTCCAACTTATTCCTGGAATGTGGAAGAAGTCACGCATGAAATGGGACACAATATGGGATCGTGGCATACCCATAAGTGTGTGTGGAATGGAAATAATACGCAAATCGATGACTGTGGTAATGTGTACGCAACAAACAATGGCGGGACACCAGAAGGCCAGGCTTGCTACAATGTCAATGCACCTATACTGCCTCCTGTCAACCAGGGTACGATCATGAGCTATTGTCATCTCCTGGCTTCCGTGGGTATCGGCTTTAACATGGGCTTTGGAACCCAACCGGGAAATATTATTCGATCACGGTACAACAATGCCAATTGCAACACCGGATCCTGTACTGTGCCGTTTTGTTCTACCATTACGGATCCTGTTCCAAATGCCATTAATGTCGAAGTAACAAATGATATCTATTGGGATTTTATTCCTAATGCTGCAGGATATAAAATCACCATGGGAACATCACCAACGAATGGAAGCATCATCAACAATTTCGATGTTGGATTAGCCTTGAGTTACAACCCGGTCAACTCACTTCCCTTTGGAACGGTGATCTATGTAAAAATTGTTCCCTATAATGATTTGGGAGATGCGACCGGATGTGTAAATCAGTCATTCACTACAGAGCCAAATGTAACCCCGGCTTGTACTGCTATGAATGTACCGGTAAATGGAGCAACAGGTGTACCAGCCGATGTAGTGATTCACTGGCCTCATTCCGTCGGCAATCAAAGTGGATATTATATCTCTATTGGTACTACGCTCAATGGCACAGATATCGTCAATCATGTCAATGTCGGAAATACTAATGTTTATGATCATCCGACTTCGTATGCTTACTCCACTACTTTCTATGTCAAGATCAATCCCTATTGGGCCAATGGAGAAAATACTTCTTGTGTCTCTCAAACTTTTACGACGATTGTCCCTATAGCCGGTGATTTCTGCACCACAGCTATTGATTTACCCTGCGGATCTGCATTACCAGGGAGCACACTCCCTGCTTTGGCGGATACTGGCATGCCATTTTGTGGTACGTCTGTAGATGCGCCTGGTGTTTGGTATAAGTTTACCGGGAATGGACAGAATGCAGTCATTTTCACTTGCACTCAATACAGTTATGATACAAAGTTGAATGCCTATTCAGGAAGTTGTGCCAACCTCACATGTGTTACAGGCATTGACGATTTCTGTGCACAAGGAAGTCAGATTTCTTTTCCAACAACTAACGGTACCACCTATTTTATTTTGGTGCAAGGGTGGAACGGCGCCCAGGGTACGTATACATTGAGTCGCACTTGTTACAGCGGTCCTTTTTATTGCCAATCATCAGGTTATTATGCGACCCTGGAATGGATCAGGAAAGTGGTGATTGGAAGTTTTATAAAAGAATCAGGTGCATCTTCCTATAGTGATTTTACCGGCGATTCGATCACCTTATCTAGAGGAGGAACTTATGCGATCACTCTCACACCTCAGTTTCCACAAACGTCCAGGGTAGAATATTATAAAATTTGGGCCGACCTCAACAAGGATGGAGATTTTACTGATTCAGGGGAGGAGCTCTTTAGTGCTGGGCCAACTAGCTCCGAAGTAACCGGAAACATTACTATCCCGGTCACCGCAAGTACAGGCAATACCCGCATGCGTGTCAGCATGAGTCACACTGCTATCACGTCCAGTTGCGGAACCTTCAATAACGGCGAAGTCGAAGATTATAAATTGAAATTGAAATGCAATATGGTGACCAGTACATCGGATAGTGGAAACGGATCACTACGAAATGTTTCAATATGTGCCGATGATGGTGAGACCATTCTCTTTGCTCCGAGTCTGAATGGGCAGACGATAAACGTAACTGCCGGTCCGATCACCGTGGATGGAATATGGAAATGGATGCCGGCTCAAGGCACCAATATTCAAATCAAAGCGGGAGCCACTGTATCCAGGATTCTTTCTGTTCCCGTCGGAAAATCAGCGGAAATACAATACCTGAATTTAGTTGGAGGGACAGCAAGCCTGGGCAGTGCAATTGAAAATCTAGGCACACTGATTCTCCGGAGCTGTGAAATTCATCCTGCCTTGGGATCCTCTAATGCACCAATAAAAAATGCTGGTACAGCTACGATAATGGGTACGACCAATGTGAAATTTTAAGTCTCCCGGATCTCTTCTACAATAAAGAATCCATCATCTCCTAACGGTTGATATTTGGGCATCAGGATCAAGCCATCGTGTGTCGAAAGAATGGGACCATCTTGATTGGTTGCTACCTGATCACCTTGCTTAATGTGATCGAAATTCTGATAGCCTTCCTTCATCACAAAACTTTCTCCAGGCTTGATCTTGTAATGGTAGATCAACCGGGTCACTTTCGGAAGATGTTCACCTAATCCCATCAGGAGTCCATCGTGTCGATGATCTACATGCCTGGGATCGACTGACTTCAAGGCCCGCATACAATTGATGATGGCGGACACAGTGCGATCAACGCTCTGCGGGTCATCATGTTGACCGGCTTCGAGGACCACGCAATACGTATGCTTATCGGGTCGATTGAAATAATCGATTGTAGTTCCTTTCAATCCCGACGCTATCCCAAGAATAACCGGAATGTGTAATCCTTTGGCCAGGGAAAGACTCATATCGTCTTCTGCTGAGATGGAAAAAATTCCTCCAGAGGCGGTGGTGGTATGAAGGTCAAGGATAAGTGTAAGAGGAGGTTGCTGCTGCTGTATGGAAGAAGCAACCAGGTCCAGTAGCGCAAGGCATTCTTTTTCTTCCTGCAATAGAAGAGCTGGTGGTTGATGTTGAAATTGTTTGATTTCTTCTGCAGAAAGTATCCGGTTAAGATCCCGATCGATAAACCGTTTTTTTTGATGCAAGGCCTCCAGGTTACCCCGTATTCCTAAAAAGGAACCGTGATATATAAAACCAGGATAATTCCTTTTCTCTGTTTCCAGTGATTGTAATACTTCTTCTATGGCTGCAATTCCTGCCGGTTCATTGCCATGCATTCCACCTATACAGATCAAAAAAGGACCTGGTGAACTCCCACTGAACTGCCCAATAATTCGCTGTTCCATGAGAGGCAATAATAAGGAAGTAGACGGACAATATTGACCTGGGTTTACCCAAGTGAACCTTCCAATGCAAACACATTAGACTAATTATATATAAAATTTTGTTGTATGTGATGTAATTATTTTTAGATTATGTTGCATCAGGATGATTGTTTAAATTAGGACTTGGTCTATATTTGGCCCTAATTTCAAAGTATACCCCTTTGTTTTGTGATTTTAACCAACTTTATATCACGATTATTAATAATTCTCACTGGACATCTCTCCTGTATTTGTCCATTTTATTATAGTAACCCCATTCTATTATCTGCCTCTGACAGAAGCAGTTATAAAACCAATTCATAATAAAACCTAAATCCTTACTTATGGACAATGTTACCCCTATCCGATCTTTTACCTCATTTCAAAATGGTGTGGAAGGTTTAGAGTACACCACGGGTAATCCTGGTACCAATCCTCAGCGTTTCGGTAAATTCTTACTGAGCCTCTTGGTTTTTGGATCATTTTTCTTGTTTCCTTCAATTCAGGGCACGCTGTATGGCCAGTCCACTACCTGTGTTCCACCGGCTATGAATGGAAACGGAGCTCCATGGTCAGAGGAGTGTTACTTAAAAGCCGATTGTTCCTTACAAGGAAATCCTTGTACATCTAATGATGTCAAGATTCTATCCATCTATCTAGCCGACGAATTTGGAAATCCTATCCCACCTTGCAATATTGGAGATCCACAAACGGTATTGGTTTGGGGTGTATTTAATAATTCAACGGGTACAAGTCGTTATGCCATCAGGACCAGGACAGAAGCCTGGCTCAATGGAGTTTTTGATACAGAATTTAGTGACTGTTCTTTTGATGTATTGGTTTCGGGCCAGACAGCTGTAGCCCTCTTGGGTGAAATCGACATGACTTGCGGAGACGAGCTCCAACTCCTGAATACCTGGATATCTTGGAATACCAGCGCTTCTCAGTGCCAGGACCCAATGGGTCTGAACTACGCTTATCAGTGCAATGATTACTCACCTTCGAAGTGTTTTAAAAACCTTGCGTTTATTAATTTTTTGACTCCAACTTTTTCCTTTGCCTGTCAATCACAATCACAAACAGCTACAAACGTTTGTTTTACCAGCTCAGTCTTTGGCGGAACAGCTCCTTATACCTATGCTTGGAATTTTGGTGATAGGCATGTCAACTGCCCAGAATCCTTGCCATTCTTTTTCGAATGCTATGTCTTTTTATGTTGTCACCCTGACTGTAACTGATGCCATTGGTCAATCATTTGCTGTTAGTGATACAGTAGATCTGGATGTACTGCCATGTCTCAACCAAACAAGTGTTGTTCCCGTTTGTGTAGCCCCAAACTCTCCAATCGCCTGTCCGGAAGTTCCTGTATTTGAGGAGCCCGATGTGCCAGATACTTGTGGCCTGGGGATTTTATTGACCTTTACAGATGTCACTACAGCCGGTGCTTGTCCTGGAGATTATAGTATCACCAGGACTTGGGTAGCTTCCGATTCTTGCGGTAATTCAGGATCCTGCAGTGTTACTATAGTGGTCGAGGATGTTTTACCTCCAACCATAACTTGTGTCGCACAAACCACTCCAATCAATTGTCCTGCCGTCCCAGCTTTCAATCCTCCTACAGTGAGTGATGCTTGCGATGGAACGGTTTCCCTAACCTTTTCAGATGCTTCCACACCAGGTAGCTGTACTGGAACTTATAGTGTCACCAGGACATGGACAGCGACCGATGATTGCTTGAATTCAGCGACGTGTAGTAGTACGATAGTGGTCCAGGATGTTTCACTACCGACAATAACGTGTGTTGCACAAACCACACCCATCAATTGTCCGGCCACACCCACCTTTAATCCACCCACGGTATCGGATGGATGTGATGGAACAGTTACAGTGACCTTTTCAGATGCCACTACTCCTGGCGCTTGTCTTGGAGCTTTTAGTGTCACCAGGACCTGGACAGCCACTGATGATTGCGCCAATACCGCGACGTGTAGTGCCACGATAGTGGTCCAGGACAATACTCCTCCAACGATTACTTGCGTTGCACAAACCACTCCAATTTTATGTCCTGCCACCCCTACATTTAATCCACCAACGGCAACTGATGCGTGCGATGCCAC
>Ga0190274_10001510_pt1 | contig 13638 bp, 25 predicted proteins | sample Popmic531T_FD_133002 | JGI IMG/M metagenome (GOLD analysis project Ga0190274, IMG submission 133002) | Populus adjacent soil microbial communities from riparian zone of Yellowstone River, Montana, USA - 531 T | ecosystem: Environmental > Terrestrial > Soil > Riparian zone | place: USA: Montana...
AGCTCTGCAAGGTCGACGTGGAGGACCTGACACGGCTTGCGGACGTCGCGCTGGTCGCCGCCATCGGCAACCGCCCACCGCCGATCGTAGACGTGCAGGCGGGGTGGCACACGGCAGTGCGGCACTGGGCCGAGAGCATGGGCGGCCGCATCGAGCTGCCGCCCAAGAGGCGCGGGAACTTCTCGGCCGACGCGCTGCGCTTCGCGTGACCGCGCTGCTGCTGATCTGGGTGCTGATCCTGTTCGGCATCATGGCCGAGCAGCGCGGTCAGATTCGCCGTCTGCGCACGGCCCTTCGAGAAGCGCGACTCGACGCGATCGACCCGAGACGGGAGCGCGCTGCGGATGCCGCGGCCCGTGCCGCCGGCCTCCGAGAGGGCTGACTCACCCCTCCGCGGTGTCGCGCAGCGGTCGCTTCGGGAGACGTCGCGTCTTCGACGTGTCGACCATGCGAGAGTCGAGGTAGGTGCGCGTGGTGGCCGCGTCGGTGTGGCCGACCTTGCGCTTCACGGCCTCGATGTCGTGCGTGCCGGTCGCCTCTTCGGTTCGGAGAAGCATGTGTGTCACCGCTGCGTGACGGCCCATGACGTTCGGTGCGAACAGCGGTTTTCCGTCCGGGTGCACCGCCCCGACTGCAATGCACGCCACCGCGTGGACCGCGGTCTCTGCGTTTTCCTCCCAGCGGCCATCTTCGAGAGGTGCGGGGAGCCCGCGCAACTCGGCCACGCGTCGACGGCTGAGGATGCTGCGCACGGTCAGTGCCTTCGGGTTGATGAACAGCGGTCGTGTGCGGTCGAGCCGTTCCGACTTCGGGACCCACTTCTCCAGCCAGTCGGCCAGCTCCTCGTCGACGTCGAACTCGCGCACGCCGTCGTCGGTCTTCGTGATGTCACGCGTGATCGTGAGGACGTGCGTGCGCCAGTTGTAGTGCCGGATCTCCAACTGCCGTGCCTCGTTGGGCCGTAGCCCTTCGATGCTGCGCGTCAGAAAGATCCCGCGCGTCTCCTCTGGGATCTCAGCAAGGTACCGTTCGAGCAACTCGATCGTCGGGACTTCCTTCGGCCGCTTCGAGACGCGGGGGAGTTCTGGCTTCTGCACGGGGACACCGCGTGCGACCAGGTGCCGTGTCACGAGCCAGTTCTCGAACGTCATGAAGTCGTTGACGATGTGGTGCCGGGTCTTCGGTCGATGGAATCCGCGCACGCCTTCGGCCCGCTGCTCCGGTGTCGGGTCGGTGCGTCCGCGTGCACCTGCTGGGGGAGCCGGCCAGACGCGCTTCATGTGCCGGACCCAGTCGACCAGCATCGGTGACGTGATCTCGTCGACCAGGATACCGTCGAAGAAGTCGAGGTAGCCGCGGGGGACCATGCGCCGCAGATCCCAGTGCCGCTTCTCCGTGATGCCGTCGTCGCTCCCGACCTCCTCGGCCTTGAACTTGAGGAAGTCCCCCCAGCGGGCCTTGACGTGGTTGGCCTTCAACTTCCGCGCGGGGAGAAAGCGCGCCAGGACCTTGGTGAGAATCTGTGCCTGCACCTCGGGGGCCATGTTGGCCGAGTTCGGATCCTCGCGGATCTGTCCGCGTATCAGGCCGAGCACCATGTCCGCGTGCATCTGGCTCTCGAACGCGACGCGTTCACCCGTCGCGTCGGCACCGGAGTAGATCCGTTCCCGTTCGCGAGTCCCCTCCGCGACGTTCGGCACCATGACGTCGATCGCGAACACCTGACGGCCGAGCCGCTTGTCGAACCATGAGACGACTTCCCCAATCGCTTCCGCCAAAACCCACCTCGCGTGATAAGTGTGGGTATATTGTAACGGTTGAGGGGGTCCCGAAAAAGCGGGAATTTCTGTCCGAAAGTCTAGGTTTGTCGAGGGGTTAGCGGATTTTGACCGCCCGGTCAGGATCCCCTCGGCCCACTGTGATCGGTCCTGCGGATCACGGCTGTCGGGTCGATCTGCTCGATCTGCGCGAGCTGCTCGCGGGTGTCCGTGAGCACGGCCGCGGCCTCGAGGCCGAGGCGGACGCCGAGCTTGAGGACGGCCAGGTGATCGCGGCACCCGACGAGCTCGGCGAGCACGTCGCTGCGAACGTGACGGAGCTCGCCGCGGACGGCGGCGCGCCGGAGCGGAGAGAGGAAGTGCTCAGGCAAGGCGCTGCTCCAGGAGTCCACTGAGGATCTTGTCGGCAGGGCACGCGAAGGCCTCGACTCGGTGGAGCAGCCCATCGGGGCCGTAGAGCAGGTCGCCGCGCGCGGGCAGGGCACCGGGCCCGAGCTCGCACACGCGCAGGCCGGCCAGGTCCGCGACGTGCGCGCGCGTGGCCGGTGCCTTCTCGACGCCCTCACGGGCGAGTTGCTCGCAGAAGCGCGACCAGTCCTCGCCCCGAACCCAGATCTTCACGACTGGCTCCGTTCACGAATTCGGGCCATGACCGTCTCCCGGGCGGCCAGGAAGCCCGGATCTCGGTCGGTGCCGTTCAGCCGTGCACCCAGATCGTTCAGCTCGACGTTCAGCGCGGTGAGCGTGAGCACCTCCTCGGCGGAGACCTCGTCCGAGCAGCCGCAGGCGATTCGCCGGGCCAGGTCCTCCGCCATTCGGCACACCGCCTCGGCGCAGATCTGCCGCTGACGCTCGTCGAGCGTGAACGGGCCGAGATCGAGCGGATCGTGCCGCGGGGGGGAGTCGGTCACCCGCGTGCCTGAGAGCGCACTCGTGCGCGCACGAAGCAGTCCTTGGCCTCGAGCAGCTTCCGCATACCGACCGTCGTCTCGGGCTCGACAGGCAGCGAGGCGGCCATCAGGCGTGCCAGCTCCGCGATAGGACGGCTGATCTCCTGGAGGTGAGGGGGCAGATGCTCGAAGACGAAGAACTCGAGCAGCAGCTCGACGGGGTTGCTCACGGGGTGTCCTCTCAGCGCGCGTTCGATGCGTCGCGCTCGGGTGGTGGCGGAAAGCGCGCGCAGGTGCCGGTTGATGCTGGAGACCAGCTCGGCGCGGTCCTCGGGGCTCACGGTGCTGTCTGAGCGGATGGCGCGCAGCGCGGTCAGGTCTCCGGACAGTCCGAGGCAGCGAGCAATCTCGCGTACCAGGCCCGGCTTCTTGCGGCGTCGGGGCAGCATCAGTCGTCCAGGAACACGTCGGGGCGCTCGCAGTACCAGATACCCTGGGAACCGCGAATCGGCCGGGCCACCAGGAACTCGCGCGGCTCCTCGAACAGCCAGGCGAATCGGCCGCGCCGCCAGTCGCCGGCGACCTCGTCGTGCTTGTTCGCGGGCGAGGTGTCCTGCGTGCGCTCGCAGCTCCGGATCAGCGCCGTGCCGACCATCGCACCGACGGGCAGCGGCTCCGGGCGACCGCTGAACGTCTTGAGCACGATGCTGAGCAGGGGAGCAGGCAGATCACCCGGGACGAACTGCTTCGCCGCGGCGTGGATGCAGATGCGCTGCCCGATCAGCTCCGTCGGGCATCGCCATGATCTCGTCTCGTGCACCTTGATGCCCGCGCACACGAGGGAGGCGTACGGCTGCCAGAGGGTCAGGCACGGCTTCCTCATCGCCATGCTCCTGGCGCTCGGCCGCGCAGAGACTGCACAGTGAAACTCACGTCGGTGTAGCAGGCCACCAGGAACGTCCTTTCGCACTCCGAGGAGCGGCACGCGACGGTCATCTCGGAACCGTCGCTGTGCCCACCGTCGGAGAATTGCTGGTACAACTCATTCCAAGAGAGAGTCGCGCCGCAATGCGGACAGTAGTGGACGGTGAGTTTAGTGTCAGTCACTTCCGTGCTCCTCGGCGCGGGCAGCGAGACGCCAGAGTCTCGATCAGCTCCGCCAGCCACACGATCGCTTCGCGGCTCAATTCGTCGCTGCCCCTCCGCCGCAGGCGCACGGCCGCCTTGCGGGACTGCTCTCGCAGCTCCTCGTTGGTGAACTGCCGCGGCCGCTTCCGTGTGACTGGCGGAGATTCCGTCATCACGCATCGTCCGAGCGCAGCGGGTACCGCGCTTCCGGATTCCAGGTCGGTCGAGGCCCCTTGCCGTCGTAGCGTTGGGCGTAGCCGTTGCTGACGAGTACCTCGGCCACGTCGAGCAGGCCGCTGGGTGTCTCGACGAATATCCGGGCGTCCCATCGACCGCCGTACTTGTCCGGCTCGCCCAAGCTTTCGACGCGAATGCTGTCGGCGGTCGACAGCATGACCGCGAGCACGTTTGCGGCGAGCTTACCGAACAAGCGGCACGGGCCCGTCGACTCGGGGGTGTCGACACCGACGAGCCGAAAGCGCATGACGGCGGACAGCCGCAGGCGCATGTCCATGCGAAACCCGAAGTCCGCCACGACGTCGCGCATGACGCGGAGGTCGACGGTGTCCCCGTCGACCACGTGCACCAGCTCGCCGAGGTACTCCCAGCGCTCGGTCGGCCGCGTCGTCAGCGTCGGGATCACGACCGGCTGGCCCCGTGCGAGAAGTCGCTGGCGTGCGGGCACGTCTCGAAGTGAGAGACGTAGAAGTCCTGGACGTGGGCGCCGACGATCGAGTTGCACTCGCTCTTCGGCAGCTTCGTGAGAGTCGCGCCGTCGGGCTCGTCGTGGAGCACGTACACGGTGCGGATCTTCTGCGCGGGAATCGAGTTGCCGGCCGGGCCGACGATCATCGCGATCTGCATGCCGCACTTGCGACAGGGGCGTGCTGACACGCTCACGGCTGCGGGTCCCCCAGGATGTTCGCCACCGTCTTCCTCCCGAGCTCCGGATAGTCGCGCAGCAGGCCGCGGAGGAAGGTCTCGCACTGCGCGACGCTCAGCGGGTCCTGCGCTTCGAGCAGGGGGAACGCGGCCGCCCCGATCTCGCGCAGCCGCTGGGCGGCGGCGAACACGTCGACCCCGTCGGGCCGGCACGTAGAGCAGCCCATGTCCGCGCACTCGTGGCAACACGGCTCGTTCACGCCCCGCCCACCGCTCATCGCATCAGTCCTGCGTCTCTGAGGACGGCTGCGGCCTTCGCGAAGCCGGCGCGGATGTGCTCGAGCGCCCGGCGCTCGGCCGCGGCGCGGTCGCGGGCCAGGCGCTCCGCCTGGTACGTGAAGAGCGGCCCGAGGCCGAACTTCCCGACGATGCGCCGCGCGGCCTCGAGCTCGCCGCAGCCGTGGAACTCGCCTCGGCACTCGCAAGAGCACCGGTCGCGGGCGCTTCGGGCGTTGTGGCAGCGGGCGTCGCAGCGCGACCCGGCAGCATGATCAGCAGCGAGAGGTCGACGAGTGCGCGCCATCGCCGCCGCGCGGTCATCGACCGCTCTCCGCCTCTCGCTGCAGCGCCGAATGGCCGAGGCCGACGAGCGGAGTGGTGCACGCGGGCACGTCCTGAAGCTCAATGGCGCCGAGGCCGACGAGGAATCCGTCTTCGAGCAGGTGGTCGAAGTAGCGCGCAGCGTCGCGACGGGCAGCGCGGACGATTCGGGGGAGGGCCGGAGCCTCGAGCACGAACGCGACGTCGCCGCTGGGCACCTCGTCCATGGAGAGCAGGACCTCGATGGCGTACGACGCGTCGACCCAGGGCGACGGCCCAGAAATCGGCACGTCCTGGCCGGGCAGCGCAACCGGAGGCGGCAGGGCGGGCGTGAAGCTGATGCCGGTCGGCACCTGCACGCCCTCGTAGATCGGGCAGTTCACTAGGAACCGCGTCGGCAGCTTGCCCGTGTATTCACGGTTCTGTGTCGAGCCGACGAACTCGATCATGTTGTGGTCGGTGAGCTTGATCTGGCGCTTCCCACCCTTCGTGATCGTGAGGTCGCGCACGGCCGCAAGGAGCATGTCGAGGACTGGCGCGGCCACGTCGATCGAGTTGGCGCGCAGCAGTGCGTGGAAAGCCTTCTGCGAGAGCTGATTCGAGGAGAACGCGTCGAGCCAGGCCTTGTACCGCGCGTCGAACTGCAGGGAGCAGGCGACCAGGTCGCCGTGGCAATCGGACGGGGCAAGAGCAGCGACGAGGCGGTTCTGCTCGACGAGGATCTCGGTGCGGTTGCGATCCGGCGCATGCCGGTTCAGCCACTGCGCGCACGAGGCGAGGTCGTCGAAACGGTGCATGCGGCGGCCTCGCTGCGGGCCGGGCACGTGCTCGACGGTCCAGCCCTGCCGGACGGCGTAGTAGTAGCCGTCCTGATCCGGTGCCGTGACGGGGCGCAGGCGCGGCGTGGGCAGGGGAGGATTCGTCTCGGCCGGAGAGAGGCGGATGTCGGTGGGCGTCACGCGTCGGTGTCCTTTCGGGTCGTGGGGAAGGCCGCCGGGCCGGACGGCGGGTAGCCGCCGCCGTCGCCGAAGAGGTCGCGCTGCACGGCCATCTCCTCGGGCACGAGGAAGTGGCCCTGCCGGAAGACGACGGTGCGGCCCTGCCGCTTCCGCTTCGGCAGGCGAACGGCCGAGCGCACGTCCGCGGAGACCCAGCGGTCGTCACCGCGGCGCTCGAGGTCGATGGAGACGGTGATCGTGGCCCTGATCACGTCGTCCTTGCCGCGCTCGTACTGCGCGGCGTTGTCGAAGATGTCGCCGACCTGTGCGAGCGCGTGCTGGAACTCTTCTTCGGCCTTGCCCTCGGCCAGGTTGGCGAGTGTGATCGCCTCCGAGAGCGCGCCCTCGATCTCCATGCTCATGCCACCTCCGGGGAGCGCCGCGGAGAGCGGCGCGCGCCGGAGGCGGGGTCACCGGGTCGCGCGATGGACGCGAACGGCGACGGACTGCAGGCCATGACACCCCCGGCTTGATGCTCGGGGCATTGTCACGGACGTCCGTGATTCGGGCAACCGGATTTCTGTGTACTCAGCGGGATTTCTTGCTGCGGGTCTTCGGCCGGCGGCGCTTGGGCGTCGTGGCGACACCAACCAGCACTTCCGTGCTGCTGAGGAAGTCGTCGAGGGCGTCTCGGCGGAGCATCTGGTCGACGATCTGAACGAGCCGCTCGGCCTGGGTGCGCGAGAGCCGGGCACAGAGCTGAACGTGCGCGTCCGCCGAGTCACCCTTCGACGGCTGGAGCACCTTGCCGAACATCGGGTGCTTCTTGAAGAAGAGGATCGGGTTCCCGTGTGCCATGGCCCCGACGATCTTCGAGAACGTGAACATGGTCATGCCCCTGCGACGGGGCGAAGCTTCGCCGTCGGGCTTTGGATTTCCGTGCTCGTCGAGCAAAAGCAAGTCGTACAGCGTTTGGGTGCCGATTCCGAATGCGCGCGCGGTTTGGGGCCACGACCAGCCCTCTGCTTCCTTGATGTCCCAGATCACCTGGAGCACCGCGTCGTCCAAATTCGGCGCCTGGCCTTCGAAGCCTCCAGGCATGTCGACCGGGATGGTCGACACCTTCTCGGGCTTCTCCGTCATGAGCCGCTTAGCCATGGTTTCTGCCGTTCCTCCACCCCGGGGCTTCGGGGTCTCCGTCACCCATATTGCCGGAAATCCGTGATCGTTGGCAAGTCGCACGGTCTTTCGTTTGACGAAATCACGGAGGTCCGTGCATGATTCCGGGCCATGACGCCTGTTCGGTACCTCGCAGCCCGGTGGAAGGTGGCCCACGAGTCGAAGCGGCAGTTCGCGCAGCGATCAATGCTGCCCACGCAGACCGTCTACGACGCGCTGCACGGTGAGCCCGTCACGCTGCGAACGGCCTTCTACCTCGTCGAGGCCTCGAAGGAAGAGCCGGCGCCGAACGGCGGCACGATCGGCTACGAGGACCTGGTGACGCAAGCACAGCGTGACGAGCGCCGCGCCCGGCGCCGACTGGCGCCCGTCGCGTCTCGGTGAGCGAGTGCCCGAGCGTGCTCAGCGTGCGCACGGGCCACCTCGAGCTCGAGGCCGTCGCGGCAGTAGCCGCACCCATCTGATCGACCAGCTCATCGCGCGCGCGCCCTGCTCGGCAGGCGGCGTGTGCGCGTCGAGGCAGGAGCACTCAATCAATCGGGGGGAACGCACGGCATGCCGCGCAAGAGATACAGGAGCGACGACGAGAGGCTGAGAGTCGAGCCGCACATCCGCGTGTTTCACAGCATCCGGCACGGGCCGCCTGCGAAACATGCCCGATGGGGCGAGGTGTTCCAGGATCCGCTGCTGCGCGGCGTCTGGCTCGGCCTGATGCTGGCCGCAGACCAGGCCGCCCCAGACGGCACCGACGGCCGCCGCGTCCTCACCGCCACGGACATCTTCTCGGCCACGGCGCGCAGGCGCTCTGGCCGGGCACTCGCGGAGCGTGTGCTCGAGATGATGGGCTACGAGGTCGGTACCAGCGCGCTACCGGGCGGTATCGAGATCGTCGACATGGAAAATCCGCTGGCGAATCGCGGGTGGGCCTCCGCGAAGCGCGGAGCAGGCCGCGGAGCACTCCGCGCGGAGCCGTGGAGCGCGGAGTCGGGGCCGATCCGCGGCGTTCGCGACGAGAATCACGAGCAAAATCACGAGCACGACTCCGCACTCCGCGGCGGACTCCGTGCGGAGTTCGAACCAGACCAGAGGTCTGGTTTCTGGTTAAAAGAGCCAGAGCCCCTCGTCCTGGGCGAGGTCCAGGCCGAGCCGCAACGCACACCGCTCGAACCGGCCTGGAAGCGAACTGCCGATGCGGTGCAGGCCCGCATGCTCGAGCAAGAGCAGCAGGCCGGCTCTTCGATGCGGACTGGCCCGGCTTCGGCTCGGGAGCGCAAGCAGGCGCTCAGGCGGCCCACGCTGCGCGATCTGCAGATGGAAGACCTGCAGGACTGCCGCCGCTTCCTGGCCTGCTACCGCGAAGCCGTGAAGGCCAAGCTCGCCGAGGACACGCCCGACGGCCGCATCGACTTCTTCGCGCGCCGCGAGCAGGCCCTGCGCGTCGGCGACAACAAGGTCGCCCTCTTCATGTCGAACCTGCTCAAGCAGCGAAAGCACTGGTCGCCGGAGGACAGAAGCGAGGCGGCGCGCACGCTGCGCGATCTCGACTACTCGCTCCGCGGCGTCGTGCTGCCCGACGAGCTCGAGCAGGCCATCGGCCAGCTCGGTGGCAAGCGCTGATGGCGAAGTGGACACCGACGCAGCGACTTCGCGGTGGAGTGACGGGCCGGATGAGGCGCGGCGGGCAGTCGAGCGCCTACGACCGGCCCGGGGGCAAGGCCCGCAGCGAAGACGGCATGAACGGCATGGAGCGTGCCTACGCCCACGACGTGCTCGAACCGCGCCGGATGGCCGGCGAGATCATCCGGTATCGATTCGAGCCGTTCGCGATCAAGCTGGCCCCGAAGACGTTCTACCGGCCCGACTTCCTCGTCGAGCTTGCGGGCGAGTGGGTGTGGCCGAGCGCGATGGGGAAGACCGAGAGCGGGCTCCAGACGCCGCGCATGATCACGCCCTGGCTCGAGATCCACGAGGTGAAGGGCCGATGGGAGGATGCCGGCCGGATCAAGCTGAAGGTCGCCGCGAGCCAGCAGCCGTGGTTCCGGTTCATCGCCGTGCGCAGCGCCGGCCGGGGGCGGTACGAGTACGAGGAGATCCCGCCGGCATGAGCGAAGCGCCGCGCGTGCATCCCGACGAGATGCTCCGACGATGCTTCTGGCGAGCGCTCGTGCGCATCCCGTCCGCCACGCGAATCGCCACGACGATGCTGTGGTGTGCCCCGGGGTGTGCCGCGGAAGGCTGCAGCTCGACGGTTTGGGTGCTGAAAACCACGACCGGCCATGCCCAGAACCGCCGCAAGCTGCCCGAACCGCTACCCGTGTGCGGGCTGTGCGGCGCGGACTGGGAAGCCGAGACGGTCGTGAACCACCTCGTGACCGGCGCGCCAGGCGGTGGCGTCACCGGCCGCGGCCGGTGGACGCGCTACCAGCACGTGCGCGGGAACAGGCCAGTGCCCGGCTCTCGCGAGGAGCGGATCTTCGGCAGTCTCGACCTCTTCGAGCTGCTGCGGCTCCGCGGCCTGATGGCGAAGCTCGAGCGGTCGCATCACCGGCAGTGGGCCGTGCGCGTGTACGTCGCGTATGTCCTCCACTTCGGCCGCGTGCGCGGCCGAGGCGGCGAAAGTGCTCTCGCCACGTGGGCAGCAGGCCGCGCGCGATCACAGCACCGTGCCGGCGCCTGGAAGCGCGCACCCTTCACCTGGAGTCGCCAACGTGTGTCGATGCTCGTGGAGCAGGGCCGTGCGTACTGGGCCGCCGAGCTCGCCGACGCCGGGCTCATCGAAGGGGGCGATTGGTGGCGCTAGCGCGAGCGGCTAACTCACGGAATCGCGTGATGAAAGGCATACGGATCCCCGTGACTCTCGCTGCAGGAACTGCTATGACTTCGGCACAATGGCCCCGGCTTCGCGCTGGGGCGTCGCGCTGGCGAGCACTTCGCTGCATTTCCCCAGTCCCGCGGCCCTCGTCTCGCAGGTTGTTCCCCACCTGTGCCGACGAGGGCCGCACCTGCTTCGTGGACACCACAAGAGCGGGCAGGCGCCGCCTGATCAGCGGCGTCTGCCCTCCGGAGGCAGCACGTGCTCGAGATCGAGACGAACATCCCGGACGTCGTGCTCGAATTCGACCGGCTGCGCACGCAGCAGGTCCCGTTCGCCACGGCGCTCGCGCTGAACGACCTGGCGGCCGGCGCGCGCGACGAGCAGACACGGGGCATCTTCGCGCGCTTCACCGTCCGCAGGCCTGCGCGGCTGAGCAAGTCGGTCGTGGTGAGCCGCTACGCCAAGAAGACCGAGCTGCGCTCGATCGTGACCGTGCGCGACACGTTTCTGGTTCAGCACGAGGACGGCGAGGTGCGCCGGCCCGGCGACGTGTTCGGCTCGATCGCGCAGCCGCAACGTGGCCGGGAAAAGCGCATCGGCGTGCTCCGCGGCAAGAATTCGCCGCGAGGAGTGCTCGAGAGCTCTCGCCGGGCATTCATCGCGCGCACGGCCAGCGGCAAGGTCGGCGTCTTCGAGCGCCGCGGCGTGAAGCGCTACCCGATCGACCTGGTGTTCTCGTTCGAGCGGCAGAGCCGTCTGCCGCGTCTGCTCAAGGCCGGCGCCACGGTGGAGGGATTCGCCGTGCGTGCCTGGAACGACCTGTTCGGCCGGGCGCTGGCGAAGGCGATGGCGTCCAGCCGGTGAGGCTTGAAGAGGAGACGCCCTATGCGTTGACCGAATGGCAACACCCAGAAGGGGCAAATCCGTGAAGGCGCGCCGGGCGAGCAGTCGCCCGGCGCGTTACTCGAGCAAGCGCGCGGGGGAGTACGACGATGGCAAAGCCCGTACGAGGGCAACGAGCAGTGCCGAAGGAGCCAGAGGCGGAACAGCCGCCGGCCGCGGCGACCGACGTGCGAGAGGTGCAGGGCGAGGCGGTGATCTTCTGCCTCGGGCAGGTGACATGGCCGGCCATGGTCGTGCGCGCACACGACGACCAGGTCCTCGACCTCGTCGTGTTTCACGCTCCGGGGCCAGGCAGCGCTCTGGAGTGCGTTTCGTTCTACGGGCGCATCGGCCGGAAGCGTGACGGCGTGCCGGTGCTGCCGGGCGTGCCCACGTGGAGGCCGCGGCAGTGAGCTTGGGCGGGATCGAGGAGCAAAAGCACGCCGGTTGACGTGTCCGGCGAGCCCTCCATCTACCCCACGTAGAGGCGCCTCGGTCCCGCACCAATCAGGGCGGAGAGCAAATGGAAAAGCCGGCCCACTTCGGCAGGACAGTGGCGGAGTTTCACCTCTACGACGTCGACGGCATGACGACGTTGTGCGGCGAGCTCGTGCTACGACCGCGCGGCGGCACGGACACGGCCTGGATGTGTCCGGTCTGCACGATTCGAGACGGGCTGCGGGGTCGCCGCTGGACGACGTCACCGACGCCGTGGCTCGGCCGGGCACTGGCGGCCGCCATGGAGTTCAAGCGCTGGGAGCAGGTCGAGCTGCTCGAGGCCGCGTACGTCGATCGGGTGGCTCAGTCGTGAGCTGCACGGTCTTCCGGCCAGGCGAGGACGTCACCGCCATCGTGTGCAGCCGGGGCGGCCAAAAGCTCAAGTGCCGGTTCTGCGGTGCAGACGCGTCGCTGCTCTGCGACTTCGTCGTCGGCCGACGCGGCAAGTCGTGCGACGCGCCGATGTGCGCACCATGCGCGACGGGGTTCGGCCCCGAGCAGGATCTCTGCCCAAGACACTCGGGCAAACCGGAGGCCTCGAGCCCGACATGAGCATGCCGGCGACCGAGCGCAAGCCCTACCGGCTCCACGGCGAGTACACCGCCGGGGCTCACGCGTTCGGTCCAGAGATGACGTGTGAACGGTGCGGCATCACCTGGGCTCGGCACCAGCTCGCGGGCGAGCAGTGTCCGCGCGCGAACGCGGCGCGCAGCCCGGTTGCCCTGCGGCAGCAGCACCGTGCGCGCTGCCTTCCACCCGTCACGCGGATTGGTCAGCGCATTCGCGCGCGCCGCAACGAGTTCCACATCAGCCAAGAGACGCTCGCTCGGATCGCCGGCCACGGTCTGCGACAGGGCGACATCTCGTCGTACGAGACCGGCATCAAGGAGCCGTCGCACCTACACCTCGCCGCGCTGGCCGAGGCGCTTCGCGTGACAGCGGCCTGGCTCCTCGGCCACCAAGACCCGATCCACTCGGGCAAGCCGCAAGTCTCGAGGGCCACATGAGCGTCGACGACGAGCTGCGCGCGCTGGTAGAGCGGGCGGAGTGTCTGTCGTGCCGCGCCGATGAAGGCGACGACGGCAACGGCGAGGAAATTTCCGACTTTGAGGCTGGCGAACTCTATCGCACCGCCTATCGGCTCATGGTCTGCGCCTACGACGCGAGCGAGGTACTGCGCAACAGAGACGAGTCGATCGGCGGCGGGTTCGGCAACTGCTGTTGCTGCGAGGACACACCGCTCGCCGAGTGCAAGGTCGACGCCGAGGCGCTGGCGCTCATCCGGAGGCACGCGTGAGGGCGTCGCTGCTTGGGAGTCGGCGCACGAAATCCTACCGGCTCGCGTCGGTGTCGGCCGTGTGGCTGCTGCTGCTTGCCTGGAACATCCCGAAGCTCTTCGACGAGCGCTGGGTGCGCCTCGGCCTGATGGCCGCGGCCGCGGGCACAGGCGCCCAGTTCGTGTTCGTTGCGTGGATGAAAGACCGCGCGCGCGGCATGCGCGTGACGCGGCCGTCACGGTGATCGACCGCGACGCAGTCCGGCCGGGCGTGCTCGTCTGGTACGCGGTCCGACCGGGCACGGAGTTCCCGGCCGTCGTCGACGGCCTACCGACGCTGCTCGGTGGCAGCACATGGGCCGTTCGCCTGTGTGACCTGCCAGAGGCGTATGCGAGGCAGACCTGCAGGGGTGCGAATTGGTGCCCTGCCGCCGCCCTCTCGTCGCTGCGCGTGCGCGAGCTCGAGCATACGTGCGGGATCAGCGACTACTGCGCGCATCCGGAGTGCGAGTTAGGGCGGTCAGACCAACCGCGGTGGACGCTCACCGCGGTGGCACCGCCGCAGATCGGGGAGCGCCATGACCCCCGGCGCGGCGGTGCCGAGCATTTTTGAGCCGAAGCGCCCGCCCTGGCTCCTGGCGCACGTAGGCTCGCGCCGGGTTGGCCAGGGCTGGCCCGGCGCATCACCTGCCCGCGGCACTCATGGGGCACGAGCGAGCCCCCGGGGTCGCGGGTCCTCCTGCGAGGGGTCGGCGTGCGGGTAACGCGCGAG
>Ga0190274_10001511_pt1 | contig 13623 bp, 14 predicted proteins | sample Popmic531T_FD_133002 | JGI IMG/M metagenome (GOLD analysis project Ga0190274, IMG submission 133002) | Populus adjacent soil microbial communities from riparian zone of Yellowstone River, Montana, USA - 531 T | ecosystem: Environmental > Terrestrial > Soil > Riparian zone | place: USA: Montana...
TAGATCTAAAGAATGTGGATAAAATCTCTTAACCGGCTGCAAAAATAAGTCATGAAGGCAACAAAAGTTCAACACGTTTAAATTTTTTTTGATCCGCTTCCAGACTGCATTTCAAAGGATTTTAATGCTGTTGTTAGTAAAGCTGATTATACAATGTCACTATTCTGTCAACCTTTGTGAAACAAATTTTTTTTTGTTACTAATGATAGTTGTTTTATCCGATTTTTGCGAGAATGTCTTCCTTATAATTGATCGTAACAAAAAATTTTGTGCATGTTTGAGAAATTAAGGCAAAAATGGAAAGTAAACGTTTTTCAATTGGTGCTGATTCTTTGCACATTTGCGATCGGTGGCAGTTTGACAGGTTATGTCGCAAAAAAAATAATGAATGTTCTGCCAATTGAAGCCGACTGGCTCTGGGCTATCATTTATATAATTCTCGTTACCATCATCTGGCCCGCCATGGTTTTAATTATCAGCATTCCTTTTGGACAATTCAGGTTCTTCTCTAACTATACCCGAAAACTGGGTCAGAAAATCGGTTTATTGAAATCTGAGAAAGTCAAAAGTCAAAACTAAAAAGTAAAAAATTGGTATTACTAGTGTTTTAGCTTTGGCCCTTAAATCCTACTTCATTTTAGCAAGTTCAGCTTCAGCAGCAATGTATCCAAAAGAGCTCCATTGATTGCCGGCCACTATTTTTTGGAACAATTCTTTTGCTTTGCCTTTATCTCCTTTTAATTGGTAATAGGTCCCAAGTCCAAAACCCAGCGTGGCGTTACTGATCGTTTGCTGGTCTTGGGTTTTTTCAACAAGTTTGTTATCATCCCCGGATTGATACATTAATAATATATCATAGTAATCATGATTCTCTATTATTTCCATTTGTTTTGTCACATCCCGTAAATGCCGATCCGCATCGCTTTGTCTTCCCATTTTGCGCAGCGCTATATTTAGCCAGTTTAATGTGGCAACCTTCATATCGTCATTGTCTGCAATGTCAAGACATTTTTGCCATCCAAGCAATGCTTGTCGGTTATCTCCCTTAAGATAATAAGCAAGGCCAAGGTGATAATATATATTTGTATACAACGTACTTGTCGGAAAATTTCTTTCATTAGGAATGCCGTCCTCTTCTATTTCGTCGATCTGGTCTTTTGTAAGGTCAATTGCTTTTTTAAGGTCCGCAATCGCATTATCGTTACAACGCAGGGTGATATAGCGGTGTGCCCTGTGCCGGTAAAATCTTGCATTATTTGGATGCAGCTTAATCCCTTTTGTATAAATAGCTATTGCCTCTTTATAATATCCCAGGTAAGCAAGGCGACGGCCATACCATATTATATTATCATCATTAAGGCTATCGGCTTTGTATTTTTTTTCGGCAGATCGCAGGTTAGCCTCAAAAACTTTTTTTAATGAGTCTGAAAGGGAAGGAGCTGGGTATTGCTTGTCTTCACAATTTTGTTTTTGTGCCAAACTGGTAATGCTGATTGCTGCAAATAAAAATGGAAGAATAAATTTTCTCATACCGAAAAGTTACAACTTTGCGACGTTGAAAAAATTAAGGATGAAACAAATTGCTATTTTTTCTTCGGGGACCGGTTCTAATGCAAAAAAGATAATCGATCATCTACTATCTTTAAAAGAAAAAAGTATTTCTACGCCAGTTGTCAGTTTAATTGTATGCAATAAGCCCGAAGCTGGTGTTTTAAAAATTGCTGCAGAAAATAATATCCCGGCATTACTAATTGAAAAGGAAAAATTTTTTCGTGGCAATGCTTATATAGATGAGCTTAAAGCTGCAGGTATCGACTTTGTAATCCTCGCAGGTTTCTTATGGAGGGTCCCGGTTGCATTAATAAAAGCATTTCACGAAAAAATGATCAATATCCATCCGGCCCTTTTACCAAAATATGGCGGCAAAGGGATGTATGGAAATTTTGTCCATGAAGCCGTGATCGCTAATAATGAAAAGGAAAGCGGTATTACCGTTCATTACGTAGATGAGGTTTATGATCATGGACAGATCATTTTACAAGCAACCTGCCTGGTGTTAGAAGGTGATACTCCTGAAACGCTGGCAAAAAAAGTGCAGGTCCTCGAACACAGGCATTTTCCCGCCGCCGTTTCACTACTTGCTACACTTTAGATTACTATTTGCATTTTCTTTTGTTACTTGCCATGCTTGAGAAAATTTTCAGTCTATATAATAATTATCGCCGGTTGCTTTATTGCTTCAAAGGCCGGTGCACAGTCTTTTAAGTTGCGGGGCACTGTTTATGACAGTACAAAAACTTACCCCGTCATTTCTGTAAGTGTTTTAACTTCTTCAGGCAAGGGAGCTGCAACGGATATATATGGCCATTATGAAATTGATGTAACCGAAACAGATTCGGTTTGGTTCAGTTACTTAAATAAGCCTACTGTTAAATATGCGGTGAAAAAGATCGCTGATGCCTCACGTTTTGATATTGCCATACATATTAATGTACCAGTTTTGAAAGAAGTGATCGTGAAACCACGCAACTACAAAATGGATTCCATTCAAAATCGTATTGATTATGCCAAAGCATTTGATTGGCAAAAACCAAAACTAAAAGGAATCTCGAGTGGAGAACTTGGTTCCTCGGCAGGTTTTGATATTAATGCGATCATCCAAATGTTCCAATTCAGAAAAAATAAAAGCAATGAAGCTTTCAGAGAAAGATTACTAGCGGAAGAAAGAGAGAAATTTATTGATCATCGTTTTAATAAAGCACTTGTGCTGCGTTTAACTGGATTGATCGGTGATGCAAGAGATAGTTTTATGCTGCACTGCCGGCCCTCTTATGAAATGTGCATGTATTTAGGTGACTATGATTTTCAATTCTACATTAAAGAATGCTATGAAGCTAATAAGCTCAAGAAAAGCGAAGGTTGGTTAAGAAAAGAAAATTAACTTACTTTCCGTTTAAATCACTGCTTCATGAGTAATAAGCTTCACAATGAACTTAAGAAAGAATTTCAGCTTGAACGGCTAATTCTTTTTAGTGACGCGGTGTTTGCGATTGCCATTACTTTATTAGTTATTGAAATAAAGATTCCTGAAATACACGAAAGACCAGTAACAGAGAATGCTGTTTTACATAAACTTGCAGAGCTTATTCCAAAATTTGTAGGCTTTCTTGTCAGTTTTTTATTGGTTGGTCAATACTGGATCGTTCATCACAGGATGTTTAGCTTCGTTATCAATTTCACTGACCGCCTCATCTGGTTGAATATTTTGTTTTTGTTCGCTATTGCATTAATGCCATTCAGCACCGGTTTTTATAGCGAATATGTTTTAAGAGGTGTCGTAACGCCGGTCATTTTTTATACAGGCAATATTGCTTTGCTTGGCCTTGCAAATTTTTTAATGTGGAGATATTTAGGCAATCAGAAAAATAATTTAACGGAAAATCTGACACCAGCATTGTCAAAATATTTTTCGTTAAGAGCACTAACAGTACCTACAATATTTGTCATCTTCTCATTTGTATATTTATATAATCCAACGATTGCATTCTTCATACCAATACTTATTCCTTTTATCCTGCGTCTTATCTTTAATCCTATGAAGAAAAAAATTACTAATCCAAGCAATTAAAATAAAAAACATGAAGTTTGTTATTTTATCTGTTGTTTTCCTGTTTTCTTTTTTTATTAATTCATTTTCCCAGATTGTTCTGCAATCAGTCAATCCTGAAACACAAAACATATCATCTGGAAGGCTAAAACAGATCGATACAAATATCAATCAATGGATAAAAGAAGGACAATTGAATGGCGCTACCGTTATCATTCTTCGCAATGGGAAAATAGTTTATCATAAAGCTTTTGGCTTTGCTGGCGAAAATGTACCGATGAAAACGGATAATATTTTTCGTATTGCTTCTATGACCAAGCCGGTCATCAGTGTGGCGGCCATGATGCTATATGAAGATGGGAAATTTTTGCTCACCGATCCTATTTCAAAATTTATCCCTGAATTTAAAAATCCGGTTGTACTGGATAAATACAATGCTGCAGACACAACTTATACAACTGTGCCGGCAAAAAGAGAGATCACCATGCGGGATATTTTATCTCATACTTCGGGAATTGGTTATGCACAAATAGGTAGCACAACAACGAATGCTATTTATTACAAAAATAATATCAATGGCGGCATTGGCACTCCTTATTCAACATTGAAAGATGTGATAACAAGATTGGGAAAGCTTCCATTGTTTGCTCACCCCGGTGAGCAATTCTATTATGGATTGAATACGGATGTACTTGGTTATTTAATTGAAGTCATTAGCGGTATGCCATTAGATAAATATTTACAACAAAAAATATTTCAACCTCTTGGCATGAAGGATACTTATTTCTTTTTGCCGAAAGAAAAACAAGCAAGACTGGTTTCGTTATACATCCAGGGCAATAACAAAATGAGCACACAGGATTCGCTGATAAGTTTAAACGGAACATTTTCAAGAGATTTTCCAAAAACAATTAATGGAACTTATTTTTCAGGAGGTGCAGGACTAAGCTCAACAGCTTATGATTATGCTTTGTTTGGTCAAATGCTCTTAAATGGTGGTGAATTAAATAGTAAACGGATCTTATCTCCTGCCACAATTCAGATAATGGTATCAAACCAGATCGGTGAGTTGTTGATGTGGGGCGATGCAAATAAAACAAGAAGATTCGGTTTGGGTTTTGGTATCCTCACTGATTACGCTGAAAGAGCCTTGATGATACCTGCCGGTTCATATGGTTGGGATGGAATGTTTGCTTCGCATTATTGGACCGATCCTAAAAATAAAATGGTAGTTGTCTTCATGCGCAATATCTGGCCCACCGAACATTGGGATTATGGTGACAGAATAAAGCCGCTGATCTATCAGTCATTAATAAAATAAAGATCTTGTTATGAAAAAAAGTTCATTGCTGCCTATACTACTTTTTATAGCAGTAACCATTCATTCTCAGGAAACACCTTTTCCTTCTTTTGTAAAAGACAGCATAGATATTTATATAAATAGAGCCTTAACGGAATGGAAAATTCCTGGTGTATCTATATGCATTGTCAAGGATGGAAAAGTTGCATTAATAAAGGGATATGGTCTAAAAGAAGTTGGAACAAATGACAAGGTAGATGAGAATACTTTGTTTATGATCGGTAGCAACTCAAAAGCATTTACTGCTACTGCTCTTGCTCTGCTTGAAGCAGAAAAAAAGTTATCACTCGATGATAAGGTGCAAAAATGGCTACCCGATTTTAAATTATATGATCCATGGGTAGCAAAAGAGACTGTCATCAATGATCTGCTTTGTCATCGTCTTGGCTTTGAAACATTCCAGGGAGATTTTATGTTTTTTGATTCTGATCTGTCAACTGCCGAAATAGCAGAACGTTTCGGAAAACTTAAACCGCTTTATAGTTTTCGCAGCAAATGGGGTTATACCAATGCCGCCTTTATGGTTGCGGGGGAAATCATTCCAAAAGTAACCGGGAAAAGCTGGGCGGAGTTTTTAAAAGAAAAGATATTTCTGCCATTGAAAATGAATAATACCCTTGCTTTATCAAAAGAAATTGTATCCGCATCTAATAAAGCGTCTGCACATACTGTATGGAGAGGTGAGTTAAAAAAAGTTCCTTACGGTAACATTGATGCGATGGCTCCTGCCGGCGCCATCGCTTCCAGTGCAAACGACTTAAGCAAGTGGGTAATCATGCAATTAAGCAATGGCAAGTTTGAGGATAAAGAAATTGTACCTTTTTCAGCCATTGCAAAAACGAGATCACCTCATTCTATATTGGGAAATGGAGGAACAATGTTCAATACGGGTCATTTCGCATTATATGGTCTTGGTTGGTTCCTAGAAGAATACAACGGCAAAAAAATTGTGAGCCATACCGGGGGTGTAAATGGATTTGTGACCAGTGTTACATTGATCCCTGAAGAAAAACTTGGCATCGTTGTGTTAACAAACACTGATGCCAATAATTTTTACGAAGCTTTGAAGTGGGAACTGATGGATGCCTATTTTGGTTTACCTTATCGAAATTATAGCAGTAGAATGCTAATGAACCAGAAAATTAGTAACGATCAAATGGAAAAAATGCTGACTGCAAAAAAAGATACGATCAATTCAAAACCCAAAACTGATCTTGCTCTTAACGCTTATGCTGGTGAATATTTACATGAATTGTATGGTAAAATGAATATCAAACTGGAAAATGGTGAATTGATCATGCGATTTGAGCATCATCCAAACAGATTTAGTAAGCTTGAAGCCCTTGGCGGCAATCGTTTTCTCAGTATCTGGAATGATCCTATATATGGTGTAAAAGTTTTACCATTCACCGTTGAAAATGGAAAAGTAAAATCGCTTACGGTTCGTGTGGCAGATTTTGTTGAATTTACTCCTTATGAGTTTATAAAAGTGAAATAATATGGAAATACACCACCATTCGGAAGAAAATATTAGTTTGCTGAATAAGAATTATGATTTCAAATAAAAAATAATTATACTGATCATGGAACAAACGACTCTTGGTATTGGAACAAGATTACAACACACTCAATACGGTCCCGGTGTTATCGTCGGTATCCGCTATGCCACTTATCTTATTTCGTTTATCAATCATGGTTTAAAAGAAATTGATAAAACAGATACTAAGCTGGATGAGATCATTCCCGAAAATGTGACAGAGGAAATAGAAACACATTCTGATATTGAAAAGTCCTTACTAAAAATTTTAAGATTATGGGGCGGCATCAATGAAAATGTTCCTCTTGGTGATCGCTGGCAGCATGGAATGATGCTATTGCAGCCTGCTGATAAAAGTTTAAAGCCAAAAGAAATTCCTATAGAAGACTTCTTTCATAAGATCGTGATGTTGCGTGACAGGCTAAGAGTATTAGAACAAAATATCAATAGCAATAAAAAATTAAGTGATGAAGATAAAGTGGGCATGCAGCAATACGTTACCCGTTGCTATGGCTCGCTTACCACATTTAATGTATTGTTCAAAAACAAAGAACATTGGTTTGTTGGAGATAAAGGAAGTCAAGATTAACTTTAACTACTATGCAATTTTTTTCACGGACCTTAATTTCCTGTTTTTATATCTTCTGCGCCTCATTTGCATTTTCACAAAATGCAGTGACTGATAGTGGCGCTTATTTCAAATCTTTTGACGGCACAAGGATCTATTACGAAGTAAGAGGGAATGGAGAGCCTGTTTTATTGGTTCATGGTTTTATTGTGAATGGACAATCGTGGAAGAGAACAGAATTATATAAAGATCTTCTTACGGCTGGCTATAAAGTGATCATTCTTGATCAGCGTGGTAATGGTTTTTCAGATAAACCGCATGATTCAACAGCCTATGATAATGATGCCGAAGCAAAGGACATCATGGCTTTGATGAATTTACTTAAAATAAAAAAATACAGCGCAGTTGGATATTCAAGAGGTTCGATCATTGTTTCCAGGTTATTAGTATTGGATAAAAGAATTAAAAAAGGAGTGATGGGGGGAATGGGAGCGGAGTTTACCAATCCCGAATGGCCGCGACGAATTATGTTTTACAAAGCATTAAACGGTGAACCAGTTCCTGAGCTTGCATCAATGGTTGAGAATGTAAAAAAACAAGGGCTTGATCAATTGGCATTGGCATATTTGCAAAGATCACAACCATCAACAAGTAAAGAAGAATTGGGAAAAATAAAACAATCTGTATTGATCATTTGTGGAGATAAAGATTCAGACAATGGTTCTGCAAAAGAATTAGCCGATCTTTTTAAACATCCAACTTATAAAATAACACCCGGGGATCATGGTGGTGCAAGCCGTACAAAAGAATTTTCAACGGAAGTAATTTCTTTTCTGCAGAAAAAATGATCAATCCCTGTAGTTCAAAGCAGGTTTCCTGCCACCTAGTAATGCTTTGTATTGGTAGTCTCCTATATTCTTTTTAAATTCTTCTTTTGCATTTGTGATAAGTGTTGGTGTTGTGAACAAATCCAAGGCAGTTAAGGCCATTGCCTTTGAAGCCAGCATCATGCCTTTTATTCCAATATCAGTACCGCCACAAGCAACAGCCTGCCAACTATGCGCAGGTGTACCGGGTATCCAGGTTGCAGCCTCCAATCCAACTGTTGGTACTGCATAACTTACATCACCCACATCAGTTGATCCTTGTCCACCACCTGCAATTGTTTTTAATGGTTTTACTTCTATTGCAGATTCAATTGCCGGATAGGTAAAATTAAAAGTTGATTGTAGCTTTTTGCCGAAATCAATTTCAGCTGGCGTATAAGAAACACCTCCCACCATTTCTAAATTTTTCTGCATTGCGTCCGCCAAAGTTTTATTCAATAGCAATTCATGTGTACCACCGATCACTTCATATTCCATTTCTGTTTCGGTTCCCATTGCTGCTCCTTGGGCTGCTTTCACTACACGATCGAATATATTCAGCACAACTTCTTTTTGAGGGTGGCGCACATAATAATATGCTTCTGCAAAATCAGGAACAATATTCGGCGCCTTACCACCATTGGTAATTATATGATGGATCCTTGTTTCCTGTGGAATATGTTCACGCATCATGTTTACCATATTATCCATTGCTTCTACTGCATCTAATGCTGACCTTCCTTTTTCCGGCGAAATAGATGCATGAGCCGCTATTCCTTTAAAACGAAATTTTGCAGATTTATTTGCCAACGCACTTGCCAGAGTTACCGCGTTATGTTCATCAGGATGCCAATGGATCACTACATCTACATCTTTAAACAAACCGTCACGAACCATATATACTTTTCCTGAACCTCCTTCTTCTGCAGGACAACCATATACACGGATAGTTCCCGATAACTTTTTTTGTTCAATCAATTTTTTTATTTCGATGCCTGCAGCAACGGAGGCCACACCGAATAGATGATGACCACATGCCTGCCCCGCATCTTTTCCTTCAATAGATTTTTTCTCAGGTGCTGCCTGTTGCGACATGCCGGGTAATGCATCAAACTCTGCAAGAATGCCGATGACTGGTAACCCGCTTCCATAGCTGGCAACAAATGCCGTTGGTATCTCTGCAACTCCTGGTTGTATTGTAAAACCATTTTCTTTTAACGTTTGCTGGAGCAGCGCTGTTCTTTTCACTTCTTTAAAACCCACTTCGGCGTAGTTCCATATTTTTATTGCTTTTTCCTTATAGTAATCATATTTACTATTCAGAGACGCTATGATATCTTGTTTATCTTTTAAGCGATCAGGAGCTTTCTCTTTAGTCTTTTGTGATGATGCAATAATTGAAATAAAAAATAAAAAAGCAAATAACATTCCTTGTTGTTTCATGCGGTGGTTTTAATTAAAACTAATGCTTTTTATATGACAAAACCTTAACTGAATTGATTTTGTTCGCTGATGCAGATCACAATACTTTTTCCATATACACCACACCTGGTAACGGGTTATTATAATACGCAGAAATGTTTTCAAATCCGAATTGCTTATATAAATGAACGGCTGCCTGGAGTTTCAAAAATGTATCAAGCCTCATTCGTTTATAGTTTCTTTCTTTTGCTGAGCTAAGTAATTCTTCAATCAGCAGTCTTCCAATTTTATTTTTCCTGAAAGAGGGTTTTACATAAAGACGTTTCATCTCACAAGCTCCGGATTCTTTCATTCTTGTTAATGCAATACACCCGGCGATCTCATCTTCCCAATATGCCAGTACCAGGTCGCCGGATGGCGGACCATACTTCTTCAATGGATGCTTCAATTCTTCATCAAAGCTTTGGAAACAAATATCTTCATCCAGTTCCTTTTCATATTCACGAAAAAGATCCCTGATGATCTCCAGCTCTTTTCCTTCTTCAATAATATGTTTTATGCGCAGCATAATTTTGTTCTATAAAATTAGTTTATCTACCTTTTGTCCGTAAAAATTTTTAGAAAATGCCTATTCGTTTCATCTTGTTTGGCTTTATCATTTGTATTGGCATAAATTCTTTTAGCCAGAAATATAAAAAAATTCATTCTGCATCGATTCTTGTAGATACACATAATGATTTTCCAAGTGCTTCTATCGAAAAAAAAGTAAGTCTTGATTCGGACTTACTGGGAAAAACACATACTGATCTTGCCCGCTTGCGAACCGGCGGTATTGATGTGCAAATATTTTCCATCTTTTGCGGGCCGGAACAACAACACCCTTATGCATTTGCCAATCGCGAAATTGATTCAGTAATTGAATGGGCAAACAGAGCTCCCAACCGGATGACAATTGTAAAAACGCCAGCTGAATTAAAACAAGCGATCAAAGACAATAGGTTGGCTGCGATGATAGGTGTTGAAGGTGGTCACATGATCGAAGATAAAATTGAAAATCTTGATGCGTTATATGTACGTGGAGTTCGATACCTGACGCTAACATGGAACAATAGCACAAGCTGGGCAACATCTCCTGCAGATGAAACCACAAAAGGGGATTCATTGACTCATAAAGGACTGACCGATCTTGGTAAAAAGATCGTTTTAAGAATGAATGAGCTGGGAATGTTGATCGATATAAGTCATAATGGAGAACAAACTTTTTGGGACGTAATAAAGCTTACAAAAAAACCGATCATTGCTTCGCATAGTTCTGTCTGGGCCTTTTGTCATCATCGCAGAAATTTAAAAAACGACCAGATAAAAGCGATCGCCAAAAACGGCGGCGTTATTCATCTTAATTTTTATGCTGGCTTTCTTGACAGCACTTATGAAAAAAAAGCAGCACAGTTGATCGCAAAACACAAACCTGAAATTGATTCACTAGTTGCTCATGGTACACAACCTGACTATGCTGGAATAATGACAATGGAAAAATATAAAGAAGAAACAAATTCTATACGTCCACCACTTTCATTGTTGCTCAACCATATTGACTACATCGTAAGACTTGTTGGTGTGGATTTTGTTGGTCTGGGTTCAGATTTTGACGGAATAGAAGCCGCGCCAAGAGAATTAAATGGCGTTCAGGATTTTCCTTTGATCACGAAAGCATTGTTAGAAAGAGGTTATAGTAAAAAAGATATTCGTAAGATCCTTGGAGAAAATTTTTTGAGAGTTTTTAAAGCTAATCAGCTTGGGACTAACTGATCTATTCTTCTTCCTTTAATTTTTTATCAAAGAAAAAAGTTCCGGTTGGGATAATGGCAGCGAGAAAAGCAAGTGCAAGCCATTTGAATGATTTGTTTCTATCTGTTTTGTATTCCCAGGCAAGAAAAAGAAAAGCAACAAATAAAATCCCGTGTATCCATCCACAAATTTTTACCGCCATTGGCTGATGCAACAAATATTTCAAAGGCATTGCTATACCCAACAGGACAAGAAAAGAAATTCCTTCAGCAATACCTGCTTTGCGAAGCCATGATAATTTTTTATTCATCCTTACTTATTAGACTATAATATCAAAGGCTGCAAGTTATCTATTTATAGCCTTTTTATGTTTATCGAAAATACTTTGGCGGGATTATCGCTTATTAGGAGATCGAGTTCATCTTTGCTGAAACCCCTTGATACCAATGCCGGGTATAGCTGTTTAAAAATATTTGTATAAGGTTTTATTGCCTGCGTTTGTTTTTGAGGATCATACCAACCAGCATCATGTGATATCAATATCCTGTTAAGTAGTTTATGTTCTTTTGCAAATAGGATTTTCTCTATATGTTTTTCGAGATCCCATCCCAGGCCGTCAAAACTTATCCAACAACCTTCTTTTGCAGCAAGTAAATAGTTATTATTATCTTTTTCATTTTGTGCATGAACCCATATAAATGCCCGTGGGGAAACATTCATCTCTTTAAGGATTTTTAATTGTGGCCATAAAGCCTTTGCATCACCTGTATGAGAAGCAATTGTCAATCCTGTTTGCAAATGAGTAATGGCTGCTGCTTTTACCAGCTTTTGGTCCATCGCATCAAGTGTATCTGCTGCATCAACACTGATCTTAATAAAGCCTGGTTTTACGGTTGTTCCATCTATTCCATTTTTATATTCATTGATCCATATTTCAGCAAGCTCTTCTGCTTTCTTATCAACGGCAAAAGCAGGAATATATTTATTATTAACTGCTCCGTAAAAACCGGTATTTGTTATGATAGTGATTCCTGTTTTCTTGGCGATCTTTTCCAGGAGCAATACATCTCTGCCAAGGAAAGCTGGTGTTGCATCAACAAAATATTTTACATTATGTTGTTTTATTTCTTCAAGATATTTTATCGTGGTATTTATTATCGAATCATGATTCCATTTTTTGGGATCAATACTATCAGCCCCGATAAAATCAACAAGAATATGTTCATGAGAAAGCCATACTTCACCCGGCGCCGGCGTTACAGTTCCTGTAACAGATTGTATCACCGATTTCTTCCTTGTAGAACAATGTGCAAATAACAGCAGTGATGATACTATTAGCAATCCTTTTACAAGCACTGTCATTCAATTATTTTTCAATAGAATTTATTACACGTTGCACAAGCTCACCAATTTTATTTGACTCCAGCCATCTTACAACGATCACTAAGTCATGTTCATTATCTACAACAATAAAGTTGCCGCCAAAACCATTTGCATAGTAAATATTTTTTGAAATATTCCCTAACTGGTTTTCCTGGTTTGTCCACCACATTAATCCATACGATCTGTTGGCAGCAGAAGGTTGCCCAACAGAATTCACCCATCGTTCAGATATCAATTGCTTGCTCCTCCATTTACCTTTTCTTAAAAACAATAAACCAAATCTTGCCTGGTCGAGTGTGTTAATGAAAATACCGCCACCAAAATGCCCGCCGCCACTTACTGATTCTATCATTTGTCCATCAATATTTACAAATGAATTATCATAGCCATACCAACGCCATGTGGTGGATGCGCCAATCGGATCCATTATTCGCTCACGCAAAACAACCGGTAAAGGTTTTCTTATAACTTCTAATAATGAATAAGCCAATAGATTCACCCGAACATCATTGTATTCAAAATTTGATCCAGGCTCAAGTAGTTTTCTATTCTTCCAATCATCAATACTTCCTTGTTTCGGCGGACGATCGGCCCAATCGCAAACATCAAACAAACAACCGGACCAATCCGATGATTGCGTTAATAAATGGCGCCATGTAATTTTTGAATTATGCTCTCCATCAAATTTTCCATCCCACAAGTATTCATTCACACGGTCGTCTATATTTTTTATTAAATGATCATCTGTAGCAAGGCCGGCAACAGTTGAAAGAAAACTTTTTGAAACACTAAATGTCATATCCACTCTTTTTACATCTCCCCATTGTGCTACTATATAACCATTCTTTAAAATTATTCCGGCGGGTTTGCCTCTTTCTCTCATGGGACCAGCAATTCTATAATTCGGTTCATTGGCATATGCTTTTAAATTAGCAATACGCAGATCATGATCAGTTTTTGTTTCATTCTGAATAGCAAAACTTATTGCACTATCGATAAGTGCGGCATTCATTTTTAGTTCTGCAGGTTTTTTTGTTTGCCAGTTTGAGTCGGGGAAATAGAGTTGTTGGCTGTAAATTATTTGAAAGAAAA
>Ga0190274_10001513_pt1 | contig 13619 bp, 11 predicted proteins | sample Popmic531T_FD_133002 | JGI IMG/M metagenome (GOLD analysis project Ga0190274, IMG submission 133002) | Populus adjacent soil microbial communities from riparian zone of Yellowstone River, Montana, USA - 531 T | ecosystem: Environmental > Terrestrial > Soil > Riparian zone | place: USA: Montana...
CGACGTGATGAACTCGAAGCACATGCTGGCCGACTTCAACGTCGCCTGGCCCACAGCTGAGGTCGCCGTGATGGGCCCCGAGGGCGCGGTCAACATCATCTACCGCAAGGACATCGCCTCCTCGCCAACCCCCGAGGAGCGCCGCCAGAAGCTGATCGACGACTACAAGGCCCACTTCGCGAATCCGTATTCAGCAGCCGAGCGCGGCTACATCGACGACGTGATCGAGCCTAGGCAAACCCGACCGAAGCTGATCAGGGCCCTCAGGATGCTCCAGTCCAAGCGCGTCGCCCAGCCTAAGCGCAAGCACGGGAACATTCCGCTGTAGGACGAAGGCGCTCGGCCGCGGGTCCTGTCGCCGGGGTGGGGTGCTCCGCTTGGGCTGCGCGCTGCTCCGGGCGCCGGGACACAGCGCTTCTAGGGTCGGAGCCTTGCCTCCGCAGCCTCCGCCCGGCGCGGATCACCCCACCCCGACACCACCCCCGGAGGAGACATCCGGCAGACGGCTGAGACGAAGCTATCTAGGGGTTTGAACCCTCAGAAGCTCGGTTGTGCAGACGGATGAGGTGACCGCTCCCGCACGGCGCTTCGGGGGCTCGCCACGTGGCTCGCTTCGCTTGAAGCTTTGAAAGTTCAAGCGGGGGCGTTTCTCGCGCGCCTACACCTCGGTCGATCTACGGGAGTTGCGACGCAGCGTCGCGCCGCGAGTGCCAGGTCGCCACCGGAGCCGCGGTCATCTCTTCCCAGGCGGCTGCCTCGCCGAAGTACTGCATGACGACGAAGTAGAGGAGGCCGGGGAGCATCTCCGGGGCGCGGGCGGCGTCGCCGTCCATCAACTTCGCGCACACAAGGGTGTCGATAGCGCCTACCATGAAGGTGGACGTAACTGGAGGTGGAGCTTGGCGAGTGAGAATCTCGCGGCGCGCGCTGTCAAGTGCGCGGGAGAGGCGCTCCATCAAATCGGCCCTCTGGGCGAGCGCCCGCTCGCCCGCCGCATGGACCTCGACGAAGATCGCTTTCGCGATCGCCGGCTGGTTGGCGCAGAACTCGAGCAGATCCGCCATCGCCGCTCGCAGGCCCTCGCGCCAGGTCGGCTGGCGTCTGGCGGCGCCGATCAGGCGCCGGTAGAGCCACTCGCTGGCATCGTGGTGGGCCTGCGCGAAGCAGTCCTCGCGATCCTCGAAGTGCTTGTAGAAGGTCGCCCGGCTCGCCCGCGCCCGCTCGATCACGTGCTTGACCGCGACCTGCTCGTAGCCCAGATCGCCGCTGACCAGCAGCATCGCCTCCAACAGCCGCTCGCGCGGAGGCCGGGCGCGCAGGCCCGGGAAGGGCACCACGGCGGCCATCTCATCGTTTCTGTCGGGGGCGCTGGAGGGTTCTTCCGGCATCGCTCCACCTTTTCTGCAAACGGTGTCCTTTTGTCTAGGTATACCAGCTTTCAAAAACAATGAATGACCAGAACGCAATGTTTTTTGTAAAACACGGAAGTAGACACCAGATATATGTTTTGGTACCTTGTCGGAATGGCGGACTCACGATCGCTTTCCGAAAGGCTCGCCAAGATGCCCCCGGGGCGCCACCTCGTGCCCCGCGACTTCGTCACCCAGAATCAGCGCGAGCGGATGCTGCTCGCCACCGCGGAGCTGGTTGCCGAGCGCGGCTACCAGAAGACCACGATCGAGCTGATCGCGAAAACGGCCCGCGTGGCGCTCTCGACCTTCTACGAGCAGTTCTCCAGCAAGGAGGAGTGCTTCCTGGCCGCCTTCGACGAGACCGTCGCTGCCGCGGCGGAGGTCTTCGAGGAGCTGCTCGATCCCGAGCAGGAGTGGGCGGATCAGATCGCTGCGGCCCTCGAGATCTTCCTCGAGATGGTCGTCAACGAGCCGGCGCGGGCCCGCCTCTGCATCGTCGAGGCCCAGGCCGCTGGCGGTGCCTCGCTGGCCCGCTACCAGGCGATGCTGGAGCGCGTGGCTCCGAAGCTGCGCGAGGGCAGGCTGCACAACCCGCGCTCGAGCAGGCTTCCCGACGGGCTGGAGGTGGCGATCGTCGGCGGGCTGATCTGGCTGGTCCATCAGCGGTTGGTCGCCGATCAGGCCGACGAGATCAAGGGCCTGCTGCCGGAGATGCTGCAGGTGACGCTGACGCCTTACGTCGGCGAGGTGGAAGCCGGGCGGGCAGCCGACGCGGCGCAGGCGCGCGCCGCCGCAGCTTGACGAAAACGAAGGCGGGGAGAGGGGCCGGGCGGATGTGAACACCGTCAACGGGCGGTCGCCCGGGCATGCGCCGGCCGACCCCGCCCGCGAGCGAATCGTCGCCGCGACGATCGCCTTGGTCGGCACTCGCGGCTACGCGGAGACCAGCGTCGAGATGGTCTGCGAGCGAGCCAGAACGCGGCGCTCGCACTTCGATCGCTGTTTCGCCGGCAAGGAGGACTGCTTCCTCACCATCCACGACGAGGTCGCGGCCGAGTTCTGCGAGCGGGTCCTTGCCGCTTACGGTGGCGCTTCCTCCTGGCACGACCGGGTCTGGGCGGCGGGGTGGGCCGCGATGCGCTTCTTCGACGAGGACGCGGCGCGGGCTCGCTTCCTCGTGGTCGAGGTGAACGGGACCGGCAACGGCGCTCAGGCGCGGCGCGACCGGGTCCTGCAGCGGCTCGCCGACATCCTCGACGGTGGACGCGAGGAGCTCGAGAACCCGGACTCGGTCTCCCGCTGCACCGCCGAAATCGTCGCCGGCGCGATCTACGGCACCGTGCTCGGCCGAATCGAAGCGGGCTGCATCGAGCGCGGCGAGGACTTCCTGCCCGAGCTGGTCTACATGGCGGTGATGCCCTACCTCGGCTCGCGCGCGGCCGAGGACGAGCTGCTGGTCCAGTCGCTTCGCTAGACCCTCCTGGGGCTTTACGGCGACCGTCTCGGGTATGGTCGATCGATGGCAAAGGGGACCGCGAAACGCGCTGGCAAAGGGGAGAAGGCGAAAGCCGAGGAGCCCGTTCCATCCGCCGGCGCGTCGCCCCGTCTGCCCGCCGGCCGGCACGGACTGCCACGCGAGTTCATCGCCCAGAACCAGCGCGAGCGGATCATCACGGCGCTGGTCGACACCGTCGCCGAGCGCGGCTACAACGCCACCACCGTCGCCCACATCACCAAAGCGGCGTCGGTCTCGCGCCGCACCTTCTATGAGCACTTCGCTGACAAGGAGGCCTGCTTCCTCGCCGCCTACGACATGGTCGCCGATCACATCCGCGCCTCGATGCGGGCCGCCGCCGAGTCCTTCGAGGAGTGGCCGCAGCAGGTGCGGGCGGCACTGGCGACGATGCTGCGCTTCCTCGCCTCCGAGCCGGAGCTGGCGCGCCTTTGCATGGTCGAGCCGGTCGCGGCCGGGGGGGAGATCGCGGCCCGCCACCGCGCCTCGATGCAGGGCTTCGTCGAGATCCTCAAGGCCGGCCGCCCCGAGCACAGCGGCGAGCGGCCGCTGCCGCAGGCGACCGAGGAAACCCTGGTCGGCGGCATCGTCTCCCTGATCGTGCGTGAGATCAGCGCCGGCCGCACCGAGGACCTGGAGAAGCTCCTCCCCGATCTGGTCGAGCTGATCCTCGCGCCTTACCTCGGCATCGAGGAAGCCGAGCGGCTGGCCCGCGACAACGGCTCGCTCTGATTTCAGGGCACCGCGGTTGCTTCGGTCTCGACACCGCCGCCCTCGATTCGGCCACCTCGACCTCCACGGCCAGCGGTGGCACCGCCCTCCTCGCGGGTGAGGCGGTGGGCCAGGTAGACGGGGATGATCGAGAGCAGGACGACTATGACCGCGACCGCGTTGACTATCGGCAGCTGGTTGGGGCGGAAGAGGTTGCGGTAGATCCAGATCGGCAGGGTTTCTTCGCCGGCACCGATCGTGAACGTGGTGACGATGATCTCGTCGAAGGAGAGGGCGAAGGCGAGAAGGGCGCCGGCGCCGAGGGCTGTGCGCAGGCTGGGCAGGGTGACGAAGCGGAAGGTCTGCCAGGTGTGGGCGCCGAGATCCGCCGAGGCTTCCTCGAAGGACCCCGAGACCCTGCGCAGGCGGGCGATCACGTTGTTGTAGACGACGACGATGCAGAAGGTGGCGTGGCCGACGATCACGGTGAAGAGGCCGAGGTCGACCCCGAGCACCTGGGTGAAGGTGTTGCTGAGGGCGACTCCGGTGACGATCCCGGGCAGGGCGATCGGCAGGATCACGAGGAAGGAGATCGTCTCGCGGCCGAAGAAGCGGTGGCGGGCGACCGCGAGTGAGGCGAGGGTGCCGAGGACGATTGCGATCGCGGTCGCCGCCGCGCCGGCCTTGAGCGAGGTGACGAAGGCTTCGCGGGCGAATTCTTCTTCGATCGCCTTCGGGAACCAGTCAAGTGTGAGCCCCGGCGGCGGCCATTCGAGGATGTTGCTCGAGTTGAAGGCGTAGATCGCTAGCACGATCAGGGGGATGTAGATGAAGGCGAGCCCCACGCCCACCGCGAGGCGGAGCAGGAGGGCGGATCTTCTCGAAAGCCTCACGCCGTCCCTAGATGTGCTCGAAGGCGCCCAGCTTGCGGGCGACCAGCAGGTAGGCGACCATCACGACGATCGGGACGAGCGCGAGGGCAGAGGCGAGCGGCAGGTTGGTCGAGATGTTGTTGAAGATCACGTTGCCGATGAACTGGTTGTTGGAGACGAGGCGCGGGGTGATGTAGTCACCGAGCGTCAGCGCGAAGGTGAAGATCGAGCCGGCTACTACGGCCGGGAAGGAAAGCGGCAGGATCACCCGGCGGAAGGTGGTGAACGGCGAGGCTCCGAGATCCTCAGAGGCGCTGATCAGCGAGTTGGGAATCCGCTCGAGGCCGGCGTAGATCGGCAGGACCATGTACGGCAGCCAGAGGTAGCTCATCACCAGCCAGACCGCGGTGTTGCCGTAGCCGGGCCCGTGCAGCCCCAGTGGCTCCAGCGCCCAGTTGATGATCCCGTCGCTGGAGAGCATCGTCCGCCAGGAGAGAACCTTGACCAGGTAGCTCGACCAGAGCGGCAGCAGCACGGCGACGACAAGGATCGCCTTGCCGCGCCGACTCGCGATCTTGGCCATGTAGAAGGCGATCGGGAAGGCGAGGATGGCGTCGGTGACGGTGACCAGCGCCGCGATCAGCACCGTGCGGCCGACGATGTCGCGGTAGACCGGTTCGTCGACCAGGGTTTTGAAGTTTTCGAGGCTGAGGCTGTGGACCAGCTCGCCGCTGAGCGGGTCGACGGTCCAGAAGGCGGCGACCAGCAGGACCGCGAGCGAGCCCAGGTAGCCGATGACCAGCCAGCCGACCGGGCCGGCCAGCAGCGCGCCCACCTGCAGGCGTGGGCGGCCGTTGAAGAGGCCGGCGAGCCTGTGGCCCACCGACCTCCTCGGGGCGACTGCTTCAGTCGCCATCGACTACGTCCTCCCGCTCAGCCCTTGATCGAGGTCCAGGCCTGGACCCAGTCGTTGTAGTCCTTGCAGTCGCTCGACCCGTTGCCGCAGTCGGCGACAGGCGTCTCCCAGTAGTAGACGCGCTTCCAGAAGCCGGGATTGTCGGCGTGGTACTTGGTGCAGAATTCCTTGTCCGCGGTCTGGTCGCAGGCCAGGCTCTGCGAGGGGGCCTCGCCGAACACTTCGGACACTTCGGCGTTGACTTTCGGCGAGACGATCCAGTCCATCCACATGTACATGCAGTTGGGATGCTTGGCCTGGTTGCTGATCATCCACGTGTCAGACCACCCGGTCGCGCCCTCGCTCGGCAGGAAGCCCTGGCTGGCGGGGCTCGCGGCCATCGGCTTGCCTTCTTCCAGTAGCGCGAAGTACTGGTACTGCCAGGTGGTGCCGACCTCGCTGTCGCCATTGGCGAAAGCCGAGATCTGCTTGGTCAGGTCGGACCAGTATTCGCCCACCAGCGGTCGCTGTTCCTTGAGCAAGTTGACCGCCGCTTCGAACTGCTCTTCGTTCAGCTCGTAGGGGCTTTCGATCCCCAGGTCGGGCTGGTGGGCCTTGAGGTAGACGGCCGCGTCGGCGATGTAGATCGGGTCGTCGTAGGCGCTGATCTTGCCCTTGTATTCGGCCGCCTTTTTCGGGTCGAGGATCACGTCCCAGGAGGTCGGCGCGGGCTTGACGTCGTCGTCGTTCCACATCAGCAGGTTCGCCCCGCGAGCGTGCGGGATCCCGTAGTGGACGCCGTCGAAGGTGTTGTAGGGCTGGTCCTTGAGGTCGCTGAATATCGTCTTGTAGTTGGGGACCAGATCGACGTTGACGGGGTCGACGTCGCCGCCGTCGACGAGACGCGCCGTTGCGTTGCCGGAGGCGGACACCCCGTCGTACTGGCCGGTGCGCATCAGCTGCACCATTTCGTCGGAGGTGCCGGCGACCTTGTTGTTGACCTTGCAGCCGGTCTTCTGTTCAAACGGCTTCGACCAGGCCGGTTCGACGTAGCCGCCCCAGGAGATCAGGTCCACCTGGCCCTCGCCCTTGCCGAGCTTGGTCAGTTCCTTGCCGCCGCCTCCGTCGTCGCTGCTGGACCCGCAGCCGGCGAGCAAGAGCATGAAGGCCAGCAGGCCTGCGACGATCAGCCATGCCGTCCGGGCGGAATGTGTGCGCTGCTTTGTCATCGGGATCCCTCCTCTGTTGAACTGCCACGGACGGCGACCGTGTGCTCCGGGCGCCAGCCCACAATGACCTCCCTACCCTGCTCGGAGGCAGCGTCCAGCGACGTGCCCTCGACGTTTTGGCGTATGACCTGAAGCTCTCCCCCTGCCTCGAGGGCGACCGTGTAGCGGGTCACCATCCCCGCGTAGGCGACCCCGGCGATGCGGCCGCGCTCGGTGCGCAGCCCGTTCGGCGTGGCGCCGGAGTCGATCAGCTGGATCTTCTCCGGGCGGATCGTGAAGCGGGCGCCGTCGCGCTCGAGCAGGTTGGAGACACCGACGAAGCCGGCGACGAACTCGCTCGCGGGCCGCTCGTAGAGTTCGACCGGCGGGCTGACCTGCTCGATCCGTCCCTCGTTGAAGACCGCGATCCGGTCGCTCATCGTCAGCGCCTCGTCCTGGTCGTGGGTGACGTAGACGAAGGTGATGCCGACCTCGCCCTGGATCGCCTTCAGCTCGACCTGCATCTGCTCGCGCAGCTTCAGGTCGAGGGCGCCGAGCGGCTCGTCGAGGAGCAGCACCCGGGGCCGGTTGACGATCGCGCGTGCCAGGGCGACGCGCTGGCGCTGGCCGCCGGAGAGCTCGCCCGGCTTGCGATCGCCGTAGCCGGGCAGGCGCACCATCTCCAGCGCCTCGTCGCGGCGCTTCGCTCGCTCGGCCTTGTCGACACGGGCGATGCGCAGGCCGTAGGCGACGTTCTCGCCGACGCTCATGTGGGGGAAGAGGGCGTAGTCCTGGAAGACGGTGTTGACGGCGCGGTCGTAGGGCGGCACGCCGTTGACGTCTTTGCCGGCGAGCTCGACGGTGCCGCTGCTGGGATCCTCGAAGCCGGCGATCATCCGCAGCGTCGTCGTCTTGCCGGAGCCGGAGGGGCCGAGCATGGTGAAGAACTCTCCCGCCTCGATCTCGAGGTCAATTCCGGCAACCGCCACCACCTCGCCGTAGTGCTTGGCGAGGCCAGCCAGGCGGATGTCGGGCGTAGCAGCTACGCCTTGACGTTATCCGAGTGGTTCAGGATGCAATGGCCAAACTCGCCCCGGCCGGTTGGCCGGGGCGGAGTACGGCGCAGGCGTGGCTCAGAACCCTTCTGGGTGCCGGGCGACGTAGCCGACGTTGTCGCGGAGGTCTTCGTGCCAGCGCGGGCCGGTGCCGGCGTTGATGGCGTTGCCGGAGGTATCCCAGCGGACCCCGGCGATCACGGCGTAGGCATGGCCGGCGTTGGCGTAGACGGTGATCCAGCGACCTTCGCCGGGCAGGCCCCAACGCTCCATCGGACCTGACGGAAGCGGGCTTTCGAGGAATTCTCCCCCGTGCAGCGCGTAGCTGACCGAGCCCGAGCAGTCATAGCCCCGGTCCCACCAGCGGGCGTGGCCGCCGCCCCAGACGTAGGGCTTGGTGCGGATCTTGTTGGCCGCCGCGATCACGTTCTTGACCTGAAGCGGGGCGGACTTTGGCGGGATCAGCATCCCGTTGGGAAGCAGCCGCGCTTTGGCGGTGGGCGTGCAGATGTCCGTTTCGGCGGGCGAAAGGCCGCCCCCACCGCAGTTTGCCGAAGCCGCCCCCGGGGTAAATATCAGAGCGACAAACACCCCCACGGTGGCTATGCCTAGCTTGAACTTCCTCTCGTTCTTGCGCAAACCGATCTCCTTCGTCGGCCTACGGGGTTAGCTGTCGGGCTGGCGCTATAGGAGCCTGCGCCCCCGCCTGAACCAGGCGAGTTAGCCCCGAAAACGTGGTTCCCCCGCTCCCGCGGCGCCTTGAGCGCACGGGACTCGGCGTTTCGGTTATTCGGAACGGCGGCAGTGTAGACGATCCGCCGGGCGTCTGCTCATCAAACACAAACATTTTCTGGTTCTCCCCGGAATCTCCGGATTGGCGTTTGCTCCAATCCATTCGACGCGGAGGCTGGTAGCTTGCGCTCTGCGATGGAACTTGCGGGGAAGACAGCGCTGCTCACGGGGGCCACCGGTGGGCTCGGGAGGGCGATCGCCAAGGCGCTGGCCGCGCGCGACGCGACGCTGATCCTCAGCGGCCGCAAGCCCGAGGCGCTGGAAGCGCTGGCGGCGGAGCTGCCCGGCGAGGGCCATCGGGTGGCGCCTTCGGACCTGGCCGAGCCGGGGGCGGCGGAGAAGCTCGCTGCGGAGGCCGGCCCGGTCGACGTCCTCGTCGCCAATGCCGGGCTGCCCGGGACCGGTCGCCTGCCCGACTACAGCAGCGAGCGGCTGACCGGGACCCTGCGCGTCAACCTCGAGGCGCCGATGCTGCTGGCCCGCGCGGTCGAGCCGGCGATGCTGGAGAAAGGCTCCGGCCACATGGTGTTTATCGCCTCGCTCTCGGGCAAGTCGGCGACCCCGCTCTCCTCCGTCTACAACGCGACCAAGTTCGGCCTGCGCGGCTTCGCCCTCGGCCTACGGACAGACCTCGATCCCATCGGCATCGGCGTCTCGATCGTCTCACCGGGAACGATCCGCGAAGCCGGCATGTACGCGGACTCGGGCGCCGCCCCGATACCGGGACTGGGCACGGGCTCGCCGAAGCAGGTTGCCGACGCCGTGGTCAAGGCGATAGAGCAGAACAAGGTCGAGATCTCCGTCGCACCGGTCCAACAGCGCGTCCTCGCCCACTTTGCTCTTGCAACCCCAGGTCTTTCGACCAAGATCGCCGGCGGCGACGCCGGCCAAAAAGCCGCCGCGGCGGTAGCCGAAGGCCAGACGGACAAGCACTGAAAGAGGCGAGGGCCCGTCTCTCGGCGGGGTCTACAATTTCGTTGGCTTCAATAACCGTGGGTTTATGGTCGCCAGGGAAGCGGAAGACAGGGCCTCGAAGTGCGCCGCGGCGTGGGTTGTCTGTGTCCTCGTTTTCGCCCTTTGCCCATCCGCCCAGGCGGCGGTCACGCGCTCGGGCACTCTGCACGCGACCATCGTCGACAACTTCCGGACCGGTAAGTCCACCACGCGATACACGTTGAAGTCCGGGCGGCAGGAGACCGTCGTGCGGCCGACCGAGCTGGCGGCGGAACCGGGAGATCGGGTCGTGGTTACGGGCGAGGTGCGTGACCAGCGGCTCGTGGGCGCGGTCGAGGCGACGGCCGGGGAGCAGACCGCGGCGATTCCGGCGGGACCGCGCAAGACCGCGGTGCTCCTGATCAACCTCTCAGGCGGAGGTGCCGGGCCCTGGTCCCAGGAATCGGCTCGCTCGGAGGTCTTCACGGGGGTCAACTCCGCCAGCGCCTTCTATGAAGAGGAGTCCTACGGCGCGTTCTCCCTGACCGGCAAGCTGCGCGCAGACGGAGACGTGTTCGGCTGGTTCAACCTCAACACGTCAACCGCCGGCTGTCCGTTCATGGAATGGCAGACCAAGGCCAAGGAAGCCGCGGCCGACGCCGGGATCGACCTCAGCGGCTACCAGCACCTGATCTACATGATGCCCTTCCTGGGCCTTCAGGGGCCTTGCTCCTGGTTTGGAGTCGCGGGCCTCAACTCGAACTGGGTGATGATCAACGGGGACTTCGGGGTCAAAATCGTCACCCACGAGCTGGGCCACAACCTCGGCCTCCTCCACGCTGGCAGCTTGTCCTGTAACTCCGGCGGGGTGAGGGTCCAGATCAGCGACAACTGCACCACCGCCGAATACGGAGATCCCTTCGACACGATGGGTAGCACCGCCGCTCGCCACAGCAGCGGCTGGAACCTGGCGATGCTCGGCATCCTCGCCCCGGAAAACGTCGAGACGATCGAAACCTCTGGCACGTACTCGATGCGCTCGGCGCTTCACGCCACAGCAGAACCGACGACCCTGCGCATCCCGCACGAAAGGGGCTTTGGCGGCGAAGTCACCTCCTGGTACTACCTCGAGGTGAGGGAGCAGGGCGGCGTCTTCGAGAACGTCAACGACGCCACCATGACCGGCGTCTCGATCCGGATCGCGCCGAACCCGAACCTCTCGCCGGAGACGCTGCTGCTCGACGCAAACCCCGCCACCTCGACCTTCAACGACGCGCCGCTCGGGGCGGGCCAGACCTTCGACAGCGGCGGGCCGGTGCAGATCAAAACTCTCTCGGCCGGCGCGGGGAAAGCGACCGTGTCGATCAAACTCGACGAAGAAGCGCCCAGCGCTCCGACCGACCTCACCGCGACCGGGGGTGTCACCGGCGTGCAGCTGGAATGGGGGGCGAGCACGGACAACCTCGGCGTCGACCACTACCTCGTCTTCCGTGACGGCAGCCTCGTCGACACCCCTGCAGGCACCAGCTTCTTCGACTCCTCCGCCTCGGTCGGCGACCACGAATACGTCGTCTACGCGGAGGACGGGTACGGAAACCGCAGCGCTGCATCGAACCCGGCGGTGGCGACGGTCGAACCCGACGAAGAGCCGCCAACCACCCCCACCGACCTCGCCGCAACCGCGGAGCTCGAAGGCGTGCTGCTGGAATGGGAGGCGAGCAGCGACAACCTCGGGGTCGAACGCTACCTCGTCTTCCGCAACGGCAAGGAAACCGGGACCGCCTCAAACGACAGCTTCCTCGACCCCCTCGCCCCCGCGGGCGATCTCGAATACGTCCTCTACGCCGAAGACGCGGCGGGGAACCTCAGCACCGCATCCGCGCCGGCATCGCTGACGGTTCCCGCGATCTTCGGACCCGTATGTGAAGCGGGCACCTGCCAAGACACGGTTCGGTATACGGGGGCGACGACGCCGTGGACGGTGCCGCCCGGTGTCCAGAAAGCCGACTTCACAGTGGAAGGCGCCCGTGGCGGCGACTTTGGCTTCAACTTCGGGGCCAGCGTCGAAGCGACGCTCGGGTCGCTGACGCCGGGCGACGCGGTGACCCTGAGCCTCGGTGGCGTGGGCGAGGCTTACTCCGAAGGGGGCGGGGGTGGATTCGGCGGCGGCGGGGACGGCACGCGCGGTGGAGGCGGCGGTGGCTTCAGCTCGGTCACGCTCGACTCGACGCTGATGCTGCTCGCCGGCGGCGGTGGCGGCAGCGGCGCGAGAGGAAGCAACCCGATCACCGAGATGCAGCCACGCGGTGGCAGCGGCGGATATGGGGGAGCGCTGGGCGGTGCCGGGAGCAACGGCGGCGCGACCGACGCGCTGGGGGCGACGCTGGGCAAAGGCGCGGGTGGGGCATCGGGCGGCAACGGCGCGCTCGGCGGCGCCGGAGGCGGGGTGACTGGAAGCAGCACCTGTGGTGGCGGTGCGAGCGCCGGCGGGGACGGAGCCACCGGGATTGGCTTCAGTGGCGGTGGCGGTGCCTCCGGCGCGGGCGGCGGTGGCGGTGGCGGCTACGTCGGCGGTGGCCAAGGCGGCGGCGGCGCCGGCGACGCTTGCGGAGATGCGGCGGGCGCCGGCGGCGGGGGCGGCGGGTCCAGCTTCGCCGCGCCCGGGCTCTCGGCCACGTTCAGCGCCGGCACCCGGAGCGGCGCTGGACGGGCGTCGATCTCCTACCCGAACCCGGTTGCCGCGGCGACTCGCAAATACATGACGTTGCCGGACCACGAGCTCGTCGTGCCAGCTGCCTCGGGAGTGCTCGCGGGTGCCTCGGGCCCGAGCGGTGTTCAGCTCTCGGCGAGCGTTGCCAGCCCGCCCGGCCACGGCTCCCTGACGATGGAAGACGACGGCTCGTTCTCCTACCTTCCCGCTCCCGGCTACGCCGGCAGCGATTCCTTCACCTTCCAGGTGACGGACCCCTCGGGCGAGTATGCAAGCGCCAAAGCGACTTTGACGATACCCGCGCCGCCTTCGGCGTCGATATCCACACCGGCTCCGGGCGGGACCTACCCGGTGGGACAGTCGGCGCCGACGGCCTTTTCGTGCAGCGAGGGGGCGGGCGGGACCGGTCTCTCCTCCTGCAACGACTCGAACGGAGCCAAAACCGCAAGTGGGGGCGCCGGTCACCTGGACACCTCCACGCTCGGTGCCCACACCTACACGGTGAGCGCTGTCTCCAAAGACGGCCTGACGGCCAGCTCGTCGATCGACTACACGGTCGTGCCGGCACCGCTGCTGCCGGGGGAGCGCCCCCAAGGTCCACCGAATAAACCCGAGAGTCCGCCTCTCAAGGTCGATCTCTCCCTCGGCGTCGAGAGGGAGTCGCTGTCCAAGCTGCTGCGGACCGGGAAGCTGGTCGTTGCAGCGACGGTCAACGAGCCCGCCAAGGTTGCGCTGGCCGGCAGCGCGGAGCTCAAGGTCTCCGCCCGTGGGAACGCGCAGACAAGGCTCGTCGCGGTGTTCAAGGGCAAGACGGTCAGCTTCGTCGAGCCGGGCGGGAAGAAGGCGGCGCTGGTGCTGTCGGGGAGGGGGCGCGAAGCGCTTCGGGGCCTGCGCAGGCTGAGGCTCGTAATCGCCGGCAAGGCGATTGACGCGGCCGGCGAGACGATGACGAGGACGGTGGCGCTGACCCTGCAACCGTGAGCGGCCTCCCTCGCCCCGTTGCCTAGGATGAAGAGGTGAGCACCACCAACTCCTTCGGCGCCCGTTCGACCCTTGAAGTCGGTGGCCGCTCCTACGAGGTTCACCGCCTCGACGCGCTGCAGGAGCGCTTCGACGTTGCCCGGCTGCCCTACTCGATCAAGGTGCTGCTGGAGAACGTGCTGCGCCTCGAGGACGGGGTCGCGGTCACCGCCGACGCGATCGAGGCGATCGCCCGCTGGGATGCCGCTGCCGAGCCCAGCTCCGAGATCCCCTTCCAGCCGGCGCGGGTGCTGATGCAGGACTTCACCGGCGTCCCCGCCGTCGTCGACCTGGCGGCGATGCGCGACGCGATGGCGGAGATCGGCGGCGACCCCGAGGCGATCAACCCGCTGGTCGACGTCGACCTGGTGATCGACCACTCGGTCCAGGTCGACGCCTTCGGCAACGCCCGCGCCTTCGCCGTCAACGCCGAGCGCGAGTTCGAGCGCAACCGCGAGCGCTACTCCTTCCTCAAGTGGGGGCGCGAGGCCTTCGACA
>Ga0190274_10001514_pt1 | contig 13609 bp, 15 predicted proteins | sample Popmic531T_FD_133002 | JGI IMG/M metagenome (GOLD analysis project Ga0190274, IMG submission 133002) | Populus adjacent soil microbial communities from riparian zone of Yellowstone River, Montana, USA - 531 T | ecosystem: Environmental > Terrestrial > Soil > Riparian zone | place: USA: Montana...
GTGCTGTTCATCGCCTTCTTCTACTTCGGCCTGCGCCGCACGAAGGTCGTCCCCACCAAGACGCAGAGCCTGGCCGAGATCGGGATCGACTTCGTGCGCGAGAACATCGCGTTCCCGATGCTCGGGGCCGACAGCGACCGATTCCTCCCGCTGCTCGCGACGTTCTTCTTCGCCATCTTCTTCTGGAACATCTTCGAGGTCGTGCCGGGCATCAACTTCTCGTCGAACAGCCGGGTCGCGTTCCCGTTGGTCATGGCCATGATCTCGTGGGTCACCTACAACGGCGTGGGGATCGCCAAGCACGGCGTCGGTGGCTACCTGAAGCACGTGTGCTTCCCGCCGGGCGCGCCCTGGTGGCTCTACCCGCTGCTGGTACCGATCGAGTTCTTCACCCAGATCATCATCCGGCCGATCACCCTGGCGGTCCGACTCTGGGCCAACTTCATGGCGGGCCACTTCTTGCTCGCCGTGTTCTTCCTCGGCACCGTGGCCATGCTCCAGGGCGGATTCACGGTCATCTTCGCCCCGTTCTCATTCGCGATCGGCGTCGCCCTCGTGGGCTTCGAGATCTTCGTATCCGGGCTTCAGGCGTTCATCTTCGCCATCTTGACCGCGTCCTACATCGGCGGCGCGATGGCCGAAGAGCACTGATCAACGACCAAGGAGGCGTTCACCATGTTGGCTCTACTAGCGCAGGCCGCGGATGCAAGCGAAGGCCTGGCAACCATCGGCCGAGGGCTCGTGATCGGTCTCGCCGCGATCGGCCCCGGCAGCGGTTTGGGTGTCCTGATCGGCAAGTCCGTCGAGGCGATGGCCCGTCAGCCCGAGTACGCGGGGCAGGTCCGAGCAACCATGTTCATCGGCATCGGCTTGATCGAGGCGTTGGCCCTGTTCGGCATCGCGTTCTCGTTCATCATCTAGGGGAGGGCTCGCATCGTGATGGCCACCATGCTGGCGCTCCTCGCCGAAACGGCCGAGGAAACGAACGACAAGGCGGATCTCTACCCGCACTGGGAGGAACTCGTCGTGGGCGCCCTGGCGTTCGCGATCCTGTTCTTCTTCATGTGGAAGTGGGTCCTGCCTCGACTGAACACGATGCTCGAGGAGCGTCGCGCCAAGATCCAGGGCGAGCTCGAGAAGGCCGAAACCACCCGGAAGGAGGCCGACCAACTCCTCGCGGATTACCGCGCGCAACTCGCCGACTCGAAGGGCGAGGCTAATCGGATCATCGAGGAAGCCCGAGCGGCCGCCGACCAGGTCCGGGCCGACATCCAGGCCGCCGCCAACGAGGAAGCCCAGGCCACCGTGCTTCGGGCCCAAGAGGAGATCCGTGTCGAACGCGACCGGGTCTTCTCCGAACTCAGGGCTCAGGTCGGGGAGATCGCGGTCGAACTCGCCGGGCGAGTGGTCGGCCAGTCCCTGGACGAGAGCGCCCACGCTCGCCTGATCGACGACTACATCGACGAGGTCACGCGCGGGAACGCGCAGAACTGACATGCCACGCGATCCTGACCTGATCAGCGGGTACGCCGACGCCATGTTCTCGGTCGCCGGAGCCGAGGGCGTGCTCACCGTGGTCGAGGACGAGCTCTACGGCTTCGCCAAGGCCTTGGAACAGAACACGTCGTTGCGCGAGGCGCTCACCGACGCCTCGTTGCCCGCCGAGAACAAGAAGGCCGTGGTCGCCGAACTCCTGGGCGACCGCGCGAACCCGGTCACCGTGAACCTGCTGGGTTTCGTGATCGACGCGGGACGCTCGCGCGAGATCCCGGACGTCGTCCAGGCGCTGGCCGAACGGGCGGCCGGCGAACGCGATCACGCGCTCGCCGAGGTTCGCAGCGCCGTGGCGCTCAGCGACGCACAGCGCGACCGGCTCGCCCAGGCACTGTCGCAGGCGACGGGGCGCACGGTCGACGTCAAGGTGGTGGTCGATCCCGCCGTCGTCGGTGGGGTCGTGGCGCGTGTCGGCGATGAGGTCTTCGACGGCTCGGTGGCGACTCGGCTCGACCGAGCCAAGCAGCAGCTGGCAACAGGACAGCAGGGGGGCGTGTGAGGGTATGGCACTGAACATCGATCCCGCGAGCATCGCGGAGGCGCTCCGAAGGAACGTCGAAAGCTACTCGCCGAGCGTCGAGCGGGGGGAGATCGGCCGGGTCGTCGAGACCGGCGACGGCATCGCTCGCGTGCAGGGGCTGCCTCGAGCGATGGCGAACGAACTCCTCGAGTTCCCTGGGGGCGTGCTCGGTCTCGCGCTGAACCTCGACGAAGATGAGATCGGTTGCGTGATCCTGGGCGAGTCCTCGCACATCGAAGAAGGCGACCCCGTCAAGCAGACCGGCACGATCTTGTCGATGCCGGTGGGCGACGGGTTCCTGGGCCGGGTCGTCGACGCGCTCGGCCGGCCTATCGACGGCAAGGGGGCGATCCCCAGCACCGAGACGCGGAACCTCGAGGTGCAGGCCGCCAACGTCGTCAGCCGCCAGCCGGTGAAGGAGCCCTTGTACACGGGCATCACGGCGATCGACGCGATGACCGCCATCGGGCGGGGTCAGCGTCAGCTGATCATCGGCGACCGCCAGACCGGCAAGACCGCGGTCGCGGTCGACGCGATCATCGCCCAGCGCGAGTCGTGGGGGACCGAGAACCAGGTCAAGTGCATCTACGTCGCGATCGGCCAGAAGGCCTCGACCGTCGCCGAGGTCACTGAGACGCTGCGCGAGAACGGGGCGCTCGAATACACGACCATCGTCAACGCGTCGGCGTCGGACCCGGTGCCGTTCCAGTACATCGCGCCGTACGCGGGCGCGGCGCTGGGCGCGTACTGGATGTACAACGGCGAGGCCGTGCTGATCGTCTTCGACGACCTGTCGAAGCAGGCCACTGCCTACCGCACCCTCTCGCTCCTGCTGCGCCGTCCTCCGGGCCGCGAGGCCTACCCCGGTGACGTGTTCTACCTGCACTCGCGGCTCCTGGAGCGCGCCGCGAAGCTCTCCGACGAGCTCGGCGGGGGTTCGATGACCGCCCTGCCGATCATCGAGACCAAGGGCGGCGACATCTCGGCGTACATCCCGACCAACGTGATCTCGATCACCGACGGGCAGATCTTCCTGGAGTCCGAGCTGTTCTTCTCGGGGGTGCGGCCCGCGATCAACGTCGGCACGTCGGTAAGCCGCGTCGGCGGCAACGCGCAGACCAAGGCCATGAAGCGGGTCGCCGGGCGCCTGCGCCTGGACCTGGCCCAGTACCGCGCGCTCGAAGCCTTCGCGCAGTTCGGTTCCGAGCTGGACAAGGCCTCGCAGCAGCAGCTGTCCCGAGGCGCTCGCGTGATCGAGGTGCTGAAGCAGCCTCGCAACGCGCCGCTGCCGATGGAGATGCAGGTCGTCTACGTCTACGCCGCCACGGTGAGCGCCGCGCTCGACGACCTGCCGGTCGAGGACGCGAAGCGGTTCGTCACCGAACTGGGTGAGTACCTGCAGACCCGCAGCCCGGAGATCCTGGAGATGATCGGCACCACCGGCGAGCTCTCCGACGAGACCGAGGACAAGCTCAAGGCCGCCATCGCCGCCTTCAAGGAGACGTTCGTCCCGACGTCGGGCGGACCCGGTTCCGACGCCGCGCTGGGCTCGACCACGCCGCCGGACGAGGTCAAGCCCGACGTGGGCTGGGATCGCATGTCCTCGGCCGACGACGATCTCGATGACGGCCCTGCGGGCCGCGTCGAAGACAGCCTCGAGGAGCGCACGGAGGGATCCGAGGAGGGGGCAGGCCCCATCGGCGAGGCCGGCGCGCAGGAGCCCACGTAACGCGATGGGAGCCCAACTCCGCGTCGTCCGTCGACGGATCCGCTCGGTCCAGTCGACGATGAAGATCACCCGCGCGATGGAGCTGATCGCGTCCTCGCGCATCGTGAAGGCGCAGCAACGCGTGGAAGCGGCGCGTCCCTACGCGATCCAGCTCACCCAGGCTATGGAAGACGTCGCGGCCCAGGCCGGCTCGGTCGCGCACCCGCTCCTGGAGGACCGGGAGCAGCCCGCCAAGGTGGGCGTGCTCGTGGTCACGTCCGATCGCGGGCTCGCCGGCTCCTACAACTCCAACGTGCTGAAGATCGCCGAGCAGCAGATCGAGTCGATCCGCGCCCGAGGGCTGGAGCCCGTGCTGTACATCAGTGGCAAGAAGGGCGTGGGCTACTTCCGGTTCCGGGCCGTGCCGATCCACCGTGAGTGGCAGGGTCACAGCGAGGTGCCGACCTACGAGGTGGCCCAGGAGGTCGGCCACGCGCTGATCCAGGACTTCGCCGATCAAGAGATCGACGAGCTGCATTGCGTGTACACCGACTTCCGTTCGGCGTTCACGCTTCGGGCCACCCACCAGCGGTTCCTGCCGATCGCGCCGGAAGAGGTGACCGGCACGGGCGGCAATCCCGCCGCCGAGTACCTGTACGAACCGGGTCCCACCGAGATCCTGGACCACCTGCTGCCGCAGTACGTGATCACCAAGGTCTACGCTGCGATGCTCGAGTCCGCGGCCTCCGAGAACGCGGCCCGCCGCCGCGCCATGAAGGCGGCGACCGACAACGCGGAGGAGCTCATCAAGATCTACACCCGGCAGGCCAACCGCGCCCGTCAGGACGAGATCACCACCGAGATCAGTGAGATCGTCGGCGGGGCCGAGGCCCTGTCCGCCGCTTCAGGAGAGTGACGAATGGCTGACACCACCACGAACGGAAGCAACGGGCACGCCGCCGGCCGCGTCGTCCGGGTCATCGGCCCCGTGGTCGACGTCGAGTTCCCGCCCGGCCAGCTTCCCGAGATCAACACCGCCGTGCGGATCGACGTGCTGCTCGACGAGCAGACCACCACGATCACGTGTGAGGTGGCCCAGCACATCGGCGACAGTCAGGTCCGGACGATCGCCCTGAAGCCCACCGACGGCATGGTGCGCGGCTCCCCCGTGGAGAACAGCGGCTCACCGATCAGCGTGCCCGTGGGCGAGGGCGTGCTGGGGCACGTCTACAACGTGCTGGGCGAGCCGCTCGACACCACGATGGACCAGATCCACCCCGCCGACTACTGGCCCATCCACCGCGACTCGCCGCCGTTCGACGAGCTGGAGCCCAAGTCCGTGATGCTGGAAACCGGCATCAAGGTGATCGACCTGCTCGAGCCCTACGTCCAGGGGGGCAAGATCGGCATGTTCGGTGGCGCGGGCGTGGGCAAGACCGTGATCATCCAGGAGATGATCCGCCGGCAGGCCCAGCAGCACGGCGGCGTGTCCGTCTTCGCCGGCGTGGGGGAGCGCACCCGTGAGGGCAACGACCTGTTCCTGGAGATGCAGGAGTCCGGCGTGTTGGCCAACACCGCGCTGGTGTTCGGCCAGATGGACGAGCCGCCGGGCGTTCGGCTGCGCGTCGCACTGAGTGCGCTGACGATGGCCGAGTACTTCCGCGACGTGGAGCGCAAGGACGTGCTGCTGTTCGTGGACAACATCTTCCGCTTCACCCAGGCAGGGTCGGAGGTCTCGACGCTGCTCGGGCGCATGCCGTCGGCGGTGGGCTACCAGCCCACGCTGGCCGACGAGATGGGCGAACTGCAGGAGCGCATCACCTCGACGAAGGGCCGTTCGATCACCTCGCTGCAGGCGATCTACGTGCCCGCCGACGACATCACCGACCCGGCCCCGCACACGGCGTTCGCGCACCTGGACGCCACCACGGTGCTCTCGCGAGACATCGCGTCGCTGGGTATCTACCCGGCCGTGGACCCGCTCGACTCCACCAGCCGCATCCTCGACCCTCGCTACGTGGGCGAGGACCACTACGCGGTGGCCCGGCGGGTGCAGGAGATCCTCCAGCGGAACAAGGACCTGCAGGACATCATCGCGATCCTCGGCATCGACGAGCTCAGCGAAGAGGACAAGGTCATCGTGTCGCGGGCGCGCCGCATCCAGCGGTTCCTGTCCCAGCCGTTCTTCGTGGCCGAGCAGTTCACCGGCATCGAGGGCAAGTACGTGCCCGTCGACGAGACGATCGCCTCGTTCAAGGGCATCTGCGAGGGCGAGTACGACCACCTGCCGGAGCAGGCGTTCTTCCTGGTGGGCGGCATCGAGGAAGCGATCGAGCAGGCCAAGACGATCGAGGCGGCCTAGCGCATGCCCCTGGATGTCCACGTCGTCACGCCCGAGCGCGAGCTCTGGTCGGGGGAGGCCTCGACCGTGGTGGCGCGTGGCGTGGCGGGTGAGGTCGGCATCCTGTCCGGCCACGCCCCGATGATGGTCGGCTTGGCGATCGGGCCGCTGCGGATCCTGCGCAACGACGGTCCGGAGATCACGGCGGTCGTCGACGGCGGGTTCATGCACGTGACCTCGGACGGCGACGCCACACGGGTGGACGTGCTCGCGGCGAATGCCGAGATGCGCGAGGAGATCGACGTCGAAGGCGCCCGCCGGCGAGTGAGCGAGCTCGAGGACCGGCTCCGCGAGGGGGACACCGCCGATGCCGAGGCCGAACTCGCCGGCGCGAAGGAATCCCTCCTCAAGGCCCAGGCCAGGATCAACCTGGCAGGCTGAGGCCGGAACGGGCCATCGGCCCCTACACTGATGCCCTCATGGAACGCCTCCTCGTCACGGGAGGGGCGCGCCTGGAGGGGGCGGTGGTCGTCTCCGGCGCCAAGAACTCCGCCCTCAAACTGATGGCCGCCGCGCTGCTCGCGCCCGGCCGGACCGTGCTTCGCAACGTGCCCCGGATCCAGGACTGCTTCACGATGGGGGAGGTCCTCGAGCACCTGGGCGCCGGCGTGGCCTGGGACGGCAACACCGTCACGATCGACGCCACGACACTCACGTCTGTCGAGGCCCCCTACGAACTCGTGCGCCGCATGCGCGCCTCCACCGCCGTGCTCGGCTCGCTGCTGGCGCGGGCCGGTCGAGCCCGCGTGGCGATGCCCGGGGGCGATGAGATCGGGTCACGTCCCATCGACCTGCACATCGCGGGCCTCCGCAGCATGGGAGCCCACGTCGGATCCGAGCACGGGTTCCTCGTCGCCGAGACCGCCGGGCTCCGGGGGGCCGCGATCACGCTCGACTACCCGAGCGTCGGCGCCACCGAGAACCTGATGATGGCGGCGGTCCGCGCGCGCGGCACCACCGTGATCGACAACGCCGCGCGTGAGCCCGAGATCGCCGACATCGCCGCGTTCCTGGTGGCGATGGGCGCGCGGATCGAGGGCGCCGGGACCAACACGATCGAGATCGACGGGGTGGACGAGCTCACCGGGACCGAGCACGTCACGATCCCGGACCGCATCGAGGCCGGGACCTGGGCCGCCGCCGCCGTCGCCACCGGCGGCGACCTCCTGCTGGAGCATGCCCGCGCCGATCATCTCGACCTGTTCCTCACCAAGCTCGCCGATGCGGGCGCCCTCATCGATCGCATCGAGGACGGGATCCGCGTGCGGCAGGTCGGACGCGGACGGGCCATCGACTTCGTGACCCTGCCCTACCCGGGTGTGGCCACCGACTTCCAGCCGATCCTGATGGCGATGCTCGCCACCGGCGAAGGCACCAGCATCGCCACCGAGAACGTGTTCGAGAGCCGCTTCCTTTACGTGGACGAACTGCGGCGCATGGGCGCCGACATCCGGACCGAAGGTCATCACGCGGTGATCCGGGGCGTGCCGCGGCTGTCGGCAGCCCCCGTGCGCGCCCTCGACATCCGCGCGGGCGCCGCCATGGTGATCGCCGCGCTCGTCGCCGACGGGGTCACCGAGATCTCGGAGTTGCACCACCTGGACCGGGGCTATGAACGGTTCGAGGACAAGCTGACCCACCTGGGCGCCGACGTGCGGAGGGTCAGCGTCCCGGCGACGACGGAGCCATGGTGATCGAGGGCCCGCCGCCGCGCCCCGACCTCGGCGACGACACCCTGGGATGGCGGTCGGCCGATGCGGTCGTCACCGTTCATGGCACCGGGATCAAGGGCGGCCCGCCGGTCGGCTGGTCCTTCTGGCAAGCCCTCGGGTTGTTCTTCATCGTGTACCTGCTCATCGGGCAGATGGTGCTGGGCGCCATCACGCTCGCCCTGATGAACTACGACTTCTCGCGTGCCGGCGATGGCGGCGCGAGCGCTCCGCTGCTGGCGGCGACCCTGGTCGGCAACATCGCGACCGTCGCCCTGGTCTCCTGGTGGCTCGCGCGGCGGTATCCGAACTGGCTCGCATCGCTCGGGATCGGCAGCCCGGCCATCCGGTCGCGCGACGTGCTGCTCGCGATCGTGATGGCTCCGGCGATCTACCTGGTGCTCGGCCTGGTGGTGGCGCCGATCCTGTCCGCGTTGATCGAGTCGCTGTCGAACCTGCCCACCACCACCCCGGAGCAGATCGATGCCCAGAGCCTCTCCACCGCCGGCAAGATCCTGGCGGTCGTCGCCACGGTGTTCGTGGCTCCGATCACCGAGGAGTTCATGTTCCGCGGCCTCCTCTTCCGCTCGCTCCGGGACCGCCATGGGTTCTGGCTGGGTGCCGCGGTGTCGGCGGTGATGTTCGGGTTCGTCCATTGGTCGGGGCCGTGGCAGGACGCCGTGCTCCTCGTGGGGCTCATGACCGGCACCGGGTTCGCGTTGGCCGCCATCTACCAGTGGCGCGGCACGATCGTGGCGCCGATGGTGACGCACATCGTGTTCAACATCATCGGCCTGACGTTGATCCTCACCACCTCGTAGGCCTCCCAGCCTCGTGGCCGGCTTCGTGGCCGGCCGCGGAGCCGGCTTGCGTATGCTGAGGCCCGACGAAAGGGGTCCCGTCCGTGCCGCTGTTCCCGACCGATCCGTGGTTCCAAGACCTCGTGGGCCAGATCAACGCGTCGGCCGATTACCTCGAAGCCGCGAAGGACTGGGAGGGCGACATCGCGTTCCTGGTCGAGGCCGAACCCGATCGCGGTGTGCCGGACGACACCTGGGGCTACCTCGACCTGTGGCACGGCACGTGCCGCGGCGGCGGCCTCGTCGACCCGGAGCGGGGCGAGACCGCGCAGTACGTGATCCGCGCGCCCTACTCCCGGTGGAAGGACGTCGTGCTCGGCGAGCTCGACCCGGTGCGGGCCATGATGCAGGGCAAGCTGCGGGTGCGTGGTGACCTCCCCACGATCGTGCGGTACGTGAAAGCCGCCGATGAACTCGTGCACCTGTGCAGCAAGGTGCCGACCACGTTCCCCGACGAGGGCTGAGGCCGTGCGCGCGGTGGTGTTCGCCGAGGCTGGCCTCGTGCGGATGGACGACGTGCCCGAGCCCGAGCTCCTCGAGCCCACGGACGCCATCGTCCGCGTCACGCGTGCCGCGATCTGCGGGTCGGACCTGCACTTCTTCCACCTGAAGGCTCCCGTGGCGCCGGGGGACGTGATGGGCCACGAGGCCGTGGGTGTGGTCGACGCGGTCGGCGACGGCGTCCACGGCTTCGCCCCGGGCGATCGCGTGGTGGTGGCGTTCGACATCGCCTGCGGGACGTGCTGGTTCTGCCGTCGTGGGCAGTCGCAGCTCTGCGAGGAATCGGCCATCCTGGGCGGCGGCACCTTCGGCGGCGACCTTCCCGGGGCCCAGGCCGAGCGGGTTCGGGTGCCGTGGGCCGACACGAACCTGCTGACCGTCCCCGGCGAGGTTCCCGACGACGCCGCCGTGTTCGTGGGCGATGTGCTCACCACCGGCTTCTACGCCGCCTCGATCGCCGAGCCTCGTCCCGACGAGGTGGTGGCGGTGCTGGGCATGGGGCCCGTGGGGCTCCTCACCGTGCAGGCGTTGCGCGCGCTCGGGGTACGCACCGTCCTGGCGCCGGATCGCGAACCCGATCGCCTCGCGCTCGCCGAGGCGTTCGGAGCCACGTCGGTGAACATCGCCGAACGGAACGCGCAGACCGCGGTGGAGGGGTTCACCGAAGGCCGTGGTGCCGATGTCGTCCTCGATGCGGTGGGGCACCCCGCCGCGTTCGAGTCCGCCATCGACGTGGTGCGCCGTGGGGGGCGGGTCGTCGTGGTGGGCATGTACGCCGGCGAGACCGTCGAGCTCCAACTCGGTGTGTACTGGGCGCGCGCGCTCGACGTCCGGTTCGCCGGCCTGTGTCCCATCCATGCCTGGTGGGAACGGGCGATGGCCCAGGTGCAAGCGGGCGCCATGGACCCGTTGCCGTTGATCAGCCATCGACTGCCGCTCGAGGACGCGCCGCGCGGCTACGACCTGTTCGACCGGCGTGAAGCGACGAAGGTCCTGCTGGCGCCGTGATCGTCACGTTCGTCGACGCCGAGCCGAGCGGCCTCGCCGAGATGCTCGGTGGGTTGATCGAGCAGAACCTCGCGGCCGATCCCTCGCGACGCAGGCTGCTGCATCCCTCCGTGGTGACGATCGAGGCCGACGACGCCGGGGTCGACATCACGTTGCGGATCGATCGCGATGCCATCGTCGTGGGCGAGGGATCCGACCCGGCGGCCCAGGTCCGGATCCACGCCGACTCGGGACGACTGCTGTCGGTGGTCGCCACCCCGTTGCGGTGGGGCCTGCCCGATCCCTTCGCCCACGCGGGGCGATCGCTGATCGCCGCTATCGCGCGTGGGCATGTCCGGATCCACGGCCTGGTTCGTCATCCCCTCCAGGTCATCCGCCTGACGAAGCTCCTCAACGTGCATGAGGGGTCCCGGTGACGTCGGCGCCTCGGCCCGTCCGTCCCGACGAAGCGGCGTGGCTGCAGCGCCGGGAGCACGCATGGCTCCCGGTGTTCGCGGTCCTGGCCGTGATCGTGCTCACCACCGTGGGTGGGTTCGTGGTGGCGGCGGCGTTGGCGCAACCGGCCGGACCGCCGGTGGGGTTCCCCGGCCTCGTGGAGGTGCAGCCCCTGTCGGGTTGGGAGCCGGCCGACCCGGGCAGCGTCGATGGACGTCCGTTCGTGCAACTCACCCGCGGCAACGGCACCTTGCTCGTGCTGGACTGGGGCGCCTCGCCGGGCGATGCCGACGTGCTCGCCCGCACCGTCGTCGACGAAGCCCTGACGCCATCGTTCAGCCAGCTGACGGTTTCGGACCGACTGGAGCCGGTGGTGCTGGCCGACGGCACGCCGGGCGCCCGGTTCACCTTCGTCGGGGTCGACCCGGAGTCCGGTGGGTCGATCGAAGGCGAGGTCACCGCCGTGGTCGATCCCTCGGGCCGAGGCGTGGTGTTCGTCGGGCTCGGCCCCGAAGGTTCGCTCGCGTTCATCGACGGCGACATCCACACGATGATCGATCAAGCCGAGGTGACCTGAGCCGTGGCCGTGGCCTCCCGCCGAGGGTTCCGGCGTTCGAGCCTGCATCACGTGGGGTTCTTCCAGCCGCGTCAGCCCGCGTTCTGGCTGTACGTGGTGATCGTCGTGGCGACCGGCGTGGTGGCGCTCGGCGAGCAGAGCTTCTATCGGAACATCTCCGCCTCGGGATGGGCGCTGTCCTGGCTGTTGCTGGCCCTGTACGCCCTACCGGTGTTCCTGGTCGTCTACTTCCTGGACCTCTACGAGCGCGAGCCGCTGTCGCTGGTCGCCGCGGCCCTGGTGTGGGGTGCGGTGGCGGCCACCACGCTGTCGGCGATCGGCAACCTCGGATGGGGCCTCACGGTGGCCAGGGTGGGCGGCCCCGAGTTCGCGGCGCGCTGGACCGCGGCGCTCACCGCGCCGTTCGTCGAAGAGACGCTGAAGGGCTGCGGCGTGGTGTTGATCTACCTGATCGCCCGCGACGAGATCGACGATGTGATGGACGGGTTCGTCTACGGGGCCGTGTGCGGCCTGGGGTTCGCGATCGTCGAGGACGTCTTCTACTTCATGAGCGTGTTCGGCGGGCAGCCGGCGGGTGTGCTGCAGGGGTTCTTCCTGCGGGTGATCGCCAGCGGGTTGTACTCGCACGTGCTCTACACCGGACTGGTGGGGATGGCTATCGGGGTGGTGGTCTCGCGCCGCGCCACCGAACCGCTGGGCCGTCGTCTGTGGATCGCGGCCGGCCTGTGTGCCCTGGCGGTGTTCGGCCACTTCCTGTGGAACTCCCCGTTGCTCGACTTCTTCCCTGCGGAACCGTGGACCGGCGCCGATTGGCTGATGGTGCCGGTCGCGACGGCGGTCAAAGGGCTGCCGTTGCTGGCGTTCGTGGGTATCGCGGTCTGGTTGGCCCGGCGTCGGGAACAGCGCTGGTTGCAGGCTTCCCTCTCCCCGGAGGTCGGCCTCGACGGGATCTCCGCCGAGGAGCTCCAGGTGCTCGCCTCGCCCAAGCGCCGTCGCGCCGCCCGTGCGCAGATGCGTCGGCGCGCGGGGTCACGGGCGTCCTCGCTGCTGCATCGACTCCAGCGCGAACAGGTGAACCTCGCCATGGTGGCGTCCAGGGTGCCCGATGATCACGATCCCGCCCTGATGCGGCAACGGGAGTACTGCCGCTCGCTGCGCGATGCCCTCCAGGCGATCCCCGGCGCCGCGCCCGCCCAGACGGCGAGCGGCGACGGGTAGGCTGCGACCGATGGAGGTCGACGAGCTCGTCCGTGGCGTGCTGGCGCGCGAACGCCGTGCGGTGGCCCGCGCGATCTCGGCCGTCGAGGACGGCGACGCCGACCTGGAGTCCCTGTCTGCGGGCCTGTATCCACACACCGGCTCGGCCGTGACGATCGGCCTGACCGGGGCGCCGGGCGTGGGCAAGTCGACGCTCGCCGCCGGATTGGTGGGTGCGGCGCGGGCCCGCGACCTCCCCGTCGCCGTGCTGGCGGTCGATCCGACCTCCCCCTACACCGGCGGCGCGCTGTTGGGCGATCGCGTCCGCATGCAGGAGCATGCCACCGACCCCGGCGTGTTCATCCGGTCGATGGCTACCCGGGGACATCTTGGTGGCATGGCGCTCGCGGCTCCTGAAGCGGTCCGCATCCTGGACGCCGCGGGCTACGAACGTGTCGTGGTCGAGACCGTGGGGGTGGGCCAGGCCGAGGTCGATGTGGCGGCCGCCACCGACACCGCGGTGGTGGTGCTGGCCCCCGGCCTCGGCGACGCCGTGCAGATGGCGAAGGCCGGGATCCTCGAGGTCGCCGACATCTTCGTCGTCAACAAGGCCGATCGCGACGGGGCCTCGGAGGTCGTCCGCGAACTCCGCCAGATGCTGCACCTCGGCGCGGCGCGCGACTGGGATCCGCCGGTCCTCACCGCCTCGGCATCCCAGGGCGAGGGTATCGAGGAGCTGTGGGAGGCCATCGAATCGCATCGCGATCACCTGGCGGCGTCCGGAGCCCTCGCGGCCAAGCGGCGGTCCCGCCTGATCCGCGAGGTGGAGAGCCTGGCCGCCGAGCGGTTCCGGCTTCGCGCCGCCGAGGCCCTTCGCGCAGACCCGCAGCTGGCCGACGAGCTCGAGGCCCGCCGTCTCGATCCCTACCGCGCTGCCGCTATGCTGGCCTCCCGGGCCGCGGAGTAGACCGCGGCCGAGCGGCACCACATCGCAGGGACGCGAGCCACGTGACCGACGCCCGCCAACGCACCCAACCCACCGACGAGGCCGTTGCCGCCGTGCGGTCGCATCGAACGCTCTCGGGCGAACCCGTTCCCGAGATCGCCACGGCCGAGGACCTGGCCTCCTGGGACCCCGA
>Ga0190274_10001515_pt1 | contig 13608 bp, 14 predicted proteins | sample Popmic531T_FD_133002 | JGI IMG/M metagenome (GOLD analysis project Ga0190274, IMG submission 133002) | Populus adjacent soil microbial communities from riparian zone of Yellowstone River, Montana, USA - 531 T | ecosystem: Environmental > Terrestrial > Soil > Riparian zone | place: USA: Montana...
CGTCAGGAGCAACACCGACGATCGTGAACGGCTGCCCGTTGAGCCGGAGGGCTTCACCGATCACGTTGTCAGACTGATTGAAGTGGGTCATCCAGTAGCGGTAACTCAACACGGTGATCGAAGCTGCGCCGACGGCCTCCGGATCGGACGTGACGAACAGCCTGCCGAACGCCGGCCGCACCCCAAGCACGCTGAAGTAGTTGAGCGTCACGAAATCGGCGTAGCCACGAACGGGCGCGCCGCCCCCGGCGCTCTCAATCGTCAGCCGCTCCAGAAACATCTGGCGCGCATACACGCCGTCGAAACTGCGGGCCCGGTCGCGCACCGCCAAGTACTTGGGAAACGAAGTGGGGTTCAGGCCGCCGTTGTCTTGACCGGTCCCGATGTCCACGAGGCCGTCCGCCTGTGACACACCTGCTGGCCCGCGAAACAGGAGCGCGTTGGCCACCGTGAAAATCGCGGTGTTTGCGCCGATGCCGATGGTCATCGACAGGATCGCCATCCCGGCAAACAGCTTCTGCTGGGCCAGGGCTCGGAAGGCGATCCTGGCATCGCCCAGGATGTCGGTCAGATGTCGCATGACCGGCAAACCCCGAGGTGGGCCGAAAGTTTCGAGAACAGATAACCACGAAGACATGAAGGTTCTCGACTTGGAGTCTTCGTGCCTTCGTGGTGCTCTCTTGTAAGATGGCGGCTTCGCGAGGCAACCCATGTCCCGAATTCGCGCGGTGGCCGCCTTCCTTGTCGTCGTCGCAACGACTCCCCTGCTCGCTCAGGCGCCGGCCGACGAAGCCGGGTTCATGCCCCTCTTCGACGGCAAGACGCTCAATGGCTGGAAGTTGGTCAACGGTCACGGGCCCGGCTACGTCGTCCGCGACGACACGATCGTGTGTCCGAAGGACGGTGGCGGGAACCTGTTCACCGAGCGGGAGTATGCGAACTTTGTCCTGCGCTTCGAGTTCAGAACCGAGCCGGGCGGCAACAGCGGCATCGGCATCCGCGCGCCGTACGAGGGCACGTCGTCAGTCGAGGGGATGGAGATTCAGATCCTCGACGATGGGCATGAGATGTACCGGGGCAAGATCAAGTCGGAACAGCATCACGGGTCCGTCTACGACATGATCCCGGCGCGAACGGGGTTCCTGAAGCCGGCCGGTGAGTGGAACAGCGAGGAAATCGTGGCCGAGGGGCGCCGGATTCGCGTCACGCTCAACGGCGCGGTCATTGTGGACGCCAGCCTCGACATGGTCCGCGAGCCGGCCGTCCTGGCCAAACACCCGGGAATCAAGCGGACCAGCGGCCATATCGGCCTGCTCGGCCACGACTCTCTGGTGGAGTTCAGAAACCTGAGGATTAAGACCCTGCCGTAGGAAAAAGTGGTCGGGTGAATTATTTGCGAATAATTCACCCGACCACTTTTTTCTTATGACGCCGCCCTGATCGGGACCACTGACCCCGAGCCGGACTCGAGCGTGGCGGCCGCGGGGGCCGGACGGTCCACGCCCAGCCGCTGGAGCTTGTCGATGAGCGTCGTGCGGCTGAGTCGCAGCAGGCGCGCGGCCTGGCGACGGTTGCCGCCGGTCTTTTCCAGATACCGCAGGATGAGGTCGCGCTCCATGCGGGTCATCGTGGCCGCGAAGTCGATGCCGTCGTCCGGTGTCGCGGGAATCTCCACTATTGACGCGCCGCGGAAACCGGTCGCGGCCTGACGGATGTCCTCCGGCAACGCGTCCACCTCGAGCTCGTGAGGGTTGGTGCTCATGGCCACCGCGTACTCGATGGCGTTCTGCAGGTGGCGGACGTTGCCGGGCCACTCGCATTCCATCAGCAGCTGCAGCGTTTCCTGGCTCAGGCTCTTCGGCGCCAGCCCGTTGGTCTCGCAGACCTCCGCCACAAAATGCGTCGCGAGCAGCGGGATGTCGGACTTGCGCATACGGAGCGGCGGCAACTCCACGCCGAGCACGCTCAAGCGGTAGAAGAGATCCTCGCGGAACGCACCTGCGCGCACCATGTCGCGCAGGTCCACGTTCGTCGCGGCAATGACCCGCGTGTTGACCTTGACCGGCGTGCAGGTGCCCACGCGCTCGATTTCCCGCTCCTGAAGCGCACGCAGGAGCTTGCTCTGCAGCGACAGTGACATCGACGACACCTCGTCGATGAAGAGCGTGCCCTTGTCGGCGGCCTCGAATCGGCCCTCGCGCGACTGCACGGCGCCGGTGAAGGCGCCCTTCACGTGGCCGAAGAGCTCCGCCTCGGCAAGTCCCTCGGGGACCGCCGCGCAATTGAACGCGACGAACGGACGGTCGCGACGTGAGCTGGTCTCGTGAAGCGCCCGCGCGACAAGCTCTTTGCCCGTGCCCGTCTCGCCCTTGATCAACACCGTGCTCTGCATCGGCGCGACGCGCGCGAGCGTTTCGAGCAGACGGACGATCGCCGGGCTCTCGCCGATGATGCGACGGCCCGATGCCAGCATGGACGCCGGACGCGGCTGCGGCTGCGGCCGACGCGCGACCGGCGGCTGCGGCTGCGCCTGCTCCGCAGGCTGGGTCGCACCGATGGCTGACACCAACTGCTCGGCCGAACACGGTTTCACCAGGAAATCAATCGCGCCACGCTTGAGCGCGCGCACGGCGTGATGGAGGCTGCCGAACTCCGCCGTCACCAGGGCGCGCATATGCGGATAGCGCGACAGCGCGACGTCGAGCACGTCGAGGCCGTCGCCGTCGGCAAGCCGCACATCCACGACCAACCCGTCGTAGGGATAGCCCTCGAGTCGCGAGACGGCGTCGGCGACGCTCTCGCACTCGGCAGCCGCATACCCGCCCGCCTCGAAGGCGGCGACTGCGGACTGACGTGCGGTGTGGTTCTTATCAGCGATGAGGACGGAACGACGGGCGCGATGCAGCACGGTGCGGCTCTCCCAGGGAGGGCGTAACTGCCAAAACGGTCAGTTGACGCAAGAGCACGGGCCGGAGCATAGCAATCGGAATGCCACCCACATTCCTTAGGTAATTGTCGAAGCGCGCAGCATTACGTCAAAAACACCGCAGCACCCGCAACCCAAATTCTCACGCGTGCACACGACGGCACATGTCAGTACCCCGACGGTGTCGGTCCACCGACCGCCGGTCGAGCGGCCAGCGCGGCGTGGAAACCTCTCGTGCCGGCGCGCCGGCACGTGCACGTGCGTGCAAAACAGTGAAGCGCTGACGCACGGCACCCCGCTTGCAGCCAGCGGCAGCGCCCGTCGCACCTCGTCGATTCCTGCGCGGGCAGGAGTACCTCCGGTGGGAAACACCATCAGCGACGCTGCAATCACGGCGGCCCTCGGGCGGCAGATGACGCAGGCCGTTGCTCGTCAGGCCGTGGCCGCGGGTAATCTCGCGAACCTCGATACGCCGGGCTACCGCACGAAGGAAGTCCAATTCGCGGACGTGCTGGACGGCGAGCTCTCGGCCGGGGTCATCACGACGACGAACGCCGGACACATCGGGCCGCCCGCCGGCAGCTCGGCTTCCCCACAGGCCAGTGAGTCGTCGGGGCTCGCGCCACGCCGCGACGGCAACAACGTGCAGCTCGACCGCGAGCTGCTGGGCATGACCAAGGCCGCGGGCGACTTCAACGCCGCCCAGACCGTATTGGCCGCCAAGTTCCGTCTTGTTCGCTACGCCATCAACGAGGGTCGCTGATGTCCACGCTGCTCGGAGCCGTCAACGCCGCCGCGAGCGCACTGGACGTCCAGCGCGCCCGCATGGAAGTCGCGGTCTCGAATCTTGCCAACGCCGAGTCCACGCGCGGCGCGGACGGACAGCCCTACCGCCGCCGCGAAGTCGTGCTCGAGGCGGAGCCGACCGAGCCCTTCTCGGGCCAGGTCGAAGCCGCCGGCGTGCGCGTCGCGGACGTCATCGAAGACCAGGCTCCATTCCGCCGCCGCTTCGAGCCGTCGCATCCCGACGCGGACGCGGGTGGTTTCGTGGCCGTTCCGAACGTGGACGTGCCGGAAGAAATGGTCAACATGCTTGGCGCGGCCCGCGCCTACCAGGCCAATCTCACGGCGATCTCGCTCATCCGGGACACCGTGCAGAAGGCCCTCGACCTGGCGAAATCGTAATGGCGATCGATCCCATCACGTCCAGCATCGGATCAATCGGCGGGTCGCTTCCGACAACGCCCTCGCCATCATCCGGGGCCTCGTCTGTTTCGGGCGGCTTTGGCGACGCGCTCAAGAAAGCCGTCAATGCCGTCGAGACGACGACGACCGACGCCAACCAGGCTATCGGGCGCATGCTCGACGGCAGCGGCGACGTGCACGAGGCCGTGATCTCGCTGCAGAAAGCCGACACGGCGCTCCAACTCACCGTTCAGGTCCGCAACAAGATCGTGCAGGCCTACCAGGACATCATGCGGATGTCGATCTAGCCCGGCTGACCGACCGTGAACATCGATCAACTCTTCACGCACATCCGCAAGCTCGTCTCGACGCTGACGGCCGGGCAGGTCGCCGGCCTCGTGCTCGTCTTCGTCGCCGTCGTCGGCGTCGTGGCCAGCTCTGCGTACTGGATTTCCCAGCCCACGTACCAGTTGCTCGTCGCCGACATGGACGCCGAAACCGCGAGCGCCGTCGTCGCGAAGCTCGAGGATGACAACGTCCCCTACCAGCTCGGTAGCGGCGGCCGCACCGTCAGCGTGCCGGCGGAGCGCATCGACACGCTGCGTCTCCAGCTGGCGTCTGGCGGATTGCCGTCAGCCGGACGCATTGGCTTCGAGATCTTCGACCGTCCGGCCTTCGGGACGACCGAGTTTCTCGAACACGTGAACTACCGCCGCGCGCTCGAAGGCGAGTTGGCACGCACGATCGGCACGCTTTCAGAGGTGTCCAGCGCGCGCGTGCACATCGCGATGGCGCGCGATTCCCTCTTTGTCGATCGGGATCAACCAGCCAAGGCCTCGGTCGTCCTTCGGCTCAAGAACAGCGGCCGGATTGAAGTCGCGACGGCCAAGGCCATCGCCAATCTCGTCGCGGGCAGCGTCGAAGCCCTGAAGCCGGACGCGGTCGTCATCGTGGACACCTTCGGCCGGCCCTTGACCCGCAATCCGGACGCCGAGGAGGCGGGATTGTCGGGCACGCAGCTGGAACGACAGCAGCAGATCGAACGCGATCTGACGACCCGCGTCGTGGCGTTGCTCGAACCCGTCGTCGGCCAGGGCCGCGTGCGCGTCAATGTCGCGGCGCACCTGAACACAGAGGCGGTTGAAGAGACGCAGGAGACGTTCGATCCAGCGTCGGTCGTACGAAGCCGGCAGACGATGCAGGAGACGAGCGCGGCGTCGCGCGTTGCCGGCGGCGTCTCCGGCGCGCGCGCCAATCAGCCTCCCGCGCTCTCGACGGCGCTGCCGAACGGCGCACCGGACGACGCCGCTGCGGCACCCGCACCGATTCAAACGGCCGCCGCGCCAGCCGCCACGACGCTCACGACATCGACGACGCCCGGCCGGACGTCTGAAACTACCAACTACGAGGTGGGGCGCACGACCCGGCACACGGTCAGCCCGCAGGGCGCCCTCGCGCGCCTCTCGGTCGCCGTCATCCTCGACGACGAGCGCGTGACGGCCAAGAACGCGGCCGGCACCGCCACGACGACGACCAAGGCATGGGAAGCCGAAGGCAAGCAGCGAATTCACGGTCTCGTCGCAGCGGCGGTTGGCCTCGACAGCGAACGCGGCGATCTGCTGACCGTCGAGAACATCGCCTTTGACGTTCCGCCCGTGGAGCCGGAACCAGAACCCACGCCGGTCAGCCAGCAGGCCATCGACGTCGTGAAGGACTTCTGGCCCGCAGCGCTCCGTGGCATCGGCATCTTCGCGCTCGCGGCCTTTGCGCTCTTCGGCATCCTCCGGCCGATGTCGCGCCGCCTTGCCGGCCGACCGACCATGCCTTCCCTTCCGGCGGCCGCGGGTGCAAACGCCCGCCTGCCCACGATCAAGGAAATGGAAAACCAAATCGAGGCCGAACTCAGCGCCGCGACCACAGGTCAGGCGGGTCGTCTGCCAGTCCTGACCAAGCGCGTTGCGAAACTTGCCAACGACGAACCTGAGCAACTGGCGCGCATCGTTCGCGGCTGGATTGCGGACGAGGAGCATTGATGTCGAGCCCCTCAACCGCGCCGTTGACCGGTGCGCAGAAGGCCGCGATCGCGCTCATGGCGGTCGATGACGACACGGCCGCATCGCTTTTCAAGCATCTCCGCGAAGATGAGATGGAAAAGGTCGCACGCGAAATCGCGGTGATCGGATCCGTCTCGCCCGAGCTCGGCGAACAGGTGCTGTCGGAGTTGAACACCTCCGCCACCGGATCGCACGTGCCGCCGGGCGGCGTGGAACAAGCTCGACGACTGCTGTCGAAAGCACTCGGGCAGGAGCAGGGCCGCCGAGTGCTCGAACGCGTGGTGGATTCTCTCCACACCGCGGCGGGTTTCGCCTCAATCGAACGAGCGAATCCCGAGCAGTTGTCGAAATTCTTTCTGGGCGAACACCCGCAGACCACCGCGCTGATCCTGGCGCACCTGAACTCGAACAGCGCGGCCAAGCTCCTCGAACAGCTGCCGGAGGACATGCGGACGGACGTGCTCTTGCGGCTCGCCAACCTCGGCGAGATTCCGCCGGACGTGATCACCCGGATTTCTACCGTCATCGAGCAGCGCCTGCGCGCGCTCGGCGCCCACTCGCGCGAACAGCGCGGCGGCGTTCGCGCGGTGGCCGAGCTGTTCAACTGCCTCGAGCGGAACGTCAGCCGCCCCGCTTTGGCGCACCTCGAAACCGCCGACCCGGAAGTGGCAACGGCCATCCGCAACCTGATGTTCGTGTTCGAGGACCTGGCCGGCATCGAGGAGACCGGCATCCGCGAGATCGCCAACCGCGCCGACAAGAAGACGCTCACGATCGCGCTGAAGGGCGCGAGCGAATCGATTCGCACGCGGTTTTTCGCGAACATGTCCAAGCGCGCCGTCGATTTGCTCAAGGAAGAGATGGAGATGCTTGGCGCCGTGCGCCTGCGCGAGGTCGAGAAGGCGCAGCACGAGATCGTCGGCATCGCCCGCAAGCTCGAAGAAGAGGGCCTCATCACGACCGGCGCGGGCGCCGGGGAGCCGTATGTCACATAGCGCACGCCGGCTGGCGGCGACAGTCGCGACCGAACGTTTCGATTGGCAGGCGGCCCGCAGCCCCATGGGGTCGCAGCCCGTGCCGTTGGTCTTCGTCGATGCCGGGAAAGCCATTCGGGCCTCGTCGGACTCCGAGCGTCCGATCGAAGCGCGTGAGCTGCACCTGCCGTCGGTCGCCGCCGAGCCGATCGAAGCGATCGAACACCAGGCGTTTCACGAGGGGTACACGCGCGGCCAGCGCACGGCCGACGAGGAAATGGAGCGGCGTCTCGAAGACGTCCTTCTGCGGCTGCGCACGACTGTCGACGAGCTCGGCAAGCTGGGTCCGCACGCCATGCGGCGCGCCGACCGGGAGATGGTTCACCTCGCCGTCGCGATGGCCGAGCGCATCGTCCGCCGTGAAGTCAGCGCCGAACCCGAGACGCTGCTGGATATGGCGCGGGCGGCCATCGAGCGACTGGGTGAGCGCGTCGCGGCGGTCGTCCATCTCAACCCTGCCGATCTCGAAGCCATTGTCAACGATGGCAGCGGCCGCATCGGGACGCTCGATGTCGTGGCCGACTCGGACCTGCCGCGCGGCGGCTGCATGATCCGCACGAGTCTCGGCACCATCGACGCCGGCATCGACGCGCAGATGCGCGAACTTCTGCGCGCCATGCTGGCCGGTGACGGCACCGAGGAGGCCGCTGATGGCCCCGTCGCTGGACACTGAACCATTTTTTGCACTGAGGCTCTGCCTCGCGCGCCTGCCTGAAATCGACACCACGCCGATCATCGGTGAGGTGACGCGTGTCGTCGGGCTGCTCGTCGAGTCCTCCGGCCCTCCTGCAAGCGTCGGTGAGATCTGCCACATCCGAACCGACCGCGGCGCCAACGAACTCTCGGTCGAAGTCGTGGGATTTCGCGACGGTAAGCTGCTGTCAGTGCCCCTCGCCAGCACCGCGGGTATTCGCCCCGGCGATCAGATTGTGTCGAGCGGCCGTCCCCCCTCGGTTCCGGTTGGCGATGGACTGCTCGGCCGCGTCATCGACGGGTTCGGCCGACCGATCGACGGGCTCGGTCCGCTGCTCACCGCCCGATCGGTGCCGCTCCATCCGCCGGCGATGAACCCGCTCACCCGTGAATCCATCTCGCGACCAATCGGCACGGGCGTCCGTGCCATCGACGCGCTCCTGACCTGCGGCCGTGGCCAGCGCATCGGTATCTTCGGCGGCAGCGGCATCGGCAAGAGCACGCTGCTCGGGATGATGGCGCGCGGCACCGAGGCGGACGTCGTGGTGCTCTGTCTCGTCGGCGAACGAGGCCGCGAAGTCCGCAGCTTCATCGAGCACGATCTCGGGCCACGCGGCCTGGAGCGTTCGGTGCTCGTCGTGTCGACGTCGGACAACCCGGCGCTCGCGCGGCAGCGCGCGGCCTACGCCGCCACGTCGATCGCGGAAGCCTTTCGCGACGCCGGCCGGCACGTGCTGCTCATGATGGACTCGGTCACGCGCTTTGCGATGGCGCAACGCGAAGTGGGTCTCGCCGCGGGCGAGCCGCCCACGGCCAAGGGATATCCGCCGTCGGTGTTCGCGCGGTTGCCCGGTCTTCTGGAGCGCGCCGGCGCGGTCCGGGGTCGCGGCAGCATCACGGCGTTCTACACGGTGCTCGTCGAGGGCGACGATCAGAACGAGCCGGTCGCCGATGCCGTCCGCGCCATCCTTGATGGACACGTCGTGCTCGACCGCGGCCTGGCGGCGCGCAACCACTACCCCGCCATTGACGTGCTGCAAAGCGTCAGTCGAACGATGCCTGACGTGACGACCCTGGAACATCGGGCGAAGGCCGGCGTCCTCCGCGAATGGCTGGCCACGCTCCGCGACAGCGACGACCTCGTCAGCGTCGGCGCGTACGTCGCGGGCAGTAATGCACGGATCGACACGGCACTCGCGCGGCGCGACGCGATCGAGCGGTTCCTCTGTCAGCCCGCCGACACGAGCGTCCGGTCCACCGACGCTACAACGGCTCTGATGGCGCTGTGACATGGCGACCTTCCGGTTCAGGGCCGCGGTGGTCCTTGACCTCCGCCTCAAGCACGAACAGGCTGCGCTCGTGGTGCGATCGCAGGCGGAGGGCCGGTTTCGCGAGGCCGTCGGCGCGGTAACGGCCACCGAGGCGCGCCGGCACGGCTCCCAGCAGGAGCTGGCCGCCCTCGAACGCCGTGGATCGGACCTCGGCGCCATCCTCTGGCATCGGAATTGGATTGATCGACTCCGCGGTCTTGTCGAGCTCGCCTGCCGCGATCGTGAAGATCGCGCGCGTGAGCTTGCGGACGCAGATGGGCGCTGGCGCGACGCGCGCCGCCGCCGGCTCGCGATCGAGCGGCTGCGTGATCGCGCGTGGCAGCGTTTCCAGAACGACGAGCGGCGGCGCGAGCAGAAAGACATGGATGAGCTCGCACGCATTCGTTATCTGACGCCGGACCTGTAGCAGGCTGCGAAGAGACGCAGCCTGAACTTGGAAGGATGACGTGAGAAGTCAGAAATGGGCCTCGCCTTTGCGGTGCGGGATTTCTGGCTTCCGCCTTCTTACTTCTGAGTGCTTACGAAGGAGTGAACCGTGACCGTTGTGTATTCGGTGGACCAGGGCATCGGCACCAACATGGAACCCAGCGCCTTTGCCGCCAAGCAGACGCAGACGCCGGCGGCCCAGAACCCGTCCCCTGCCGCACAGGCCACGAGGAAGAACGACGACATCGGCAAGGACGCCTTTCTCCAGCTGCTCGTGACGCAGCTCCAGCATCAGGATCCGCTCGACCCTCAAGACAACAGCGAGTTCCTTGCGCAGCTTGCGCAGTTCACCTCGCTCGAGAGCCTGCAACAGATCAAGCAAGACATGGCCGCGCTACGCGGTTACATCGAAGCGGGAGTGTCCGGCGTCGCAGACGACGCGCCCGCAACTAATGGAGGTGCGTAAATGTCCGTCGGTTCCTTCTCCGCCAGCCTGTCCGGCATGAACGTTCACCAGCAGAAGCTGGGCGTCATCGGCAACAACCTGGCAAACCTCAACACGGTTGGCTTCAAGGCCAGCATCGTGCAGTTCTCCGATCTCGTGAGCCAGTCGATCGGCGGCGCCAGCGACAATCCGATGCAGATCGGCCTCGGCGTGTCCATCGGCCAGATCTCGCCGAATTTCTCGCAGGGCGGCATCGAAAGCACGGGCATCTCGACGAACGTCGGGATCCAGGGCACCGGACTCTTCGTCATCGGCGACGTGTCGCAACGCGCGTACACGCGCGCCGGCAACTTCACGTTCGACGCCAATGGCGTGCTCGTCACGCCCGAAGGCCTGGAGGTGCAGGGCTACACCGCCGTTGACCCGCTCACCGGCCAGATCGACACGGACGGCCAGCCGACCAACATCGTCATTCCGCCGGGCGTGCTGCGATCGCCGATTCCGACGAGTCTCTTCGGAACGGTCCTCAATCTCGACGCCGGCGCCGCGGCGGGCTCCGAGTTCACCTCATCCGTTCAGCTCTATGACGCGCTCGGCGTGCCGCACGTCGCCACGCTGAGCTTCACCAAGGCTGGCCCGGGCGACTGGGACTACGAGATCACGGTGCCCGGCGAGGACGTCGCCGGTGGAACAGCCGGCACGCCGGAGGTCATCGGTACCGGCTCACTCGGCTTCAACAACCTCGGCCAGTTGACGGATGTCAACGGTTCCGCGGCGGCAGACGTCGCCGTCACCAGCCCGACCTGGGCGAACGGCGCGGCGGCGACCAACTTCTCGTGGGACCTGATTGACGCGAACGGCTCGCCGTCGATCACTGGCTACTCGGCCCCGTCGGCCACCGCCTCAACGACGCAAAACGGATCGCCGACCGGCGCGGTCTCGAGCATCATCTCGATCGGCCCGCAGGGCGAATTGATGGCGTCGTTCGGCATTGGCCGGACGGTCACGGTGGGTCAGCTCGCGATGGCGTCCTTCAACAACCCGCAGGGTCTCGTGAAGCTCGGCTCGAATCTCTACAGCGAGAGTGAAGCGTCGGGTATTCCGAGCATCGGCATCGCGGGCACGGCGGGCCGCGGCACACTCATCGGCAGCTCACTCGAACAGTCGAACGTGGACATTGCGACCGAGTTCACCCAGATGATCCTCGCGCAGCGCGGATACCAGGCGAACTCGAAGAGCATCACGGTCGCCGACGAGCTGCTCGTCGATACGCTCAACCTCAAGCGCTAAATCACGAAACCGGGTTTCTTCGTCTAAGAAACCCGGTTTCCTAGAGACCATCGACATGAACCTCTCCCTACTACTCGGGGTGTCTTCGGCCGCCGCCGAAGCGTCGGCGGGCCAAGGCCGCTCCGCCAACGCTTCGGCAAGCCCAGCCGCTGCTGGAGCGGGCCGAACCGACGCCACGAGTGCCGCCGCCATCGACGGCGCGGACACTGCCGCACTCGCCAGCGCCTTTCGCTCGCTTGTCGACCAGCTCACGCTCATGAGCGGCGGGCAACCGGCGGACGACGACGCGCCAATCGCGGAGGCGTCCGTCCCAAGCGAGGCCGACGATCTCGCGGCCACGCTCGAGGCCACGGATGACGCGGATGAGCCGGAGTGGGAGGACGAGTCACAGACCCACCAGCCGCAGATGTGGCTGGTGGAGCTCGAGATCATCAACCGCGCGGCGGGAGTCCAAACGGACGTTCCCCGCCGCACGGCTGTTCCCCTCAATAGCGACCAGAGTCAGGACGCGCCTGAAAAGTCAGGCGAAGCCAACGACAAGCTCGGCACGATGCCCGGTCTCGCGCCGCTGACGCTGCCCGAAGCCGCGCCGGCGCCGGCGATCCCGGCAGGGCCGCCTACCGCAGAGATCACGTCCGACGGTCTGCCGCAGCCAACCGCGGCCGATGCGCCTATTGATCGCGTCGATCGCGCCGGCGAACCCTCGACGCGCTTCGTCGCCCGTGCGGGCACGGAAGCTGCCACGGATCACGCAGACATTGCGGCGCCGTCGGCCGCGAGTCGCACGGCAAGGAACGTGGAGACGAATGCTGGCTCGAAGCCGAGTCAGCCGCGAGCGACAGCCCAGGCTTCGACACTGCACGCGACGGCGGCGTCCGGTCCGCAGGCACCCCAATCCGATCAACCAGCGCCGGTCGAAGGCAAAGAACAGGGGGCGTTGCCGGTCGCTCCGGTCGTTCCCCGTTCCACGTTCCCCGTTCCTGGTTCTGGTTCAGGTTCCGGGTTCAATGTTCAGCGTTCGGGAGTCGCGAAACCAGAGGGCGCGACTCAGAACCCTGAACCACGAACCCTGAACCAGAACCTGAACCTGAACCTGAACCTGAACCAGGAACGGGGAACGGGGAACGGGGAACGAGTTCAGTCATTTATCGCTGGCCAGAGCGTCCCTGTCGAGGTCGCCCCCGAGTCCGGAAAGGCCGAGCGTTCGACGAGATCCGCGCCCAGGGCCGACGCGCCGGCCGGTCAACCGGCGATTGAGGCACGAGCCGGACTGGTGGGTGCTGCAGGCAATGCACAACAGTCGGGCGATGAACCGGATCGAAACCGGCAGCCCGAGTCACATCTGACGTTCTCGCGGCCGATCGCCGCCGACGTCCAGACGCTTGGCGCGTTGGCGATGACGTCGGCCGCTCACGACGTGCTGTCCGCGCGGATGGCCCCGGTGTCGCAACCGGCCATCATCGTGGCGCCCGTTCTCACGAGCGGCACCGCGCTTCCCGAAGAAACAGCCAACCAGATCGTGCAGGCCATCAGATTTCAACTGGTCCGTGGCGGCGGCGAAGCCACCATCCGCCTCGAGCCAAAACACTTCGGCGAGCTCTCCATCACGGTTCGCGTCGACCAGGGCCAGGTGACCGCACGGGTCCAGGCCGAGTCGCCGATCGTGCGCGAGTACCTGCAAAGCCATCAGGGCATGCTCCGCGACAGTCTGGCCGACCAGCAGTTGACGCTCGGCAAATTCGAGATCGCGGAGCCGCCCGCGGAGTCGCGCGATGGCGAGCGCCGGTCAGCCGAGGAGCGCGCGTCCCACGGAGACCGCCAGTCGCCGCGGCGCCGCCCGCCGTCACCGCACACACCGTTCGAACCGTTCGACGTCGTCGCGTGAACCCGGAGGAGATTCCGTGCTGAACAACCTGAACATCACCGCCCTGCTGAAGTCCGAGCTCGCACCGCACGTCGATCGGCTCGCCAAGCGCGCTGATTCCAATGGCGACGGCCACCTGTCGAAGTCCGAGTTCTCCGAGTTCCTTGCGGACGTCGTCCGCAAGCTCGAGCTCGCCGATGCGGAGAAGGCCTCGGCTGTTGACCTCGCCAAGACCCGAGAGTAGCGGCGATGGCTGACAACGCGGAAGACCAGGCGGGCGAAGCACCCGCACCGGCCCCGAAGAAGAAAAAGAGCGGCGGGATGAAGTGGCTGTTCATCGGGGCCCTTGTTGTGATCCTC
>Ga0190274_10001516_pt1 | contig 13597 bp, 10 predicted proteins | sample Popmic531T_FD_133002 | JGI IMG/M metagenome (GOLD analysis project Ga0190274, IMG submission 133002) | Populus adjacent soil microbial communities from riparian zone of Yellowstone River, Montana, USA - 531 T | ecosystem: Environmental > Terrestrial > Soil > Riparian zone | place: USA: Montana...
ATTTTAAACAACTAAACGCTGATGCACAGGAGTCTGCCGGGGGTGATAGCACCGAGGCAACTACAGCGACAACAACTGCACCTGTTGAAGCGGCTCCTCCTTCCGCTCATGATGATTTCGATTGGAGTGTTGACAAACGTAATGTTACTTCTTACACTAAAGAAGAAAAAGAGAAGTATGAAAAAGTGTATGATAACACTTTCGTACAGATCACAGATGGTGAGATGATCAAAGGTCTTGTGGTAGGTGTTACAAAAACTGATGTGGTATTGAACATTGGTTTTAAAAGTGATGGTCTTGTTTCATTGAACGAGTTCCGTGACTTACAAGGATTGAAAGTAGGTGATGAAGTAGAAGTGATGGTAATTGAGAAAGAAGACCGTGAAGGTCATCTGAATCTTAGCCGTCGCCAGGCCCGCATTACCCGTGCATGGGAACGAATTGTTGAAGTACACAAAACTGGTGAGGTTATCACTGGTCTTGTTACTAACAAGACAAAAGGCGGATTGATCGTTGATGTATTTGGAATGGAAACATTCTTACCGGGTTCACAAATTGATGTGAAGCCTGTAACAGATTACGACCAGTTTGTTGGAAAAACAATGGAATTCAAAGTGGTGAAAATTAATGAAGCCATTAAGAATGCTGTTGTATCTCACAAAGCACTTATTGAAAGTGATATTGAAGCACAACGTGCAGAGATCATGAGCAAGCTTGAGAAAGGCCAGGTACTTGAAGGAACAGTGAAGAACATCACTGACTTCGGTGCATTTATGGATCTTGGTGGTCTTGACGGTTTGTTATACATCACTGATATTTCATGGGGACGTATCTCGCATCCTTCAGAAGTATTGAAACTTGATCAGAAGATCAACGTGGTGGTTCTTGATTTCGATGATGAGAAAAAACGTATCAGCCTTGGTTTAAAGCAACTGACTCCGCATCCTTGGGATGTATTGCCTGAAACAATTGCTGAAGGAAATATTGTAAAAGGCCGTGTTGTGAATATTGAAGATTATGGTGCTTTCTTAGAAATTCAACCGGGTGTTGAAGGTCTTGTTCACGTAAGTGAAATTACATGGGCTAATACTCCGATCAATGCAAAAGAATTCTTCAAATTGGGTGATGAGCATGAGGCTAAGATCGTAACACTTGATAAAGGAAATCGTAAGATGAGTCTTTCTATCAAGCAACTTTCACCTGATCCCTGGAATGATATTGAAACTAAATTCCCTGTTGAGAGTCGTCACAAAGGTTTAGTGAAAAACATTACTCCTTATGGTGTGTTTGTTGAATTAGCTCCGGGTATCGGTGGTATGATCCATATCAGTGACCTGAGCTGGTTAAAACGTTTCAATCATCCAAGTGAATACACAAAAGTTGGCGAGCATATCGATATCGTTATTTTAAGTATTGATAAAGATAACCGCAAGCTTCAGCTTGGTCATAAGCAACTGGAAGAAGATCCCTGGAATAGCCTGCAGGAAACATTTGCTATCGGCAGTGTTCATGAAGGAACCGTTATTCGTCGTGATGATAAAGGCGCTGTTGTTCAATTGCCTTATGGATTAGAAGGTTTTGCTCCAGCCCGCCATCTTGCAAAAGAAGATGGTAAAACGGTAAGTGCAGATGAGACAATACAGTTTATGGTGATCGAGTTTGATCGCAATGAAAAGCGTATCGTTTTATCTCATACACGTACATGGGAACAAGCTAAAGTGGAAGAGAAAGAGGCTGCCCGCAAGGAAGCAAAAGTGGAAGCTGATAAAACCCGCAAAGCTGTGAAGAATGTACAGGCGAAAGTAGAAAAAGCAACTCTCGGTGATCTTGGCGCTTTAGCTGAAATTAAAGCTAAGCTGAAAGAAGAAGAGAAAGGTGGTGGGGAAGAAGCTCCTAAGAGTGAGTAATAATATCCACTTTGAATAGATACAGAGATTATTAAGTCTCGCTTCGGCGAGACTTTTTTATTTCAATATTTCAAATATATAATTATATAATCCCCGTCTCACCAAGAGCAATTACCGCGACTAATATACCGATGGATGCAGCTAAAAGGATTTTAAATTTCGTTCCCAATTGGTCAAAAGTTTCTTCTTTCATAATAAAAACATTAAAAGGTTAAATACAATCTTTAGGCCACAATTAGATATTGTTAAACAGTACTGATGAGTTTAAATAGCAAAATCTTTCACTGCAAAAGTCATTCGACGACGCGGTAATTCTTGGAGAATGGATTACTTAAAAAAACGTACAACTGTTATTAAGATTTCACGTGGCATTACGCCATTTGTGGGGCTAAGGATTACATTTTCGGGGAGGGGATTATTTGTAAGAATTTTCTGGGATCGAACTAAGTAATGGAGCTTTAAAAATAAGAATGTTTGTGAAGATTAAAAGCTTTTCAGTAAGATTTTTTTATTTCAGATCGATGAAAACTGATGAGCAGAACTACGTCCAGCATCACGATTTGTTTACAAATCCTTAATTTGAGTCAAGATACTTAGATCCAATGGCTGGATTTTTTCAAAGATTAAAACATATCAAACCACTCCGTTCAGTGGTCTATGCCATTGTGGGGATGGTTTCTTACCCGGGACTTATGATCCTGAATAAGTTAAGAATTTCAGGTACAGAGCATATCAGTAAACTGCCAAAACATAATGTTCTTTTTGTAAGTAATCATCAAACTTATTTTGCTGACGTCATTACGTTTCTTCATATTTTTTGCGCTGTGAAATGGGGTAAAAAAAACCGCCTGGGGGTTCCCTACTATTTATTAAATCCATTTACAAGGGTGTATTATGTGGCTGCCGAAGAAACAATGAGAGGAAGTTTTATCAGCCGCTTTTTTACATTGGCCGGGGCAATTACTGTCAAACGTACCTGGAATCCCGACAGTACAATAAAAAGAAAAGGTCTTGATCCTTCAGACACAAGAAAAATTGAAAGAGCGTTGGATGACAACTGGGTCATTACGTTTCCGCAAGGAACTACTAAACCTTTTGCCCCCGGAAGAAAAGGAACAGCATTGATCATTAAAAGAAACAGGCCGATCGTTATTCCTGTTGTTATAAATGGCTTCTGGCGTGCATTCAATAAAAAAGGATTAACGTTTAAAAAGAAAGGTTCCTTATTGACTGTAAATTTTAAAGAACCTCTGCAAATTGATTATGACGCACCGACTGAGGAGATCATGAAAAAAATTATGGATGCAATTGAGCAGAGCAAAGAATACATGATGAGAGGGGCGCATCATTGGAAGAAAGAATCTATAAATTAAAAATGAACTTTCTGCCGGTAGGCAGATAATTAAGAATTAACAATTATTCAGGGTTGAAAAGTGCTTTGAGTTCTGTTGCATCATCGGGTTTCATTTTACCTCCCAATATTAATCTCACTTGCCTTCTTCTTAATGCGCCATCGAATAATTTCTTTTCTCCTTCTGTTTCTGGTGCCATTTGTGGAACTGATCTTGGTTTGCCATTGGGATCAAGAGCCACAAATGTATAATAGGCCTCATTGCTTTTGTATTTGTATTGATGAATTGCATCCTCCCCCCACACTGCCAGGTGTACTTCCATGGAAGTATTAAAGGCCCTTGAAACCTTTGCTTCAATATGCACAACATTTCCAATTTTGATCGGAGCTTCAAACGAAATATTATCAACAGACGCGGTTACTACAGGAGCTCCGCAATGTTTCATAGCGGCAAGTGCAGCAGCAATATCCATCCAGTACATTAGCCGGCCACCCATCAGGTTTCCAAAAGTATTGGTGTCATTCGGTAATACTAATTCTGTCATAATTACCAGGCTATCGGCGGCTTTTTTTGTTTGCATGAAAAAAGTTTGCACGAAGTTATTAAAACACATTTTAGTCATCTGGTTTAATTCATACTATCATTTGTTAAGAATGTCGAATCCTTTACATTTGCCATTCTCAAAGATTAATAAAAGATCGATATGCAGGCACAGCCCGAAATTTCCTTTGACAACTCCGAGATTGCATTTGCTTACAAATCCGATAAAGAATTAAAACAGGCTAACTTCCTTTTTTCAGTAATGGGAAAACCTTGGTTGGTGAAACTAGGGACAAGGATGACACCCACAGCAGTAAAATGGAATCTTCCTTTTGTAAAATCGATCATTCGCAATACAATTTTCCAGCAATTTGTTGGTGGGGAAACATTGGAGCAGAATGTGGTAGTTGCTGATAAATTAGAAAAGTATGGTGTGCAGGTGATCCTTGACTATGGTGTGGAAGGAAAAGAGGGAGAAGAGAATTTCGATCATGCCTGCGATGAATTTATTCGTGTTATAAATTACGCATCTACGCAACCGAATATTCCTTTTATGAGTGTGAAGGTGACCGGCTTTGCCCGTTTTGGTTTGCTGGAACAAATGGATGCAATGATGCATAAGAATGAAGGGAGCCTGATGAAAAAACATCTGAAAGCGGTAGAAGACCTTCCTGTAAATGAAAGAGAAGAATGGCATCGTGTAAGAACAAGGATGCATCGCATTTGCGAAACTGCAGCAAAAGGAAATGTTGGCGTGTTTGTAGATGCGGAAGAAACATGGATACAGGATCCTGTTGATGCGTTGACGATCTTAATGATGGATACTTACAACAAAGAAAAATGTATAGTTTATAATACCACGCAGCATTATCGTCATGATCGGTTACAATTTTTAAAAGACTCTTACGAGGCTGCTAATGAAAGAAAATTTATTCTCGGCGCCAAACTGGTTCGGGGTGCTTACATGGAAAAGGAAAGAAAAAGAGCAGCTGAGATGAACTATTCTTCACCGATCCAGCCAAATAAAGAAAGCAGCGATAAAGATTTTGATGAAGGTGTAAGATTTTGCATAGATCATCTTGATAAGATCTCATTGGTAGTTGCATCGCATAATGAACGCAGCAACATGCTGGCGGTGGAATTACTGCAGCAAAAAGGATTACCCTTAAAACATCATCATGTACATTGGAGCCAGCTATATGGTATGAGTGATAATATCACTTTCAATCTCGCTAAGGCTGGATGCAATGTCAGCAAATACCTTCCCTTTGGCCCAATAAAAGATGTAGTACCTTATCTTATGCGCCGTGCACAGGAAAACACATCTATAGGCGGACAAACCGGCCGTGAATTGGCTTTGATAAGCAAAGAGATCAAAAGAAGAGGGGTATAATATTTTTTTAGGATGACGCTTCCTTGAAAGAGCTCCACATTTGAAAATAATTACAAAAGCTAATTTGGAGTGTGGAGAAAAACAATTCCAAAAAATTTACACAGTTGACTTTATTTAATGTTTTGGTATTATTCTTGAAGTCAATAGGACAATCTGAGGGTTAATTGAGAGTTTCGATTTTCTACCATCTATCTCACCACTTAAGCAGCTAAACCAATCGCCAATTTTTTATTGATCTCTTTCTAAAATTTCGATATGCTGCTATTATTTGATGCATCAGTAATTGTTTTTTTTAAATTCCTGCAGGTCTTTCTTTGGATAAGTATACCGGCACTATTGATCGGGATGTTGATCACTACCGTTATTCATTATAATAATAAAAGAAAGAAACTAAAGAGTTTGGATGAACCGTTCATTTTTGAAGGCGACGGATCTTATGCAGGTTATGACGATGTTTCTTTACTGCATTTGAATTCGTTTTTGCACGGAGACAAACAAGAGACAAGAAGGATCATGAATTATCTCTCTTATAGTAATGCCCGTTATATCGCCATTCAAAAAGATTTTAAAGTTCTTACTGAAAAATACCAACAGTTACAGGTAAATAGTTATCAAAATTTTGACACAAAAAAAAATAAGACTATGGAAACGATACATACAGATCTACAGCAAATACCTTATGAACAGATCAACTCGCAACAGGAATTTGAACTTGAAAAAAAAGAATTGCTCGCCGAATTAAATCAATTGACAATTTCATTTGAAAACCTTGAAAAGGACAATATTAGTTTGCGTGAACAATTGAATGTTTATAGCGACAATGGGACAGGGTTCACATCAATGATCCAGAAATGGAACGAAGAAAAGGCTGAATTAAAAAAACAAATAAATGAACAGGGATATTTGAAGGATGTCCTGGAAGAAAAAAAGCAACAGATCGCTTTTCTTCAGCAACAAATAGAGCAAAGGATCAAAAATCGTCATTTGGAAGAACAATATTTTAGGGAGCTGGGAATAAAACTTATGGATGCGAATGAGAAACTCGAGATAAAGGAGCAATCAATTATAGAGTTCCAGGCAGCACTACATGATAAAGAACAGGAAATAACTTTTCTAAAAGAAGTTGAACAATCCGCAGCGAGCAAGTCGGTAGAATTGGAAACAACGATAAAAGAGCTGCAGGAACAGACTTCAAAGTCTTCGTTTCAATTAGATAAGAAAAATGATCTCATTAATGAACTGCAGGTACAACTTACAGAAATTAATGAGACTAAAATAAAATTGGAAGAAAGATTAGAAAGAAGTCAAACTTTCATTAAAGGATTTCACCGGAAGCTTTCTGATATACTACAGGAAGAAATTCCAGAATCCCCGGTGATCGTTATGAAACCTGTATTTAAAGAAGAAAACAAAGAGCAGTTTACAGAATCTGCCATACAATAATACTAAGAATACTTGCATAGGGTTTTAGGCAACCCCGGTAATCTGGCATGAACGGAGATATTTACCGGGGTATTTTTATTTATACTAATTCAAATTTACTCACAGCAGTAATCCCGCAGCTCACGGCTCATAGCTTTCTCTTAACTTGCGGCCATGCAACAATATCTCGATCTCCTTCAGCATATTCTTGATACCGGCGCACAAAAACATGACCGTACTGGTACTGGCACTATCAGCACGTTTGGTTATCAAATGCGATTTGACTTGCAAAAAGGGTTTCCATTAGTTACTACAAAAAAGGTTCATACAAAAAGTATTATTCATGAACTGCTTTGGTTCTTAAAAGGGGAAACAAACATTGCCTACCTGAAAGAAAATGGGGTGAGTATCTGGAATGAATGGGCAAATGAAAATGGTGAGCTCGGACCTGTGTATGGAAAACAATGGCGTAGCTGGGAAGGCAAAGATGGAAAAGTTATTGATCAAATTTCTGATTTGGTAAAACAGATCAAATCCAATCCTGATAGTCGCCGTTTAATAGTAAGTGCATGGAATGTGACCGAGCTTCCTGAAATGGCCCTGATGCCTTGTCATACTTTATTTCAATTTTATGTGGCTAATGGAAAATTAAGTTGCCAGCTTTACCAAAGAAGTGCTGATGTTTTTTTGGGTGTTCCTTTTAATATTGCATCATATGCTTTACTTACATTAATGATCGCACAGGTTTGTGATCTTGAGCCGGGAGAGTTTGTGCACACTTTCGGCGATGTTCATATTTATAATAATCATATGGAGCAGGTAAAACTCCAATTAAGCCGAACTCCTTATCCATTGCCAAGAATGAAATTGAATCCTTTGGTTAAAAGCATTTTTGATTTTAAATTCGAGGATTTTACATTAGAGAATTATCAGAGCCATCCGGCGATCAAAGCTCCGGTTGCGGTGTAGCCCCCTGTCCCCCTAAAGGGAGAACTTAGATTTAAACTTTCAATTAATCATAGTAGTTTCGTTTAATTCTAAACTTATTTATGATCATTTCTTTAGTCGTCGCCGCTTCAGATAACAACGTGATTGGTAAAAACAACCAATTGCTCTGGCATTTGCCAAAGGACATGAAATTTTTTAAGAATGTTACCTGGGCTATGCCCGTGGTAATGGGACGAAAAACTTTTGAATCAATGAGCAATAAACCATTGCCAGGAAGAAAGAATATTGTGATTACGAGACAGCCGGGTTGGAATGCAGAAGGAGTTTCCGTAGTGGATAGTGTGGATGCAGCTGCATCGCTGGCAGAACAACTTAATTATAAAGAAATTTTTATTATCGGTGGCGGCGTGATCTATTTAATTGCTTTTGACCGGGCAAACAAAATTTATATGACAAGGGTTCGTGCTGACCTGGAAGGAGATACTTATTTTCCTGTAATTGAAAAGAATGACTGGGCACTCGTAAGTAAAACAGAAAATCCTGCTGATGAAAAACATGCTTATGCTTTTTCGTTTCAGCTATGGGAAAGGAAATAATTTGCCAATTTGAAAATGTGACGATATGCCAATGATTTTATAGCTTGCTTCATGTATTCAAAGCCGCAACTACTTCTAAAATACCTTCAATACTTTTTTACTGCGTCCAATGGCAAGGGACATGGAATGCATTCTCCATTTGTTTTTGATTTTATTACAAAAATTCTGAATGATAAAACGATTTATCCTGAATATGAAAAAGTGGAAGCGTTGCGAAATCAACTTTTGAATGACAACACAGTTCTGGAGGTTGAAGATTTTGGCGCTGGTTCTGTCATTGATAAAAAAAACAAGCGAACCATTTCATCTATTTCGAAAAATGCCGCGAAGCCAAAAAAGTTTGCACAACTGCTTTTTCGAATGATAAAGTATTATCAGCCGCCTTCTGTTCTTGAATTAGGAACTTCATTGGGAATTACGACATCTTACATTTCTCTGGCAAAACCGGATGCAAGATTAATTACAATGGAAGGCTCAAAAGAGATCGCAGAAGTGACAAAAAGAAACTTTAGAAATCTAGAAATCAGAAATATTGAAATAGTTGAAGGTAACTTCGATAACACACTATCTTCCGTGGTCCGTGGACTATCGACCGTCGACTTTGCATTCATCGACGGGAACCATAAAAAAGATCCAACGGAGCGATATTTTAAAGAATTTCTCGCTAAAACCAATAACGATTCAATTCTTGTTTTTGATGATATTCACTGGAGCAGTGAAATGGAAGCAGCTTGGGAAACAATAAAAAAAGATGCTGCGGTTACTTGCAGCATCGATCTGTTTTTTATCGGGATAGTTTTTTTCAGAAAAGAATTTAAAGAGAAGCAAGATTTTGTGGTTCGCTTTTAAAATGATGTCAGGAATTTATTGGTGCCTCCTCTCTTCATTTAAACCAAAATTGGACTTCTTGTACAGTTTGCTGAATAGCGAACAGCACGTACAAGAGTGCGACGCAACGAATGCTTAATAGTAGTAAATTAGCCGACTACATAAAAATCAAATAACAATCATGAGACGATCCCTATTTGTATTAGTACTGGTTTTATCAGCAACAATCATCAATGCACAAAAGATCATGGGCTTTAATGAAGCCAATGCAAAATCGCAATTGGATTGGGAAAAACAATATGATGCACAACTGAATGCAAAGAACCTCGATACATGGATGCAGTTCCTTACTTCGCATCCGCATCATGTGGGCAGTGTACAGGGCAAAGCAAATGCGGATTATATGGCCAATCTTTTTCGTTCATGGGGCTATCAAACAGAGATCGCAGAATATCATGTGTTGTTTCCAACGCCGAAAACTAGAGTGCTGGAATTGCTAGGCAGTAAACCATATAAAGCAAAATTGGAAGAGTCTGCGTTGAAAGAAGATAAAACAAGCGGGCAAAAATCGGAACAGCTTCCGTCATACAATGTCTACTCGGCTGATGGTGATGTGACGGCTGAACTGGTGTATGTGAATCGTGGTATTCCTGCCGATTATGATGAACTGGAAAGAATGGGAATTAGTGTGAAAGGAAAAATTGTGATCGCAAAATATGGCGGCTCATGGCGTGGTATAAAACCAAAAGTGGCTTATGAGCATGGAGCTATTGGCTGCATTATTTATTCTGATCCGGAAGATGACGGTTATATGGCGGGTGATGTGTACCCGGAGGGTCCATTTCGTCCGAAGGATGGTGTGCAGCGAGGCTCGGTGATGGATATGCCTGTTTATCCGGGTGATCCACTGACGCCGGGTATTGGTGCGACTAAAGATGCAAAGAGATTGAACAGGGAAGATGTGGTAACGATCATGAAAATTCCTGTGATACCGATCTCTTATGAAGATGCATTGCCTTTATTGCAATCATTGGGTGGGCCGGTGGTGCCTGCTGCATGGCGTGGTGGCTTGCCGTTGACTTATCATGTAGGACCGAGTAAAGAGAAAGTGCATTTGAAACTGCAATTCAATTGGGATATAAAGCCATTGTATAATGTGATCGCCAAATTGCCGGGCAGTGAATTGCCTGATGAATGGATCATTCGTGGTAATCATCATGATGGTTGGGTGAATGGCGCTGCTGATCCTATAAGTGGAATGGTGGCCGAAATGGAAGAAGCAAGAGTGATCGGTGAAATGGTGAAGAAAGGGTATAAATTAAAAAGAACACTGGTGTATTGCGCATGGGATGGTGAAGAGCCTTCATTGTTGGGTTCAACCGAATGGGCAGAGGATCACCAGGAAGAGTTGAAGAAGAAAGCAGTGGCGTATATAAATTCTGATGGAAATAGTCGTGGATTTTTTGGTGTCGGAGGTTCACATACATTGGAGCCATTTATAAATGAAATAGCAGATGCAGTGATCGATCCGCAAACTGGAGTGAGTATAAAAGAAAGAAGATATGCAAACGTAATGGTGAATGGTGATAAGGCTACAAGAACAAGATTGATGGGAAATAAAACTATTAAGCTGAGTGCATTGGGCGCAGGGTCTGATTGGTCAGGATTTTTACAATTTCTTGGAATTGCTTCATTGAATCTTGGATTTGGTGGTGAAGGCAGTGGCGGTGAATATCATTCTGTTTATGATTCCTACGATCACTTTACCCGTTTTAAAGATCCCGGTTTTCAATACGGAATTGCTTTATCAAAAACAGCTGGTCGTGCTATGTTGCGTTTAGCTAATGCAGACGTAATGCCAATTGATTTTAATAGTTTTTATAAAACAGTGAATGATTATGTCGGCGAATTAAAAACATTGTTGGATAACACAAGAGTGGAAACCGAGCAGGAGAATAAAATGATAGCTGATAAATTGTTTGACATGGCAAAGGATCCAAAAAAAGGTTTTCAATCACCAAAACCAAAAGATGTTGTTCCTTATCTCAACTTTAGTGAACTTGAAAATAAAATGTCTGAGTTAAAAACGCAGGCTGAAGAGTTTCAAAAATTATATGCAAATGGAACACAACTTTCTTCGGAGAAAAGAAAAGAATTAAATACTGTTTTATTTCAAGTTGAAAGAGCATTGATAAATGAAAAAGGATTGCCAAGAAGATCGTGGTACAAGCACCAGGTGTATGCGCCGGGATTTTATACCGGTTATGGTGTAAAAACATTGCCGGGTATTCGTGAAGGAATTGAAGAAAGGAATTGGAAGGAGGCACAGGATAATATTTCAGTTGTTGCAAAGACGATAGAGGCTTATACAAATGAAGTAAAAGAAGCGACGACTATTGTGAAACCGAAGGCGTTTTAATTTATAGAGAATTATTCCTTTAAATGCAATTACCACAAGCATTATTGAATTCGCTTGAAGGAGTTAATGGCTTCGATGGAAGAGCTTTTATAAAAGTTCATGAATCCGAAGAAAGGGTTACTTCAATACGAATGAATCCGTTCAAGAAATCTGAAATCGCAAATTTAAAATCTCAAATTCCATGGACGGAATATGGGTACTATCTGGAAACCCGTCCTTCCTTTACTTTCGATCCACTTTTTCATGCCGGTTGTTATTATGTGCAGGAAGCAAGCAGTATGTTTTTAGAGCAGGCATTAAAGCAAACTGTTGATCTGTCACAACCAATAAAGGTTCTTGATCTATGTGCAGCACCCGGTGGTAAATCAACACATCTTCTTTCACTTATTTCAAAGGAAAGTTTGCTTGTCAGTAATGAAGTGATAAGATCAAGAGCAAATATTCTTACTAATAATATTGTAAAGTGGGGTTTGAGTAATGTAATTGTTGCCAATAATGATCCAAGGGATTTTCAACGACTCGAAAATTATTTCGATGTGATCGTTGTAGATGCTCCATGTAGCGGCAGCGGTTTATTTCGTCGTGACTCTGATGCTATAGACGAATGGAGTGAACAGAATGTGGCTTTGTGCAGTCAGCGGCAGCAGAGGATACTGGCTGATATTTTACCAGCAGTGAAACATGGGGGAGTGTTGATCTATTCTACTTGCTCTTATTCTAAGGAGGAAGATGAGGAGATTTGTGATTGGTTGATAAGGGAGATGAAAGTTGAAAGTTTAAAGTTGAAGGTTGAAGAAAACTGGAACATTGTTCAAAGTGATGGAGGTTATCGTTTCTGGCCTGATAAGGTGAAGGGAGAGGGTTTTTTTATTGCTTGCTTTAAGAAAACTGGTGACAATGATGAGGAAGTTTATCTCCCAAAAATAAAATCGGAGAAGTTTTCAATCAAGGAAATGGAAATTTTGAATAGGAATGTAAATACTGAAGGCCTTGCTTTTTTAAGACATGAGGAAATTATCTATACTGTTCCTGAAAAAATACTTACTGATATCAATTTTTTATCATCAAAACTAAAGGTCGTGAATTGCGGAACGAGAATTGGTGAGATCATTAAAGATAAATTGATACCCGATCATGCGTTGGCGCTGAGTAATATTATTAGTGATAAAATCTCCCGGCTTGAATTGGATCATGAGCAATCCATTCAATATTTAAAGAAAAAAGAACTAAAATTAGAAACTGATAAAAAAGGATGGACACTTGTCACACACCAGGGTCATCATTTGGGCTGGATCAATATTCTTCCAAACAGAATTAACAATTATTATCCTAAAGAGTTAAGAATTCTTAAGGATTAAAACCACATATTTTTCTGCATCTTTGTAAAAATATATCCCGATGAAAAAACTAATGACGGTTGTCTTACTCTCGTTTTTTTACTCAATTGTCTTTTCTCAGGACCTGGTGGTCAAATCAGGATCAAAAGGTTTTTATCTCGAACACAAGGTGGCCGCAAAAGAGGGTTTATTCCCCATAGGAAGAATGTATAATGTTCATCCACGACATATCGCCAATTTTAATGGGATCGATTTTAATAAAGGGCTTGCAATTGGGCAACAGGTAAAAATTCCTTTAACTGATACAAATTTTAAACAGAATGTGAATAAAGGTGTGCCGGTATATTATGTTGCAGAAAAGGAAAGTGTTGCTAATATCAGTGTAAAGAGTAAAGCACAAATTGGAGAGCTGAGAGGATGGAATAATCTTACAGCAGATAATGTATCAGCAGGAACAAAATTGATCGTTGGGTTTTTAATTACAAACGAAATGCAGGATAAGGTAGTAACAGTAACTCCAAAAACGCTGGTTGCGGAAGAATCTGTTTCGAATGTAAAAAAACAAGAGGCTTCAGAAAATAAACAACCAGTGAATGAAACTAAAAAGGATGTAATAGTTGAAGAATCTGTTTCAAACGTAAAAAAAGCCGAGGAACAGAAGAAGCAAACAGAACCCGCTGTAAAAGAAATACCCCCTGAAGTAAAAGAAGAAGCAAAGAAAACTGAACCCCTGGTTGTTAAGCCACAAGCATCAATGAATGAAGATGGCACTGGCTACTTTAAAAATAATTTTTTTCAGCAGGTGAAAACAGCACCGGTTACAAAAGATCAAACAGTTACTTCGTCAATATTTAA
>Ga0190274_10001517_pt1 | contig 13582 bp, 14 predicted proteins | sample Popmic531T_FD_133002 | JGI IMG/M metagenome (GOLD analysis project Ga0190274, IMG submission 133002) | Populus adjacent soil microbial communities from riparian zone of Yellowstone River, Montana, USA - 531 T | ecosystem: Environmental > Terrestrial > Soil > Riparian zone | place: USA: Montana...
CACCTGCGAACCTGCGAACCGCAGGTTCGGGTATCGTTCGGTTATTCTTCCCCCGCCCGAGGAGTTGCCACGGATGTCCCGATTCGGAATGTCGTATTGGAGCGATCGAACCCCAGCCGGCCGGCGGCGATCGTTTCCGGTCTATCGCGGCCAACGTGAGGCCGACGTCGTCATCATCGGCGGCGGTCTGACCGGCTGCACGGCGGCGAGCATTCTTGCCCAGGCCGGGCACAGCGTCGTGCTGCTTGAAAGCGATCGGCTCGCGGCGGGCGCCACGTCTGGCGGGATTGGCGCAATCGTGCCGCAGCCCGATGCGTGGTGTCGGCCGGTCGAGCAAGCCGCCGGCGTCCGCGTGGCGCGCGCAGCGTGGAGTTCTGCGCGGCGCAGCGCGCTCGATTTCGCGTCCGCGCTTCGACGGCTGAACATTCGATGTGACCTTTCGCCGGCGCCGCTCATCATCAACGCGCGCACGGCAGACGATGGCCGCTTGCTGCGGCGTGAGCAGGCCGCTCGCCGAGATGCGGGCGTGCCGACCCCCTGGCTGCCCGCCGTGTCGGCGGCTTCCACGATCGGCACCGAATCGGCCGGAGCCCTTCGCCTTGGTGACGGGTTCCTGTTCGATCCCGTGCGCGCCGCACTCGGTCTGGCCGCAGCCGCCGATGCCAAGGGCGCGGAGATCTTCGAGCGATCCGCCGTGCGCCGGACGCGCTTCACACGCCGGTACGCTGACGTGATCCTGGCGAACGGTTCGATACGGACGAAGATGGTCTTCGTGGCGACTGGGGGGCCGGGCTCCCTGTTCGGGTCCCTCCGGCGCCACGTCACCGAGCAGGACGCGTTCGTCGTCGTCACTGAACCGCTGTCTGCGGCGATGCGACGCGAGACCGGCCGCCGGTCGAACGTGTTGACCGAGGCTGGCGGAGCCCCCCACTGGCTTCGGTGGCTGCCGGATGACCGCGCGGTTTTCGGCGGGGGCCTCGGCAAGTCCATTCCACCTCGTCAGCGCGACAAGGCCGTGGTCTCCCACACGGCAGAGCTCATGTACGAGTTGTCGGTGCGCTACCCGGTCATCTCAGGTCTTCCAGCCGCCTGGGGCTGGCGTGAACCGGTCGTGACAACGGCGGACGGCCTGCCCTGGATCGGCGCCCACCGGAACTACCCGTTCCACTTCTTTGCCGTTGCGTTTGGCTGGCACGGCGATGCGCTGGCGTGGTTCGCGGCAAAGGCCGCGCTGCGACAATTGAACGACGCACCGGCGAAGGAAGACGCGGCGTTCGGCTGGCTCCGGTAACTTATCCAGCCGCGCGTTCGAGGTCCCGGATCAAACTCGCGGCTGAGCGGATGGCAGCGTCGGCGAGCGAACCGAGGCCAGCCGCCTTCGCGCCCGTTACGAGCTTCAGCCGAGTCGCTTGTCCGAGCAGGTCACCCACCTCGCTGAGCGCGGTTCGAGACGCCTGCACGAAGCGGATGAATTCGAGGGGCTGACGTCCAAAACCGTCCGCGATGCCTGCGCACGCGGTTTGCGCCGCACGGCGAAGCTGCGTGTGCAACCACGCGTGCTGGCTGAATTCCGGAAGGTTCACGAGCCGATTGACCTGGTCGCGCAGGTCGTTCGCGTTTTTCCAGACTTCGAGCTCCGTGTACCGTCTGGCTCCGATACTCGACGCCCGGGAGATGCCGTGGCTTCCTGATTCGTGGAGCATGGCGTGATTCTCTCGCCTCAGGTTCCGCTTTTCTCGACCTTCGCCCAACTATCTTTGAGCGTCACCGTTCGATTGAACACGGGAGCGTCGGGCCGCGAATCCGGGTCGACTGCGAAGTAGCCGAGCCGCTCGAACTGGAAGCGCGTGCCTGCGGGCGCCGCTGCCAGCGACGGTTCGACTTTGCAGCCGGACAGGGCCTCGAGCGACGCCGGGTTCAGTTGCGTCAGGAAATCCGCGTCGTCAGTTCCGGGATTTTCCACGCTGAACAACCGGTCGTACAGCCTCACCTCAGTGTCCACGGCGTGAGCGGCGGAAACCCAGTGCAGGGTCGCCTTGACCTTGCGGCCGTCGGGGGCGTCGCCGCCCCGCGTCGCCGGATCGTACGTACATCGGAGCTCGACGATCACGCCGTGCTCGTCCATGATCGCTTCGCGGCAGGTGATGAGGTAGGCGTTCCGCAGACGAACCTCACGCCCCGGAGCCAGCCGGAAGAACTTCTTCGGCGGATCGACGCGAAAGTCATCGTGCTCGATGTAGAGCACCTTCGAGAACGGCACCTTCCGCGTACCCGTCGAAGCGTCTTCGGGGTTGTTGACGACATTCATGTCCTCAACCAGGTCGTCCGGGTAGTTTTCGAGCACCACACGAAGGGGTCGAAGGACGGCCATTCCCCGCGGCGCCCGCCGGTTCAGGTCATCGCGCACACAGAACTCGAGCAACCCGACGTCCACGACGTTCTCGCGCTTCGCGACGCCGATCTCGTCCGCGAAACGCCGGATGGCTTCGGGCGTGTAGCCGCGACGTCGGAGACCGGAGATCGTGGGCATGCGCGGATCGTCCCAGCCGGACACGTGCTGCTCCTGCACGAGCTGCAGCAGCTTCCGTTTGCTCATGACCGTGTACGTGAGGTTCAGCCGTGCGAACTCGATCTGTTGCGGCGTGCCCGGCAGGGGCAGATTCTGGATGAGCCAGTCGTAGAGCGGCCGGTGATCCTCGAACTCCAGCGTGCAGATCGAGTGCGTGATGCGTTCGAGCGCGTCGGAAATCGGGTGGGCGTAGTCGTACATCGGATAGATGCACCACTGATCGCCGGTGCGGTGGTGATGCGCGCGCCGGATCCGGTACAGGATCGGATCGCGCATGTTGATGTTCGGCGATGCCATGTCGATGCGCGCTCTCAACACGTGGGCGCCATCGGGGAAGCTGCCGGCACGCATGCCACGGAACAGCTCGAGATTCTCGTCGACCGACCGGTTGCGGAACGGGCTGTCCTCGCCAGGCTCCTTGAGCGTGCCCCGGCGTTCTCGAATCTCGTCGCCGCTCTGACTATCCACGTAGGCTTTGCCGTCGCGGATCAGAAGTTCCGCGCACTCGTAGAGTTTTTCGAAGTAGTCGGAGGCGTAGTACAGCCGGTCCTCCCACGAAAACCCCAGCCATTCGACGTCTTGCTGGATGGACTCGACGTACTCGACGTCTTCGGTCACGGGGTTCGTGTCGTCGAACCGGAGGTTGCACGTTCCGCCGAAATCCCGCGCCACTCCGAAGTTGAGGCAGATCGACTTGGCGTGGCCGATGTGCAGATAGCCGTTCGGCTCGGGCGGAAACCGCGTCGCCACACGTCCGCCGTGCCGGCCAGACGCATTGTCGGCCGCCACCAGGTCCCGGATGAAGTCCTGGCGGGTCCCGGACGAGGGGGTCGTCGAAGACGGCATGAAGGGACAATTCTATGCGACGGGTCGGCCACGGTTGGCGGGAGAGGACAGCCGGTGGTTCCAGAGGTGTCACCGAGGTTTGCTCCCTGCTCTACACGTCTTACATGACCTACACGCCCCCATGGCACCCCCATTGCACCGGCCCTGTGCGCGCCTGCCGGAGAACTTCGGTGTCTCAGTCCATCAAATTCAGACTCCCCGTCTTGTCACTCGTTGGCGCGGCACTGTTGGTGGCCGCCATCCCTTCGGCGGCCGAAGGTCAGCGGAGCCAGCCGCGGACCGCAGTCGCGCGCCCGGCCTATCGTCCCGTCTACCGGCCGTACTACCGGCCGTACTACTCCTATCCGTACTACTGGCGGAGCGTCTGGTGGGCCAGTTACGGCTATCCGTGGGGATTCTCGTTCTACGGCTATCCGTATGGCTACGGGTACGGGTACCCGTACGCGTACGGCTACTATCCCGACATCACGACAGCCGTCCGGCTTCAAGTGACGCCGCGGGAGGCGGAGGTGTTCGTGGACGGCTACTCGGCGGGTATCGTTGACAACTTCGACGGTGCGTTCCAGCGCCTGCGGGTGCAGCCGGGCGGACACGAGATTGCCGTCTACCTCGACGGCTACCGGACGTTCCGGCAGAACATCCACCTGAGTCCTGGCTCGAGCCAAACGATCCGTCATGAGCTCGAGCGTCTTCCGCCGGGCGAAAGCATGGAGCCGCGACCATCGCCTGACCGCGACCGGCCCGATGGACCGGCCGCGGCCACGACAGAGCAGCGATACGACCCACGGCCGAACACCGAGCCGCCCGCCGAGCGCGAACGACCGGCCAGAGAAGAACCGCGCGGACGCTTCGGCACCCTCTCGGTTCGCGTCCAGCCGGCAGACGCGGAGATTCTTGTGGACGGCGAGCGGTGGACCGCTCCGACAGACTCGTCACGAATCGCCATCGAGCTCGCCCAGGGACGGCACACCGTAGAAATCCGCAAGAGCGGTTTCTCGGTTTACCGCGAGGAAGTCTTGATTCGGCCGGGGGCGGCGACGAATCTGAATGTCAGTCTGACGGCGCAATGAAGGTTCGAGGGGACCAAGGGCCCAAGGGTCCAAGGTTCCAGGGTCCAAGGTTCCACAGTTCAGGTTCGCCGGACCTTGGCCCCTTCGATCCCTGGACCCTTCGAACCTTCAGAGTTCTTTCACTGCCGCGAGAACTTCCTCCGCATGTCCTTCGACCTTGACGTTGTCCCAACGTTTCGCGACCTTGCCGTCCGGTCCGATGAGATAGGTCGTTCTGACGATGCCCATGTACTTGCGGCCGTAGCGCGATTTCTCCTGCCACACGCCGTACTTCTCGGCGACGTCGTGATCGGCGTCGGCGAGGAGCGGGAAGGTCAGACCATGCTTGGCGGCGAACTTGGCCTTGCTCTTCTCGTCGAGGATGCTGACGCCCAGCACGGCGGCCTTTCCGCTCTTGAACTTGGGCAGGTTGTCCTGGAACGCGCACGACTCGGTGGTGCAGCCGGGCGTGTCGTCTTTCGGGTAGAAGTAGAGCACCACCGGTCGCCCCGCGTAGTCCGCGAGCGTGTGAGTCGTGCCGTTCTGGTCATTCAGGCGAACTGCCGGAACCTTCCGGCCGGGATCGATGAGCGACATGTCAGACAAGTCTACCCAAGATCTGACGTGCCGCTTTGACGAGCGCGTCCACTTCCCGGTCGGTGCCGATGGTGATGCGCAGGTAGTCGGCGACGTCGGGAGCACTGAACCACCGCACCAGAATCCGTTGATCTCGCAATAGTCCGTGCCACTTCTTCGCGGGCGCGCCCGGCGGCTTCGCGAGCACGAAGTTCGTTTCGCTCGGACGTACCGAAAACCCGAGCTTTGTGAGCGCCCGTGAGAGGCGCGCGCGCGTCGCGCGAATCCTGGCGAAGTTTCGCCGGTAGTACATCAAATTACCGAGCGTGGCCTCTGCCGCCAGCTGACCGAGACCGTTCACGTTGTAGCTGTCACGGATCTTGTTCAGAGCCGCGATGAGATCGGCATGGCCGACAAAGTAACCGATTCGCTGGAAGCACAGCGAGTAAGCTTTCGAGAACGTACGCGCCACGAGCACGTTCGGAAGCGTGAGCGCCAGCGGCAGCGCATGTTCCTTGGCAAAATCCACGTAGGCTTCGTCGAGCACGACCACGCCCTGCTGAGCCCGGCAGAGCTGAGCCAGCGCCTTCGTCGCGTAGCCTCGTCCGCTCGGCGCATTCGGTGTCGTGACGAGCGTCAGCGCGGCGCCGAACGACCAGCGGCCGCTCTTCTTGAGCGTCGCGACGTCCGGAAACCCGAAATCCTCGTCCAGCGCGACGGCGTTGGTCCTCGCGCCGTGAATGGCCGCGAGCACCGGGTACAGCGAATAGCTCGGCTGAAAGAACTGGACAATTGATCGGGTGTCGGTGCGGCCCACCGCCGTGGCCGGCTCCACGAAACAGCGGGTGGCGAGCGCCAGCAGCTCGTCCGATCCGTTGCCGACGATGATCTGCTCGGGACGGCAGCGATGAAGCCGCGCGAGCGTCTCACGGAGCCGGTCGCTCGTAGGATTCGGATAGAGACGCAGGCGTTCGTCCGTGGCAGCCCGTACCGCCCGCAGTACGCGCGGTGATGGTGGATACGGGTTCTCGTTGGTATTGAGCTTGATGAGGCCGCGAATCGTCGGTTGCTCACCCGGCGTGTACGCGTGGAGATCGTGGACCAGCGGGCGGACGAACTTCGACGATCGCATGTGGACGGATTCTATCGAACAAGGTTCGGAAGTGCGGAGGTCCGCAGGTGTGGAAGAGCTCGAGAGTTCGAGGGGGTCGACGAGGTCGAAGAGGTCCCAGGGGCCGGGGTACGATGCGCGTGTGAAGGATCAGTCGGTCGCTGCTGTCGTGCCTGCCGCCGGCCGTTCGTCGCGCTTTGGTGGCATGAAGCTTCTTGCCGACATCGCCGGTGAGCCGCTCCTGAACCGCACGCTGGGGTCCCTCCTCGAATCGGGCGTCGATCCGGTCGTGGTCGTGATCTCCCAGGCGGCGCCGCTGGACGCCGTGCCCCTGGTCAGCCACGCCAACGTCCGGACGGTCGTGAATCGAGATCCGTCGCGCGGCATGTTCTCGTCGATTCAGTGCGGAATCTCTCTGGTAAAGGCGGACGCGATTGTGGTGCTACCCGCGGACATGCCATTTGTGCAGCCGACGACCGTGTCGCTGGTCGTCCGCACGTGCCTCGAGACCGGCCGGGTCGTGGTGCCCGTGTTCAACGACCGGCGCGGCCACCCCATCGGCATACCTGGCGGCCTTCGCGAGGGTCTCCTGATGATGCCGCCGGACCGAAGCCTGAAAGACGCGCTCGCTGCGCTCGGAGAGGAGCTTCTCCCCCTCGACGTGAATGACGAGGGGGTCGTGAGAGATGTGGATGTGAAGAGCGATCTAAATTGAGAATCTGCGATCTGTGATTGAGGATTGCATTGCCAATGGGGTTATTGCGGATTGACGATTGCGGTCCTCAATCCCCGCCTGTCGGCCGGCACGTCGACGCTCGTGGTCCGGCCGTTTACGGTCAGGGAATAGGGCATGGTGAGCACCTTCGGAAGCATCAGTTCTAAACTAGAGGGTCATGGCAGCAAGGGAAACCGGCGATCCGTTCCTCGTTCCAGATTCCCAGTTCCCCGTTCTGCTGTCGATGCTGGCGACTCATGGAACGAGGAACTCGGAACGGGGAACGTGGAACGTGGAACGACTGTAGATGAGCCTTTCACCCTATTCCCGCATGGCCCAGCTTGCCCAATCGGGGCAGCCCTTTGCTGTGGCCACGGTGGTGCGTACCCACGGCAGCACGCCTCAGACCATTGGCGCCAAGCTCGTCGTGTCGGCCGACGAGGCGGAGCGGCCCTTTGGAACACTGGGCGGCGGCTGTGTCGAGGCCGACGCGATCCTGGCGGCCCGCGAAGTCATTCAAAACGGTGGCCGGTCACTTCGCGAGTACCGCCTCACCGAGGAGCTCGCGTGGAGTACGGGGCTCGTCTGCGGCGGCACGATGTGGATCCTCGCGGAACGCGGTGACCTCGCACTCTTGTTCGACGGACAGGACATGCTGCCCGCCGTCGCGCGCGCGGCCGCGGGCGGCCCGCCGCTTGTCATCGTGACGGGTCTGGCGAAGGATGGCCGGACGTATTCGTTCGACCGACGTGCCGTGGTCCACGCCGATGGCCACATGACGGGATCGCTTGGCAGCCCGGCGATTGATCTCGGCGCTGCGGAGGCCGCAGTCTCGCAGCTCGACAAGGGTCCAGCCCGTTTGCTCGTACCTGATGACGCGCACGAGGTCTTGATCGAGCCGGTCACCGGCCGACCAGGTCTCGTGATCGCCGGCGGCGGTCACGTCGCACGGGCCATTGCCCGGCAGGCGAAGCTTCTCGACTTCGACGTGACGGTCATCGAGGATCGGCCCGAGTTCGCCAATCCGGAACGGTTCGACGGCGCCACTGTCATTGCCGGAGACGTCGCGAGCTCAATCGAGACGCTTCGATACGGGGCGCAGGACTTTCTCGTCGTGGCCACGCGGGGCCACAAGATGGACGCGGACTGCGTGCTCGCGGCCGCACGGACGAACGTCCGCTACATCGGACTGCTGGGCAGCCGCCGCAAGACCGTGCTGATTGCCGACCTCTTGCGCGAGCACGGGATTGCGGAGGATCGAATCGCGGCGATTCACGCGCCGGTCGGGCTCGACCTGGGAGGCTGCACGCCGGCGGAAATTGCCCTGGCGATTCTTGCGGAGATTACGCAGCACCGCTACGGCGGTACGGGACAGCCGCTCACGCAGGCACGTTGACATCGGCCTTCTTGCCAACGGCCGCCGTCATCGCCTCCGCGATGGTCGGGTATTTGAACTGAAATCCAAGGTCGAGCGCGTGTTTCGGAACCAGGCGTTGGCCTTTGATCAGCACCGCCAGGGCCATTTCTCCGAACATCGCGCGAAGCGCGACCGCCGGGACGCGCAGCCAGCTCGGCCGGCCGAGCGCGCGCGCGTAGGCGTGCGAAAACTCGTCGTTTGTGACGGGTGTGGGCGACGTCGCATTGAGAATGCCCGACACCGTCGGCGTTGTTAGTGCCCACGTCGCCATGGCCACCCAGTCGTCGAGGTGAATCCACGACATGTACTGCCGGCCTGACGCGACCGGGCCGCCGACGAAAAACTGAAACGGCAGCCGCAGGCGGCCGAGAATCCCGCCTTCAGAAGAAAGCACGACGCCGCTACGCAGGAACACGAGCCGGCTGCCCAGTGCGACGACCGGATGCGCTTCGGCTTCCCACGCGACACAGAGCTGGCCAAGGAAATCGTCGCCCGGAGGAAACGACTCGTCCAGCTCGCGATCGTCCAGGCTTGATCCGTAGAACCCCATCGCGGAGCCCTGGAGGAACACGACAGGTTTGGCCGAGGCCTGACGCACTGCCGCGACAAGACTTCGCGTCGGAAGCACGCGGCTCAGCCGTAGCTCCTGCCGGCGCTCGTCTGACCATCGCGAGTCGGCGATTCCGGCGCCCGTGAGATTGACCACGGCCGCCGCGCCGTCGATCTCGGATGCCCACGGGCCGGCGCTGCCGTCCGGTTGCCATTCGACCCGACGGATCGCCACGGTCGGGGGCAGGCTGGCTGCGTCACGCGTCAACACGACGACCTGATGGCCGCTCCACGCAAGATGAGCCGCCAGTGACCGGCCGAGCAGACCCGACCCGCCGGCGATGACGACCTTCATGAAGGGATGCTACGACATCCGAACTGAGGGTTCGAAGGTTCGATGGTGCAAAAGTGCGCAGGCTGGCGCGGAAGTGCGAAGGTCGGAACGGAGGTTCGATGGTCGTTCCGCCGGTGCAGGACTAGTTCTTGAAGACGAAGGCCACGATCACCGACACGTCGTTTTTCTCGATATCCGGCGTGGGCGGTTTGTTCTTGTAGGTGCTGAGGGCTCCGAGCTTGAGTTGAGTGTGTGTCGAGATCGCGACGGCGATAGCGGCGCCGATCTGATACAACGCGTCGTCGAAGTCCTTCGTCTTCCACAGCGCGCCCAACGATTGCGTCAGCGTCGTTGTCGCCGACAGCACGTGAGAGAACTTTTGGTCCATGGTGACTGCTCCGGACGTGCTGAGGTCAAAGCCTGGATTCTTCTCCCACACCACACCGAGCCCCGTGTCGACCGAGAGTCTGGTCGCTTCCGTGTCGACGAGCTTGTAACCGACGCCGCCGGTTGGCGCGACGAGATAGTCAATTTCCTTGAAAACGTCGCGAAGGTACTGGTTCTGCCCGAAGACGTACGCGCGAGCGTTCAATCGGTATTCATCACGCACGTTGAACGCCAGACGGTCGGACGAGCGGATACCCTCCGTGTCGCCGCGAATGTACAACCCGTCGGACTTGACGATGTTCCGTCGCTTCGGGTCGTAGGTCAGGCTGTAGTTGGCGTTGAAAGTCGACGTGTCCGAGTTACCGCTCGTCATCGCGAATCCCACGCCCGCGGTGGTCGTCCAGTCCTTCGGTGGCGGAGCAGGTGCGTTCTGCGCGATCGAGGGCGCCACATCAAGGAACAGCATGCCAATCGCGACAGCGGCAGGAACGAGGAGGTTCTTCACGGTTTGATTTCCATCGCGCCGGTATAGATCGCCATGCCAACCACGGCGTCGATGCCGAGCGCGTCCAGTGCGTCGACTTCATCACGGCTCTTGATGCCGCCGGCCGCGATGAGTCGCCGTTTCGTGGCCGCCTGTACCGACCGGACAGGCGTGAGATTGAGGCCCGTCAGCAGTCCTTCCGTGTCCACGTGCGTGTAGAGGAACGTGCCGACGAACGGCTCGAGCGCGCGCGCGGCGTCTTCAGGCGTAATCGGCAATGCAGTCTTCCATCCGTTGATTACCACCTTGCCACCGCGGCTGTCGATCGCTCCGATCAGCCGATCAGGATCGAGCGCCTGGGCGAACGCTTCGGCGCGCGCGCGGTTCACACCGCGATCGTTGAAGAGCGACGAGCCCAGGATGACGCGCCGGGCGCCAGCGGTGATGAGGTCCTCCGCGCGGTCGATCGATCGGACGCCGCCGCCGACCTGGCAGGGCAGCGCCGCAGCCACACGGCGAACCAGGTCGTCGTTCGCATGCCGGCCCATCGCGGCGTCCAGGTCGATGAGCTGGACGATTTGGAAGCCTGAAAATTTTTCGATCCAGCCGTCGAGATCGTCGGTGGCGATGGCCAGGCGCTCCCCCTGTTGGAGCTGCACGACACGGCCACCCATGAGATCGATCGAAGGAATCAGCACGAAGTCCTACCAGTCGAGACGCATCGGCACGCCGTGTTCCGACAGGAACACCTTCAGGTCGCGCACGGCGTGCTCAGAAAAATGGAAGATGGACGCGGCCAGCGCGGCGTCCGCGCAGCCGGCGGAAAAGACATCCGCAAAATGTTCGGGCGTGCCCGCCCCGCCCGAGGCGATCACGGGAATCTGGACGGCCTGGCTGACCGCCGCGGTGAGCTCGCAGTCGAAGCCTGCCCGGGTGCCGTCGCGGTCGATCGACGTCAGGAGAATCTCGCCGGCGCCGTGGTCCGCGGCTTCTCTCGCCCAGGCCACGGCCTCGCGCGGCGCCTTGGTCGTGCCGCTTCGCGCGAACACCTCGAAGCCCGCGTCACCGCGCTTCGCATCGATCGCGACGATCACCGCCTGGCTGCCGTAGGTGCCGGCCACGGCGGTCACGAGCCCAGGATCCGCCAGCGCCGCGCTGTTGAGGCTGACCTTGTCCGCTCCCGCGTCAATCACCGCCTTGGCATCGTCCAGCGTGCGGATCCCGCCGCCGACGGCGAGAGGAATGAAGATGCGGCGCGACACCTCGCGAATGGTCTCGAGGAGCGCCCCGCGTCCTTCAATCGTCGCCGTGACATCGAGCACCGTGAGCTCGTCGATGCCTTCCCGGTTGTAGCGGTCCGCGAGCTTCGCCGGATCGCCGGCGTTTCTGAGGCCGAGGAAGTTGACACCCTTGACGACGCGTCCGTCGCGCACGTCGAGGCAGGCGATCAGGCGTTTCGCCAGCATCTCAGCGCCCTCCCCGGACGACACCCATGAAATTCTCGAGGATGCGCAAACCCGTGGCGCCGGATTTCTCCGGGTGGAACTGGACGCCAAACACGCGGTCGCGTTCGACGGCCGCCGCGAACGGAAGCCCGTGCGTCGTGTCGGCGGCCGTGGCGTGACCAATCGGCGCGGCATACGAATGCGTGAAATACGCGGACGCGCCTTCCGTCACCCCATCGAGCAGACGGGAGGCAGGTTTCGAGAACCGCAACGTGTTCCACCCGACGTGCGGGACTTTCACCTCACCGCTGAGCCGAAAACACCGGCCGGGCAGCATGCCCAGCCCTGGTTGGCCGGGCGCTTCGTCGCTGCCCTCGAACAGCCACTGCAGCCCGAGGCAGATGCCGAGCAGCGGCACGCCGGCGTCGGTCGCACGCGTGATGGCCGTCCGCCACTCGGCCGTCAGCGTCGCAGTCGCGGCGAAGTGGCCGACGCCCGGCACCACGATCGCGCTCGCTCCTGCGAGTTCCTCGAGCGAGCCCACGATGTGCACGTCCGCGCCGACGGCCCGAAAACCTTTCACCACCGACGTCAGGTTGCCGGCGCCGTAGTCGATCAGCGCAATAGCCATTCAGATCCAGTCAATCTCAAATTCCCCAATGCGAGTGCTATTCATAGCAATCCCTTGGTGGACGGCAACATCTTCGCCAATCGCCGGTCTTTGGCGCAGGCCACCCGGAGCGCGCGCGCGAAGGCCTTGAACACCGCTTCGATCTGATGGTGGCTGGACCGGCCATACAGCACCTTCAGGTGCACGTTGGCTCGCACCGTGTTCGCGAATCCCTCGAAGAAGTCCTGAACGAGCTCGACCGGCAGGTCGCCGACGCGCTCCGCGCGGACCTTCGCCAGGTCCACGACGGCAAAGGGCCGGCCGGACAGGTCGATGGCCGCGACGGCCAGTGTCTCGTCCATGGGCATGAGGAAGTAGCCGGCGCGATTGATGCCGCGCTTGTCGCCAAGTGCCTTCGAGACAGCCTCGCCAAGCGCGATGCCTACGTCCTCGACGGTGTGATGCGCGTCCACGTCGAGGTCGCCTTTGGCCGAAACGGCGAGGTCGAAGCCACCGTGACGGGCAACGAGCTCGAGCATGTGATCGAGGAAGCGAATGCCCGTCGCGACCGTGTACTTGCCGCGGCCGTCGAGGTCGATCGCCAGCTGGATCTGTGTTTCCGTGGTTCGTCGATCAACGCGCGCGCGACGCAAGGATCTCCTCCAGGGCGGTTAGCGCCAATTTGGTGTGTTCGACGACGCCCGAGGTGAGGCGGATGCAGCCCGCGCATCCAGGCGCCGATGATTTGTCCCGGACCAGAATTTGCCGGGCCTGAAGCGTCTCAGCAATGACGCCGGCGTCGGGGCCGACGTGGAAGAGGACGAAGTTCGCTTCGCTCGGCCAGAACGTCAGGCCATGGCGATGGCAGAAGTCGTAGACCAGCTCGCGCGACGTGCGGGACTCGCCGACATACCACTCGAGGTACGCGCGATCATCGAGCGCCGCATCGAGCGCGGCGATGGCGCAGTAGTTGACGCTGAACGGCAACTGCATGGCGCGCAGCCGGCTCAGCGTGGTCGGGTGCGCCACGAGCGCGCCGACGCGAAGCCCCGCAATCCCATGGCCCTTGGCAAACGTGCGCCCAACCACGACGTTCCGCTGGCGCTCGAGCAGCGGGCCGATGAGCGTGCGGCCGCTGAAGTCGGCGTACGCTTCGTCCACCAGCACGAACGCATGCGGCGCCGCGCCCGCGATCCGTTCCACCGCACCAGGCGGAATGCCGAGCCCCGTCGGATTATTGGGATCGGTGAGGTAGACGACGCGCGTCGCCGGCGTGATCGCGTCGAGCAGGCGGTCGAGCGGAAACCGGAACGCTGGCTCCGGGGGAATCCGGACCACGACCGTGCCCATCGACGCCGCGCACATCTCGTAGACCTCGAAGGCCGGCTCGACGACGATCGTGTGCGGCGTGTCCGTGACACCGGCGGCCGTGCCGTGCACGACCCCGCATTGGGTCACCATCTGGATGCCTTCATCGAGCCCGTTGGTGA
>Ga0190274_10001518_pt1 | contig 13580 bp, 13 predicted proteins | sample Popmic531T_FD_133002 | JGI IMG/M metagenome (GOLD analysis project Ga0190274, IMG submission 133002) | Populus adjacent soil microbial communities from riparian zone of Yellowstone River, Montana, USA - 531 T | ecosystem: Environmental > Terrestrial > Soil > Riparian zone | place: USA: Montana...
CAGCGCAGGATTACGATAAACAGCTCTTGCGATAAGTATCCGTTGCTTTTGTCCCATACTGATGCCATTTCCTCCCGCACCGATCCTTGTATTATAATCCAAAGGCATGTTCTCGATAAATTCTCTCGCATTAGCTATTTCGGCTGCATGGCGAAGTTTTTCCATATCAACCTTTTCAACCCCAACAGCAATATTTTTTGCGATGCTATCAGAAAAAATAAAACTTTCCTGCATTACAGCACCACAATGGCTGCGCCATGTTTTATGACTGATATTTCCAAGGGGAGTATTGCCAAGTTTTATTTCTCCTCTCTGTGGTTCATAAAATTTAAGAAGCAATTTTAAAAGAGTTGTTTTACCGCTTCCGCTGATTCCAACGATCGCTGTTGTTTTTCCTTTAGGAATAACGAGATTAATATCCTTAAGCACCGGCTCATTGCCGGCCCCCGGGTAAGTAAAGCTTACATTATTAAAAAATATAGAAGTACTGGTATTAAAATTTGTTACAGCTGGGGAATTCACTATATCCTCATAATCCGGATAACCATAGCTCACATTGTTTAGATAGTTATCAGTTGCCCCATCACTTCCCCCTGATATTTGTTTTGCGAACTGGGGTGGCAATTGATTTTGTAAGTGCAGGTCGGCTGGTTCTTCATCATCCATCGTATGAATTTCATTTAACCTGTCCATACTGATCTTTGCATTTTGCCAGCTTTGCAAAAAACCGATCATTTGTTCAGTGGGGCTATTCAATTGGCCGATGATATACTGAATTGCAAGCATTGTTCCGAGTGTCATTTGGCCATCAATAACTGCTTTGGCTGAGAGGAAAGTGATAAAAATATTTTTTCCCTCGTTAATAAAAAACGCTCCTGCCTGTTGCCATTGATTCAATGAAAGACCTTTCATGCTCAGCTTAAAAAGATTTGCCTGCAACCGTTCCCATGTCCAGCGCATAGGTCTTTCGACTCCATTGAGTTTAATTTCCTGCATCCCTTGCACCAGTTGAATGGTGATGCTTTGTTCTTTAGCTGCTACGTCGAATGTTTTGTAATCAAGTGCCTTTCTTTTCCTAAGAAATATAATAACCCATAAAGAATATAAAATACCGGCAATCGCAAAAACCGCAAATATGTACGCATTGAAAATGGCAAGTACAATCGAAAAAATTATAAGATTGATAAGTGAAAACAAAACATTTAATGATGATCCTGTTAGAAAAGACTCAATTCGGCTATGATCATTCATTCGTTGCAGAATATCACCCGTTTTTTTACTGTCAAAAAACGAAACAGGGAGCTTCATCAGTTTAATGAGAAAGTCAGTAAGAATGGAAATATTTATTCTTGTACTGATGTGCAGCAATATCCAGCCCCTTACGAACTCGACCGCAAGTCGCCCGGCAAATAATGCAAGTTGGGCAAGTAGTACGATATATACAAAATGTATATTACCTGTGCTTATACCTGTGTCCACTACGCTTTGTGTAAGAAAGGGAAGGAATAATTGTAAAAGACTTGCAATGCCAAGGCCAATAAAAAGCTGGAAAACTAATTTTTTATACGGAAAAATGTAGTTAAAGATATTTTTAAAAGCAAGACCGGTCCTTTGCTTTTCTCCTGGCTCATATGCGCTTTCATAAAAACCAGGGGCAGGATCAAGCAACAGGGCAATGCCTTCTTCTTGTCCTTGTTCCGTATCACTTATCCAGCCCGTCTTAAATTCCTGCGGAGAAAAAGTTACCAATCCTTTTGCAGGATCTGCAACGAGCAGTCTTTCATCCCGTCGAAGCAGGGATCTGCGTTTTACCTCGTAAAGAACAATAAAGTGATTTTGTTTCCAATGCAGGATGGCAGGTAGTTTTGCATCATGTGTTAGTTTTCTATAGTCAAGTTTTACAGCCTGCGTTCTGAAACCGATAGCTTCAGCCGCCTCACTTATACCCAGCAGGTTTACCCCTTCTTTCCCTATTTGAGTTTTTTCTCTTAATGATTGTAATGAGAACTGTTTATTATAATGCTTTGCTACCATGCGCAGGCAGGTCGGGCCGCAATCCATGCTGTCATATTGTTTGTAAACAAGAAATTCCATCACTTTACAAATTCAAAATGTAATAATCCGATCGGCTTCATTGCTATTGATATCCAAAATGCAAGTGGAATGATCCTGGTGAATGATAAATCGGCTGAGATTTTTTTCTATTTGTTTTCACTACGTTTTTAAACTGTGCAGCCCATTATTTCAGTAATTTATATGGTTATCGTCTGGGCATAGGCCGGGTATCACATTTAAGATCCTTACACAATTGCTGATCAAATTCGGGGTTACTTGGTCGAACCATATCGTCGTTCACTACTTCATGTTTGCTATTTAACAACACGTACCTGGGCAGGGGAATAACTTTGTTAGTTGGGAACTTTATTAATTTTGCAAATTCCGCCTGCAAGGCTTTGTCGCCAAGCACATGTATCCCGCTTAGTTTCCACGCTCTTGAAATTTCTTCCCATCCCGAAGCATTTGCTTGTGCGTCAAAAGAAAGATACAATTTCACGACGTCGTTTTCTTTGAATAACTTGTCATGCTGCGCATAATGAGGGAACTCAACTATACAATATACACACCATGTCGCCCAACAGTCGATGATCACCGGTTTGCCTTTTGCATATTTGTCCAGCACGTTTTTCAACGAGCTGCCTTTGTTAATAAAAGTAAACTCCGATTGAGTTGTATCGGCTTTTCTTTCAAATGGAAAATCTTTACCGAGTGCTCCACTTGTATCGGACTCAAGAATTTTGGAAAAAATAGCAAGAAATGGGCTTTGCGGATATTGCCTGGCAAAATAAAATATGGCTTTTCTGGTGTCGGGGCTTTTAAATCGTACGGCGTCTATAAGTATATAGTTTCCGATCTGGCCTTCACGAAAGGGTTCAGGGAATGTTGATGTTTTTTGGTAACTCTCATTAATAAGGGACCAGACAGAGTCCGCTTTTTGAAAAGCGTTAGTCGCGACATAATTCCTTTTTTCATTAATTGTATTTGCCAATGCCTCAATATTTATTAATCCGGTCCGGGTAATAATATATTTATCCTGCAAAGGGTTAAACCTCTCGTAGAGTTCCCGGCAAATAAGATCGTTTTCTTCTCGTTTGGGTGAGCCGTCACTGGTATGACCGTATAGGTTGATCGCTATCCATAATGTTACTGATTCAATTGATAAGTCCAGAAACTTAGCCTTCACCATACTTTGCGTATTTCGGTTTACCCGGTACTTTTCTCTCTGGATAAACGAGTCGATTTGATTTATGAGGGATCTGCCGTCATAGTTCTGTTGCTGAAGATGACGTATCGAATTGTTAATTGTTTGGTTCATCTGGTTTAGGTAGTTGTTGCAAAAACTATCCTTACCTGAAAACCTGCAGTTAACACTCGGGCCCGAATCCATCGATAATCGAAAACTAATAGTATCGCCGGGCGCTGCAAATACTCTGAATTGTTGACCCGAAGGAAGTGAAAGAAAGACAAGGTTTGGTTGAGAAAATGGAAGAGTTTGGTTCACTTCTCCATTCTCTTGTATATGCAGATCATCCGAGCTATCAGCAAACCAAGGTTGTGGATATATGCCAATTGGCCTCATCACACTTATCTTTTTAATAGAGCCCTTTGCTGCATCCGACGGGGAAATTTGCCCTTTTACATAGATTTGTGAATGACCATGTAAAAAGCAAGAATTAATTAGTAAGAAGAAAATACAAACCTTCATCTTTTCTGAATTAAAGGATCGGGTAGATAGCAAAGTTCGACCTTTTTGCATCATTCAACGATTGCGATGTTGCCTTATGAATTTTTCTATAGACCCAATCCTGATTAGTTCCGATCTCCGGAATCACACTCTTTCTTTCCCGTTCAATTCTCTGACAATTAACCAGTGTGACATTCGCAGTTTATCTGCCCTTGACAAGCTTCCATCGTTTGGTTATAGCAACTATAAATACCATCACAATAGAATGTTGCCAAAGTTGGATTTTGCAGGGAGGTGCATTCCATACAGAAAACCTTGCCACCAACGATTTTTTTCATTTCGTTCCTTGATAATGGAACTCCAATGTCTTCCATAAATTTAATTTTTAAGGTTAAAATTAAACCTGTTTCGCTCTAAAAGCAGGCACAAGTTGTAAAGCCTTTTGTTAGCTAACAAGTTTATATTAATAAATAGCTCAGATCTGAAACGTTATAAAAAGCAGGCAACTGGTACCCCCGAACAAAAAAAGTGGGAGTTGCACTTATATTTGCTTGCCTGCACCATTTATCCATTTCCATGATTTTTTCAATGTAATATTTCCCTTCCTGGATTAGCGGAAAATTATTTTCGATCTTCGTAAAACCTTTTATTTCTGATGTGTACCAATCATCAAGTGCAAGCAAGGCCTTTTCTTTGTCTGTTTCATTCAGCGCCATAACATGCCGGATAATTTCACTTCGTGAAGAATCGCCGTTACCACTTGAGGTAAAAAGCATTTGCACCTTTAGATTTTTGTGGCAGAAAAGTAATTCTCTTATCGTTTTATGAGCTGCCTGGCAGGCAATGCAAGAAGGGTTGCTTATCATAACGATCTTGTTTGTTGAATTATCGTCTCCGACGACAATGCCCAGGTCATCAGCAGGCAGCATAACCTTCTTTTGTTGGGCCAGGACAAGATCGAAAAATTCTGTACTATGCTTTATTCTGGAAAATTCTTTTTTATATACCTGTCCGTCTGTTGCCTTTAAAATGAATTTTTTACTGAATACCCAAAAAAATACCGGCAGGTAAAAGGCAATAGCCATACTGATTATTGACCTGATAGGGAAATTTGGGAGGCTAACTGGGAAGGGATGTGCGATGAGAAAAGTTAAGAATTCGCTGAGCAAAAGGCCTTGCACCAATAAGCAAAGCGGGCACCAGCCTTTAGCAATCCTCCACTGGTAAAATAAAGAATAAAATATATAAGGAAGGGACAGAAGATTTAACACATAAAGCATTTCAATGGACTCACGGATACCAGGCAATGAGGTAAACAAATAAATGATCCCTCCGGCAAAATAAAAAAAGCCAATTTCACTCCATCCGATCCTGCCGAAAATTTTAGCAGCCTTTGAACCCAGTACTGCCTGGCAATTTAGCTTCCTGTTAAAGGAACAAATTTTCTTGATTGCCGGGCTCGCACTGTTTAGTTCATACGCCAGCATCAGTGACGTCACGACCAAACCGGTGAGTTTTAATAATAATAGCACCGATATATAATAGAAATATGGCTTATACAATCCGTAGATTGATACTACAAACATTACTGCTAACAGGATACAGCTTGTTAGTATAAATGGCTTTCTGAATTGCTGCCACCTCTCATTCGATATCTTTTTATCATAGCCCAGCTCCTTATAATTATAGGAAGGTTGTATTACCAGTGTAACTCCTGTCCATGCTGATAAAAAAGTTTCCATGCTCTTCTTTCTTTCGATTCCGGAAGATGTTATATAATAAACTTCTGTCGCCGTCACTTTTGTTATGATCTCAAATGAGGATACACCACTGACCAGGTGTGCGACGAAGGGAGTGGGTAACCTGCTCAAATTTTCTCTTTCTACCTTTAGTGCTGTATTTTTTACATTCCAATGGTTCAGTGCATCACTAATGCTGGTTAAGCTTGGAAATTCCGCATGCTCTTCCACTCTTGTCTGAATGGTTGAGTTCGTAACTGGAATTTTTAGATAATTCATTAGCTGGATAGTGACCTTGGCCGCATTATTTATCCTTTCATCACCGAGTATCGGCATCACTAATTCAGAGACAAACTCTCTGGCCCTATCAAATCGGAAATCTAAAGTCATAGGTTGACTAGATGTTTTTTACTTTTTTATTATGCCAGTAATTCGGTTTCTTATAAGTCCATGTTTGTATTTCTTCTGCTCTTTTACATTTTTTAATAATAGACTCGTCGTTGTTGACGCTATTATGCTATAGTAAAGGACCGCAACAATTTCCGCTTTCTTTGTTTACTACCTACACTGCATTTCCGCTTCCCGGATCACCAGGAATGTTAGATGAGATAGTTGTGGTGGATAAATCTTTTCGAAACAGGGCTTGTCTCTCCAGGCTGGTTATAAAAAGTCGTGTTTATGTTTTCTAAAATAGATTGGGTTAATGAGAATATGAATTTAATTCCATTCTCAAATACAAAAGACAAGACGACTTGTAAAATACAAGTAGAAATTTTTTTAAAGTTTTTGCAGCAATACCACAAACGTGGTATTGGCCGGAAATAAAAAAAATATACCTTGAATAATTGAATTCGATAATCCCTGCACAAAACTTACTTCTATGCACTATGGAAAAGCGTTAATGCTATTTCGAAAATTCAAGAATAAATCACAGCAAGACATAGCCCGAAATCTGAACACAACTCAGCAATATATCTCAGAGTTAGAACAACAAGAAAATGTTAACGGAGACAAGATCAATAAAATCCTCATCGCATTAAACAGTAATAAAGATGAATGGGAAAAGTTTAAAAAATTGCTGCAACTCCATCAAGTTTAAAGAAAAATTTATTGCTGCTCACCTCACCGCATGCCTGTCATTCAATTACTAATAATTCCTATTAGTTATTCATTTGAATTATCAGATCAATTGACTTAAATACTATTATCGAACTGTGTGGAATCACCCCGAATCAGTCTTCTGCAATTAATATATAAGTTAATAAAGACATAGTGCGACTTTTAAACAGTTTTGTAATAACTGTTCGGGTCATGGTGATCTGTTAAGAAAAGTTGCAAACGATTCACGAGTTATTATTTTTGAAACTGCCATACATACATACAAAAAAATTACTGTTGTAGAAATAATTTCACTGATATTGAATTTCAGCTGGTTCGACATGGCAGTTAATTTCATTGCAGCATTTACGAGAACTGTTCCGTATGAAGGTTGTGATTAAATTGATACAGAAATATTGCAACCGGGATAAAAATTGTTCAACCGGGATAAAAAGCGAAGATTAGTCTACAAAAAAAAATCAAGGTATTCTTTTCGAACATTTTTTTTGACCGTTTCTAATCCAAATAAAATCATATAATCGTCGTTATAACCTGTGAAACAGAGGGGATTGTTTGCAGTATAATGATTTAGACTTAAAGACAATTGTTATGGTTTCGATCGCTTCTAAATTACTGAGTGAAAAAGAAGATCGACTTTGGTTTGATGGGATGATCATTATTGCGGCGAATGCGGCAGGTGCCTGGTCGCCTCTGGGAGTTGTAACAACGACAATGCTTTGGATCGGAGGTCAGGTAACCGTATTAAATATTATGAAGCAGGTGATACTACCGAGTATAGCTGTTTGTCTTTTCCTGCTTTGTTGATAGGCTATCGTTTTAAGTTCTTAGCTTTGACTACCGAAACTGGCGGCAGTGCTATTATCATTGGTTCTGCGGTAGGTGTAGCTGCAATGGGAATTGAGAAGATTGAATTTATGTGGTATTTGAAAAAAATCGCATGGCTTGCACTAATTGGATTTGTGGCAGGTATAGCTGTATTTCTTTTACAAGTCCAATTAACATCTTAAAGATGATTGATCTTAAAACAAAACCACATTAATCATGAAACCAAAGTTTCAATCGAAACAATCTGTGATGATCTATGCTTCACTTGAAAAGGTATGGGTGTATAATCAGGATCTTTCAAAAATAGCTGACTATCATCCACGAGTAATGAAAGTTACCCTTGTTTCTGGTAAACAATTCAGAGAAGTCGGAGCGTCTTATCAATGTCATTTAAAAGACGGAAAAAATTCATGTGTAGAAAAGGACATTGAAATTATTCCAATGCAAAAAATTGTAACAATATTTCCATCCGCCACTATGGGTCTGTCGAAATTGCTGCCTGACTACGTTGTAGAATCAACCTTGAAGAAAATAAACGATAAAACGACCCAAGTAGAAATTTCACATTTTTATTCAAGTTCAAGATTAAAGGTGTGGTTACTAAATGTTTTTATCAAACCTAAAATTGCCAGAGAAACAAAAGCTACTTTGAATGCAATGAAGAAAATGATTGAAAATTTATAAGTATAGGCCAGTACTTTAATAATTGAAACTGCGTGCTCTTATGGCAATCCTTACACGCATATCATTAATTTTTAATTACTGATGCCATCCCATTAGGAGAACATCGTTTGCAAAACCGCCTTTACATTGGCTGCTGTAGCTTTATCTATCGTTCCCTTTTTCTTTTTTAGTCTTGCTTTATCTACTGCACGCATCTGGTCTAAGGCTATTTCACCTGCCTGCCCACCAACGTTGCTTGCTACTCTTGACGGATAGCCCTTGATCGTGTGAGTAAGTGGCGCTATTAACACCGTTTTCAAATTTTTATTCATAACGTCCGGAGAAATGATGACTGCTGGTCTCGTTTTCTTCATCTCAGCACCTTTTACCGGATCTAAATCAACACTGTAAATATCAAACTGATTCATATTACCATTCTTTTTCGTCAAAATCATTTTTCATTCCTTCAAACAGATCGCTTTCTGGTTTGGCACCTTTCTTAATTGCGTTTTTAAATTGCTTATCCCAAGTTGAAATGTCTGTATTTACTCCTGCATCTCTTATTTGTATGATGGTTATTATACCTTCTGCAGCCATTATCAAAATGTCCAAATCCTGGTTTAACCCCGCTGACTCTATCAACTGATTATTTAAGATCACGCCTTTTGAATTGCCGATCGCCCTGATGCGTGAAGTATAGGTTGCCAACGGTTCTTCGAGTACCGATACTTTAGTATTTTTCTCATAGCTACCACTTACCTGCCAGGCTTTGCCTGCTGCAATTGCCTTTGCAGCAAACTCCCCTCCAGCCTGGGCCTTACGGCCTCTTAATGATCTTGTTGCTCCTATCCTATTTGCCTTGCGTGTTTTATTTATCGGCATCTAAAAAACATTTACGTAAAGTTATAACAATTGTTATAACGTAGTGCTTCTAACTGATAATTTTTTCTAAAGATCTATAAAAGACTGGAATCAATTGCACTACAAGGGCCGAATGTGTACTGTCTTGTAGTTGCCGGTTTCTCCCTGCCGTTATCATCGCATCCTGGACAAACATTTCATCGCATTTCATCTTTTTGATTCTACCCTAAAAAAAGCTGTTCCGGAAAATTTCTGTTTAATAAGAGAACCCAGTATCGCAAGCAGGATAAAAAATTGTTCAACCGGGATAAAAAAGGCCAGATTAGTCCACAAAAAAAATTAAGGTATTCTTTTTGAACAATTTTTTTCCAGGGCATTGATTAGTTTCTTTTCAATCTTTTGCCATGCGGGACTATAAAGAAAAATGGGATCTGCTACTAGGACATCTTAAAACTATTGAAGGTGAAATAAAGCTTTTCAATAAATCGAAGTTAAACGGAACCAATGGTGTTGATGGTGTCTTCACTCCTTTCCGCGGTGTCGAATTGTACCTGCTGCATAAGGCCTTCCTGGACGCCGGCGGCGCTCCGAATGAAGATTATAAAACCCTGTTAAAAAGAACTGCCCCTTACCTGAACAGTAAAGCGCAAAAGGGATTTAGTCCTGAAAGCTTATCAAAGTATAGCGACAAAGTAGATCCGGAGACAAAAGAAAATGTAAAACGTTTTCTAATGAAGATGATACGGAATATTGATAGTTACGATTAAGCGCTTCGGCACTATCTAAAACAAGGTGACCCTATTAATAAAGTTGGCAGAAGTTTATTTTTCTTGTTTTTGGTCGTACTTGCTTATTTGTAAGAATTTAATTGGGTCATTCATTTCTATTATGTCGATTACAGCTTGTTATAGAAGTTAAGGCTGATAAAACAAAAGATTTTTTAGTCCAAGAACTGCTCCATACCTGAATAGCAAAGCACAAAAAGAATTTAGTCCTGAAAGCTTATCAAAATACAGCGACCAGAGATGCAGGAGTAAAAACGAGGATATTGCTGGTTGATGGCAATTGCTGAACAACCTGCGTGAATAACCTTAGGCTGTTCGGCGATATTTATTTTGAAAAAATTTCCTGAAGTCTTTTATTTAATTCTTCTCCCTTTAAATTTTTAGCAATAATTTTTCCTGAAGGATCTAAAAGGAAATTAGCAGGTATAGATTGAACCCCATATAAAATTGCAGCTTCATTATTGAAATATTTGAAATCAGTAACATTTGTCCAAATGAGCTGATCTTTTCTAATTGCCTGCAGCCAGGATTTTTCCGCATGTGATTGTTCGAGAGCTATACCCAGAATTTCAAAGTCTTTACTTTTATATTTTTGATATACATTAACAAGATTTGGATTTTCTTCTCTGCAAGGTTTACACCAGCTTGCCCAAAAATCTATCAATATAAATTTTCCATTAAATGATCTTAGTGAAATATTATTTCCGCCCGTATCCCGTTGTGTAAATTCAGGTGCAGGTTTTCCAATAATAGTCCTCTTAGCGCCATCAATAAGTTTCTTTATTACTACCCCGTCCTCTGATCGTTTGGCCCAGCGTGACAATTGATCATAATAAATTTCATTTTCGCTATAATCATCGGCATATGCCCCATATTTTTTAAGGATATAAAGACTAATACCAGATTTGGGGTGCGCTTCAAAAATAGTTTTGGCAAAAGCCAATGTAACTTTAGTAATGCTATCAAATGTCCGTGATAAATTTTTTAAGCCAATACTGTCACTCTTATTCATCAATTCATAGTACAACGGGAAAAGATCCCTTTCCTGTTTGTCAAAAGCTAAAAATGAATCATATATCTTTTGATCTGATGGAGCATTTATCAGAAAAATTTTATCTTCAGTTATGCGGATCTGATACAACCCATTTTCGATAAAAAGCTCTACAGCCTGGTCTTTTTTATTCGCATATAATTTTGCAGGAGTCGGCAAATTAAATTTTTTAGTCCACATGAAATCATTTCCTTTAATAAAAAAACTATCCAGTATTTCCGATTCCCCATGCTGATAACTTAAATAAATTTTGCGTACAGAAAGATCATCATTATCCCCTTTAATTTTAGCAACAAATTTTTGAGCTGGCGAAACATAGCTACATGCAAGGATAATAATAAAAATAGAGATAAATTTATACATTGCTTTTATTTTCAAAATTGGGAAGAAATTACCCGGGGATTTTATGGAAATCGACAAATTGACGTATTTGTCTTCGAAAATATGTACTGGCTAAAAAACTATTCTCAATATTGCTAAAATTTCTTCAGTAAATAAAAATGAAACTCCCGGGCATGCATACAATAATCCTTTGGAATATAAAAGGATGGCAATTTGTATTCGTATTAATTTTCTTTTTATTTCTTATTTGCTTTTATTGGGTGATCATAAGAATAAATACTGATGGAACGTATAATTATCTTTCTCAAACTTTTGTAAATTTTTTTACAAAAGCAATTCTCCTATTGCCGGTTTATTGGCTGATTTTCATAAAATTGAAAGCATTGCCAATTTTAAAAAGAATTGCTTTGCAGTTAATTATAACACCGGCATATATTTTTATGTGGATCTTATTTTATCACACTGTTTGTGATATATTTTTAATCGGCTACCTACAGGGAAATGGAATTTGGTGGGATATTTTGTACACAATATTGCTATATTTTTTTTGCATTGGCGTATTTCATACCTATGAGTACTATTTGATCTCGAAAAAAGAACATCAAATAAACTTTGAATTGCGACAGGGGGCCTTAAAAAGCGAACTTCAATTGTTAAAGGCACAGCTTAATCCGCATTTTCTGTATAATATCTTTAATACTATAAGTGCTTCCACGTCCCCTGAAAATGAACATACGAGAGTTTTAATTGCAACTCTTTCCGATCTATTCCGTTATCAATTACAGGCAACAAAATCAGATTGGGTACCAATAGGTGATGAAGTTGAATTTATCGAAAAATATCTTTCTTTAGAAAAAGAACGGTTTAGCAACAGGCTTACTTACTCTATTACATGCAACAGAGAATTATTTTCACTGCTTATTCCGCCTATGCTTTTACAGCCGATCGTAGAAAATGCCGTAAAACATGGTATTGCCCCCAAGCTAACTGCCGGCTCAATTAAAATAAATATTAAAGGTGACAAGAACTTAATTAGCATTGACATTTTTGATAATGGCGTTGGAAATTATTCCAACGATAAGGATCTTTTTTCCAAAGGGATCGGATTATCAAATACACATCTCCGGCTCGAAAAATTGTTCGGCAAAGGATTACAAATAAAGAATACCAATGGCTTTCAAGTTTCTTTTTCAGTATTTCCTTATAAAATTAAAAATAATGAATAAAGTTCTAATTGTTGATGATGAACCTGCAGCAAGGTTACTCATCAAACAATATTTAAGCACCTACCCTGAACTGGTTTTAATAGCTGAAGCACAGAATGGTTTTGAAGCGGTAGAGCTTATTAATAAACATGAGCCTGAAATTGTTTTCCTTGATATTCAAATGCCGGGATGGGATGGATTTGAAGTGATAAAAAGAGTTAATCAACTTCCTAAGATCATATTTTCTACAGCATATGACAATTATGCATTAAAGGCCTTTGATGTTCATGCTATAGACTATTTATTAAAACCTTATACAAAAGAAAGGTTTGCAAAATCCGTGAGTAAAATAATTAATAGTAATTATAATAATAAAAACCTGATTGAACTTGCAGAAAGTTTGCATTCGTCAAAGTATCCTGAAAAAATTTTTGTTGAACACGGAAGCAGGCTTGTGCCTCTACCCATAATAAAAATAATATGGATAGAAGCCAGCAAGGATTATACCCGGCTACACACTGACGACAATGTTTACCTAAGCACATACGGAATTAGCGAGATGGATAAGAAATTAAATCCTTCAATTTTTACAAGAATACACAGGTCCGCAATTATTAATGTAAATGAAGTGAAAGAAATATCTAAAGACTCTAACGGGTATATTGTATTACTTTCTAATAAAATTATCCAAAGAGTGAGTAGAAGCTATTCACATGCAGTGAAACAATTGATAGCATAGGCTTTAATTTATGGAAGCTATTCACGGAATAATTTTACCAGGTGAGACTGGTCGAAAAAATTAGCTTCATAGCTGCATTCTGTCAGTTTTTTAAATGGATGATTTTTCCGATAGCTGATGAAGTGATTGAGTTTAATAATATTGCAAAATGATTTTGGATTTAAGCCAACTGTTTGCCTGAACAATGTGTCAAAATATCTTTGTGAAACGCCGATCTTTTTGATCAACCGTTTAATTTTAATATCCCCTTTGTTTCGAATAATCTCTCCAATAGAATATTGTATATATTGGAACTTGTTTGCTGACAAGTTAACGCCTCCGCACATTTGAAATAATACAGTTTCAAAATTCTTAAATGTTTCTTCCCGATCTTCAGAAATGCAATGCACTAAATTACCTGCCCTGGGGACTTCGTTCAGCGGCAGAATGTTGTTGGTTATGATGCTGGCGGGAAAACCGAATAAAAGATTTAATGTATGAGGATGGAACCTTATGCCATATAGCAGGGA
>Ga0190274_10001519_pt1 | contig 13564 bp, 6 predicted proteins | sample Popmic531T_FD_133002 | JGI IMG/M metagenome (GOLD analysis project Ga0190274, IMG submission 133002) | Populus adjacent soil microbial communities from riparian zone of Yellowstone River, Montana, USA - 531 T | ecosystem: Environmental > Terrestrial > Soil > Riparian zone | place: USA: Montana...
ATGACGCAGATCGACGCCTCCGGCCTCGATGCGCTCAAAACCCTGGTTGAGGAGATCGAAAAAGAGGGCATCGGGTTCGCGGTCGCGCGCCTCAAGTCGGCGATGGCCGCCCGCCTCGATGCGGCCAAGCTCACCGAACAGATCGGGCAAGAGCACTTCTATGGATCGGTGAGCAAAGCGGTGGATGCGTGCCGAGAGCCACAGCCCTCTTGACCTGAATCGCCGGTTTTTAGAGGCGGTGCTCCGTGGGACGCGGGCAAGCCGATGCACCGCGAGCGTCAAACTTAGTACCCACTTAGTACCCGCCGAGAGATCGCGGTGAGATCTCGACCACGAAAAAAGCCCCGTTTCCGGGGCTTTTATCTATAGCGGGGGCAGGATTCGAACCTGCGACCTTCGGGTTATGAGCCCGATCCAGGGAGCCGCTGGACTATGTGGGGCACGGTTTCAAGCGGGTTTCGCGAGATCCAGATCGGCTGGGATCGGCTGGAGTCTGTGGGGCTTCTTGCCCCATTTCTTGCCCCAGCGGGCCCCTCCATCCCTCCGCCGGCAGGTCCACGACAGATGCGGCTCGCAAAGCTGTCGTCAGTTGGACGTCGCCCCCGCCTCCAGCTTGAACTGGAAATGCACCTTCCCAGTTCCGGCCTCGCGCTGGTCCTTGGTGACCGCACCGGTGAACACGCCGTATTTCTCGACTGGCATCTTGCTCCTCGCCCGTCCTCAGCTCGGGCCCGCGGTCAAGGCGTGCGTAGAACCCCTCGCGCCTCCAATCCATCATTTTCCGGCTTCGCCCCCAGTGAAGCTCACAACGATGCCTCGCGGCCTCGCAAGCAACGACCGGTCGCTTGGTGGACCCCGCCAAGGATTTGTGCGAGGGTCGGCCGATGCCCCCCAACAAACGTCTTACGGACCTCACCGACTACGAGTCGTTGCTTCCCTACGCGAGCGAGCTCTTCGGCGTCTACCAGCCGATGCTTGGGTGGCGTTCGCAGCGCACCATCCGGCGCGTCGAGCGAGAGGGGCATGGGGCCGGCTTCGTCGAAGCCCTCCACAACCGGTTCGCCGGCCGGTCACAGCTGAACATCAACGCGGACTACATGTTCGAGAGCGGTCGGATCGAACTGGGCGTCCTCGCGCCGCCGGTCGTGCGCGACGCGGGCACCGGGCTGCTCGCAACGGAGTTGCAGCGGCGCCTCGAGGAGTCGGGCGGAAGCCCGGAGGAGGCGGGGTGGCGGGACCTGATCAACCCCGACGAGCTCGACGCGATGCTGAACGGACCGGTGCTCGAGGGGCACCGGCAGCTCTACGAAGAACGCTATCGCGCGAGGTATGAGGCCGAAACCTTCGAACCTGCCTCACTCGCGGCGGACACGAAGCGGCTCATGAATCGGGAGTCGGCGTTCGCCGGCGCCTTGCTGGCGCTGGTCGACCACGGCGCTTTCGCCGAGCTTCACCGCTTGTTCTTCTCTGCCGCCGCGCCAATCACGCCGGCTCAGCTCCTCGAGGCCGCCGATGCGACCCGCGACCCTCTGGCGACCTTCGACCCCACCAAGCAGCTGGGCGATATCTCCGTCTCGCCGGTGGGCATCGTCCACCTCTTCCGCCAGTACTTCTTCGAGCTCGACAGCTTCATCGGCACGCCGGTCGGGCATGTGTGGCTGAGCCCCGGGTCGACGGTGGAGCTGATCGAGGTCAGCACCCGCAAGTCGGTTGTCGAGAAGACGGTCGAGACCTCGCTGGAGACGTCGCGGAAATCCGAGACGACCACCACCGAGCAGGACGAGATCGCCGAAGCCGTCAAGCAGGACAACCGCAACGAGGTGAAGCTGGGCTTCACCACCACGGTGAACCAGAGCTGGGGCACGGGCAACGCCACCGCCACGGGCAGTCTGAACCTCGATCAGACGCAGCAGATTGCGCGCGAGCAGGCGCACAAACGGATGCGCCAGCAGTCCGAGAAACTCTCGACCGAGCTGCGGCAGAGCTTCAAGTCGACGTTCCGCACGCTGATGGAGACCGTCGACACGTCGAGCAAGAGGTACGTGCTCAACAACACCACCCCGGATCTCATCAACTATGAGCTGCGCCGGAAGATGCGCCAGGTCGGCGTCCAGGTCCAGGACGTCGGCACGTACCTGTGCTGGGAGACGTTCGTCGACGAGCCCGGGGATCAGCTGGCGCTGCCGAATCTGGTCCACATCGCCAAGCCGGCCGACCTGATGCTCGTCCCCGACCCGGCCGAGATCCCGATGCCACCGACCTCGCTGACGACGACCTTCACCGGCGAGGCCGTCTGGAACTTCCCCTCGAACGAATCACAGCACGGCGAGGACCACCCCGCGGTCGGGGGAAGGTTCGTGCCGCTCAACACGATCGACATCCCCGGCGTCCCGAACGACTACGAGGTCGACTTCGACCCGGCCAACCCTTACATCGAGGTGCAGAAGTCGGTGATCGCCGCAAATGACAAGGAGTCGTGGAACGCCAACAACTGGTGGATGGGCGGGATGATCGCCGCGGACGGCAAGCGGGTCGTCGTCGGGATCGGCACCAAGCCACGGCCCGGCGGGCTCGCCTGGGACGACCGGATCACGTTCAAGGTCAGCGGGTCGGTGAAGCTCCGCCTTAAGGCGGCTAAGAAGGACGAGATCAACGCGGCAAACAGCGCCATCCGCTCGGCCAAAGAGGCGGCCAATGCCGAAAACAAGCGTCTCACCGAGCAGGCGTACGTCAACGCGGTCAGCGATCGCGTCTCGCTGGCGAGCAAGATCACCGAGCGCCGCTTCGAGGACCTGCGCGAGGAGGAGCGCACGATCGTCTACCGCAAGTTGGTCACGGCGCTGATGAGCGAGCAGCTCTACAAGGGCCTCCCCGACACGGCGGCGGGGAAAGAGATGCGCCACGTCCTCTCAGAGCTGCTCAACGCGATCTTCGACATCGAGAAGATGCTCTACTTCGTAGCGCCCGAGTGGTGGAAGCCGAGGGAGCACGCCCACCTGGTGGCGGGCGGCCAGGCGGTCTCCGACTCGATCGGCGGGAGCGTCGTCCAATGGGCCGATGACCAAGCCCACGACAAGTACTTCATCACCGATCAGTCCGAGCCGGCGCCGCTCGGCAGCTCACTCGGCTGGTTGATGCAGTTGGACGGAGACGATCTACGGAACGCCTTCCTCAACGCTCCCTGGGTGAAGGCCGTGATCCCGATCCGGCCCGGCAAGGAGCAGGCAGCGATCAACTGGCTGCAGGCCGTCAAAGTCGAGGGATCGGCCGGGCTCGACGCGGACTACCTGGCGCCGCAGGAGGAGCTGGACGAGATCCGCAAGCGCCTGCTCGCCGAGGACCCGGACGACCCCGTCGGCGATCGCGCCGCGGTGACGCTCGGCGACGCACTGCGTTCACTGTGCCTGGCCGTCGCCGAGAAGCATGCCGCCGCCAACAAGGTCGGCCGCTACCCGGAGGCCGGGAAGGACGGAGAGGTCGACGACGAGGACCGGATCTCGGCAACGCCGGTGGAGAAGGTCTTCGAACATGGCTTCTATCCGCTGCAGGGCGGCTTCCGCGCCGCGACCGAAAAGCCTTTCGAAGTCTTCGACCAGTGGATCGAGGTGTTGCCGACCGACCAGGTCGTGCCGGTGCCGGTCAAGTACGACCCACGAACGGGGCGCCAAGTCGAGCAGTGAAACTGACCGTCCTCCCCCGCGCGTTCCAGAAGTTCGGGAAGGACAATCGGACGCACTTCCTGCTCGCGGGTTCGACTCTGACCTGCACGTGCTCGTTTGAGGGCGGCTCTACGCGCGTCCTCAGCGGCGTCCGCGGCGCCTTGGGCAGCTTCACGCTGGACATCACCCCGGCGTTGGTCCCGGACCGGCTGCAGCCGAACGGCGCGCCCCTGCTCGAGCATGGACAGCCGTCGAAGCAGCTGATTACGCGCATCGATCTCGATTACCGCGTCGAGGTGACGCTGGGTGGCCTGGCGTTCATCGCGCTGAAGATCCCCCAGCGATTGCTGCCCACTCCGCGCACCGCGGATGGACGCTCCACCGTCGACTACCTGCTCGCCGCGGGCGGGTGGCTGGACGCGGCAGGGCGTCAGCGCGTCGCGAATGCGGCGACCCACCCGCTCGTCGACCTGACGCACCTCGCTGCCGGCGAGGTGCGGGTGAACACGCTGATGCTCGACATCACCCCGGGCTGGGCGCAACTACACCGCGACAACCCCATGTACAAGGGCTACGAGCTGCTCAGCCGCGGCCACGGCCTGAGCTTCAAGGTGTTCGCACACACCGCTGGGATCCCGCTGATCTGGTACGCGGTGGTGCCGGATCACCTACGCGGATCGCGCCCGGTCTCGCCACATGTCTTCTTCCAGCCATCCGACAATCGCGAGGGTCAGTCCCCCGTCGACGACGAAGCCTACCTCCTACGCAACGACGCCTATTTCAAAGCGGACGGCCGGGCGCTCATCACCTATCTGCTGCCGCCGATCCCCGACCAAGAGGTCAACGCGGCCGGGTCGGTAGTGCCGAAACCTCGGCTCCTGCGCAACGTGGTCAACTTCGGCCGAGCGGTCGTCAACGGACGCGAGACCGGCGAGCTGACCACCGATCACTGGAATATCAACGCCGGACTGCAGAAGGCGTTCGAGCACGTCGGCTCCGGTGTTCCCGCTCAGTTGCTGCTGGTGCCGCAGCGCACCGGCGAGGCCAAGTCACGGAAGTCCGGCTCCCACGGCAGCGCGCTGACCAGCCATCTCCAGGCGGTGACGAACGCCGCCTTCGGACTGATCGAGTCGAACACCGACCTGACGGTGAGCGGCGGCGACATCCTGCTGAGCCGGGACAAGCTCGTCGTCTCGGCGTTCAGCGAGTCCGGATACGACCTCTGGCACGTCGCCCAGGCCAACCGCGACGCCCTGAAGGCGATCATCGGGATCGAGCCGCAGAACGTCAACTCGGTGCAGAACGACTACCGGCCAAAGACGGAGGACGGGAGGCGAATCGGCGACCCGCCGCCGATCGGCAAGGACGTGATCCCCGAGTTGCTCAAACGCAAGGTGAAGATCTACATCATCGGCCGCCATCACAAGCAATACGGACCGCAGATCGCCGATCGAGCGGCGCTGCGCCTGCTGCCGTCGGCGCCCATCGCCGTATTCGGGTATCCGCCCGACCCCAGTGTCAACGACTTCATCAAGTACCGCGTGCACCGCATGACCAACCCGGGCGACGATCCCTTCCTCTCGGCGGAGGAAGCCGCGATCCTCCAGTCGCTGAACGCCCGTGGCATCACCGGTGCCGCGGTGCTCCGGGCGATCTTAGCCCGGAAAGGCAACGAGGACCGGACCGTGGAAGACGGCGTCGAACGCTGGTACTCGCACCAGTTCGCGCTCTCGGGCGGTGAGGAGATGCATCTCGATCCCGCTGGCGTCTACGGCCGGCCGGTGACCTACCGCACCTGGTTCCAGGTCGCGGTGCATGAGATCGGATGAGGCGAGAGGAATCGCTCCCACGCCCTGATCTCGAAAGAACAGGACGCCACGCTCGCGGACGTCGGCGGGGTTGAGCCCGCACGCTGGCCCAGCAAAGGCGCGCCCGTAATCGTCTGGACGGCGGCTATGGGCTCGGGCAAGTCGATTGCTGCCGAGCGTTTCCACCAAGACTCGGTTGCGATAGCCCTCATGCAGGACGGGGCGCCGGTCCCGGTCTACCTCGAGGCTTCCCTGGTCCTGCCCGACCTCGAAGAGGCGGTCCGCAGTCGCTCGGCCGAGATCGGCGATCCCCGCACCCGCGGCGCCAACATTGTCGTTGATGGCGTCGATGAGCTCGGCCATGACGGCTCCGGCTTACTGCTCGGCCAGGCACGGATCTTGGCCGAGACTTGGCCGAACACCAGGGTGCTGATCGTCTCGCGGCCTATGCGCTCGCTCAGGGAGGCCGAGGAGCACCGGGGGCTGCCGCTGCTCACCGAGGAGCAGGTTCATGAGGTGGTCGAGCTAACTGCCGGGCGCGAAGTGAGGCACGCCGAGCTCTTCGCGCTCCCCACGGCGGTCAGCGAGCTAATTACCCGCCCACTCTTCGCGCTTCTGGCCGGTGCCTGGATACGCGAGAACGACAGCGTTCCGCGCGCTTCGATTGATCTCTTTGCCGAGCTTGGCAGGCACGCCAGTGAGACGGTCAAGATCGACCAGGCGCAGCTGCGAGCATTCGCCGTGCTCGCGGTACGGCGCGACCTCGGTGAGGTCGCACAGGCCGAGATAGCAGGTGCGGTACGTCGACCGACTCGGCGGGGAGAGTGATCGCCTCGATCCCTCTCGCGCAGTCACTCGAAGTTTGCGATCCCGGCCTTGCGCTGGTTCTCCCACGACGAGGATGTTCCGCGAGCGCGCGGTTGCACTTCGAAAAAGCAGCCCCTCATCGAAGGAGGAAAACCAGGCCCGCGGCTAGCAAGGCTGCGATGATGGCGGCGAGCAATCTATGGCGGCGTATCCACTTGATAAAGCCGTACAGAAACCATTCAAGCAGTGCGTTAGCAACAAGATCGAGCAGAGTCATCCTACGCGATATCGACCGGCCGGCTGCGTCGCTTGAGCGAACAGGGGCCGCTGGGGGTTCCGATCGGTTCAGTTAAAGTAGCCAGGCGAGCTATGTGGAAAGGCTGTGATGCGACTCTCCCGCCATGAGCCAGGATATGCGGACCTTGCCCGACTTCGCGATGAGGGAGCCTTAGAGACCTTAGCGCGCTACCTCAACGATCCAACGTCTTCTCGACGTCTGCGCCGACGCGTTGTTACCTACATAGCCAGTACCAAACCTGGGGGTGGCAAAGCCACCATGGCGACGGGAGCCACCGACCCGGCCATAATCCCGATACTGGCGCCGGCCCTTGACGAGGATTCAGACCCGTCGGTCAGGAGGGCCGCCGCTTACGGGCTTCGTCGAACGGGCGACCAGAGTGCTGTTCAACCACTGCTGGGAGCCCTATCGGACACCGATAAGGCAACGCGAATTCACGCAGCTATGGGCCTGGGCGATCTGCGGTCACGCGCAGCCGTTGAGCCGCTTTCGCAGCTCCTAACGGATCGCAGTTGCGCCGAAACCGCGGCCCGGGCCCTAGTCGAGATAGGAGATGAGCGAGCCATCTCCCCCTTGAGAACCGCGACATCGTCTACCAAGTCTAAGCGCATGCGAGAGAAACTCAATCAGGCGATTGTTGACCTCGAACGGCGGGTCGGCCTTCCCCAGAATGAATAGCCGGGATCGTCGCTGCAACGACATGACTGAGTTCCAGGCCCCGATGCGCCGAACTGGCACTCGTGGATGAAGACTGGCACCTAACTAATGTATGTGTCCTTCTATCCAGTTTAGTAGGGCCGAGGCCGCAGCTGATGCTGCTGGCGGTTTGGTGCCAACGGTCGCGGCTTGTTCCAAGAGAACGCGGTATAGCTGCGGGTATCGAATTGCAAACTGCTCGGTCCAATAGTCCAATGCAGCGAGCCCGCCGGGAATGTCGGCCAGCGGCAATGCCACCCCAGCGACATCGATCGTGAGCACGGCGGCACCCTGCAACCCGTACGACACGGCATCCCAGTAGCTGCACCCTTCTTCGATTGCCTGGATCTCTCTTTCGTAGTACGGGATCGGGTTGAGGGGACTTTCAGATAGGCAATTGCCCTCCTTCCAGAAACTTCCGGTCCAGAATTCGGCATTGCAGAGGCCCGAGGGATCCGCGCCATTGAGCGGATTGTCGCCAGCGTAGAAGTACGGTTGCCGAGTCAACGCTTGCAGCGGATCCCTGCTCAAGAACTGCCCCGTCGCCGGATCGTACGTCCGCGCCCTCAGATACTGCAGACCGCTGGCATTCGTGTACTGGCCGGCAAAGCCAAATGGAGTGGTCTGCGTGCCGGTCTTGGCAGAGAGGGTGCCGTAGGCACTGTAGGTGAAGGTCCCGGTCGCTTCGCCGCTCGAGTTCGTCAGCATTCGCGTGCTGCCGAGCTGGTCGTGGTGGTAATAGGTCGCGGTCGTTCCGGAGATCTGCTCGATCGGCAGCCCGCCCGGCCCGTAGATGTAGTTAGTCGAGCCATCGTTGAGCATGAGTGGCAGCTCTCCGGTTTGGTCCCAGGCCAGGTACGTCGTGCTCCCTGAGATTGCCTGCGAAGCGCGGAGTCCCCCGCCGTCATAGGTGTAGCTTTCTTCGATCGCCGGTGATTCGGTCGCTTTGGGCCGTGCGACGGCGGTGAGATTGCCCGCTTGGTCGTATTTGTAGGTGCTCGCGGCTTTCGGTCCGGTCGCTTGCCAGTGCTGGATCCGCCTGTTTGCAGGGTCGCTTACCCAGATGTTGCTTTTCGAGTCGGTAACGATCCCCATCGGGTGTTCGAACCCGAACTGCCCTTCGCCCGAGCCGGGCGAGCCGAACTTCCCCAAGAATTCACCGCTCTGGGTGAACTCCTCGACCCGCTCGTTGCCTTCGGAGTCGACGACCCAGATATGGCCTTCGGAGTCGATGCTGAGCGCACCCGGCCCTTTGAATTGGCCGTCGCCGCTGCCTTTCGTGCCGAACTGTTTGAGGAGTTTGCCTTCCGTGGTGAACTGCTCAATGCGGTTATTGCCGAAGTCGGCAACCCAAAGGTTGCCGCTGGCGTCAAACGCGATGCCCACAGGCGACCAGATCTGCCCTTCGGCGGTCCCGTGGGTGCCGATTTTCTTGATGAATTTGCCTTTGCTGCTGAACTGCTGGATGCGACCGGTGCAGCAATCGGCGACCCAGATGTTCCCTTTGGAGTCGATGGCGATGGCTTCAGGGAGTTCGAATTCTCCGTTGCCGGAGCCCCCTTTGCCGAAGCTGGTCATGTATTTGCCGGTTTCGCTGAACTCCTGAACGCGCCCACCGTTCCCCCAGTCAACGACCCAGATGTGGCCTTCGCTGTCGACGGCTATCCCGGACGGGTCGTAGAGCTGTCCATTTTTCGTCCCGTTCGATCCGAAGGAGAGCAGGTATTCGCCGGCCTGATTGAACTTCTGGACTCGCGGGTTGGTCCAATCGACGACCCACAGGTTCCCTTTGGCGTCGCGTGCAATCCCGCCCGGCTTGTAGAACTGCCCATTGCCGGTTCCCACGCTGCCGAAGGAGGAGACGTAGGTCGCCGCCGCCGGGGCTTCGCTGGTGCGCTCGCCGACACCGTTGTAGCCAAAGCTGACGCCCGCTCGGCTCGAGAGCTGGCTAGCGGCGTCGTAGGAGCTCGTCTTGCCTGCGAGGCTGGTGAGATTGTTGGCGTCGTCGTAAGCGAAGCTCTCCGAGCCCGCTTTCGTCAGGCGACTGTCTTCGTCGTAGCTGAACGATTCTCCAGCCGCTCCCGGCAACCCCTGGCTGGACAGGCTTTCCACTTGGCCGCGTTTGTCGCGGGCGTAGGACAGCGTCGCCTGCGCCGTTGAGCCCCGCTTCATCTGGACTCCGCTCATCTCGTCGGCACGGTTGTAGCCGGATTTGTCGACATTGCCGGTGACCGCCGGGAAGATCGTGTCGGTGAGGTTCGAGTCGGCGTCGTAGCCGAAGCTGGTGGTGTTACCGAGCCAATCACTGACGCTCGAAAGGCGGTCGGCGTTGTCGTACTGGCGGTTGACGGTTTTACCGTTCGGATAAGTGATTGCCGTCTGGTTGCCGGCTAGGTCGTAGCCATAAGAGGTTTCGTTGCCATGACCGTCTTTGGATTTGACCAGGCGACCGAGCGAGTCATAGGTGTAGGTCGATCCGCCGGTGCCATCGGCCATCGACGTGCGGCCGCCGTCTTTGTCGTAGCCATATTCCACGGTCGGCGTCGTCCCGTCCGAGTAGCTGACTTTGCTCAGCTGGTTGGCGGCGTCGTAGCCGTACGTGGCGGTGCGACCATCGGCGTCTTTCTTGCTCATCAGGCTTCCAAGCGCGCTATAGATGTACGTGGTTTTGCGTCCCAGCGGGTCGATGCTTGCGCTGAGCTCACCAAGCGGGTCGTATTCGTAAGTCGTCGTGTGTTTGAGCCCGTCGGTCTGCGAAAGCGTATTGCCGTCGGCGTCATAGGCGGTTTCGGCAGTGCTGCCATTCGGTCTTGCGATCTTGATCTGCTGGTCGTTGGCGTTGTAGGTGTAGGTGGTCGTGTGGTTGTTGGGATCCGTTTCGGTTTGTAGGTTGCCGTCGGCGTCGTAGCTCCATTTGCGTTCGTGGCCGAGCGGGTCGGTCGCCGTCAACCGGTTGCCGGCCGGGTCGTAGGTGTAGATCGCCGTGTATTCGGACGGGTTGGCGCCTTCGGCGTTGCCGCGTGGGCTGACCTGCGTCAATCGCTGGCCAATCGCGTTGTAGGTGTAAGTCGTCTTGTCGCCTTCGGGGTCGGTAGCGCTGGTGAGATCCCCAGCCGTGTCGTAGGCGAACTGCGTAGTCTTGCCGTTCGGATCCGTGACCGCGGTTACGTCGTCCGGATGCGCTTTGTCTTCGTGCGAGTAGATGACGGTCTGGTATCTGGCGGGTTCGGAGCCGACCAACGGGGTCGATGATTTCAGCCGGTTGCCGCGGTTGTCGTATTCGTAGGTCGTCGTGACGCCCTCGCCGTCCGTGTATTCGATCAGGTCATCCAGGGAGTCGTAAACCGATTTCGTTTTATTGCCAAGGGCGTCTTCGGTCGAGGTCTTGTTGCCGCGTGAGTCATAGGTCGCAAGGCTGGTGTGGTTGTTGGGATCGGTGACGGACGTGATTCCCTCGGTATTCGGGTCGCGTTCGTAGGTCCAGGTCGCCGCAGATTCGGTGCCTTTGGCCTCGGTCCTCGCGGCGAGTGCTCCTTCGTCGTATTCGTATTCCGCGACGTATCCGCGTGGGCCGGTCACCTTGGTTCTCTCGATAGTGCCCTCCCAGGTATAGGAGTAGCTCGTTTTCTGTGCTAGGCCGTCGGTTTGGCTGAGAACGCGGCCACCTTCGTCATATTTGTTCGTCAGCACCACATTTTCACGCGGAGTGGTGCGGGTGCGCAGAAAATTCGCCACGTTGTAGGTATAGGCAGTGACCTTGCCTCGGACGTCAATTACCCGGGCCAGGCGGTAGGAGCTGTCGTATTCATAAGACGCGGAGCGACCGCTGGAGTCGCTGACTTTCGACAGAACACCGCCTTTATAGCTGAATTCGAGCGAGCGGCCAGCGTCGTCGGTCGCGGTCTGCAATACCCCGGATTCGTTGTAGGCGAGGGTAACCGCGTTGCCGTTCAGGTCGGCGATCCTCGTCAGTTTGCCAATAGCGTTGAACGTATAAATGTTCCGCTGGCGAACCGTGTAGGTCCAGGTGCCGTCTTCGTTGTGGACAAGGCTCGCGAGAACCCGCGGTGGAGCAGTGTATTCGCCGCCGGAACTCGGTTCGAAGGTAGTCTGACTGCCGTTGTCGTTCTTGATCGTGACGGTGCCCGTCATCGAGTCGACTTTGAGCCTGCTCCCGTAATTGAAGCTCCATCCGGGCCCCAGTACCGAGGCCAAATTGTCATGAGCGGCAAGCGAACTGTAGGTGCGGGTCATCGCCAGGGCCGGACCTCGCTCAGGAATTGAGAGGTCCGTGACGGATTCGAAGTAGTCTCCCGTCGCAGTGTTGACTGGATCTTGGCTGCAGACCTGGGAACAAGGGAGTTCGGTGGGATTCCCACCACCCCAGGTGGCGCTCGGCTCAATAGCTACCGAGGTCACCGTAAACGTTCCTTCTATACTTGCGCTGAGACTTTTGCCGTCACTGAAGGTTTGGTTGAACGTGTAGAGCACTTTCCAGGTTCCTAAGCAGGCAGTTGGCTCGGTGGAGGGAACTTCAGATATGCCCCCTGCAGCCCAGGCGGGAGTCTGGATGTATTCCGTTCCTATGTTGTGCCATTCTGCAGCAGCATTCCTGCCTATTTCCGTCCCACACGCGTCCCACACCGTCTGTTCACTGGTGTTGGTCATTGGAACCTGGGAAGATCCCCTTTGAGCGTCGTAGGCATAGACTTCTCCGCAGATGCTGTAGCCAGAGCCGCGGTAGGGCGTCGTCGTCACGCCACAGGTCAAAAGTCCCGATTCAGTCATGGTGACGGCGCTGGCGTAAGTGGCTTTGACTTCGAGGCTGTCGCCAGCTTCGTTGCTCACCATCGGCGACGGTTCTGCTTGCAGAGACGCCGGACGGGCCTCCTTGGTCGAGTTGGTGAGTGATCCTTTCACTCGACCGGCCGCTGCCAACGACCCACCTCCCTGCTTCGGGAGGGCGCCTCCGGCCGGGGGTTCTTCGGCTTGCGGAGAGGCCGGTCCCTTAACCCCCTTGTGGGAGACACTTAAGTCAGGCGTGTATTCCGCAAAGTCCCCGGGTTCCCCGGGCGCGAACTGCGTACCGGCAGGGGCGGCGCCTGCGGCGCCCGGAGCCACTAGGCACGCCAGGGCAAGGCACAGGATCAGCACCGCTGCCCTTTTGTACCTGCAACTTGAGATACCTCGCTCGAAGCGCACGATGCAACCCTCCTGTCTTCCCACAGTTCGCCTGCGCCGCAAGGGCAGGTGTCGCGGCCAAAGAACGCGACAAGAACTTAGTACCCACTTAGTACCCGCCCCCGGATTCCCAACCGGTTCCGCCCACGAAAAAAGACCCGTTTCCGGGGCTTTTCTGAATAGCGGGGGCAGGATTCGAACCTGCGACCTTCGGGTTATGAGCCCGAACCTTGAACTCGGCTGGACTACGTGGGGCACGGTTTCAAGCGGTTTTCGCCGGATCGGGATCGGCTGAGATCGGCTGGAATCTGTGGGGCGTGTTGCCCCATTTGTTGCCCCAGCGACAGGCCGACTTCATCGAGGCGCGGAGTAAGAAAGCCGTGGTCGTGCAAATGATCGTGGTCGTGCTTCGTGCGCCCCCCTCCATGGGCGAGCGCCGGGCGCTCGTCATCCGGGTGGCGAGTCGGGCCCGACCATGAAGTTGAAGGGGAAGATCCGCCGCGAGCCGTCGCGGAAGAGGATCGGCACTTCTCCGTCGTCAGGAGAGACCAGCAGCGTCGGCCGGGCACCGACGGAACGCTCGAAGATCGAAAGGGTCGGCGCCGCCGTCGGGTCGTCCTCGAAGGAGAAGACCGGCAGCCGATCTGCTTCATCTAGGTCGGGCCTAGGCAGGCGAGCGTGGAAGTAATGGATGCGCGGGTCGGGGACGATGACGGCGGCCCCCACGACCATCAGACCGAGCACGTGATCGGGCAGCCGGATCCCGACCAGCGCGTCCCGGAGGCTGAGCAGCGACGCGCCGTTTGACCACCAGAGCGCCACCCATGCCTCCTCGTCGCCCTCAAGCTGGCGCAGCGCCGCCTCGACACGGGCGCGCGCCCGCTCGACGAAGGCATCCTCGGTGAGGTACCCGGCCGCGACCGCGCCACGGAGGCCCCGCACGTGTTCCGGTAGATGCGACTGGATACGTCGATTGTCGGCTTCCAACAGCTCGCGTTCTTCCTCATCGAGTGTCGGGAACCGCGGCGATCCGCTGAACGGAAGGTGATAGGTAACAACTCCCGATCCCAGGACCAAGCGCGGGAGCGCCTCGGCGGCGCCGCGGAAGAAGGACG
>Ga0190274_10001520_pt1 | contig 13562 bp, 12 predicted proteins | sample Popmic531T_FD_133002 | JGI IMG/M metagenome (GOLD analysis project Ga0190274, IMG submission 133002) | Populus adjacent soil microbial communities from riparian zone of Yellowstone River, Montana, USA - 531 T | ecosystem: Environmental > Terrestrial > Soil > Riparian zone | place: USA: Montana...
CGCGACGCCGGGCTGCCGCAGACTTTCCAGATCCTCGATTCCGCCGACCAGCTCGCCTTGTTGAAGCGCGTCATGAAGGGCATGAACCTGGACGACGAAAAATATCCGCCGCGCCAGGCCCAGTATTTCATCAACGGCGCCAAGGAACAGGGATTGCGTGCGCCCAAGGTCGAGGCCTTCGATGATTTCTCGCGCCGGCTGGTAACGGTCTACGAAGCCTACGACGCGCAGTGCAACCGCGAAGGCGTGGTCGATTTCTCCGAACTGCTGCTGCGCTGCTTCGAACTGCTGTCGAAGAACGAGCTGCTGCGCGATCATTACCGGGCACGCTTCAAGCACATCCTCGTGGACGAGTTCCAGGACACCAACCGCCTGCAGTACATGTGGCTCAAGCTGCTCGCGGGTGCTGGCAGCAGCATTTTCGCGGTAGGCGACGACGACCAGTCCATCTATGCGTTTCGCGGTGCCCGCTCGGGCAACATGCTCGATTTCGAGCGTGACTTCCATGTCGACAAGGTCATCAAACTGGAGCAGAACTATCGCAGCCAGGGCAACATCCTCGATGCGGCCAATGCACTGATCCGCAATAACCATGCGCGCCTGGGCAAGAACCTGTGGACATCGGAAGGCGCCGGGGAATCGCTGCGCCTCTACGAGGCCATGACCGACCTCGAGGAGGCGGACTACATCCTAGACGAAGTGCGCCAACTGAAAAACGAAGGCGCATCGCTTTCGGACATCGCGCTGCTGTACCGTTCCAATGCCCAGTCGCGGGTGCTGGAACACGCGCTGGTCAAGGCGGGAATGGCTTACAGGATCTATGGCGGCCTGCGTTTTTTCGAACGCCAGGAAATCAAGCATGCGCTCTCTTACCTGCGCCTGGTCGCCAACCCTGACGACGACGGCGCCTTCCTGCGCGTGGTGAATTTCCCCACCCGGGGCATCGGCAACCGCAGCATCGAACAACTGCAGGAAGCGTCCGCCGGACGCGGCATTTCGCTGTGGCAGGCGGCCTGCGCCAATACGCTGAGCGGCAGGGCCGGCACCAGCATCGCCGCGTTCATCCAGATGATCGAGTCCATGCGCAAGACGGCAGAAGCCCTGCCCCTGCCGGAGATCGTCGAACATGTGGTCGAGCACAGCGGCCTGATCGCGCACTACCAGACCGAGCGCGAAGCCGAAGACCGCATCGAGAACCTGAACGAACTCACTACCGCGGCCACGACCTTCGTCGCCGCCGACGGACCCATCACGCAGGTGACGGAAGAGGGGGAAATCAGCTCCGAGGGCATGGGCGCGCTAAACCTGTTCCTCGCGCATGCATCCCTTGAATCGGGTGAACACCAGGCTGCTGCGGGTGCCGACGCCTTGCAGCTGATGACGGTGCATTCGGCGAAGGGTCTCGAATTCCACGCGGTGTTCATCAGCGGGCTGGAAGAGGGCCTGTTTCCGCACGAAAACAGCCGGACGGAACAGGAAGGCCTGGAAGAAGAGCGCAGGCTCATGTACGTCGCCTTGACGCGGGCGCGGCGCAGGCTCTACCTGACCCATGCACAAACACGGATGCTGCACGGGCAGACCCGCTACAACATCCCCTCGTGTTTCCTCGAGGAGATTCCGGCGGAACTGATCAAGCGGGTCAACACCACGAAGTATTCCGGATTCGTCGCTTCGAAAAGTTTTGACCCGGGCTACGAAAAAGTACCGAAGATGGAAACCACGGTATCCGGCTGGCGCATCGGCCAGAGTGTGCTGCACGCCAAGTTCGGCTCCGGCGTGATCGTCAGCGCAGAAGGCCGCGGTGCCGATGCGCGGGTGCAGGTGAACTTCCGGGACGCGGGCCTCAAGTGGCTGGCGCTCGAATACGCGAAGCTGACCCCGGCCTAGCTGGAATCAGCCGGCGGATTCCTTCGCCGCCACGGCGGTGGGCACGAATACGTCGCGGTAGCTGGTGTACATCGTCAATACCATCACCGGCAGCCAGAGGACGAGGCCGATCCCGAAGGGAATCACCGCCACCACGAACAGCGCCGAGCTGATCAGGCTGTACACCAGGAATGGCAGGATGTTGCGCAGCCCGGCGATCACGCTGAATACGATCGCGCGAAATCCTGTCTGGCCGTCCAGGATCACCAGCCCCGGCGAGAACCAGACCGCCATGGCCAGCGGCATGTAGAGCAAAAGCGAAACCAGCAGCGCCAGGAGGATGCGGTCGCGCGCCTCAGGCGAGACAGCAGCCGGATCCCCCATCTGCCCGCTTTGCGCGATTTCCTGAAATTCCGGCCCGCCGATGCCCAATAGCAGGGCGGATATCAGCAACTGGCCGCCAAGGTGGAGCGCGCCTATCGTCGCCAGCTGCCGGGTGTTCTGGCGGAAGCCGCGAAACAGGTGGCGGATCTCGATGTCGGCCCCGGATTCGAGATCCTTGCAGGCAGTCAGGATGCCGGCGAGGAAGATTGGCGCCAGAAAGTAGAGCACGTAGGAACCGGCGACCGGCACCTGTCCCAGCACCCAGCCGATGCCAATGAGCACCAGGTTGAGGACGAGCCAGATCAGCGGATTTTTCCTGAACAGCGCGAAGGCCCGTACGATCCACTTCCAGCCGTTCCCCGCCGGAACGGTTCGGATGCTTATCGGCATCCGGGTCTCATGTTGCAAGGCCGTGCTGTCGCGCGGGCAACGCTCGATAGTTCAGCAGGATGCGGCGGAAGCGTTCCGGATCGTGCTTGTGGGTAAGTTCGCCCGGTCTCGGAAGGTGAAAATCGTAAAGGCGGGACACCCAGAAGCGCAGCGCCCCGGCTCGCAGCATCCAGGGCCACGCCTCGATCTCTTCCGCGGTGAACGGCCGCACTGATGTGTAAGCCTTGAGCATCGCATCGACCCGTGCTGCGTCCAGCGTCGCATCCGACTTCACGCACCAGTCGTTCACGGTGATGGCGACGTCGTAGATGAAGCAATCGATGCAGGCGAAGTAGAAATCAATGAAACCGCCGACCTGCGCGCCATGGCCCCGGTCCTCGCGGAACAGCACGTTGTCGCGGAACAGGTCGGCATGCACCACGCCCCGCGGCAACTTGTCCCGGTCCTGACCGGCCTGGAACTGGATCTCCGACCGCAGCAGTTCCTCGTCCTCGGGTTTGAGGAAGGGATAGATCTCCGGCGCGCATGCGGTCCACCACCGGGTACCCCGCAGGTTTTCGAGATGGCTCTTGTACGTGCGGCTGGCAAGGTGCATTTCAGCCAGCACTTCGCCGACTCGCGCGCAATGGTCCGCGGTGGGTTCCACGACAGGCTGTCCATCCAGGCAGGTGGCGATGGCGGCCGGCTTGCCATTGAGCTCCCCGAGCAGCTGGTTCTGCAGGTTGGCGATGGGTTTCGGGCAGGGCAGGCCGTGGGCCGAAAGGTGTGCCATCAGGTTCAGGTAGAACGGCAGCTCGGCGCTGGTGAGCTTTTCAAACAGGGTCAGCACGAACCTGCCGTGGCTGGTGGTGACGAAATAATTGGTGTTCTCGATGCCGGAAAGAATGCCCTCGAGGTCGACCAGCACGCCGATCGAATAATTCTTGAGCCAGGCGGAGAGCTGCTCGGGCGTGACTGTGGTGAATACGGACATCGAATGGCGGACTACAGGTTCAATTGCGCTTCGCGATCCGCGGCAGTCAGGGTGAAGCCGCGCTTTTCATAATGGTTGAATATTGCCTCGACCACACCGGCAGGCTCGTCGATGACCTGGATCAGGTCCATGTCGTCGGGGCCGATCATGCCTTCCGAGACCATGCGGTCGCGCATCCAGTCGATCAGACCCTTCCAATAGGAGCTTTGCACCAGGATCACGGGAATGCTGCGGATCTTGCGGGTCTGGACCAGGGTCAGGACTTCGCCCAGTTCGTCCAGCGTGCCGAACCCCCCTGGCAGGACGACATACGCGCAGGCGAACTTGACGAACATCACCTTGCGCGCGAAGAAATGGCGGAAGGTCTGGCTGACGTCCTGGAAGCGGTTGGAAGACTGTTCGTGCGGGAGCTGGATGTTGAGGCCGACGGAAAGCGAGCGCCCGGCAAAGGCGCCCTTGTTCACCGCTTCCATGATGCCGGGGCCGCCGCCGGAGATCACGCTGAAGCCCGCATCCGACAATTTGCGGCCGATGTCCTCGGCCAACGCATAGTAAGGATGTTCGGGCGGCGTGCGGGCGCTGCCGAAGATGCTGACAGCCGGGCGCACGTGCGCCAGGCGTTCAGTTGCCTCGACAAACTCTGCCATAATTCCAAAAACCCGCCAGGATTCGCGCGCCGACCAGGCTTTCTCCACGAACTCGGGGGCGAGCGGAACCGGAACCTTCTGCTTTTCACTCATGCTGGATTTTCCGCACTGACCGTCAATGAAAACGCTTGTGCTGGTTGATGGCTCTTCCTATCTGTACCGGGCATTTCACGCGCTGCCCGACTTGCGCAACAAACGCGGAGAGCCGACCGGCGCGATCAGGGGCGTTGTCGCCATGCTGCGGCGCCTGCGCAAGGAAACTGCAGCCGATTATATCGCTTGCGTATTCGACGCAAAAGGAAAGACGTTCCGCGACGACTGGTATCCGGCATACAAGGCCAACCGCCCACCGATGCCCGACGACCTTTCCGCGCAGATCGGGCCCCTGCACCAGAGTATTCGCGCGATGGGATGGCCGCTGCTGATGGTGGACGGCGTCGAGGCGGACGATGTGATCGGCACGCTGGCCAAGCAGGCCGAGCAACATGGCGTGCACACCGTCATTTCCACGGGCGACAAGGACATCACGCAACTGGTGAATCCCATGGTCCGGCTGGTCAACACCATGTCCAGCGAGGACCTCGACGAGGCCGGCGTCGAAGGCAAGTTCGGGGTCAAGCCTTCGCAGATCGTCGATTACCTCACGCTGATCGGCGATTCGGTGGACAACGTCCCGGGCGTCGACAAGGTCGGCCCGAAGACCGCCGCAAAATGGCTGGTGCAGTATGGCACGCTCGACAACGTGGTCGCGCATGCGGCAGACATTTCCGGTGTCGTGGGTGAAAACCTGCGCAAGGCCTTGCCCTGGCTGCCCACGGCAAGAAAACTCCTGAGCATCAAATGCGACGTCCCGCTTGACGTGACGATCGAAGACCTCGCACCCAAGCCCGAGAATGTCGCGGAGCTGAGCGCGCTGTTCGAGCACCTGGAGTTCAAGGCCTGGCTGAACGAACTCCAGGGACGGGGAGCCCAGGACGCGGAGAAGAAGGAGTCCCAGGACTCTCCGGCCGCGCGATCCGCGGAGCCCAGGCCCCTGCTGCCGCGAGAGTATGAAACCGTGCTGACGGACGGGCAGTTGCAGGCCTGGCTTGAGAAAATCGAAAGCGCCGCCATCGTCTCCTTCGATACGGAAACCACCAGCCTCGACCCGCTGACGGCGCAACTGGTGGGAGTCTCGCTGTCCATCGAACCGGGCAAGGCGGCCTATATTCCCGTGTCGCACAGCTATGCCGGTGCACCGGCCCAGTTATCCACCGAACTCGTGCTGGCTGCGCTGCGCGGCTGGCTGCAGGATCCGCAACGCCCCAAGGTCGGTCAGAATCTGAAGTACGACAAGCACGTTCTCGCCAACTACGGCGTGGCGATAAACGGCGTCGAACACGATACGCTGCTGCAGTCCTATGTGCTGGAAAGCCACAGGCCGCACGACATGGACGACCTGGCCATGCGCCACCTCGAAGTAAAAACCATCAGCTACGACGATGTCACCGGCAAGGGTGCGGGGCGCATTGCGTTCGAGCAGGTGGAAATCTCGCGCGCGACGGAATATTCCGGCGAGGATGCCGACATCACGCTGCAGTTGCACCAGACCCTGTATCCCCAGGTCGCGGCGGACGAGAAGTTGCTGCATGTCTACCGCACCATCGAGATGCCGGTGATGGAAGTCCTGTTCACCATGGAACGCAACGGCGTGCTGCTCGACGGTGCGCTGCTCGATCAGCAGAGCCGCGAGCTCGGCGCCAAGATGATGGAACTGGAACAGGCCGTGCACCAGCAGGCGGGCCAGCCGTTCAACCTCAATTCACCGAAGCAGTTGCAGGAAATCCTGTTCGAGAAGCACAAGCTGCCCATCAAGAAGAAGACGCCGGGCGGGCTGCCGTCCACCGATGAGGACGTGTTGCAGGAACTGGCCCTCGATCATCCTCTGCCGAAACTCATCCTCGAATATCGCGGCCTGACGAAACTGAAGTCGACTTACACCGACAAGCTGCCGCGCATGGTGAACCCGAAAACCGGGCGCGTTCACACCAACTATGGCCAGGCGGTGGCGGTTACGGGGCGGCTCTCGAGCAACGACCCCAATTTGCAGAACATTCCGGTGCGCACCGCAGAAGGCCGCCGCATCCGCGAGGCGTTCATTGCGCCGCCAGGTTCAGTGATCGTGTCGGCCGACTACTCGCAGATCGAGTTGCGCATCATGGCCCACCTGTCCCAGGACAAGGGCCTGCTGCACGCTTTCGCGACCGGACAGGACGTCCACCGGCATACGGCATCGGAAGTTTTTGGGGTCGAATCGGCCGCAGTGACCAGCGAGCAGCGCCGCTATGCAAAGGTGATCAACTTCGGCCTGATCTACGGCATGTCGGCATTCGGCCTTGCCGGACAGCTCGGCATCGAGCGCGGCGCGGCGAATCAGTACATGGAGCGTTATTTCCTGCGTTACCCCGGGGTCAGGGAATACATGGAACGGACGCGGGAATCGGCGCGCAACCTCGGTTACGTCGAAACGGTGTTCGGCCGGCGCCTGTACCTGAACGAAATCAAGTCCGGCAATCCCGCGCGCCGCCAGGGCTCGGAACGCGCGGCAATCAATGCGCCGATGCAGGGCACGGCTGCGGACTTGATCAAGCTGGCGATGATCGCCGTGCAGAACTGGATACGCGATTCAGGCGTCACCACCCGCCTGATCATGCAGGTTCATGATGAACTGGTACTTGAAGTGCCCCAGGCGGAACTGGAACTGGTGAAGAAAGAATTGCCGGGTCTCATGCAGGACGTTGCCAGGCTTGACGTGCCACTGGTCGTCGACGTCGGCGCCGGCCCCAACTGGGAAAAGGCGCACTAGGCGGTGATTGGTGATTGGTGATTGGTGATTGGTGATTGGTGATTGGTGATTGGTGATTGGTGATTGGTGATTGGTAAAAGGAAAACGGGAACCCCATGAGGTTCCCGTTTTTGTCTTGGCTAATTACCAATTACGAATCACCAATCACCACTACCCTTGCGTCGATTTCCGATCCGGATTGCGGGTAATGATGCCGCACGCGAGACGCGCGCCTGAATTCCCGGCAGGCGGCGATTTGAGATCATCGGCATTGGCGTGGACCACCAGTCCGCGGCCGACGATGCTGTCGGTACCGTTACCGAACGCGATGCCGCCATCGAGTTCGATCGTGGTCAAGACATGACCGTTCGAATCGGCCGTCAGGTTTCCGAGATCGCCGCCATGGCGTTTCGATCCGCTGGTGCCGCCATGATCGGCGGAAGCCGAAGGGTTGAAATGCCCGCCCGCGCTGGAGCCATCGCGCGCCGTGCAATCGCCATTCTCGTGAATATGGATGCCATGGGTTGAATTCGGCGCCAATCCGCTGAGATTGGCCGTAACCAGCACCGAACCGCCCTTGCGGACGAAATCGACGGCGCCGTGAACCGTGCTTCCCTGTGTAGGTTCGAGCACTGCCATGGCGGATGGATCTTCATAGCGGGTGCCGCTGGTGTTTCCCCCGCATGCAGGCAGCATCGCTACGCATGCCCCCAGCGCAATCCAGTTGATCCTGTTCATCCCTTCACCCCTGCGACCAATTTCAGCTTGAGTGCTCCGGCGTGGGATTGATAACGCCACACGCCACCCGTCTGCCGGAATTTCCCGCGGGTTGCGTTTTGAAATCGTCCGCGCCGGCATGAACCACCACCGCCCGGCCCAGAATGCGATCGGGACCGCCATCGATGGTAATTCCGCCTACTTTAACCGAACTCGTGGCTGTCCCGTTTGCATTCGCTTTCAGGTTTCCAAGGTCGCCGCCGTGGCGGATCTCGTCCGTCGGACCGCCATGGGGGGAGGCCGTGGGGTCGAAGTGCCCGCCCGCGCTGGAAGCATCCGGCGCGCTGCAGTCGCCGGTTTCGTGAATATGGAAACCGTGCGTGCTATTGGGCGACAGTCCGCTGACTTTCGCCTCGACCAGGACCAGGTCGCCCTTCTGGATGAATTCCACGTGGCCCGTCACGGTACTGCCGTCCGTTGGCGTCAGCTCTGCTATCGCCCCAGGCTGGCCTTCCGTCGTGCTGGCGCAGGCGGGCAGCAGCAGGCAGGCGCCTAACAGAGCCAGGCGCGGCGTCATGATGCGTGTGCCCCGAAAACAGGGCCTGCAAGACTGTATCCCGGCAGGCGCATCGCGGGTTTTCGCCGGCGGGGTTGATCGAATACCACGACGAGCGATCCATTCTTCGCTTCAGCGATGGAGCATGCAAAGGACAGTGCGGCCTGCGGCGCATCGAATTTGGCAACGACGTCTTTCTTGCCGTCTTCCAGCACTTCCCATTGCCCGCTGATGCCGCGCAGCACACGAAAAGCGGCAGAGAATCCCGGAGTTACATCCATGGCAGTCCTCCTCTTCACATTGGTTTCAGTCATGTCGTATTTGTTGGTGTGAATCCACTGGGCGACGTGCTGGACGATGGTTTTGCAATCGCCGTGCCAATGTCATGCGATACCTTGTGTTTGTCTTTTCCGCCATGTGTCGCAGGGACTTAGCGGATTCCTGCGGGAGACGCCCGATCCGGCGGAGCAGATTTTGCAGGTAGGGTTTACAAGCGGGCTGCAAGAATTACAGCCCGCCGGCCGTATCTGTTGCTCAATTAAAAAACAGGTAAATGATGACCAGGACGAATGCTGGTACGCCCAGTATCCATGCGAGAAAGTACTTGCCCATGGTGTTCTCCTCTTCCGTCGTAGGACCGCCGCGAAGATTTTTTTTGCGGCGGGGTAGCGGCGGATTCCGCAAGAGACATGCCACGGATCGTGTCGCAAGTTGGCGACACGCGCAGAAAAGACGAGAGAAAAGAAGGAAGATAGAAGGTGAAAACCGGGCGTAGAAACCCGTCGCGCCGTAGTGATGAGGGCGCGTTCAGAACTCCATGTCGAGTTCGTCGATTTCCTCGACCTCGTTCCTGGCTGCCGTGATCCATTCGGTCATTTCCGGCAGGGCCATGATTCGCTTGGCATAGACCGCGCACTCCGGATCGAGCTTGACGTCGTACGTCATGAACCTTGTCACCACGGGCGCGTACATGGCATCAGCCATGCTGCGCCCGCCGAACAGGAACGGTCCCTTGTACGTGGCAAGGCATTCACGCCAGATGGTGGTGACGCGTTCAATGTCACCCACAGCCCTTGCCCAGATCTTGTGGTTGGGAAAATGCGCCTTGAGGTTCATCGGCAGGGCGGCACGCAGGCTGCTGAAACCGGAATGCATCTCGCCGCAAATTGCGCGGCAATGCGCGCGCGCTGCCCGGTCAGCCGGCAGCAGTCCGGCCTGAGGCCGGACTTCGTGAAGGTATTCAGCGATCGCGAGCGTATCCCAGACCTTGATGCCTTCGTGAGTCAGGCAAGGCACCAGGATCGAAGGAGACAACAGCAGCAATTCCTTGCGGGCGTTGGCATCGTCGGGCGGTACTGCCAGTTCCTGGAAATCGAGTCCGGAGAATTTGGCCAGCAGCCAACCCCGTAGAGACCATGACGAATAGTTCTTGCTGCTGATGCTCAGCGTGGCTTTGGCCATAATGGTGTCTCCCGACAGCCGCCGGATTGCTCCCGTTGCAATTACCGGCCTGGTGTTGTTTCCCGGGTTCCGTCATGCATTCGCAAGGGGCGTGCCAACATTGGCATACTGGCGCGGAAGTTGCGTCGGGATGCAACCGGCCTCGACATGCCGCTGTCTTCCCGGAACCGCCAATGCTCTATCAAGGTTATCAATCCCAGCAGGACATGATGTGGCTCTCCCGGGCTGTCGCCAGCGCGGTGGTCCCCGTATTGAGCGACGTGCGCTGGGGCCTGAACGACTTTACGCCCCTGAAAAAGCTGGCGGCGGCCTGCGAGGTGTTTGCTCTTGCGGACATGACCCATCACCGCCCTGCGTTCGGCATAGCGTCCGTAACGGTGGATGGCCGGGAAGTGCCGGTGCAGGAAGAAGTTGCCCATCGCACCCCTTTCGGGACTTTGTTGCACTTCAGGAAGGATATCGCGGCCAGCCAGCCCCGGGTGCTCGTGGTCGCACCGATGTCGGGCCATTTCGCCACGTTGTTGCGCGAAACGGTGCGCACCATGCTGGCCGACCACGATGTTTACATCACTGACTGGCACAACGCCCGCGACGTCCCCCTCTCGGACGGGCGCTTTGGCCTCGACGAATACATCGAGCACCTGATCACTTTCCTCGGTGCCATCGGGCCGGGGGCGCACATCGTGGCGATCTGCCAGCCCTGTGTTGCCGCCCTTGCCGCGGTCGCGATCATGGCGGAAGACAACCATGCGGCCGCCCCCCTCAGCATGACCCTGATGGCCGGGCCGATCGACTGCCGCGTCAGCCCGACGGAAGTAAACAAGCTCGCGACGACGAAGCCGATTGCCTGGTTCGAACGCAACCTGATCGGCGTCGTGCCGTCCCGTTATCCGGGCGCCTTGCGCCAGGTATATCCCGGTTTCGTGCAGTTGATGGCATTCATGAACATGAACATGGAGCGCCACGTGAACTCGTTTCGCGAGTTCTACGAGGAGGTACTCAGGGGCGATACCGAAAAGGCCAATGCAAAGCGTCGCTTTTACCAGGAATATTTCGCGGTGGCAGACCTGCCCGCCGAGTTCTACCTGGAGACGGTCAGCCTGGTTTTCCAGGAATACGCACTACCCCTGGGAAAGTTGACCTGGCGTGACCGGGTCATCAATCCGCGCGCGATCAAACGCACCGCCCTGCTGACCGTGGAGGGAGAGAAGGACGACATCTGCGCGCTGGGACAGACGCTGGCCGCGCAGGACCTGTGCGGCAGCCTGCGCCACTACATGCGTACCCACTACATCCAGGCTGGCGTCGGACACTACGGTGTGTTCAGCGGCAAACGCTGGAACAACAATATCTATCCCATCGTTCGCGACGTGATTCACGCCAGCGAATAGTCCACTACGTAAACCTCGAGTTCAATTTCACCGCAAAGGCGCAAAGGACACAAAGGAATGCAAATTCCGGAGCAGTCCGGAAATTGGGGAGAGCGCTGATTTTGGTATCCGGGGTGTGCATCCCGTAAACAAATACATCGCCGGTTTTCTTCGCGTCCTTTGCGCCTTTGCGGTGAAAGGGGCTTTCAGGACGCCCGAATCAGACGCGGCTCAGCGTGATGGCTTTTTCGGGACAGGCGGCAACGCACAGACCACAGGCGTGACAGGCATCGGCATTGGTGGCGAACGCCTGCTGCCAGCGATGCGCGTATCCCTTCAGCTTTCCGCGCAGGCTCAGGCCCTTGCGCTGTTCCGGTTCGACCTTCCCAATCGTGAAAACGTCATAGGGACAGACTTTCACGCAGTCTTCCTTGCCTTCACAGCGGTTGCGGTCGATGACCGGCATGAACATGCCGGGTGCCTGCTTGCAATCTTTCTCGGCGCTCATGGATGCCTGGGGGGAGCGGGTTAAAACGACAGCCATTATAGGCGCCAGGCCGCCGCATCCCCCGGCAGCAAATCAGGCCTCCAACTTCGCATCCATGGTGATTTTCGCGTTCAGCAGTTTCGACACCGGACATCCGGCCTTCGCAGCATTGGCTGCCTTCTCGAAAGCCTGCTGGCTGGCACCGGGTATTTTTGCAACGAGATCGAGGTGCACGGCGGTGATCGCAAACCCGCCTTCGACTTTTTCCAGCGATACCGTCGCGGTCGTATTGATGCTGTCGGCCTTCATCCCGGCTTCGCCAAGTTGCGCCGAGAGCGCCATGGAGAAGCAGCCCGCATGCGCGGCCCCGATCAGTTCTTCTGGATTGGTGCCCGGGCCGTTCTCAAAACGGGTGTTGAAACCATACTGCGCATTGGAGAGAACGCCGCTCTCGGTGGAGATGGTGCCTTTGCCGTCCTTGAGTCCGCCCTTCCAGACTGCCGAGCCTTTTTTCCTGATGACCATATGCCGCCTCCGTTTGGATGATTGATGAAACCCGCCAGCCACCCTGGCGCCGCAACGGATAGACAGGGTTCCCCATGCTTTGTTCGCCGCTGATGCGGCCGTGCCCTAACGCAACGCCGGGATGGCGCTTTTCAATCGGACCAGTTCCAGCGGGACGCTTTCCCTGTCATCGGCAATCCAGATCTGCCCCTCCTGGATCGTGCACTGCAGCTTCATGCTGCGTTGGGCGAGCTGCGCCATCGCCTGGGTTGCCTGGCGGGGAACGTTCATGATCGTCAGATTGGCGTTGCGTTCGAGATCCGCGCCCGTCTGCTTCCACCACAGGTCGGCGCCATGCCCGCCGTAACTGTAGACATACACCTGCTCTGCCCGCCCGCACGCCCGGCGAATGCGTTTCTCGTCGGGAAGGCCGACGTCGATCCAGAGGTCGATGACGCCGGTCAGGTCGCGCAGCCAGAGGTCCGGTTCATCCTCCGTGCTCAAGCCCTTGCCGAACGCCAGCGCCTCCTCCGCATGCAGCGCGAACGCCAGCAGGCGCACCATCATGCGTTCGTCGGTCTCGGAAGGATGGCGTGCGACAGTCAGGGAATGATCGGCGTAATACGACCGGTCCATGTCCGCAATCTGCAATTCCGCCTTGAAGATCGTTGCCTTGAGGGCCATTTTTGGACGCGCCGGCGTTCACCGGCGGAATCAGGCAGCGGAGGCTGGTTCCGCAGTCACCGGGCTACTACCACCCGAGTACTGGATTCGGTAAAGGTTGGCGTAGATCCCGTTTTTCGCCAGCAGTTCGGCGTGCGTACCGACTTCGGCCACGCGGCCTTCGTCGAGCACGACGATCCGGTCCGCCTTCTCGATAGTCGACAGCCGATGGGCAATGACGAGCGTGGTACGGTGCTGCATCAGTTCCTCGAGGGCGGCCTGGACGTGCTTCTCCGACTCCGAATCCAGGGCCGACGTGGCCTCGTCGAGGATCAGGATCGGCGCATCCTTGAGCACGGTACGGGCGATGGCCAGGCGCTGGCGCTGGCCGCCGGAAAGGCGCACGCCATTCTCGCCGATCAGCGTATCGAATCCTTGCGGCATGGCGCGGATGAACTCCAGCGCATGCGCGGCTTCCGCGGCCCGTTCGATGGCTTCACGGCTGGCGCCCGCCGCCAGTCCGTAGGCTATGTTTGCGGCGACGGTATCGTTGAACAGCGCGACTTCCTGGCTGACCAGCGCAATGTTCCGACGCAGGCTGCCGAGCGAAAACGACTCGAGGTCATGGCCATCGATGGTGATGCTGCCGGAATCGGGGTGATAGAAACGCGGCACCAGGTTCGCAAGCGTGGTCTTGCCGCCACCGCTGGATCCGACCAG
>Ga0190274_10001521_pt1 | contig 13562 bp, 2 predicted proteins | sample Popmic531T_FD_133002 | JGI IMG/M metagenome (GOLD analysis project Ga0190274, IMG submission 133002) | Populus adjacent soil microbial communities from riparian zone of Yellowstone River, Montana, USA - 531 T | ecosystem: Environmental > Terrestrial > Soil > Riparian zone | place: USA: Montana...
TCAAAAGTAGCGGCAACAGAAAACTCATCGGCCGCAGGCGCAGTTTGCGTGGCGACAATGTCCGGCTGGCCCACACGTACAAGTTTCGCGGTCACGCCCGGCTTAAAGCCGAACCCGTAAATTACTGGCGTTACAATTCCTGCATTCCCACCTTTATCCGGAACAATGCTCGTCAGCGATAACTCTGTTGACGTTGACTGGCCTCGCAACGCGACCGTCGCCGAACTCTTCAGTTCGTCAAGCGCGTAGGTGTTCTGGGCATCTGGCAAAAGCGTGAGAACCACGCTCTTGCCTGCGCTGTTTGGGGTGAAGAGTGGGCGGATGTTGACCGTGATACTCGTCTGACCGGCTGGAAAGGTCAGGTCCTGGCCCATGACCCTATCGTCATAGCCGATGATCCTTCCTCGCGCTCCGGATACCAGGTCACGCGTGTGGCCATCAGCGGGCCACCAGCCAACTAAACCCGCAGGCGGCTGTACGCATCCAGCAAGCACAAGTGGTTTGCAGAGACCATTGCTGCCGGCGTTAAAGATGGATTGAATTTCGGCAGCCGGCAACGCGCGGTTGTACATCTGTGCTTCATCAATCAAGCCACTGAAGTTTCGGCTGCGATCAAACGCGCTATTACCGATGGTCAGAGGGTTATCGTTCGCCGCCCTCGTCTCCGAGATTGCCTGAGTATTCTCCAGTACGCCGTTGACGTAAATCTTCAATTCGGTGTTCGCCTTATAGGTCGCGGCGATGTGGTACCACTGACCTTTTTGAAATACGGTATTCGTCCCGACGGAGCTCCCACCACCGACAAAAAAGCGGATTCGATCGTCGCCCAGGGCCATCAAATCAAGAAATCTAAACTGGGCTGATTTCGCAATGACTGTCATGAATTTGCCGGCCTCGGATGGCAGCTCATTAAAATTAATCCACGCATCTACGGTAATTTCCGCAGTCGGATCCTGACTCGGATTACTCGCGTATTGCAGATACTGTTCTTCGTGCCTGTCGAATCGTCCCCCGTTTAATGTGAAAGCTTGCGCGACTTTGCCATCGACGTATGGACTGCGACCAGAGCTTGTGTCGGACGGACCACCAACGGAGCCTGACGGACCACCAACCGAGGCTAAGTCGGTAATGTTGCCCTCTGCCGGAACCCACGAAACTATGCCCAATGGCGCAGGCACGCAGTTCGGCACAGCTGCCCCCGGTTTGCACTTGCCGGCGCTGTCGGCGTTAAAGATCTGTTGAATCTCCGTTGGCTCGAGCGCACGGTTGTAGAGCGTGATTTCGTCCAGCTTTCCCGCGAAGAAAAGGTCTTTGCCCCCAAAATTTGTATCCGCCCCGATCAGGTACGGATTCGCGTCGTATCCTGGCGGAGAAAAGGTTGTGGTATTCGTAGCCACATTCACCCCGTTTAAGTAAAGTTTCTGCGTCCGCGAGCCGGAATCGAAAGTGAACGCGACGTGATACCAAACATTGAGTGCCGGCGTGAAGTCATAGATAAGCTGCGTGAAACCGTCCTTGGTGCCGACAGTCCCGCGCAGCGAACCGGGGGTGTAATAAATTGCATAAGAGTCTGAATTGCTTCCGCCGACCGCTTTAGCAGCGATCGTGCTCTCACTGACATTATTTGCGAAATTGACCCATCCCTCGATTGTTAGGTTGGTCAGTCTGAGGCTCGGCGCATCGGGAATCTGGACAAACTGATTCGTGCCGTTGAGACTGAGAGCCTGTCCGGCCTTTCCCGATGCGAACGGCGGGTTGAAGTCCGAAGGGTTGCCGCTGTTACTGTTGTCGAGCGTGTAATCAACACTTCTCGAGGCCGTGCCGCCTAAAGCGTAAGGAACTTTGAGAGACTGGCTCGTGTCGCCGGTGCGAGTAATGGTGAAAACGCCGGGATCAGGTCCGGCGACCGGCACGGTGGCTGTCACCGAGACCACCAGCGATCCGGACTGGGCCCCTGCAGGAGTGCTGTAAAAGGCAGCCATTAGTAGGACTGTTAACAAAGTCAGAGCAAGGGCCACCGGCAGGATGCCCATAGGTCGCTTGCGACAGATGTTTGGGCGGGAATCAATGCTATTGGAAAAAGCCTGGGGCCCTGTCGGACGTGCCTGGATCGACCTTTTCAAGTTCATAAACTTAATCCTCCTGATAAGACAGTAGAAGGTCAGTGCTAAAGCAAACAGTAAGGACAACTATCGGATTCGGCGCCTCATTTCTTCCTTGCACTTGGTGCTTTTCACAAAAAGTCAGAAACTAGTACGGCAGTTAGGGCAACCACCGAATTGTGATCACGCGGAGCGATCTCATTAGCACCGTGGCTTCAGCCCGGTGGCCAAGCGAAGCAACTCAAATCTCTGAACCGTTTCAAACGGTTTGGGCAACTCGGGAAACCGTTTGAAACGGTTGGAGGTCGCTGGTTCCCTACGGTCTTTCACCGGGCTAAAGCCGCGGTGCTAATGAGATCGCTCCGCGTCACCTCAAATTAGACTTTTTGGGCAAAGCTCCCTCCCCTCAGCGGGAAAAGCGAATTTCGGCAGATGTGGTCCCGGCCGCTTGGGGTCTTCATCCCGTGAACGTTTCCCTGCGCCAACCAGTGGTAGATATTCTCAATGTGTACTTGCGCTATCTCTCCAGCTTGTTCGGGTGTCAACATCTCGCTGGGGAGGTGGCAAATGTCGCAGTGAGCGGCATATGTTTCCCGGACAATTCGCTCCTGCTCAAAAATTGTTATCTCCACTCTTCTTTTCTTTATTGTGATCACGATGGGGTGTTAAAATCCGACCTCTCCTTCCGGTTCTTAATTCGAGGGCGGTGAATTTACTCCGAACCTCTGACCAAGTCTGGAAAAAATAGGGAAATAAAACGGAAATTTGCGTAATCCGAGTTGCAAATGATTGGTGGCTTTCAAAAGAGGTATTTGCTTGATAACTTCTGGCTGGAGCCGGACAAGCACGTCCTCACCCGGGCAGGACAGCCGGTCCACCTGCCGAAAAAACCCTTCCAGGTACTAGTCCAGTTAATCGAACATCGCGACCGCTTCGTGGGTCGAAATGAACTTCTCGACCTATTTTGGGAAGGACGTGACGTTTACGACGATGCCCTGCGTAAGTGTGTCGGTTCGATCCGCAAAGCCCTCGACGATCAGACAGACACGCCCCGCTTCATTGAAACGCGTTGGGGCGTCGGCTATCGCTACATCGGTCCGTTGGAGGTGCAATTTGTTCAGGGAGCGACGACCCTCACTGAAATAGAGAAGACCCGGGCAGTAAAGATCGTTGTTGAAGAAGAAGAAATCTCAGATGAAACTGCGGAAACGGGAATATCGGAGGTGAAAGGCTCAACCGTAGCTGCTCTTAGCCTATCTTCGACACTTAGGCAGTACCCGAAACTTACGGCTTTCGCACTCCTATTTCTGGTCGTCATAATTGGTGCTGCCGTCGTCATGAGCTCTCGCCAAAGATCGCGCAGTAGCACCGTGGCGATAGCAAACCCTCCCACTGAAATTCGTTCGATTGCGGTTCTGCCACTAAAGAACCTCTCGAGCGATTCGGAGAGCGAATATTTCAGCGACGGCCTCACCGAAAACTTGATCAATTCGCTTTCGAGAATAGAAGGCTTGCAAGTAATCTCTCGCGGATCGGTCTTCACGCTCAAAGGGAAGGAGATCGATCCGAAAGAAGTCAAAACGCGGCTTGGAGTTGGAGCGCTCCTTGAGGGAAGCGTGCTCAAGAACGGTGGTCGCGTGCGGGTCAACGTCAGGCTGGTCCGGACGGAAGATGGCGTGGTTCTTTGGGCCAGCAATACCTACGATCGCCCTGCCGGAGACATCTTCACCATCCAGGATGAAATTGCACGCAACGCAGTGGCCGGCTTGCGACTGCAGTTGAGTGGAGACGACCAAAAGAGACTGGCCAGGCAATATACCAATAATGTCGAAGCCTTCGACGAGCTGTTGCGCGGTTGGTATTTCTGGACCCAGCGCACACCCTCCGGATTAAGGAAAGCCATCGAGTCGTACCAACGGGCCGCCGAGATAGATCCAAATTGTGCTATGGCCTATGCGGGGCTGTCGGGCAGCTATGCCCTGGGCATCTGGTACATTCCCCTTGAGCCTAACGAAGCAATGACTAAGGCCAGGGCGGCTGCGATTAGAGCTGTGGAGATCGATCCCAACCTGCCGGAAGCTCACATGGCCATGTCAAACGTGCTTTCTTATCAATGGGACTGGGCGGGCGGACAACAGGAAATGGAACGGGCTCGGGACCTGGATCCCAACTTCAGCACCTACGGTTATGCCTACACTCTGCTGCTCTCCGCAAACAAACCTGACGAAGCGGTTCTCTGGATAAAAAGGTCGGAAAGGCTTGACCCGCTCTCGCCCCTGGTCAGCGCAAACGTCGGACAAATCTTGTACTACGCGCGCCGGTATGATGAAGCAATAGACCAGTGTCGAAAGACGCTCGAACTGGACCCTAATTACGCCATGGCCCATACGCATCTTGGTCAGGCTTACATCCAGAAGGGGATGTACCCTGAGGCCATCGACGCTCTGCAAAAAGCAATCGCTCTTTCCGAGCAGAATCCTGAGATCAAAGCAATTCTTGGTTATGCCTACGCGGCTGCTGGTATGAAGGAGCAAGCCGAGAGGATGATCGCCGAATTAATTGAAACATCGGGTCGGAAATACCTGCCGTCATATTCCGTGGCCGAAATCTACGCCGTCCTCGGACGCAAAGATGACGCGTTTGCCTGGCTCGAAAAGGCCTACCGCCAGCGCGCTCCTCACCTCGGCTCGCTTAAAGTGGAACCGACCCTCGACTCTCTGCGATCCGATCCGCGATTTGCCAACCTATTACGTCGCACCAAACTTACGTAGTTCGAGTTCGGCTGGATGTCCGACACACTTCAGTTTGTCGTTCGTCTTCGTCAGAGATTTCTCCCGTGTTATTACAAACAAACGGAAGATGATGAACTTAATCAAAGCGTCCTTTAGTCATCTCTAGCCCTCCTCGCCCCGCCCGGGGCGAAGCCTTGGGAGCGCAGGCATCCTTGCCTGCCGAGCTGCGAAAGAAACTACCTGCTATTCAACTTGCCCGTTGCGAAACAGCAGGTAGGGATGCCTGCGCTCCCAAGGGCTACAGACTAAGGCTGACCGAATCGAGCGCGATACTCCGGTGAGGAAATAAACGCCAGCACCATCTCCGCGGCCACGAAGTCGCCATTGAACTGATTCAGCTTCCCTAACCAGAATGCATAGCCCGCCTCATCGGGGTCGCGCTTCATGTAGCCAAAGTATTCCAACTGTACAAACGCTCGGTTGAACTCCGAGTTATAAAACGCCTGTCCATAGGTCGTAGTAAACTGCTGGTTCCCTTCTGAAATGACAGTAATGCCATCAACCACCTTCTGCACCACGCTAGCTCGCGTCTCCGTCGCCGGATTGGCATTCAACCCATCGACCAACGCGGCCCGGTCTGCGGCGCTCGCGTTCACACCCGTCGTCTGGAACAATTTGTCCACAAACTGCTGATTAGTTAGCGGATCATAGATCGCCTTGAACTCCGCACACCGATACTTCGTCGCATCCACGCAATTTACAAACTGCGCTGCAAACGCAGCCTTGTTCTCGTTGATCTTCGCTCCTGATAGCTGACCACCAACTATGATCCCATTGCCGACAAACTGTGCGTCAGGTAGAAACTCCGACAGCTTCGGCTGCCGGCCCAGTGTCCCCTGATACATGCGATAAACGAAGTAACCCGTGTATTGAGACTCCGGCGACAGGAAGAACGCCCCACTCGTAGTTTCCCTTTGTCGCAGGGTGCACTGTTCGACAGTCTGATTCGCTGGTCGCCGCGCCGGATCGCTACACTTGGTAATGTTGTCGGTCCAAAAGTCTTCCCCGGCCTGATCGGCTTCGCGATTTAGAAAATCTCGATACTGCTGCTTCACAAACTGCCGCGCATCATCTATCGGATTTGGCAACGGAGCCGCAGAACTGACCGTAAAAGCCTGCGACTTCACTGTTGTCCCCGAGTTCTGAAACGTAAACACATAATTGCCATTCGTCAGCGGCCCAAGATCGTAGATTTGCGCGGTGGTAGTTACTGCTTGCACTGATGACCCGGTAAACTTTTCCACGATGGCATCAGCAAAGCAATTGCTACCTGACCACGAAATCGATCCCCAGTTCCCCACCCGGTAGCCGGCATTAGGAAACGAAAGTCTTAGATAAGCGTAAGTCCGACCTCCGGTGGCCCAGGTCTTAATGTCAGTCTCACTTGCGCTAAGCACCACCCGTTGCCAACCCACCAGGATTTGGAGGTTCGCAGTCGAAATTGGACTGGGAGTCCACCCGCTCTTATAGGCTCGCGCTTTCAGCGTCAGATTTTCATTAACTGTAATACTGGAGCCTGAAGCAATGACGGGGTCACTCTCAGTGGGATCTTGCCCGTTCAGGGTGTAATGGATTACCGCGCCAGCCGTATCCGTGTCGATGCGAATTGATATTGGAGGATATCCAACGTAACTGCCTGAGAAGGTTGGTTGGGATACAACGAAGTTTCCTGTTACCGTAAAGGGCGCCGCCCGGTTGAAGGTGGTGCCGTCACCGAGTTGGCCACGAGCGTTGGCACCCCACGTTCGCAGTGTGCCATCACTCAGGAGCACCAAGCCATGGGAGTCTCCCGCGGCCACCGCAATCACATTTATCAGGCCGCTTATTTGAGCCGCATTGGGCTGTCGATCATTATTTGGTGGACCATTTCCAAATAGTCCGTAGTTGTTGTGACCCCAGCCCCATAAAGTGCCGTCAGATTTGAGGGCGAGGCTGAATCCGCTCCCGGCAGCTACCGCGATCACGCCCGTCAGATTATTGACCTGGGTGGGAGTGGGGTTCACATTCACAGGGTTGCTCGACCCCGTTTCACCAAAAGAGTTACTACCCCAAGCCATAACAGTGCCATCCACCTTCAGCGCAATCACATGGTTTCGACTGACCGCAATCGCTTTCACTCCATCGACACCGGTTATTTTCGCAGGGCTATTTCTCTGCTCACCGGTCCCGCCCAGCTGGCCATCGAGGTTTTGTCCCCAACTCCAAACAGAACCGTCGTTGCGGACGATCAAGCTGTAGCCATCTCCGGCAGCTATGAAAGTTACCACGGTCAAACCTGGAACCTGAACGGGGGTTGGGTGTGGACCAGAATCTTCAGAGCCGAGTCCCAGATGTCCCGTATAGGTGGCGCCCCAGACCCACAGTGTTCCGTCGCTGCGCAGGGCCATCGAATGTAATGAACCTGCTGAGACCGCACTGATGTTAGTCAATCCAGTCGAATTCACCGGCGCCGGATACGAAGCACCCGCGCCACCTGCTTGTCCATAGCTGTTCTGTCCCCAGCTCCAGACAGTTCCATCTGACTTCAATGCCACCCAATGATTTCGCCCGGCAGATACGGCTGTAATGCCCGATGGAGCCGGCACCAGCAAGGGGCGTGTTCTGTCACCAAAGTAAGTCTCACCCCAGGTCCACAAAGAGCCATCCTGTTTCAGGATGAGATTTGAGTCGTAGCCGCTGCTAATCGCCGAGACCCCGCCAAACACCGACGCCTGAATCACCTGGGTAGTCGCGGTTTTAGAGTTGTTTGAAGTGTCATTGTCGAATCGGGAGCTACTGACTGTCATTGTATTGCTTACCGATGTGCCGGGCGCCGCTATCACCTCAGCGATAATCGTGACGTTAACGCTGACAGAAGTGGATAGTTGCCCCACATTGACCGTCACTGTTCCGTTGCTCCCCGGTGAAGGACCGGAGCAGGTACCCTTGCTGGTCGTGCATGAAACAAAGAGCAGTCCGGGAGGAAGTGGATCGGTGACTATTGTATTCGTGGCCTCGTAAGGACCGCCGTTATTGACCTGGAGGTTGTAAGTTTCCCGGTCGCCATTTCCCACCGGGTCGGGGCCGTTCGTCAGGCTGAACCCAAGATTAGATGTGGGAGGCGGCGGCGGATTGCGCAACGCGAAGGTGACTGTAGGTGCGTTAGTCAAATCCATAAGTCCACTGTGCGACGAATGAGAATCGACAAGGTAAGCTTCCGGCCAACCGCCCCCCAGACCAACAACGGGGAAGAGTTTCTGATTCCCGTCTCCGTAACGCATGATGATCGTGCCGGAACGTTGTAGTTCGATCTCAAAATTGACCGGGTTCTCACCGCGACCGAGCCCTGGTCCCAGCGGAGTGTCATAGGTAACGGCTTGCCAGCGAAAGATAATTCGCGTCTCGTCGGGCTGGGCCACATAAACATCATCACCCGGCCGTCTGTCGGTGCGCAGATCATCCCACTCGGCCGCCGCCATGCGGTAGCCATCGAGCAAATTTGTCGAACTTGCAAAGTCGTTCGCTGCCGTGCCCGAAGTAGGAGGAAAACTGAAGTAGAGCGAGCCATTGGTCGACACCCAGACGTTGTCTCTGGTGAGGTCGTAGAACTGAAAATCAAATGGGAGACTGACGTTCTTAAACTCGTCGTCTGCAATCAGCCCGAGCGGCGTTCCACCCGTCGAGAGCGAGGACGGTGCACCTTCCGTTACCGTATATGGATCACCGACACTGGCGCCGAAGGAAAGCGGTATCGACGAAATCGGCCCAGCATTCCCCACCTCATCAATTGCCCGAACGCCAATAAACCCGGACGCGTGTCGCCACGGAACTCGAACCGTGACGAATTGCACGAAGCCGGCGTCAGTAGGAACGGGACCCGGCAAAGGCGTCGCCAAATCAAATTGAGCTGGATCAGTGAACTCCGTCTCAGAAAATCGAACTTGATAGGCCGCCACTTTTCCCGTATTCCCGTCATCACCCGCGGCAGCCCATTGAAGGCCATAATTTGGGAAAGAGGAGTTGTAGATTCTGGCTTGCCCCACCGCTCCGGGCGGTACCGTGTCAGTACTCGTAACCGCCTGAATGGCATTACTAACACTCAAGCTGCGTCCGGTGGAGATTTGATAAGGGTTTCCGGCCCATGTAGCTGGATTGCCACTGTATAGAACGACTGCCCGGAGCTTTTCCAAGCTAATGCTGGGAAAGGCTGCGCAAAGCAACGCCCCAGCGCCGGCGACGTGTGGAGTTGCCATCGAGGTACCGCTGGCGAACTTGTACGTATTCTTTGGCGAAGTGCTCAGGATGTACTCCCCAGGGGCAGTCATGTGAACGGTGCCGGATCCATAATTAGAAAAGCTTGCCTTGGAGCCCGCGCCAGTCGAAGCCGCAACGGAGATTAAGTTCCTCGCCAGGTAACCGGAAGGGTAGTTAGGAAACTTGTCGTTGTCTGAATTTTGATTACCGGCCGCCGCCACAAACAGAATTCCTGCTTCACCTAACGCGCGGATAGCTTCCAGCTCAGCCTGCGAAAACCCGCCACCGCCGTAACTACCATTGAGCACCCGGATATTAGCACCGCGGGTGCCTCCCGAACTGAGCCAGAGCTCGCGCATCGTCTTCGCATAGGCGCATGCTTTTACGGCATTTGCCGTAGTGCCGCCTCCCTGAGGACCTGTCAGAAACTTGAGCGACATCAAGCTGACCTGCCAGTTGACTCCCACCACTCCCTTACCGTTGTTGCCAACGGCGCCGATGGTGCCGGCGACGTGAGTTCCATGGTCGTCAACGTCACCGGAATAATTCAGTGACGGCGGATAAGTGGCTTCAGTGTAATCAAAGACTGTGTTGTCGTTATGAGCAAAGTCCCAACCGTTGATATCGTCAACCAGGCCATTTGAGTCATCGTCAATTCCATTGTTTGGAATCTCGCCGGGATTGATCCAGATGTTGTCACTCAGGTCCTCGTGATTGATATCGATTCCCTCATCGATAATGCCGACTACCACGTTCTTGCTGCCGGTGGTTACCGCCCATGATTGTTCAGCTCGAATATCATTGCCCGGCATCCCGGGGTTTCCACCCGAGGTACTTGGCTGGCCCGTATTATTTAGACCCCACATCTGCGGATAACGTGGATCGTTCGGCGCTGTCTGAGCGTGACGGATGAAGTTTGGCTCTGCATAGAGAACATCTGGCCGGGCTCTCAAGGCCCGAAGGGTCCGCTCCGTCTCGTCCGGCATAACTCGAGCCAACCGTAATCCGGTAACGATCTCGGGTCCTGAGTTCAAACGTTCAACTTTTATCGGGACCTGTCCATCCTGATCTTCGACAGACATGGCAGATTGCGTTCCCGACTTTGTGGTTGCAGCTACGGACGCCGCATCAATTCGAAAGCGAACCAGGATCTCGCCCGGCACGAAAATTCGCGTTGGTGATTTTGATGTTGACTGTGCCCTTTCCTGAAGTGCGGCAAGTGAGACGTCAGGAAGGATCCAAGTGATAACGGGAAGAAAAAAGACACCTCCAAAAAAGAGGAGGAATCGCTTGCCGGAATGAGCATGTGAAAGAGGCCGTGACGTCCGCATTTCAAATCAAAATCAAGCTTCGGGCATTCCAAACAGGTAGCTTGTCCTGTCAAAAGACAAACTCACTCCTGGATAGACTCTTACACTTTTGGTGTCAGACTCAGACTAGTCGAGGAAAGTCCGAAGTCAAGCAGAGCGTGAGCTGGGCTCGTTCGTAGCCACCTTAAGCGACTCCAATGTTAAGAGTCAACCGTCAACATTGTCCGACACACTTCAGTTCGTCGATGTCTCTGATAGGCACAGTGCTGAGTGAAACAGGCAAGGTTGCGAACGATCGACAAACTGAAGGAACCTCTGATTAAGTCGATCTCGGGTAGATTTACTTTAGCCCTCGGAGCGCGACGATAGCGGGCTCAGACAAATCCAGCTGATGATGAACTTGATCAGATCTTCCTTCAATTTGTCGAAGTGGTTGGTAGGTCCAGTGCTTGACTGGAACGGGCAAGGTGGCGAACGATCGACAAACTGAAGTGTGTCGGACATTGACTGTGTTTTCACGCCGCCCTATGAGGTCAAACCGCTCGCGCTTTCAGTTTATGGCTGGCCGAAACGGGATCGATACTCAGGCGAGGTTATGAACGCCAGCACCATCTCAGCAGCCACGAAGTCGCCGTTAAACTGATTCAGCTTCCCTAACCAGAATGCATATCCAGCCTCATCCGGGTCGCGCTTCATGTAGCCAAAGTATTCCAACTGTACAAACGCGCGGTTGAATTGCTGATTGTAGAATGCCTGTCCGTAGCTGGTAGTGAACTGCTGGTTTCCTTCCGCTAACACCTTGACGCCATCCACTACCTTCTGGAGTACGGTTCCTCGTGTTTCGTTGGCGGCCCATAGACCATTGACCAGGGCCAGGCGCTCTGCTGCGCTCGCGTTCACTCCGGTATTCAAAAACAGTTGGTCTACATACTGATCGTGGGTCATCCCATCGTAAAGGTCCTTGAACTCACCACAGCGATATGGCGTCGTATCATCGCTACAATTTATGAATTCCAACGCGTAGTCGAACTTGTTCTTATTAATCTGCGTTGCCGAGAGTTGTCCGTTAACTATGATTCCCTTACCGACCAATTTCACGTCTCGCGTGAATTCCGAAAGCTTGGGTGGCCGCCGGAGTGCCCCAAGGTACATCCGGTAAACAAAGTAACCAGTGTATTGAAACTCCGGCGACAGGAAGAATGCCGCGCTGGTGGTTTCCTGTTGACGAAGGGTGCACTGCGCTTCGGTCTGATCGGCTGGGCGTCGCACAGGATCAGAGCACTTCATTATGTTATCGGTCCAGAAGTCTTCCCCTGCTTGATCGGCCTCGCGATTGAGAAAATCTCGATACTGTTGCCTTACAAATCCCCTCGGACTATCAATCGGATTCGGTAACGGCTCAGCGGAGCTGACGGTAAATGGATAGGAGTTCACCACCACTCCGGAGTTTGCAAACGTGAAAATATAGTTGCCATCTAACAGTGGCCCCAGGTCATAGATCTGTGCCGTCGTTGTCAACGCTTGCACCGAGGCGCCGGTAAACTTTTCGATCGTCGCGTCGACTGAAAAATTGTTGCCGCCACTGACCGTTTGCCCCCAGTTAATCACGCGATATCCGGAGTTTGGAAATAACAGTTTTGCATAAGCGTAGGTCCGGCCATGGAAGGTCCAGGTCTTGAACTCTGTCTGGCTTGCCGTTAGCGCCGCGCTTTCCCACGTCGCGCCCGGCTGGTAGACAGTGAGAGTTAACCCGCCAATCATTACGGTCCCACTGCGAGCGTTTTGCGTTGGATTGGGTGCTACCGAATAGTTAACAGTTCCATTGCCCGTGGCACTTAGTCCCGACAAGATCTTAATGAAAGCGGCATTGCTGCTCGCGGTCCATTCGCAATCCGCGAAGGATGCAGTCATACCAACACTACCGGTTCCGCCGCCTGGGCTGATTGATTGGTTTGATTCCGAAAGCGTGAGATTGCAAGTGCCGTCATCATTGACAATTGTAATTGTCCCCTCGCTACGGGTGGCGATAGCCTCATTTACTGCAATCAGATGGACGCGAAAGGTCTCGTCCAACTCGTGTGCGACATCGCCGTTGACCGTTATGGTCGCCGTCTTCTCCAGTTCTCCTGGATTGAATGTGATGGAGCCGCTTTTGTCGACGAAATCACTGGAAGAAGATGCGGTTCCGTTAAGGGTCGCGTAATAAACTGAAACTGCCTTGCCACTCGGGCCACCGAGGTTTACTGAGAAGGTAGCGAGGCTGGTGCCGCTATTACCTTCATTGATCGTGGCGTCACCAATCGAAACTGTAGTTAGCGGATCATTGTCAGCGATTGTTCCGAACCCTGCATTCCCCACGACCGCATTGACTGGATTAGCGAGCCTTACACTGAAGTCTTCATGGTATTCATCCAGGGTGTCCCCGATAACCGGAACATTTATTGTCTGCGACGTCACCCGCGGACCAAACGTGAGTGAGCCTGAGACGTTTTGAAAATCCACCCCGCTGGTCGCACTCGAAGCTAACGACGAGTAGTTAACTGTCACGGTTCGGCTATTTGCCGGGAGACTTACAGTGAAGACGGCGTTCGTCGTACCGCTGTCACCCTCGTTGACCACAACGTTATTAATAGACAGGACCGGAACCGTGCCGTGATCCTGGATCGTCAGGACTGCAGTGCTCGGGCTTCCTACAGACTCTGGGCTGGTCACATTTATAAGCCGAAGCGCCAGAGTTTCCTCTCCTTCCAGGATGGCATCGTCCCGGATCGTTAGATTAAAGGTCTGGCTGGTCTCGCCCGGGCCGAAAGTAAGAGTTCCGGAGGTTCCAGTATAATCCTGGCCCTCAGTGGCGCTGATAGGATCAACACGGTAACTGACCGTCAACTGACCGCTTGAGCCGCCCACCCGATTAACTCGAATCGTGGCGAACCCTACATCTTCGATTACCTTGTACGAAGCGATACTGAATTGAGCAGCGCCCGTGGCCGTGCTCGAATCACAAGGACCAAACTCCGACGTGTTGCCCGCTGGATCGGTGGCTGTCGCCGTCAGGACGCGACCTGAGGGAAGCGGGATTGAGAATGCAAACCCGAAACTAGCGTTGCCACTACCGTCAGTTGAAA
>Ga0190274_10001522_pt1 | contig 13555 bp, 23 predicted proteins | sample Popmic531T_FD_133002 | JGI IMG/M metagenome (GOLD analysis project Ga0190274, IMG submission 133002) | Populus adjacent soil microbial communities from riparian zone of Yellowstone River, Montana, USA - 531 T | ecosystem: Environmental > Terrestrial > Soil > Riparian zone | place: USA: Montana...
TCAGGCGCTCACAAACGGGGGGTGTTGAAAGGCAAATTCTGAGTTCCGGGTGGAGGATGTGGAGGATGAGCCCCTATGTTCCTCCCGTATAACGCGCGTGCACTGCACCATTCCCCCCATTTTTGCTCATTTTTCGTATAGGCCGATATAGCATCCTCCATCCTCCACATCCTCCACCGGTGTTTGATATTGCTCACCATTTTGGTGGGGGATGGTGGAGGATGGTGGGGGATGACAGAGGTGGAGGATGTGGAGGATGGTGGAGGATGAAAGAGGTAACATGATAAAATCACATACAAAGGTGGAGGATGGTGGGGGATGCGCCGGACCATCCCCCACCCTTCACTAGACCAGCTTCTTAATGTGTTTTCTCAACTGGGCCGAGCGCCGGCCTGCGGCGGTCTTGCGCTCATCGCGAGCGACCCGGATTTCGATTTGCCGGCCGCCGCCTACCGTCACCAGCCTGAAATCAATCCGGTGCACGAGGCCGCAATCGCAGCACTTGAACAGGTAGCCGCGGCGCACCGGCCACAGCCACTCGCGGGCATTGCGATGCTTGACGTAACGCGGCCGGCTCACACCATGCGCTCGTCATCACCGCGCGGATCCCCCCGGTCGGCCTCCTCCGCCACCCGCAGGATGATGCCCTCGAACCCGTTCTGGTGTTTAGTTTTCCAGGCTCGCACTCGGCCGCGGCCGGCGGGGTTCTTTTCGGTGATGCCGAACCGGGCGGAGAGTTTGCGGCCGAATGGGATTTTCTTAATCGGGTGATAGTCGCTTTTCTTGCACCACTCACGATAGGATCGGTGCAACACCTCGGTGAATATCCCGGGCCCGTGGAACGCGACATTGGCGCTCACCGTGTAGGCGCCGTCGGCATCCTTGTCCTCGGCGGTGATGGCGCATTCCGCCAGCCATTGCGCCACCAAATCCTGTTCGTGGAAATACTCCTCGGTGGCGGCCAGCACCGCCGGCGGCGGGTCGAGGCCGCGTTCGCGCCAGGCCACATAGCCGTCGAGCACCCAGGCCAGGATGGCGGGCGCTTCCGCCGCCAACATGCGGGCCTCGAACGTGCCGTCGGGGGTCACCTGAATATCGAACGGCACCATTTGCAGGCGCCGGCGCAGCGCCGGGCCGGTGTCGGCAATGCGGGGCTGGTCGTTGCCGCTCACGATGATTTTGAATTGCGGCATGTAGGTAAACGAATTTTGCCGCATGAAGCGCGCGCGGATTTCATCGCCGCCGCTCATGGCTTTGATCTTGCTCTCATCCCAGCGCCGGCCCTCGCCGGTTTCGGTGGCGACCACCAGGCGCATGCCGCGCAGCGCGGCGAGCTCCTCCGGGTGTTGCTCGAACTTGCTCGCTAAAAACAGATCCAGACTCGCGGTGGTGGCGTAGCTGCCGAGCACCGCGGCGAGCGTGCGCAGGAACGCGCCTTTGCCGTTGCCGCCGGAGCCATAGAAAAAGAAAAACGCCTGTTCTGACGTGAACGGCGTGGCGCAATAGCCGGCGACCCGTTGCAGGTAGTCGATGAGCTCCTGATCCCCACCGGTGATTTGCGCCAGGAATTCGAGCCACATCGGGCACGGTCCCGCCGCCGCGGTCATGCCGCCGATTTTGGTGCAGTAATCCTCCCGCCGCTGCGGCCGCGGCTGCCAGGCATGCGAGCCGTTGGCTTTCAGGCTTATGGTGGCGTCGCGCATGTTGAACACCTCGGCCTGGTCGAACCGCTCGACCGGCACGGTGAGCAACTGGCGCGCGCGGCCGGCGCAGCCGGAGATAAAGCTCGACGCCTCGACCTTCTGCCGTACCGTTTTCTTTTTGAGCGCCGAGCCGATGCGCCGGCAGAGCTCGGCCATTTGGTTGGGCAGGGTGCAGTATTCGTCGGCCTCCCAAACGTGCCCGGTCCAATGGAACACCTCGCCCAGGCGCTCGACATAGAGGAAGCGCTCGCCGTGTAGGCGCTTGAATTCCAACACCACCGCCTCGTGGGTGAGCACCCATTGCGGTGACAACCATGGATCCGGGTGCAGCGGGACTACATTGAGCGGGCGCGGTCCCTCCTCGAGCTCGCCGGGCCCGCCGCCGCCGCCCGCATTTTCGTCTGCCATGTCTGGCCTCTAACCGGTTGCATGTCCCTTGCCCCTCACCGCCTGGCCGTATGCGGTGACGCGATAAACCGCCGGCGCGCTGCCCTCGCGCTCCACCAGGCGCCGGCGCAGGAGCACGCGCAGCACCTGGCGCGACACCTCGGTGGGTGGGCGGCCGTCCGACAACACCAGCTGGTCGAGCAATCGCAGCTGCAAGCCCGACACCCGCGCGCGTGGCGCCGGCGCCGGCAGCCGAAACAAATGCAGCTGCACGCTCACAGCGGCGCCTCGCCGGCGAACATGTCGGCCAAGTCCTTGCCCGGCTGGTCGACCGTGATGGCGGAGGCCCGCCAGCCCCAGGTGGCCAACACGTTGGCCGCGGCGCGCGCCCCGGCCTCGGATTTGCCGTCGTCATTGTCGGCGATCACCACCACCTGGCCGACAAACCACAGGAGCGGCAGCCGCTCGATGGCGCCGGCGGAGCCGAGCGCCCACACCGGCGCATAGCCGAGCGCAAGCGCGGCCAGGCCGCTCTCGAACCCCTCGCAAACGTGCAGTTTGGGGGCATAATAGCTCGCCGCACCGCAGCATGTCGCCCGGTGTGACGTGAGCTTCATGGCAGCGCCGGCGACCGGGCCCAGCATCATGGGCGTCCCGTCCTTGGTGTAACTTTTGTTAATGAAAATCCGCTGAATCGCCCGCGGGGTGTCGCCCTCCATGGCGCGCATGAGCACCACCAGGGCCGGGGCAAACCCGCGCTCGCGTGGGCAGTTGGGGTGAAACCGCACCACCTCGCCGTCGAGCTCGGGCGGCAGCGGTAACGAGCGCATGGCCAAGTAATACTCGCCGGTGCTGCGGCGCACGGGGCCGGCGGCCTCCCACACCTCGAGCGCGCGCTTGGTGCGGCGCGCAGCCTCGGCGCGCTCCTCCTCCGGGGTGGTCATGACGCGACCTTTCGCCGTTTCGGCTCATCCCGCCACACCCCCTGCGCGCGCCAGGCGTCGATGACGTCGGAGGCCTCGCAGCCCGTGAAACATTTGACCCGCACCGAGGTGTGGCCCTGCCAGAATGAGAGCGAGGGATCGGTGTCGGCATGGGCCGGGCAACAGGTTTTGAAATACTTGCCGTGTCGTTTTGCTTTCAGCCGTGCGGCCAACTCGTTAGCGGTCATCGCTCATCCTCCTTGCCAGGATTGTGTGAGGTTTCCGACGTGGCGATTTCGGGCAAAAAATTTTTCAGCGCGAGCATGTCGACCACGGCGCCGAGCACGCTCGCCGGGGTGCCGCTGCCCGACCGGGTCACGGCGTGGCGTACCACCTCGAGCGGCACGCCATGTTGCAGCGCAATCGAGAGCAACACGGCGCCGTCGCGGGCGGTGGCCTCATGTTCGGTGCCGGCCTTGGGGGCGACGATGAACACCTCCGCCGGCGTCACAAACGGCGGGCGCTCCTCGAAATAGCCGACCGACACCCGGAACGTGCCGCGCACGTTGCCGAATGCGAGCTCGAACGTCTCGACGTGCCGCCGCTGCGGCAACACTCGGCGCATGGGCCGCCCCCCAGTTTAGAATGTTCTAACGACGCTTCCCGCCGCGGCCGCCGTGCACGCCTTTGCGGTAGCCCTTATTCAGCGCGGCGTTGGAAATCGCCGCGGCGCTCGACTTCGGAAAGCTTCGTTTGAGCGCTTCATAAACCGCGGGATTCTTGATGCTTTTGCCGTGGTTTCCGCCACTCCGCCCACCTTTCGGCATAGTTTGTTCTCCTCTTGTTCTGGGTGCCGATTGACGATTCCTTAACGTTCGGTTGACGTTCGATTAACCTTTTCGGCTCCGGTTGCCTCACCACACCCTCACGCTCACCGGCACCACGCGCCAGGCGCGCAGCACCTCGACCGCGTCGCGGAAGTTGTCGCAAACGGCATAGCCGTGGCCGGCGTGGATGAGGTGGAATGCCAACTCTTTTTGCTCGTCGGTGAGCTCCTCGCCGGCGCGTTTGAGCTCGAGGAAGCCCACCGGGCCGTTCACGTGAAACAGTTGGAAATCGGCCCAGCCGCGGGTGACCCCCATGCGCTTGAGCTTGCCGGCGGTCGCCGGATGGCGCAGTTCACCAGCCGGAAAATGTGAATAGCGCCACTCCCGGGTGCACCAACGCGCGAGGATATCGGCAACCATGCAATGGAGATTGAACTCCGGCGCCGGCGGGAGCTTGCGCCCGCGCTGCCGTTTGCCCTTGAGGAGATCCAATTGCAGCGCCGGCATGGGCGTCACCGCGCCCGCGGCCGATGCTTGCGGCGCTCGCGTTTGGGCGCGCTCACCTTGCGCAACCCATTGACCCGCCGCGACAACACCTCGCGGTCGGGGCAGAGCTTGAACCGGTCGAACCGGCCGCGGGAAATGTGGTCGATGGCGACCGCCATTTCCCAGGTGACATAACCGCGGCTCAATGCCCGGTGGATGGCGTTTTGCGTGTAGCCGGTGGCGGCGCCGAGCTTGGCCTGGGAGCCGAAATGCGCGATGGCGCCCTCGAGCAATTTGCGCGGTGACATGGGGAACTCATGGGTTGATTACGGGGCCTCGAGTCGGGAAATGCTCTACAAGCCCGCGGAAAAATTCAATAGCCGCGGCTATTGTCCCCAGCCGTCCACAGGCGCCGAGCTCCGGCGTCTGGTTCACACCTTGAGGTGTTGACGCGCGCGTGACTCCCCCGCTAGGTTTACCGCTGGCGCTCGCGAATCGACGCGGGTGTTGTCGTGGCGGGGCACTGCCCGGCGCGGCGGGGTCAGGCATGGCACGGCTGGGCCAGGCGATGCTTGGTGTGGCGCGGCAAGGCAAGGCGAGGCGTGGTGGGGCTAGGCTAGGCCTGGTGTGGCGATGCTGGGCGAGGCGCGGCTGGGCGGGGCCTGGCGGGGCAAGGCATAGCGTGGCAAGGCGGGGCCCGGCTCGGCGGGGTGTGGCCAGGCATGGCGCGGCGCGGCGAGGGGGTGCAAGGCCAGGCGTTCCCTGGCACGGCTAGGCTGGGCCAGGCGAGGCGCGGTGCGGCATGGCGATGCTTGGCGAGGCGCGGCTGGGCTTGGTCTGGCAGCGCAAAGCGCGGCACTGCACGGTGTGGCGCGGCAAGGCAAGGTTTTTAACTGCAACCAAACGGGAAGGGACTCCCCCAAAATGCTGCAAATTACTATTGAGGTTACTGGAATCACGCCGTTGCTTTGCAATCAATTCACCGACCAGCGGGCAATAGAAGCATCCGACGGCTCGCGCGGTTCGAGTGCCGGCCAGGATCGCGGCACCCCGCTCGAGATTGCAAAATCAAAACTGTATCTGGGCCTGAAAACCCGAAAGCCCATGATTCCGTCGCCCAACCTCCTGCGGTGTTTGGTCGAGGGTGGGCGCTTTCATAAGGTTGGCCGCTCGCAAATCACGACGCAAAAATCCTCGATGTTGTTTTCCTGCGTTGTCATCCACGCTTCCGAGATTCCCATCATTCACAAACAAGATTGGAAAGTTGACACGAGGGCGGTTCGCATCCCGGCGACCGGCGGTCGCATCCTTGGCCACCGTCCGATGTTCGATGATTGGAAACTCAAATTCGAACTGGAACTCGACACCCGAATCATCGGCTCGAAACTGTTTCGGCTAATCGTTGACGACGCCGGCAACCGCATTGGCCTGGGCGATTTCAGGCCGGCGACGAAAGGGCCTTATGGCAGATTCAACGTGACGTCGTGGGTGCAAAAGGGTGTCGAGCTCCCGCCGGAGGAACCGATGGCGGAGGCAGCGGAATAAGGCTTGGCCGGGCAGGGCTGGGCGCGGCGGGGCACGGCTTGGCGCGGCGCGGCGTGGCAAGGCAAGGCACGGCTGGGCGAGGCGAGGCACGACCAGGCAGGGCCGGGCGTGGTGTGGCACGGCTCGGCATGGCGAGGCCAGGTTAGGCGCGGCTCGGCTAGGCGGGGCGTGGCAAGGTTCGGCAAGGCGCGGCAGGGCTAGGCGCGGCATGGTCGGGCCAGGCGCGGTTTGGCACGGCGTGGCAAGGCGAGGCCCGGTCGGGCGGGGTGCGGCAGGGCTAGGCGCGGCATGGCAAGGCATCGCATGGCAGGGCGCGGCGATGCGAGGCCGGGTAAGGCGAGGCGCGGTCTGGCAAGGCGAGGCGAGGCCGGGTGAGGCGAGGCTAGGCATGGCGTGGCACGGCGAGGCGAGGTTTGGCCATGCAGGGCAAGGCGCGGCATGGCGGGGCGCGGTTCGGCGAGGCGATGCTGGGCTAGGCACGGCCCGGCGAGGCAGGGCGTGGCTAGGCGGGGCATGGCAAGGCAGGGCGTGGTGTGGCCGGGCACGGCGGGGCTGGGCAAGGTGAGGCAGGGCGAGGCGCGGCGCGGCCCGGCGGTGTGTGGCGAGGCACGGCAAGGCGGCGCGAGGCAGGGCGGTGCTGGGCGAGGCTAGGCCGGGTGAGGCGCGGTTTGGCGGGGCACGGCGGGGCACGGCAAGGCAAGGTTTTTGAAGCGATGGCGTTAACCGTTGAACAACAGGCCGCTCGGGAAAACAAAATCACCGCGAGTTTTTTGCCGGCACTCATGATCGGCGATGAGGCGCGGATTCATGAGGAGTGGCTGCGGCTGATCGGCGACCCGGAATGGACACCGCCGGATTTCAGTAACAACTGGCCGGTGCGGTTCGGCGAATTTGTCGAAACGTTTGCCCTCGATTGGCATGAGCAAAAAACCCAGAAGGAACTCACCAAGCGCGGCGCGTCGATGCAACATCCAACCCGGCCTTATGTCGCATGCACGTTGGACGCTTATCGGCCGTTCGATGACACGGTGATCGACTGCAAGACGAGCGGCTCATATCGGCCACTCGATGAGATCCTGGCGCATTACACCCCGCAACTGATCGTGCAGCGCGCCTGCGTCGGCGCCGAGCGCGCCGCCTTATTAGTTGTGCACGGCTCGGCGGAGCCGGTCGAGCTCGAGATCCACCTTGACGCCGCTTACGAGGCCGTGGTGTGGCAACGGGTCGATGAATTTTGGCAATGTGTGCAGGACATGCGCCCGCCGGTGCCGCTGCCGACGATAACGCCGCCCGACAAATGGCGCACAATCAACCTCGAGCTCGAGCGCGACGCCCACAACTGGGCGGGCGATATGATTCAACAACTGGTGGTTTGGGATGCCACCCACGATGACGCCAAAAAATTCGAGGAGGCGGCCAAGCTCGCAAAGCAACTCCCGCCGGAGGATGTGGGGCGGGTGCTGTGCGGGGCGGTGACCATCACCCGGGCGCGCAATCGTGCGGTCACCATTCGGCGGGCCAAGGCATGACCACGCGCGGGTTTTTTCTCATGTCGGTGCCGGAGGAGCTCGAGGAGCTCGGCGCCGACGATGTGGCGTTCCTCGAGCACGTGCGCGACACCGGCAACGTTGCCTGCGGCACGCTCGGCGACCTGGCGCCGGTGGAGGCCGACGCCTATGGACGCCGCGACGTCACCGAACAGGATTTTTCGTTTGTGCCGCCGGCGCACCGGGTGGAGGCGTTCACCCGCGAGGAGCGCGAGCTCGAGCGCGCCCGCAAATATCGCGCCCACCTGAAACGCTCGCGCGCGGCCACCGAGCGCCAGCGCCACAAGCGGGCGATGCAGCGCGAGGAGCTCCGGGCTTCCGCAACTTCCGCACATTCCGCAACTTCCGCAGAATTCCGCAGCCCTCCGCAGCCGGAGCCCGAACCGTCGCCGATAGCGATGCCGGGCCCATACGGATATCGCGCCGTGGCGATGTATCTGCCGGAGCTCGGCGCCACGCCGACCTGGCCGCAGGCTAAAACCATCCACGACGTGCGCGCCGGCCGGGCTGGCCGGGTGGTGCGGGCAACCCCATACCGTCGGCCGAGGTGAGTGGATATGCTCCGGCCTGGCTCAAATCATGTGGAGGAAAACGCGCCGGATGGGGGCGCGAAGCGACACGGCCACGTCGTTACTAGGGCTAACGTGGCTGTGGCGGGCTCGGATCCGGCGGGGTTTTTGCCGCAAACACGAATCCCGTCCTTGCATGTCGACGGGTTCGGGCCCGCACAAAATTGCAATCGCCGTCAAAATCATTGTTCCCCAAGGCGTGTGGCGGTGCTTTGCAAGCGGGGTCGGTCCCGAACGGCCGGCCCCGCACTTCCTCGAGTGTTGCGCATTGCGCCTTTGGATGGGTGACCCAATGCGCTGCACTTCCCGCAGCGTAAGTAAGTGGAGACAACGATGAAAAACATTGCATTGGCGGCCGCCGCAATCGCAGCGGCCTTGGCGTTGCCCGGGAGCGCGAATGCTGCCACGGCCACGTTCTTTAGCGATCACTGCACCGGCGGGTGCGGCCCGCAGCCAAACGGGTTTGCGACCATCACGGCAACGGAAACCGCGCCCAACACCATCGGCATCACCATCAATCCGCTGAACGGCAACTTGATTATTGGCAGCGGCTTGACCTCGTTTACGTTCAACTTAACCACCGACGTGCCCATCACCTATGTCGGGCTGCCGAGCACGTTCGACGTGGTGAACTCATCGACAAATACTCAAACCGCCGGTGCCATCCACAACGATGGCTTTGGCACGTTTGAGTATGGCATCGACCGAACCGTTAACGGTGCCGTCGGCGGGGTTTCGTCGCTGTCGTTCTCGATTGTCGGCGCCGGCCTAACGCTCGATGACTTTGCCGAGCTCTCCAAAAATGGCGATATCTCCGCCTTTTTTGCGCTCGACATTCTCTCGGGCACCACCGGCCGCACCGGCCTGGTCGACGTGAGCGGCGCGACACCGTTTGGTGTCAATCCGACCGCGGTTCCGCTGCCGCCTGCGCTCCCGCTATTCGTGGCGGGGCTCGCCGGCATCGGCATGCTAAAGCGTTTCAGCCACAAGCGCTTTGCGCGCAAGGCCCAACACGACGCAGCGTTGGCCTAATACCAAACCCCCGGGGAGCGGCAACCACCCGGGGGCCCAGCGTGCCGTTATGGGCCTTTGCAAGGGGGGCCCATAACGCTGCGCTCCCGCAGCGACTCGAGAGGTGAATCAATGAAGCGAACTTTACTTGCGTGCACGGCATTGCTGGCGCTGGCGGTCGCCGCTCCGGCTCATGCTGCAACCTTTAACCTGGGCGTCAATCCGACGTCGGCTACCGGCGATTTCAGCAATGACGTCGGCGGTGGGTTGTTCAACGACTTCTATACCTTCCAACTGGTCGGCTCGCCGTCTTATGTCACGATCACGTCGGCCACGAACGTGTACGCCCAGCCCTCGGATTTCATCACCAATTTCACCGGCGCGGTTTATGAAACCGTAGGCGTGCCCGGTGGTGGTGATGACATCCTGCAATTCGGCCCGGAGTTGGCAACGGCGTGCCTGCAACAGGCAAGCTGCCAAATCCTAGCCGGCGCCGGCATCCTCGATGCAGGCAACTACTACCTGCAAATTGCCGGCATCGGTGGCGGCACCTCCGGTTATGGCGGCAACCTCGCGGTGGCACCGGTGCCGATCCCCGGCGCGCTCGTGTTGTTCGCGAGCGGGTTGGTTGGCCTCGGATTGCTCGGCAAAAAGAAACTGCAAAAGAAGACTGACGCGGTTGCGTAATACGGGGCGCCGGTTTGCTCATTTCCGGCGCGACGTGTGGGGCGGGTTCGGCGCTTGGATCCCCTGGCGACCGGGCCCGCCACCCAGAGAGAGGGCAAGGATGAAAACCACCATTGAAGTGAAAGACCGTAAAGAGGCGGAGCACCTCCGCAACGGCCTCGAGGATCCGGCCACGCGCGCATTTGTTGTGGTCATGGGGGCGCTGGCGCAGCTGCCGAGCAAGCGCGCCAAAATGCGGGTGCTTACTTTCGTGCGCGATTATTTCGATGAGCAAGATGAGCTCACCCGGAAGCAAGATGTGCTCCTCACCCGGAAGGATGCCGAGCAATGAACGTTCCTGCACGAATCACCGCGCGGCTGCCGATGCCGGCAAACTCCGGCGTCGACCCCGGGCAATGGCGGGTGCTGGTCGAGGCGATTTTCCCGAACGCGAAATCCCCGGATTCGGTTTTGCTGGCGCTCGACTACTGCAAAGCGCGCGGCCTCGATGTGATGAAAAAGCCGGTCAACATCGTGCCGATGTGGAACACATCGCTGGGTCGCTATGTCGAGACTGTCTGGCCATCAATCAATGAGATCCAAGTCACCGCCGCGCGCACCGGGCAATGGGCGGGCATGGATGAACCGCAATGGGGCCCCGACATCACCAAAAAATTCGTCGGCCGCAAAAAGGACAAGGGCGGTTGGGTCGATGCTGCGGTGGAGGTGACGTTCCCCGAATGGTGCGCGGTGAAAGTGTATCGCGTGATTGCCGGCGCGCGCTGCGCCTTTTCGGAGCCGGTTTACTGGCTCGAGGCTTACGGCCGCCTGGGTGGCGGTGAGCTCCCGAACGATATGTGGGCCAAGCGCCCGCGCGGCCAGCTGCACAAGGTGGCCAAGGCCGCCTCGCTGCGCGCCGCCTTCCCAGAGGAAGGCGAGCACTCCGCCGAGGAAATGGAAGGCGCCACCATCGACCCGAATGAGGTGGCCCCGCCGGCGCCGAAACCGCAGGACAACTGGCGCCCGCCGGAGGAGCCGGCCAAGGGCCGCGTCGTCACCGAGGTTATGGGCAGCGGCGGCGTTGGCGGCCCGGCCCCGGCCGGCCCGCCGGGCACGGTCATGCCGGAGGATGATTTCGACGCCGTCACCGGCGAGGTGGGCCCGCGCACGCTCGAGCGCCACGAGGAGGAGGCCTGGCGCGATTGGTGTTTCCGTTTCCTCGACCACGTGCGCGCCTCCACCGAGCTCGCCGACGTCGACAAATGGGAGGAGGAAAACGCCGACTCCATCGCGCTATTGCTCGCCGAGGCGCCCAAGGTGCACGTGCAGCTAAAGGCGGCGATAGGCCGGCACCGGGTCACCCTGGCGCAGGCCCAGGGGGCACCGCCGCAGGATGAACAGGGGGAACGGGGGGAAATGTGATCGACGCGCTTGCATCCATTGCCGCGCAACTGGCCTGGCGTGGGCCCAGCGGCCGCTGCCAGGGCCACGTGGTGCTCGACCGCGACCAGGCGCAAGCGCTCCTGCGCGCGCTGTGCCTGGGCACCTCGCCGGCGCAGGTGCCCGACGGCGCCGAGCCGCGCATCATTCCAGAGATTACCGATGCCGACGCTAGATGAACTGCACCCCCGCCTGGTGCAAATGATTACGCTCGCCTCGCAGCACATCGACGTCATGTTCCCGCTGGCCGGCGGGCACGTGGCGGCCATGTGGCATTTCATCAAATCGAACGGCGACCACGTGGTGACGCTGGCGCCGCCGGTCGACAAGGACACCGCCGCCGCCCTCATGCGCGCGGTGTTCGAGGCGGAGGAGGCGGTGGCCGTGCTCTACATTGATGAGGCCTGGACCTTCATGAGCTCCGACATGGATGAGGTTGCGGCCCACCTCGCCAGCGGAAAGGGCGCCGAACAACACCCCAAACGCATCGAGGTGGTGATGTTCAACGCCGAGGATGAAACCGGCAACCTCATGGGTGTGCGCCGGATTGAGCGCCCGCCCGGCAAGCCGGCGCAGCTGGGGCCGCTCGAGCTCGAGCAATGGACGGAATCCCACGGCCGCATGGTCGGCATGATCCCGCGCGGCAAGCGAACGTTGCAGTGAAACGGGTGACCTATACCGTGGGGGCGAGCCACCTAATCCCAGAAGGCCTCGAGGCCCGCGAACAGCTGGCAAAGCTCGCCATCGGCGAGGTGGTGCAGGTGGAAATCATTAGGCCGCGCAGCCGCAAAGCAAACGCTCGAGTCCATTTCACCCTCGAGCGCCTGGCCGCCGCCATGGGCGTGAGCGTGCGGGCGTGCCGCGGGTGGCTCATGGTCAAAACCGGGTTCGCCGATGTGGTGCGCTGGCCGCGCACACCCAACGGCCAGGCGGTGGTGGTGCCGCACACCATCACCGACATGAGCGCGCTCGAGTTTGAAATGTTCTGGGATGACGCCAGCGGCGTGATTGTCACCGAGGTGCTGCCGCTCCTGCCGCCGGTGGTTGCGGTGGAGATCGGCCGCGGCCTGCATGGGAGCGAGGCGCCCGATGGTTAACCCCTTGCGCTATTGCCTCACCGGAGAGTCGGCGGAGATTGTCGACCGCATCCTGGGGCCGTTCTTGCAGGAGTGCGACGGCAAAAACGACCTGGCCGTGGTCAACGGGTTGCTGGCCTCCGCTGCAATCCTGATCGTGACCCATTGCGAGCGCACCGGCGAGAGTGTGCAGGAGCTCGCCAACCTCAACCGGCAGATCTTTGACCTGGCGGTGACCGTTGCAAACGATGAAGCGCCACCACTAGGAGGGTGACATGGCATTGAGCCGATTCAATCCAGGCAAACCGCGGCGCCCGGTCGCCGCACCGGATCCGCGCGCCACCAGGCTGTGCACGGAGTGGGTGAAGGAACACGGCGGCAACGCCAATTTCGACCAGCTTTTCCGCATGCTGGGCGAGAACAGTTTTCCTCCCGATAAGGCTCACCTGGCGGTGGAGGCGTTCATGCGCGAGGCAATGATGAAACGGGTGAAGCGATGACCGGCGATAAGGTGCAAATGGGGCGCCTGGCACTGCGCCACGAGGGCAGCCTGTGGAATGCTTACTATGCGCTGCCCGACACCATGGACGGCGCCGTGTTCCTCGGCTCGATTCAAATCGTGTTTGTGCAGAATGCCGAGCGCAAGGCCGCGTTCATGAAGCTCATGCAAGAGGCGGTCGGCGATATCCTGGGCGACAAAACCGGCACGCGACCGACCTGGCCGGAGCCGCAGGTGGCGCCGGAGCATGAGCGCCAACGCCGGCCGCGCAAAAGCGATGTGATGCTGGCGACCGCGCTGCGCCTGGCCGGGCTCGAGCCGCTCGCCGAGCGCGCCGCTAACGGCGAGTTTAACGAGTATTTCGGGCCGCACGCGACGCCGGAGCTCCACCTCGCCGCCGAGCTCGCCTGCATCGCTACACCGGCGGCGACGGCGGTGCGGCAACGGCTAATCAACGGCGAGTTTGATGCCGGCAGCGACGAGTCGGAGGAGTGGGGAAACTCGCCGGAGGGCCAGGACACCCTGCGCCGGCTGGTGCGCGGGGATTAGCATGAAACCGGAGCTCGAGAATTTCGGCCCGTGCGCCATTTGCGGCCGAGCTAAATGGACGCACCCGAACGCGGCGGATGAGTGGGTTTGCGAGGAGTGTGATCGGCAAGCGGGGCGGGTCATTAGCCCCGCGGTCGAGCGCGTCATGCGGCAGTTTGAGAGCGCGCTCGCGCGCCGCCGCGCCTATGGCCCCGGCAACCGCCACTGAAATGGTCACGCCCTCGAGTCAACAGATTGCCGACAACTTGCGGCGCCACGCCGAGGGCATGGCGGATGAGATTGCGCGCCGCTGCGCTGAAACGTCGGAGTTTCACCTTACGCCGGCGA